>PJUL01000080.1_pt1 | contig 110624 bp, 81 predicted proteins | sample 1512221 | NCBI WGS metagenome assembly PJUL01 (sample SAMN08177667, study PRJNA422409) | Feces metagenome, whole genome shotgun sequencing project.
CTCGGCGGGGCTGTTCGACTATGTGCTGAACTTCGGCAAGGCCACCCGGCCGCTGTGGCTGCTGCCGATCGGGGCGGTCTATTTCGGGCTCTATTACGGCCTGTTCCGCTTCTTCATCCTGAAATTCGACCTCAAGACCCCCGGCCGCGAGCCGGCCGAGGAGGCCGCCGCCCTGGCCGCGGCCCCGGCCCCCAGCGCCGGCGGGCGCGGGGCCGACTTCGTGCTGGCCCTGGGCGGGGCGGCCAACCTGGTCAGCGTCGACGCCTGCACCACGCGGCTTCGCCTGATCGTCGCCGACCAGAAGGCGGTCGACGAGCCGCGCCTCAAGGCCCTGGGCGCGCGCGGGATCGTGCGGCCCTCCGACAAGGCCCTGCAGGTGGTGCTGGGCCCCATCGCCGACACCGTCGCTGGCGAGATCCGCCAGGCCGCCGGGGCAGGGGGGCAGGCCGCATCGTCCGCGCCCGCCGTCGCCGCCGCTGCGCCGACCCAGGCCGTCGACGCCAAGACCGCCAAGGCCCTGCTGCCCGGCCTGGGCGGCGGCGCCAACATCCTCGCCGTCAGCGCCTGCTCCAGCCGCCTGCGCCTGGAACTGGCCGACCCCGGCAAGCTCGACGAGCCCGCCCTCAAGGCCGCCGGCGTGCGGGCGCTGGTCCGCCTCGACGGACCCGTCGTCCACCTCGTGATCGGGCCAAACGCCGAGGCTGTTTGCGAAGGCCTTTCCAGAGGTCTCGCCCGCTAGCCGCGGCGCCGCGACTCGGGGCATCGACGCCCGCGTTCCGATCGGATCGGAGCGCGGGCGTCTTGCTTTTTGCGGCTTGGTTGCAAGCTGGGCGAGCGCCGGTCGGCCAATTGCGCGCCACGGCTGCGCGGGTCGCGCTCGCTATGCGCGAATGGTCGCAAAAAAGGCATTAAATTGGTATTATGCCTCGTGCTCGAATACGTGGGCGATATCCGAATATCATATTGATAATACTGATATTTGGTCGCGCGCCAGTGGTTGCGCGTCCGTTGAGCCCGAAACCATCGGCGCCTATCCGGCGGTCGGCTGTTAAATTCAAGCATTAGAGCGGGTTGCAAGCTTTGACCGCCTTCCGGGCGGCGCCTACGGTTCCAGTGGGCAGCGAAAAAAGGTCTTCAAATGGTCTGCCTGAAACGGCGCCGCGGGGGAGCGGCGCTCACTGGGCGCGCGCGCCGCGTCCGCTTGAGGGGATAGCATCATGATCGGTCACAAGCTTACGACTTCCCGGCCCGACGCGCTGCGCAAGGCCTTCGTGCTGGCCCTGCTGGCCGGCGCCAGCTTCGCGGGCCCCGCGCTCGCCCAGACCGCGCCCGAGCCGGCGCCCAGCGAGGCCGTCGACGAGGTCGTCGTTACCGCCTTCCGCCGCAGCCTGGCCACGGCGCTCGACACCAAGCGCAACGACGTGCGGGTGTCGGACGGCATCTCGGCCGAGGACATCGGCAAGTTCCCGTCCGAAAACATCGCCGAGGCCATCCAGCGCATTCCGGGCGTGCAGATCTCCAACATCAACGGCCGCGGCTCGACGATCAGCATCCGGGGCCTTGGCCCGCAGTACGCCCTGACCACGGTCAACGGCCAGACCTTCAAGAGCTCGAACTTCACCGACGGCTTCCGCTACGACGTCATCCAGACCGAGCTGGCCTCGGGCATCCAGGTCTACAAGTCGCCGACCGCCGACATGGACGCCGGCGGCCTGGCCGGCACGGTCAATATCGACACCGTCCACCCCTTCAACGTGAAGGGCCGCCAGCTGATCTTCGCCGGTAAGCTGCAGCAGCAGGAACTGATCGGCGGCAGCCCGACGGGCAAGTACGGCGCGACCTATGTCGACCACTTCCTCGACGACAAGATCGGCGTCTTCCTCGGCGCCGGCTACCAGGAGCTGAAGGACCGCGGCGACTATCTCTGGATGGACCGCTGGACCGTGAACAGCGGCGTCTACACGCCGGCCCGCCTGCGCTATCGCCGGATCGACCGCGAAACCAAGCGCAGCATGATCAACGGCGCCATCCAGTTCAAGCCGATCGAGGGCCTGCAGGTCGACGCCATCGCCACCTACGCTAAGGACGAGACGACGCAGGAACTGCACCAGCAGGTCTTCCTGTTCACGACGCCGTCGGCCTCGAACGTCGTCACCCTGGCCAGCGCCAACAACACCGCCACCCGCGTGCAGGTCAGCAACTTCCGCCTGGAGAACAACCACCAGCACGAGACCCGTCCGCAGTCGACCGGCGCCTTCACCACCAGCGCCCGCTGGACCGGCTTCGAGGACTGGGACCTGAAGGCGGTGGCCCACTATTCGCGCGGTCACGCCATCTTCAACGAAGAGGCCGCGATCCTGGGGATCAACATCCCGAGCGCGACGGTCGACATCAGCAACCCGAAGAGCATCGTCTTCACGACCTCGACGGCGCTGAGCGACACCGCCCAGTACAATCCGGCGACCCTGGTGCGGAACACCTATCCGAACGGCGCCTACCGCACGATCGACTCCTACGAGGACGCCGGCCAGTTCGACGCCAAGCGTTTCCTGAACTTCGGCATCCTGGAGTCGGTGCAGGCCGGGGCCAAGATCCGCCACGAGGTGCTCAAGCGCTATGTCGTGCGCAAGGACGGCTCCGACAGCATTCCGGCCTCGTGGTCGCCGACCATGGCCGCGACCGGCATCACCGTCAGCAACTTCCTGGACGGCGAGATGACCCTGCCGTCGACCTGGGTGTCGCCGAACCTCGACGCCTATCGCGAGGCGCTGAAGGCGCAAGGGATCAGCGTCTACGAGGCCTTCGACCCGGCCGGCACCTATCGCGTCGAGCGCGACCTGACCTCGTTCTACGCAATGGCCAACCTGAAGGGCGAGATCTTCTCGCGCACCTTCCGCGGCAACTTCGGCGTCCGGCGCGAAAGCACCGACCAGACGGTGGCGGGCTACATCGGCGGCGCGGCCAACCCGCGCAACACCGAGGTCAAGCTGGTCGCCGGCACCTACACGACCAAGAAGTCGTACGACAACGTGCTGCCGTCGGCGAACATCAGCGTCGACCTGACCGACAACCTGCTGCTGCGCTTCGCCGCCGCCAAGGTGCTGGTGCGTCCGATCATCGACTCCAGCAACCAGCTGGCCACCACCATGACCAGCGCCGTCGACACTACCGGCCACCGCGTCTACACGATCGCCATCGGCCAGGGCGACCTGAACCCGATGACGGCCAACCAGATCGACGTGACGCTGGAGTGGTACTACGGGGCGGGCAACGGCCTGTCGGCGGGCTTCTTCTCCAAGAAGGTCAAGAACGGCGTCTACACCTCGCTGACCTGCCCGGCGTCGTACGAAGGCACGGCCCTGACCCGCGACAGCGGCGGCGTCTGCCTGTCGAGCGCCGGTGACACCTACAACATCACCCAGAGCTTCAACGACGGCCGCACGGTCGACATCCACGGCTACGAGGTAAACTGGCAGCAGTCGCTGGACGCCTGGCTGCCGATCGAGGGCTTCGGCCTGATCGCCAACTACACGCACGTCAATCCGGCGACCTCGGTGACGGGCTTCAAGCTGGCCAACCTGTCGGAGCACACCGCCAACGGCACGGTCTACTGGGAGAACCAGACCTTCAGCGCGCGTCTGTCGGCCAACTACCGCAGCGCCTACGACCAGACCTCGGTGGAGAGCTTCTTCTCCGGTCCGCTGGGCCACACGGTCGCCTCGCGCACCCAGTTCGACCTGAACCTCGGCTACAACATCAACGAACGCCTCAGCCTGTCCTTCGCGGCGATGAACATCAACAACGCCCAGGAAAAGGCCTACCTGCTCGACAAGAGCCGCTGGCAGATGACCTCGGTCACCGGCCCCAGCTACTACCTGTCGTTCCAGTACAAGATGTAGTTCCCCCATCTCCCTCCCCGGAGACGCCGTCCGTGCGGCGCAACTGCTGGTCGCCGCCTGACTCCTGGGCGGCGACCAGATTTTCGTTTCAGAAGAAGAGTTGTCTCGATGTCGTTTCGACCCTCGCGCCGCCAGACCCTGAAGCAGGCTTTCGCCGTCGCGGCCGCTGCGTCCTTGCCTTCGCTGGCCATGGCGACGACGCGCGGGGGCGAGGGGCTCGACGCGGCGCGAGCGGTCCTGAAGCGGCGGTTCGGTCCGCGGGCCGACAAGATCGACCTGGTGCTGTCTTCGACCGCGAGCGGCAAGCCCTGGTACGCCGTGCGGGCCACGGGCGGCGAGCTGGCGGTCAGCGGCGACACGCCGGTGGCGCTGGTGCGCGGCGCCTACGCCTATCTCAAGGAGGCCGGGGCGGCGCAGGTCAGCTGGGAAGGCGACCGCGTCGCCCTGCCGGCCCGCTTGCCCGACGCCGACAGCGGTCGGGTGGAAAGCCCCTTCGCCCACCGCGCCTACCTGAACACCTGCACCTACGGCTACACTACGCCCTGGTGGGGGTGGGAGCGCTGGACCCGCGAGATCGACTGGATGGCGGTCCACGGCGTCGACATGCCGCTGGCCATGGAAGGCCAGGAATATGTCTGGCGGGCGCTGTGGCGCGAGTTCGGGCTGAGCGAGGCCGAGCTTGCCGACTACTTCTCGGGCGCGGCCTTCATGCCCTGGCATCGGATGGGCAACATCGAGGGCTACGCCGCCCCGCTGCCGACCGCCTGGATCGACAAGAAGAAGGACCTGCAGGTCAAGATTCTGGCCCGCATGCGCAGCCTGGGCATGACGCCGATCCTGCCGGCCTTCGGCGGCTACGTGCCCAAGGCCTTCGCGGCCAAGCATCCGCAAGCCAAGATTTATCGCATGCGACCGTGGGAAGGCTTCCACGAGACCTACTGGCTGGACCCGGCCGATCCGCTGTTCGCCAGGATCGCCGGCCGTTTCCTGGCGCTCTACACCCAGACCTATGGCGCGGGGACCTACTACCTCGCCGACTCGTTCAACGAGATGCTGCCGCCGATCAGCGCCGACGGGGCCGACGCCCGCGATGCGGCCTATGGCGACGGTACGGCCAACACCGCGGCCACCAAGACCAAGGTCGAGCTTGATCCGTCGCTGAAGGCCAGCCGCCTGGCCGCCTATGGCAAGGCGATCTACGACTCCATCCGCCAGAGCCGCCCGGACGCGGTGTGGGTGATGCAGGGCTGGTTGTTCGGGGCCGACAGCCACTTCTGGGATCCGGCCGCGATCGGCGCCTATCTCAGCCACGTGCCCGACGACAAGCTGATGATCCTCGACATCGGCAACGACCGCTACCCGGCGGTCTGGAAGAACGCCAAGGCCTTCGGCGGCAAGCCGTGGATCTACGGCTACGTCCATAACTACGGCGGCAGCAACCCGGTCTACGGCGACCTCGACTACTACCGGACCGACATCGCCGCCCTGGTCGCCAATCCCGACACCGGCAAGCTGTCGGGCTTCGGCATGTTCCCCGAAGGGCTGCACAACAACTCGATCGTCTACGAGGCGACCTACGACCTGGCCTGGAACGGGGGCGGGGCCTCGACCGCCGCCTGGCTGTCGAGCTGCTCGAAGGCCCGTTACGGGAGCACCAGCCCCGAGCTCGATGCGGCGATGGCGCTGCTGGCGCAGGGCGCCTATTCGACCCGCTACTGGAGCTCGCGCTGGTGGAAGAGCAAGGCCGGCGCCTATCTGTTCTTCAAGCGGCCGACGGCGACCATCGGTGAGTTCCCGGGCCATCCGGGCGATCGCGCCAAGCTCGACGCCGCCGTCCGCGCCCTGGCGGCGCTGGCGTCGGCCTATGCGAACGAGCCGCTGTTCGTCATCGACCTGGTCGACGCAACGCGCCAGCTGGCCAGCCTGGAGATCGACGTCCAGCTGCAGGCCGCGGTGGCCGCCTATCGCAAGGGCGACGCGGTCGCCGGCGACCTCGCACGTCGCAAGGTCGAGGACCTGGCCCTGGCCGTCGACGCGCTGCTGGGCGTGCAGCCCGAGACCCTGGCGACCTGGATCGACGACGCCCGAGCCTATGGCGACACCCCGGCGGACAAGGCCGCCTACGTCGCCAACGCCAAGGCCCAGGTCACGATCTGGGGCGGGGAGGGCAACCTCAACGACTACGCCTCCAAGGCCTGGCAGGGGCTGTATCGCGACTTCTACCTGCCGCGCTGGGGCCGGTTCCTCGACGCCCTGAAGGCGGCCGGGGCCGGTCCGTTCGACGAGGCCGCCGTGGTCAAGGACGGCATCGCCTGGGAGAAGGCCTGGGTCGCCGCCGACACCGCCTATCGCAAGGCGCGTCCGTCCGACCCCGTCGGCGCCGTCAAGGCGCTGATCGCCCGTGTCGACCGCGCCTAGGAGAGGGTCATGACCAAGCCGGCTTCCCGCTTCCTGTCGCTGGACGTCTTCCGCGGCCTGACCGTCTGCCTGATGATCGTGGTCAACACGGCCGGGCCGGGCGCGCGTCCGTTCGAGCAACTGATCCACGCCAAGTGGTTCGGCTTCACGGCGGCGGACGCGGTGTTTCCCTCGTTCCTGTTCGCCGTCGGCTGCTCGATGGCGTTCGCCTTCTCGCGGCCGATCCCGCTGCCGGCGTTCAGCGCCAAGGTGGCCAAGCGCACGGCGCTGATCTTCCTGCTCGGCTTCCTGATGTATTGGTATCCGTTCGTGCATCACGTGGACGGGCACTGGGCGCTGGCGCCATTCTCCCAGACCCGGGTGATGGGCGTGATGCAACGCATCGCCCTGTGCTACGCCATCGCCGCCTTCGCCGCCCGGTACCTGTCGCTGCGCTGGATCCTGGCGCTCTGCGGCGGACTGCTGCTGGGCTACTGGGCGATCCTGCTGGGTTTCGGCGACGGCGACCCCTATTCCAAGCTCGGTAACGCGGGAACCAAGCTCGACCTGCTGGTCGTCGGCCGCGACCATCTCTATCGCAAAGACGGCGGTTTCGACCCCGAGGGGCTGCTGGGAACCTTGCCGGCGACCGTCAACGTGCTGGCGGGCTATCTGGCCGCCCGCGCCCTGCGCCAGGCCAGCGACGGCCGCAAGACGCTGATCCGCATGGCGGGCCTGGGCGGGGTTCTGATCCTCGCGGCCCTGGCCTGGAGCCCGTGGTTTCCGATCGCCAAGAAGCTCTGGACCGGAAGCTTCGTGCTGCTGACCGTCGGCCTGGACCTGATCCTGCTGGCCGCTCTGGCGGCGCTGCTGGAAGGGCGTGAACCGAACGCGGCGACGCGCTTCTTCCAGGTGTTCGGCCTCAATCCGCTGGTGATCTACCTGTTCTCGGAACTCTTCGTGATCACCCTGCGCCAGTTCGAGGTCGCGGATGGGCTGGATCCCTATGAGTGGATCGGGATCCATATCTTCCAGGCGGTTGCGCCGGGAGGCCTCGGTTCGCTCCTCTGCGCCGTCGGCTACATGCTGGTGTGCTGGCTGCTGGGGTGGGTGATGTATCGGCGGGGCATGGTGGTGAAGCTCTAGCGCTCCGGGAGTCTTGGCCTGCACCGTCGGGCCCGTCCACGGCGGTTCCATCTATCGGCGCGTGTTGTCTTTGATCAATTTTAAGGCGATTTTGATGCGATGCACGGGGGTGCGTCGTATCAGGGGGGCGTCATGCCTTGGCCGTCACGCGGCGGGAGAGCGCTGGCACGCCGTGGCGGCTGGCGCGAGGCGTTGCGTCAGTCTTTCGGCGCCGCTTTGGCGGCGGCTTTTGTGCTGCTGCTGGGGCTTGGCTCCGCCAATGCGGCTTCCAGCGACGACATCCTGACGCCCGCGGCGATCGCCGCCTTCGAACAGAAGCTTGAGACGGCCCGCGTGACGCAGGCCGACATCACCGGTCGCGTCACATGCTTCGAGCAGCAGGATGCGGCGATGGTCGCCGAGCGTGACGCCGATCAGCTTCGCCTGGGCCAACTGGTCGCTCACAAGCGCGAACTGGAGGGGCTGCTGGTCCAGAGGCGCGCCGAATACGACGGGTTCCTGCGCGAATACAACGACGCCAGCGGCCGCCTCGCTCAGCTGCGCAGCGATCTCGACAAGCTCAAGAGCTACAAGGCCGCCAAGGAAGAGGCGGTGCGGCGCTGCAAGGACAGCTGGACCATTCTCGGCTTCCTTTGCGACCTAGCGGTCGAGATCGCCCAGCTGACGGGGCAGATCGAGAACAACGATCACCTGATCGGTCCCACCGAAAAGAGGCTGAACGACGCCGTCGCCGGGATGCAGACGGCGGTGACGCGCTATGACGAGAGCCAGACCCTGCTCACGGCCGCCGAGCGCGACGCCAAGCAGACCTCCGACCAGATCGAGGCCACCGAGGCGTCGATCGTCCGCCTGCAGGCGGCGCTGGCGATCCTGCGCCCGGAAGTCCTGCGCAACATGCAGCTGCTGAACGAGTTCGACGGCGCTCTCGGCGAGGCCAGGCGCGTCGACACCGCCGACGGCCGTGCGCGGACCGGCCGGCTGGTCCGGGTTCTGGCCGCGCGGGTCGACGGCGTGCAGGGCAAGTCCAGCGCCTTGTACGACCAGGCCAGGACGGTGCTGACCCCGCAGCAGTTCACGGCCTGCTTTCAGTAGTCCCGATTATCCAGTCCCGACCAGGAGGCGAAGACATGCCCGACAGCATCCCCTTTGAAAGCCGCGCCGAGCAGATCTCGAGGGCGATCGACACCGAGGTGAAGGCGTTGCGGGCCAAGAACCCGCTGGAGCTGCCCGAGCGCGGGGCGGCGATCGTCAAGCACTACGTCAACAAGATCGAAGGCGCGTACGACGTCCAGCGCGCCAAGACCGACACCGACAACGCCATCGACCTGCTCTACATCGCCTACAACACCACCCCGCAGGAAGAAGGCGATATCCGCGTCAAGATCGCCAAGATCATGGATCGTCTTCTCAAGGCCCAGCGCACCAGCCAACTGGTGATGTCCGACGCCATGGAGGCGGCCGAGGACGTGATCACCTTCCTCGATATCGGTCTGCCCGACTGGCAGGACGCCAAGGACGACGGCGACGTCGAGGGCGTCAGGGCCTTCCTGACCACCGACCTGCTGAAGACCGCGACCGACATCAAGGCCAAGGCCACCGATATCCGGGGCAAGCTGTCGACGATCGCCACCACCTACGACGAAATCATCGCCGACACCGCGGCCGCGACGCAGAGCAGCGAGAAGGTGCTTTCCAGCCGTTTGGCCGACCAGAAGGCGCTGCTGGAGGAGATCAACGAGGCCGAGGCCGATCGCGACCAGATCGAGGCCCTGGTCAAGGACCTGCAGGACGAGGTCGAGAAGTTCGAGAGCAAGGCGCGTTCGTACGAGCAGCGCGCCACGACCGCCGAGGAGCGGGCGTTCGTGATGCAGATCGTCAAGATCGGCGCCCAGGTGGTGGCCGCCGCCCTGCCGCCGATCGCGATGGCGCTGGGCGCGGGCGCCACCGGCGGCGCGTCGGTGATCGCCGCCTCGACGCTGAACTCGATCACGGGGGCGGGGAAGGGCGGCGACACGCCCAAGCCCGACTCCACGACCGAGGTCCTGAAAACCAAGTCCGAGATCGCCACCAAGAAGAAGGACCTGGTGCTCGCCGAGCAGAAGGTAGCCGACAGCAAGGACAAGGTCGCCGGGCTGCGCAAGGACCTGAAGACCGCCCAGGAGGCCGCGGGCAAGCCGGTCGAGGCGGGCGGCGCCAAGGAAACCGTCGAGCAGCCCGGCGACGCCGAGGAGGTCAAGGGGATCAAGGGGCGGCTGAAGGACGCCAAGCAGACGCTGACCGACGACGAGAGCAAGGTGATCGCCCTGGTCGGGGTGTTGTCGGGTCTGCAGGCGTCGCTGAACGCCCTGGCCCAGGGGCTGGGCGAGCTGTCGCAGGATCAGAAGGACGAAGCCGCCAGCCTGCGCGAAATCCAGATGAAGATGCTGGACAAGGCCGAGGCCTACGAGCGCGAACGGCGCGAGCAGGCCGCCAAGCTGGTGAAGATCAACGCGCTGCTGAAGGGCAAGCTCTCGCGGGACGAAACCATCAAGCTGGCCATCAAGTCGCTGAACCTCAGCATCAGCGCTCTGAAGCGGACCAAGGAGATCATCGAGGAGATCGCCTGCTTCTTCAATTCGTTCGCCCAGTTCATGGGGCGGGTCACCGAGGAGGCGCGGATCGAGATCACCGTGGTCGAGGGTCTCGCCAATCGCTCGATCGGCAAGAGCCGCCTCGAACAGCTGCTTCGTTCGACCGACGAGTTCTTCATCCGGCAGGCGGGCGAGTGGCGGGCGGTCGGCGTAGTGTCCGACGCCTTCAACCGCAGTTTCGCGGACGGCTTCAGCAAGCTGAACGGCCTGCAGGGCAGCTATATCACCGGCGACAAGCTGACCGCCTATCTGGCCGAGGCCGCCGTGCTGCTGACCAAGATCTCCGACGAGCGCCAGGCGGCGGCCAGCGCGCGCCTGCTGGACCTGGGAGAATACCGCAAGATGCTGCGCGACGACGCGGCGGGCGCGGATCCCGCCGCGGCCTGACGGCCGGCGAGGCCGGCTCCTGGTCCGGGACTTGATCCCTGGTCCCGGAGCCGGTCCGCGACATCGAATGTCGCTGTTGTTGATATCGATATCATTTCGTGTAGCTTCCCCGGAAAGATCGATAAGGCAGTCCCAGGGGAGGCGAGGCCATGAAGCCCACACGTCGAGACATGGTCGCGCTGGCTGCGCTGTCGAGCGCCGCGGCAGGGACGGGGAGCAGGGCGACGGCGGCGCAGGCCGTTCGGAGCCATGCTGTCGTCTCACCCGACGGTCGTCTCCGGGCCGCTCTGGATGTTTCGGGCCCGACGCCAAAGTGGAGCGCCACCTATGACGGCAAGCCGCTGCTGCTGCCGTCGGAGCTTGGTTTATGGCTGGCCGAGGGCCGGCTGCTGGGCGAGGGCGCGAAGGTCGTGGGTGCGACGCCGGAGACGTTCGAGGGCGACTGGCGGCCGCCCTTCGGCCAGTCCGCGCGCTACGACCAGTCCGGTCGGCAGGTCGCCCTGCACATGGTCGATCCCAAGGCCGGGGTCCGCTTCGACATCGTCCTGCGCGTGCTGAACGGCGCGGTCGCGGTGCGCTACGTGCTGACGGGACTGCCCAAGGGCGGCAAGCTGGCGCTGATGGGCGAGCGGACGCGGTTCCGGTTCCCTGACGCCGCCCGCCTCTACGCCAGCCGCGACGAGGGCGACATCCACGTCTCCACCCAGGCGGGCCTGGCGCCGCTGGAGCATCCCGACCTGACCGGCTCGTCCGACAAGGGGGCCTATGCCGACCTGCCGATCACCGTCGACGTCGGCGACAGCGTCTACGGCTTCATGGCGGAGTCCGACCGGCTGCACTATCCGCGCTGCATGGCGCGGGCGCACGAGCAGGGCGGCCTGGTCACCTACCTGATGCGCTATCCCGGGCGGGCGACCGGCTGGGGCGGCGAGGACGACACGCCCGAGGAGCCGACGTTCGAGATCGAGGTGGGCCAGAAGACGCCCTGGCGGATCCTGCTGGCGGCCGGCAGCGCCAAGGGACTGATCGAGCTGCACCATGTGGTCCCGACCCTGGCGACGCCGAACCAGTTGGGCGACGTCTCGTGGGTGAAGCCCGGCCACGCCTTCCGGATCATGAAGCCCTATTCGACGGAGGCCTCGCTGAAGGCGGTCGACTTCGCCCAGAAGCGCAACATCGCCTATGTGCTGTTCGACGCCCATTGGTACGGCGACGGAACCGACGCCTCGGACCCGACTGCGCCGATCGCCGCCTTGGACCTGCAGCGGGTGATCGACTACGCCAAGGCCCGGAACATCGGCGTGCTGGTCTATATCGACCGGGTCGCGGTGACCAAGGCGCTGGCCGACATGTGCCGCCTGTATCAGCGCTGGGGCCTGGCCGGGGTGAAGCTGGGCTTCATGTGGGAGGGGCGCCAGTCGGACGTCGACTTCATCACCAAGGTCGTGCGGGCCTTCGGCGAGCACGGCATGGTCGTGAACCTGCACGACAACCTGCGACCCGCCGGGCTGGAGCGAACCCTGCCCAACTACCTCACCCTGGAGGGCGTGAAGGGCAACGAGCAGTTCCCGGCCGCGCGCCACCACGTGAACCTGGCCTTCACGCGGCCGATCGCCGGGCCGATCGACTACACCATCTGCTACGCCCAGGAGCGCAACCAGACCACCAACGCCCACCAGCTGGCCCTGGCGGTGACCTGCTACAGCCCGCTGACGCTGCTCTACTGGTACGACAAGCCCGAGAAGTACGAGGAGAAGGCGTGGCCAGAACTGGAATGGTTCGACGCCTGTCCGACCACCTGGGACGAGACCCGGGCGATCGCCGGCGAACTAGGCGAGTACGTGATCATCGCCCGCCGCAAGGGGCGCGTCTGGTTCGTGGGTGCGCTGACCAACGAGATGGAGCGGCGAGTGGACCTTGATCTCGGCTTCCTGGGGCAAGGACGCTGGACCGCCGTCCGCTACAAGGACGGCGACCTGGCCAGGCCAGCCAACCGCACCCGCGTGGTGATCGAGCGCCAGGTCGTCGACGCCGGGACGCGCCTGCGCCTGCAGCTCAACGCCGCCGGCGGCCAGGCCATCCGGTTCGAGCCGGCCTGAGGTGAAAAAAAAGGGCGCCTGCAGAGGGCGCCCGCCTTGGGAGTGTTGGAGGAAGTAGATCCAAGAGCGCGACGTCGCAGGACATCGCTGAAGGCTTGATATCGATATCAATATTGGACGCGAAGTCAAGCGATCGGTGTTCGTTAAGCGAGCCTGGGGCGGCTTCTAGGGCGTGACCCAGAAGCCGTCGAAGTCGCTCCAGCCGATGCGGGTCGAGGTGTTGGACGGCGTGCTGGCCGGCGCCTGGGCGAAGAGGCCGATCTGGCTGCCGACCCAGCGTCCCGGACGGCTGACGAAGGGCTGGCCGACACTGGTGAAGGTCTTTCCGTCCAGGCTGTAGCTCAGCGTCACCTTGGCGTGCAGCGACCGCAGCATCGAAGGCCAGTAGGGCGAGAAGTCTGGCGGCGGATCGCCCACGACGACCGGCTCGGCGGTCATGCGCAGCCAGACCGTCGTGGGAGCCTTGGCCTGGATGACCTCGACCCGTTCGGGCTGGAACTTGTCGGCGCCGATGCGGTCGACACGGACGAGCGCCGGTCCCGCGCCGGTGTTCTGCAGGCCGATCCAGGCATAGTCCGACCCGAACATCACGAGGCCCGCGCGCTCGCCGACGGCCTTGGGCGCGAAATCCAGCCTGGTGGTCGCGCTGAACCGCTCGGCCGGCAGCTTCTGGGTCAGCAAGGCGCCCGTCTCCCAGAGGTTTTCGGGCGAGGAGATCGACTTCAGGCGCAGCTTGCCCGGCGTGGCCTTCAGGTCGGCCCAGTCGGCGGCCGGGTTGGCGTTCCATTGCCAGGCCAGGGACAGCGCGCCGTCGAAGTCGTCGCTGTCCTGGAGCGCAAGACGCGGGGAGGGGGGCTTGGACGCCGGTTTGCGGTGGACCAGCACCGGCTCGCCGATACCGTCGCCGTCCTTGTCCTCGCCGATGACGGGCCAGCCGTCTTTCCAGGCCATGGGTTCCAGCCAGACGCGGCGACCGTAGGAGTCGGCGTCCTGGAAGTGCAGGAACCAGTCCTCGCCCGTCGGGGTGCTGACCCAGGCGCCCTGGTGGGGGCCGTTGATCTGCGTGCGGCCCTGGTCGAGCACGTTGCGGCCTTCGTAGGGGCCTTCCAGCTTGCGTGAGCGGAACACGCCCTGCCAGCCGCCCTTCACGCTGCCGCTGGGCGTGAAGAGATAGTACCAGCCGTCGCGCTTGTAGAGCTTGGGGCCCTCGGTGGTCATCCACGGGAACGGCCCCTGCGAGGTCGCCACCTTGGGGTGCTTGTCGCCCTCGACCAGGGTGATCGCCTCGCCGACGGCCTGGTCGCCGGCCTTGTTCAGACGGCGGGCGGTGACGACGTTGGCGAAGCCGGCCCGGCTGCGGGCGAAGGCGGTGACCAGCCAGCCCTGTCCGTCGTCGTCCCAGAAGGGCGCGGGGTCGATGACGCCGCGCCGGTCGTCCACCAGGACGGGCTTCGACCATGGTCCCGCCGGATCCTTGGTCTTGACCAGAAAGACGCCGAAGTCGGGATCTGGATAGTAGATCAGGAACTCGCCGTTCCTGTGCCGGATGGCCGGAGCCCAGACGCCGCCGCCGCGCCGGGGCGTGGCGTGGTGGGCCTCCGGCGTGATCGCGGTCAGCGCGTGGCCGATGATCGTCCAGTTGACCAGATCGGTCGACTTCAGGATCGGCAGGCCGGGAACGTTGGTGAACGAGGACGACACCAGATAGTAGGCGTCGCCGACGCGCACGGCGTCAGGGTCGGAGTAGTCGCCGGCCAGCACGGGGTTCTTGTAGGTTCCGTCGCCCTGGTCGGGCAGCCAGGCCCGCTCGGCCCTGGGGCCGTCGGCCGCCGAGGCGGAGGCCGCCAGCAAGGCCGCCGCCGCGACCAGTCCAAGCCCTAGAGCTCCACGACCAAACCCAGCCATCCGCGTTTCCATCCCATGTTATGATATCGTTACCAGTAGCATGGGGCGGCGCTTTGGCAAGGGAGCTCAGGCCGGCGGAGGGGCGGTCGAGGCGCGCTGGATCAGCTGCAGTTCGGCCTGCACGTGGCCGCCGCTATCGCCGCCGGGACGGGCCAGGTCCATGGCCAGCAGCACGGCTGATGCGGCCATGTCGGCGATCGGCTGGCGGATGGTGGTCAGTTCGGGCCAGACCGTCGTGGCCACCGAGGTGTCGTCGAAGCCGGCGATGCTGAGATCGGTCGGGATCGCAAGGCCAAGGCCGTGGGCGACGGCGCTGATGGCCGCGGCCATGTCGTCGTTGGCCGCGAAGATCGCCGAAGGCCGGCGACGCAGGCCCAGCAGGCGGCGGGCAGCTTCCAGTCCGCCGCGATAGCTGAAGCCGCCGTCCTCGACATAGGCCTCGTTCACGCTCAGGCCCGCGGCCGCCATGGTTTCGCGGAAGCCCTTCTCGCGCAGCTGGGCGGTGGAGTGGGCGGGATCGCCGCGCACGAAGGCGATATCGACATGGCCCAGGTCCAGCAGGTGCTGGGTCATCATCCGGGCGCCTTCGAAATCGTCGATGAACACCGCCGGAGCGCCTTGCCGGGGACGAGCCGTGGCGAAGCTGACCGCGCCGACGCCGGCCTTTTCGAGTGCTTCCAGGATGGCGGCGTCGTCGCACAGCGGCGGCGGCAGGATTACCGCGCCGACCCCTGCGTCGACCAGCTTCTGCACCGCCTGGGCGGGCGTCGGATGGGCCTGGCTCGGCTCGATCAGCAGCTGGCAGCCGCTGAGGCTGGCCTGGCGGAACGCGCCCATCAGGTAGTTCGACAGGTTCGACGAGCTGGCGTTCGAGTACAGCATGCCGATCTGCGAGACGCCGGTGCGGGTGGCGCGCGCCAGCGAATTGGGGCGGTAGCCCAGGGCCTTGATGGCTTCCTCGACCTTCTCGCGTACGGCGGGGCGGACATGGGGATAGCCGTTGACCACGCGGGAGGCGGTCATGGACGACACGCCGGCGTGCTGCGCCACGTCATGGATGGTCGGCGCCTGTCGCCTCTGCGTGCTCAAGGAGTCCTCGCCTCAATACGACTCTCTACGGGTCGGCGCGCAGTCTAGCGAAGACAGAGCGGGGAAGTCCAAGCGAGAGCGCGGCCGCGCTCGATATGCGGTTGCAGGCCAAACGTCCGTTTTTGTTCTGGCGCGGACGGCGTGCGTCGCTAGGATGCGTTGGTATCGTGAACAATGGTGGTGCGTCGTTGAAAAGTCCCCGCAAGGCCAAGGCGGTCCGGCCGTCTTCAGCGCGTGGCTCCTCGCCCGCCGCCGGGCCCAAGGCGATCACCATCCACGACGTGGCGCGCCACGCCGGCGTCGGCTCGATGACCGTGTCGCGGGTTATCCGGGGGGCGGGCAATGTCAGCCCGGCGATGCGCGAGAAGGTCGAGGCCTCGGTTCGCGTGCTGAACTACCAGGTCAATGTCGCCGCCCGCGCCACGCGTTCGCGTTCGGCCGCCGCGCGGGTGGGGATCCTCTACAGCAACCCCAGCGCCTCCTATCTCAGCGAGATCATGGTCGGCGGGCTGGAGCAGAGCTCGCGGCTGGCCAGCCACCTGATCCTGGAGCGCTGCGAGGGCCTGGCCGGGCAGAAGCAGGCGGTCAAGCGCCTGCTGGCGGCCGGCGTCGACGGCGTGATCCTGCCGCCGCCGCTGTGCGACTCCCGCCAGACCATCAACATGCTGCGGGCAGAGGGCGTCACCGTGCTGGCCCTGGCCACCGCCCGGCCGATGATCGACGTCTCCAGCGTGCGGATCGACGACTTCGAAGGCGCGCTGGCCATGACCCGCCACCTGATCGCACTGGGCCACCGCGATATCGCCTTCATCAAGGGCGATCCCCAGCACACCCCGACCGAGTTGCGCTACGAGGGCTTCCTGGCGGGCATGTCGGAGGCGGGCCTGGCCGTGCGTCCCGAATGGGTGGCCCAGGGCCTGTTCACCTATCGCTCGGGCCTGGCGGCGGCTGAAAAGCTGTTCGAGGCGCGGCTGCGGCCCAGCGCCATCTTCGCCAGCAACGACGACATGGCCGCCGCCGCCCTGGCCGTGGCCCATGGCCGGCAGATCTCCGTACCGCGCGACCTGACGATCTGCGGCTTCGACGACACCGCCGTCGCCACCACGGTCTGGCCCGAAGTGACGACGATCCACCAGCCCATCGCCGAGATGGGCCGCGCGGCCGTGCGCCTGATCGTCGACGAGATCCGCGCTCGAAAGACTGGGAGCGACCCGGCCCCCGTCCATCACCTGCTGCCCTTCACCCTGATGGATCGCGACTCGTCCGGCCCCGCGCCGCCTTAAGCGGCTGGTTCGGCCAGAAGCCGGCGGGCCTCTTCCAGGCTCCACAGCCGCGCGGCGCCGCGCACGCCCGAGGCGTCGCCCCAGACGGCCGGCTTGATGCGCGTGCTCCAGCGATCGGCGAACACCCGGCGCGAGACCAACTCTGGCAGGCGTTCGCAGACTTCCGGCACGTTCGACAGGCCGCCGCCGACGACGATGGCGTCGGGGTCGAGGATGTTGCACAGCACGGCCACCGAGCGGCCCAGGCGGTCCATCAACTGGTCGAAGGCGGTGGTCGCCGCCGGATCTCCGTTCCGCCAGGCCGAGATGATCTCTTCGCCGCTCAGCGCCCGGCCCGTCGAGGCCTGGAAGTCGCGCCGCAGGCCGGTGCCCGACACCCACATCTCCAGGCAGCCGTTCTGGCCGCACCAGCAGCGGGGGCCCTCGCGCTCCTCGGTCGTCGGCCAGGGCAGGGGCATGTGGCCCCATTCGCCGGCGATGCCGTTCTCGCCCTCGATCAGCTTGCCGTCGATCACCAGGCCGCCGCCGCAGCCCGTGCCCAGGATGATGGCGAAAACGATCTTCGCCCCCGCGCCGGCGCCGTCGACGGCTTCCGACAGCGCCAGGCAGTTGGCGTCGTTGGCCAGGCGCACCGGCCGTTTCAGGGCCTCGGACAGGTCCTCGCGAAAGCGCCGGCCGTTCAGGTACAGCGAGTTGGCGTTGCGCATCACGCCGGCGGCCGGCGAGATCGAGCCCGGTGCGCCGACGCCCAGGGTGCCGCGCGCGCCGAGCTTGTGCTCCAGCCCCGTCACCAGGTCGCGGACGGCGACCAGCGCCCTGTCATAATCGCCCGGGTTGGGAACGCGGGCCTTGGCCAGCAGCTTGCCGCTGGCGTCCAGGGCGGCGGCCTCCACCTTGGTGCCGCCGAAATCCACGCCGATCTGAATCACCAGTAGGGCTCCCAAACCCGGGTGAGGCGGACCAGCGCCTCGAGAAAGAAGTAGTCGCCCCAGATGCAGGCCTCATCGACGCCGACGCGGTTGGGCATGTGATAGACGCCGTGGGCCAGGATCCCGGTTCCGGGCGGGCCCAGCGGCAGCAGGTAGCGCTCGCCCAGGGTCTCGACCATCGCCAGGGCGGCGGCCTCGTAGGCTTCGCGGTCGGGGTCGGCCAGCGGAAGCGCGCGAGCCAGTTCCAGCAGGCCGCAGGCGGCGATGGCCGCGGCCGAGCTGTCGCGCTCGGCGTCGGTGAAAACCAGGTCCCAGCAGCAGACGAGATCGTCCGGCAGCCGGTTGAGGAAGTAGTTGGCCAGCCGCGCGGCCAGGTCGATCAGGCCGGGATCGGCCTTATAGCGATGGACCAATGGAAAGCCCGACACGCCCCAGGCCTGGCCGCGCGCCCAGCAGGAGCTGTCGCTGAAGCCCTGGTGGGTCTTGCCGCCGACGGGCTCGCCCGTCTTCGGGTCCATGTAGAAGGTGTGGAAGGTCGAGGCGTCGGGCCGCACGATGTGCTTGGCGGCCTGGGCGATATGGCTGTCGGCCGCGATCCTGAAGGTGGGGTCGCCCGTCTCCTCGCTGGCCCAGTAGAGCAGGGGCAGATTGAGGTTGCAGTCGATGATCATCCGCCCGGCCTGTTCGGAGTCGGAAAGATCGCCCCAGGCCTGGATGATGCCGGCGGCCGGCAGGTAGCGGGTCATCAGCCGGCGGGCGGCGGCCAGGGCCGCCTCTCGGCCGCTCATGCTGCCCGTCAGCTTCCAGGCCGCCACGCACGACAGCGAATAGAGAAAACCCAGGTCGTGGTGGTCGACATTGATCCCGCGCTCTATCCGGTCACGGAAGCTTTCGACCTGGCGCTCGGCGGCCCGGCGATAGCGTGTCTCGCCGCTCGCCTCGAAGGCCAGCCACAGCATTCCGGTCCAGAAGCCGTTGGTCCATTCGGTGTTGTCCATCGGCGCATAGACCCCGCCCTCGCTTGAGGGCTTGGGGAAGGCGTCGGTGAAGAGGTCGAGGCTGGCGTCGATGCGGGCCAGGACGGCCGCCAGGATGGCGTCGAGCTTGGTCCTGTCGGGACGCGGGCGCGCCAGGATCTCGGCGGCGCGGATCAGCGGTTCGCGCGGGATCGCGCTGGAAGCGGAATGAGGCATCGTCAATTGACCTTGGCCACGTCGGCGCCGCCCAGGTCGGCTTGCGCCAGGGCCGGATCAGGCTCGGCGTCCTTGGCGGGCGGAACCTCGCGCGAAGTGGGAGAGAGAGCGAACACCGAAGCGACCCAGAAGGCGGCGGCGAACAGGGCGATCAGCAGGTAGGTGCTGGGGAAGCCGATCAGGTCGTAGCTCTTGCCGACGATCGGCGACAGCACGGCCAGGCCCAGCGAATGGCCGAAGCTGACGCCCACCAGATACAGCGTCGAGGCCAGCCGGCTTTCGAAGTGGAAGGCGATGTAGCGGAAGATCGACACCACCAGGATCGGCAGCTCCAGCGAGTGCAGCATCTTCATCGCCGAGATCGGCACGGGGCCGTGCACCAGGCCCGAACCCGCGATGCGCACGATCATGATCGCCGCGGCCAGCAGCAGGCCGTTCTTGGCCCCGATCCTGTTCACCACGAACGGCGCGACGAACAGCATGCCGGCCTCGAGGAAGATCTGGGCCGAGTTCAGGTAGCCGAACATGGCCGCGCCCTGCTTGGGATCGGCGAAGTGCGAGGCGTAGAAGGCCGGGAACTGCTGGTCGTAGACGAGATAGAGGTTCGTCACGCCCAGGATCAGCACCATGAAGCCCCAGAACTTCGGCAGCTTGAAGATGGCCATGGCGTCGGCGGGCTTGAGGGCGTCGGAGCGCTCGCGCTCGTCGGCGCTGGGCTCGATCTTCGCGAAGGCCAGCAGCGGCAGCAGGACGAGGCCCGCGCACGAGGCCAGGGCGAAGTTGTAGAGCGGGTCGAGGTTGAACAGACGGCCCGAGAAGAACGCCGCGGCGGCGAAGCCCAGCGAGCCCCACAGGCGGGCGCGGCTGTACTCGAAGCCATACTTTCGGCCCACGCGGTCGACGAACGACTCCAGGGCGTAGCTGCCGGCGATGAAGGTGACGCCCAGATAGGCCCCGCCGGCGATCGCGCCGAGCAGCAGGTTGGTCTTCAGGAGCGGGCCATAGACGAAGGCGAAGAAGGCGCCCGACAGCACGACCAGTCCGCTGATCAGCCACAGGATGGTCTTGCGCAGCCCCACCTTGTCGGAAACGAAGCCGTACAAGGGCTGGGAGATCATCGCGAAGATGAAGTTGGCGGCGAACACCACGCCGGTCTCGGCGCCGGTCAGGCCCAGGGTCCGCTTCAGCCACAGGGCCAGCAGCGAGATGCTCATGGCCTGGGCGAAGAAGTAGAAGAAGAGGAAGGCGCTCAGCAGCGCGTAGTTCTTCCTGATGGCCATTCGACACCCTCCCGCGCCGGCCGCGCTGCATGGCGCGACTGGTCCGACCCTTCGGTCATAGACTGATCTGATAACGATACCAAGTGCTTTCGGCGTCGTTGTCGCTCGCTGGGCCGGGGCTTGCGCGAGTGATTTGATATCGATATCAATATTCGTGTTCGGGCGATCCGCAAGGTTTTTCGACGGCTTGCGTCGATCAGGCCGCTCGACGTTGAGAACAATGACGCCGCCAGACTGGCAGAGCGTCGCTCGGGGAGGAGTGCGCGATGGGGTTCACGGCTCGAAAATCGTCCTGGCTGGCGGGCGTCGCCGCGATCGCGGCGGGTCTGGCGGCGAGCGGCGCTTGCGCCGCGGGCCAAGCCGATGCGTCGGGGCTGCATGTCTATCCGCTGCCGCCGGGCGGCCTGTTCTACAGCATGCACAACGACGCCTTCACGGTCCGGGTGCGCAAGCCGGGCGGTCCTTGGCGCGACCTCTACGAATACACCGCCAAGGTCGATTCCGACGGGCCCAGCGACGTCTCGGTCGTGCAGTTCGACTTCGAGGGGCGGGTGGAGATCGGGGTCCGCAAGAACAACGGCGACTTCAAGCGCGTCGAGGTGAGGCCCGCCAGCAAGGCGATCAGGCACAAGGTCGAGAACGGCGTCGTGCTGTTCACCATCGACCAGCCGCAGAACCTGTCGGTCGAGTTCGACGGCGATCGCCTGCACAACCTTCACATCTTCGCCGGCGCGCCGATCCCGAGGCCGGCGCCGGGCCCGGACGTCGTCTTCTACGAGGCGGGGCTGCACGCGCCGCCGGGCGGGGTGTTCCCGGTCAAGTCGGGCCAGACGATCTATGTCGCCGGCGGCGCGATCCTGCAGGGCGTGTTCAAGCCCGAGAAGGTCGAGAACGTCCGCATCATCGGCCGGGGGATCATCGACCGGCCCGCCGATCAGTTGGTCGTGCAGGATTCCCGGAACGTCACCGTCGAGGGGCTGACCTTCCTGACCCCCAAGCACGGCACGATCGCCTGCGCCTCGTCGAGCAACGTGACCTTCAAGGACATCAAGACCTTGAGCAACGGTTCGTGGTCCGACGGCGTCAACGTCTTCGCCTGCAGCGACGTGACCGTCGAGCGGGCCTTCATCCGCACCTCCGACGATAGCGTCGCGGTCTACGCCACCCGCAAGTCGGGCGTCGGCGACACCCGGCGGGTGAGGGTGCGCGACGCGATCTTCTGGCCCGACGTGGCGCATGCGGTTTTCATCGGCCTGCACGGCGACACCAAGGCCCGCAACGTGCTGGAGGACCTGCGCTTCGAGAACATCGACATCCTGGGGCTCGACGAGGACGATCCTGAGTACCAGGGCGCGCTGGCCATCAGCGCCGGCGACGACAACGCCGTCCGCGACGTGCTGTTCGACGACATCCGCGTCGAGCAGATCGAGGAGGGCAAGCTCGTCAACATCCGCACGGTGTTCAACGCCAAGTACGGAACGAGCCCCGGCCTGCTGGTAGACGGCGTGCGTTTCCGCAATATCCGCTTCTCTGGAGACGGCTGGCCCAGCCCGTCGACGATCTTGGGCTACGGCGCCGATCGCCCGGTTCGGAACATCAGCTTCGAGAACGTGACCATCGGCGGAAAGCGGCTGAAGGCGGCCGATCCTGCGGTGATCGAGATCGGGCCCCATGTCGAAGGCGTGAGCTTCAGGTAGCGGGGAGGGCTGGCGAGTGGTTGAACCCTCCGTGTCCGGCGTCTGCTGGGCGCCCCTGAGGCGCACCGGGCGCGTGGCGCTCTATCGGCAACTCGCCGAGCGGCTGCGGGCGGCGATCCTCGACGGCGAGCGTCGCCTGCCGACCGAGCGCGAGCTGGCCAGCGGCTTCACCGTGGCCCGGATCACGGTGCGGGCAGCCCTCGATCTGCTGGCGGCGGACGACCTGATCCTGCGTCGACGCCGGCACGGCACCGTGGTTCGCGGCGAGATCGACGACGTGGCGGCCAGGGGCGCGAAGGGCACGAGCTCCAGCTCATCCATGTAATCGAGCGTGCGGATCGTAATGATCTGGCGCACGCGTTGTTGGTATCCGCATGGTTGTGGTCGGTCGACATGCGTCTGATCGAGCGTTTCCTCGCGCCTGTGTAGCAAAATCTATTTCGCTATTCGTCGAAATGGTCGCGCTGGAGTCGAAAAATCACAGGCGAATGTTCTCGAAAAACATCGTTGCGAATCCCGTTGACAGTTCTTGAAATGCGCTGGTATCGATAACAACAAGCCGATCGGAGCCGTCGTCGCGACGCCTTCGAAAGCGGCGCGCGGTCGGGGTGTCGGCCTCGGCGCAGAGCGACGTCGGACCTAAGGTCCGAAGGGGAGGATAGGATGGCTGATCTCGGCCCTCAGCGCGGTCGTAACCGCGCACTGCAGGTTTCTCACATGGTCCTGGCGCTGGCCGCCGGCGCGAGCGCGCTGTCGGCGACGGCCGCGCATGCCCAATCGGCGGGGCAGTCCGCCGACAAGCCGGTCACGGTCGAGACCACGGCCGTCGACGAGGTGATCGTCACCGGCGTCATGGTCGGCACCGCCGCCAAGAAGGCCAATGTCTCGTTCTCGGTGCTGTCCGAGGACGACATGAGCAAGTTCACGCCGATTAGCGCCGACGACATGCTGCGTGACATGCCCGGCGTGGTGGTCGAGTCCAACGACGGCGTGGCCCGCAACGAGGTCTTCACCCGCGGCATGACCATCGGCACCGGGGCCAACACCTCGGGCTATTTCTGGACCACGATCCTGGAAGACGGCCTGCCGGTCGTGCCGTTCAAGTTCAGCGGCTTCCAGGACGGCTATTTCTATCGCGCCGACATCTCGACCAGCCGGGTCGAGTCTGTGCGCGGCGGCTCGTCGGCCACCGGCGTCACCACTTCGGTGGGCGCGACCTTTAACTACATCACCGGCAAGGTGAAGCCAGGCGCGATGGTCCAGACCCGGATCGGCTTCGAGGGCGAGGACCTACACCTGTCGTGGAAGCAGGTCGACGGCGCCTATGGCTGGGTCAACGAGGCGGGCGACCTGGGCCTGGGCGTCAGCGGCTTCTACCGCCGGTCCAGCGGCCAGGTGGATCCGGGCTTCGACCTGAACCACGGCGGCCAGTTCCGGGTGAACCTCTACAAGGACTACAACACCGACAACGGCGGCGGCTCGTTCAACCTGGTCTACAAGCACCTGGACGACACCAACGCCGAACTGACCACGTTCCAGCAGCCGACCTACGGCTACCAGAACCCCGAGGAAATCCCGGGCTTCGGTCGCGACGTGAACCTGTTCATGAACGGCGGCAAGCAGACCGTCCCCAACTACTTCAAGCCGGGCAGCCACACCCTCGATCCGTCCGACGGCTATCGCTACAAGCAGGACGCCCTGTCGTTGCGCTGGAACCACGACATCGGCGAGCGCCTGACCTTCACCGGTTCGGCACGGATCCAGAAGTCGACCTATCGCGGCCAGTCCTACAAGCCCCAGCAACTGGCCTCGCTGGCCTCGGCGGCGGCGACGCGCGAGCGGTTCGGCCTGAACATCAACAACCTGGACCGCACGCCGGGCTACTACGTCTTCACCAACGCCGCCGGCCAGGAAGTGGCGCGCGTCGCCAACAACGTCGCCGGCTCGCAGCTGGGAACCAACTACCGCACCGGCGCGGCCTGTCCGCGGGTGACGGCGGCCACCTGGCAGAGCACCAGCCTGTGCATCGTCGGCAACACCTTGCCCAACCGCGACATCGACATGCGCGGCGGCGTGGTCACGGGCGTCACGCCCAAGCCCGACGGCAGTTATGACCACACGCTTCCGATCGAAAGCGCCACGCAGGATCTCGTGCTGCTGACGCGCGCCGAGGACAACTACCGTGAATCCGTCGACTACATGGGCAACTTCACGGCCACCTATCGCGGTGAGACGTGGAGCGTGAACGGCGGCCTCTACCTGTCGCGTTCCGAGCAGGTGAACGACAACTGGGCCAATGGTCTGGGCGTGTCGGCCTGGGCCGACGGCCAGGTCCAGAACCTGAACGTCAAGTACGTCACCAACGGCGGCACGAGCTATCAGCTGACCGACGCGGGCGGCTGGGGCTCATACGGCAGCGGCCTCTTCACCACCGTCTCGCAACGCGCGCGGATCATGGAGCTGTCGCCCTATGCGGGCTTGGCCTGGTCGCCGACCAAGCACTGGGACTTCAACGCCAGCATCAAATACCAGTACTTCCACGCCCGGACCTATTCGGAGACCTGGGACCTGCGCAATCCGGGCGCGGCCTCGTTGACCAACGGCGGTCTCGATGGCGATCCGCTGACCGTCTACGACAATGTCTACATGACCAAGGCGCCGGCCAAGGTGATTGGCGCCGACAAGAAGGTCAGCCTCGTCGATTACAGCGTGGCCCTGGGCTACAACTTCAACGACAAGCACAAGATCTATTATCGCTACACCGACGCCAAGCAGCCGTCGTCGGGCGTGATCAACCGCTATTCGACCGCGGCCACCCTGGTGCGCCCGCTGGGCCCGACGGCCTACATCAAGGGCCACGAGTTCGCCTACACCTTCGGCGATCGCCGCTTCAACGGCCAGGTCACCTACTTCTATCAGAACTTCGCGGTGAACGATTATCCGACCGGCGTCGACAAGGACAACGTCTCGACCTACCTGCTGCCGGACAACTTCAACAAGTACTTCACGCGGGGGATCGAGACCTGGGCCAAGTGGCGGGTCACAAGGAACCTCGAGTGGAACCCGTCGGTGACCTTCCTCAACGGCAAGACCACCGAGGCCTATGTCTGGCTGAACACCGGCGCGAACGGCAACGGCGCGGACGACGACGTGTTGCGCATCGACGCCGGCCTGCTGGCGCGTTCGCCGAAATGGACGCTGAGCAACACGGTGTCCTACCGCTACAAGGATTTCCGTCTCAACGTCCGCCATCGCTGGATGGACGAGCGCAAGCTGAACACCAACTCGCTCGACCACCGGTTCCTGCCGGCGCAGGACAACCTCGACGTTTCGGTGCAGTACAGCGGCCTGAAGAAGACGATGGTCACGCTGGATGTCCGCAACGTGCTCGATAAGGCCTACATCTCGGCCTACGACCCGATGATCAGCACCAACCTTCCCGCCGGCGTGCAGGTCTATGACGTCGTCGAGCAGTTGCCGGAGTCCGGCTACCTGGTGAAGCGCAACGCGCCGCGGTCGGTGTGGCTGACCGTCCGCAAGGAGTTCTAGGCCCCGGCCGGAACCTTGAAGGCCGGCGGGCGAGGGCGTTCTTCCTCGCCCGCTGACCCTACCTCCAGCATCATCAAGCGAGGGGCGCATGACCCGGCATCGGCTGATCCTCGGCGCGAGCGCTCTGCTCGGCCTTTTCGCGACGCAGGCCCAGGCGGCCACGCCGCTGATCGACAAGGTGGTCTTCGGCGACGCCGCGTCCGAGGTCGCTCACGCCGTGGACGCCTCGGCTTCGGAGCAGGTCGTCGGCGGCCTGGGCGTCGTGGCGCGGCGTCTGCCGCCGGCCCAGCCCGGCGCGCGGTTCAGCGGCGACCTGACGTTCCGGCTGACCGTGGACCCGGCCATCCAGAACTATGCCTCGATCCGCCTGTGGGGCGGCGACGTCAACGACGGCAAGCTGACCCTGTTCTGCGACGGCAGGCAGATCGGCTATCGCCATCTGGGCGACATCGAGATCCTCGACATCGGAACCCAGGCGCCGCCCTTCGCCGGGCGCTTCACCTACCGCACCTTCCCGCTGCCGATCACCCTGACCAAGGGCAAGACGGCGCTGGACTGCGCCATCCGCGCCAGCGGCCCCTATGCCGTCTACACCCAGCAGTTCGAAAGCTTCCAGAAGCCGATGACCCAGGCCTCGCGGCCGGTCTATGCGCTCTACGTCCATGCCGACCCGTTCCTGGACAGCGGCGATCCGGCCGGCGTCGCGCCGCCGCTGGCGACCGCGCCTTCGGCCGGTCCCGAGGTGCTCGACGACCTGAAGGCCCGGGTGAACCGCGAGATCGACCGCAAGCTGGCCCAGCCCGGGCCGCTGAACGTGCTGGAGGTGCAGTTCCTGGCTCGCGCCGCGGCCCTGTCGTGGACCAAGGCTCATGCCAATCCGGCCGTGGCCCGCAAGGTCGTCGAGAGCGGCGACGCCTTCTACGCCCGGTTCCTGACCGATCCGAAGAGCGTCTATGTCGACGCCAGCCGCACCAATGCCGACTGGGACGCCATGGGCCCGTTCGGCAAGGCGCTGCGCCTGCTGCAGGCCGATGTCGCGCCGTATCTCGACGCGCCGGTCGCGGGCGTGGAGGGGGCGCCGAAGCGCCGCGAGGCCTATGCCCGGATGCTCGACGCCGGGCTCGGCTACATCCAGACCCACCGGCGGCTCTACACCAACCAGTCGATGATCGTGGATCTGGGGATCTACTGGAGCAACGAGGGCCTGCGATCGCTTGCCAGCCCTCTGGCCCGTCCCGAGCCGGCGATGCGGCGCTTCTTCTACGAGTCCATGGGTCTTGCGCCGTGGACCGGCAGCCTGGACGAGGCCGGTAAGCCGACCTTCTCCAGTTCGGCCGCCGACACGGGCGGCTTCCGTTCGGCCGACGACTACAGGCTGTTCACCAAGGCCGGGCTGTCCAAGGAGCTCGGCTTCGTCGGCAGCTACGGCGAGATCCTCGACTGGGCGACCAGCATCTACCAGGCCACGGCCGCGACGCCGGGCGGGCAGGGCGATCCGGTCCTGCGCGACCAGCTCCTGAAGATGGCCAGGGCGCGGATGGCGTTCCGCTATCCGGGGATCGACGCCGAGGGCGCGCGCACCATGCTGCTGGAGGCGCCGATCGGCTGGCGCGACCCGGTCTATCCGGGCGCGACCACCTACGTGCAGAAGTCCGGCTGGGACAACACGCCCTTCAACGTCGCGGTCGCCACGCGTGACCCGCAGCTGATGGCGATCGCCCGCCAAGCCCTGGACGATGGCCAGTATTACGCGGTGCTGCGCGATCGGCTGAAGGACAAGAACCAGCGTACGACCATCGGCCTGCTCGACGCCTATGACGAATGGCTGGCCGTGAAGGCCTGGCCGAAATCGGACGTGAAGCTGCCGATGACGCCCGGCCAGCCCGACTTCGTGTTCGCCGATCCTGAGGACGGGGTGGTGGCGATCAAGAACGGCGACGAGGTGCTCTACGCCTCGCTCTACTGGCGGGCCAATTGCGGGGTGAACCGCCTGGCGCGCTTCCACTACCAGACGCCGTCCGTCGACCGTATCGCCACCATCGCCGCCCGGGTCGACTTCGAGCCCAGCGGCAAGACCTGCGTACGCCGCGCCACGCCGCACATCTCGGCCGGCTCGATCCCGATCGTCGCCTATCCCGGCGAGGCGCCCGCCGCGCTGGAGGGCGAGGTGCTGCCCGTGGCCAAGGGGCCGCCAGAGGCGCGCTACAAGGATCAGGACAATCCCTTCGCCGGGCGTGGCTACTACTACGAGGCCGCCTATGGCCCGTACCTGATCGCCATGAACGCCAGCCCCGACAAGTCCATGACGCTCGCGCTGCCGAAGGCGGCCGGCGATCGCGTCGATCTGGTCACCAAGCGCAAGCTGGCGTCCGGCGCGGCGAGCCTGACCCTGGCGCCGGGCCAGACGGCGGTGATCTACGCGCCGTCTCGGTAGTCGCGGAGGAGGCGGTGGTGAGCAATAACCACGACCTGCGGCTGGTCGCGCCGTTCAGCCCGACGATCATCAAGGCGACCATGCCGCCAGGCGTGGTCGAGCGCCTCAACGCCCGGATCGACGAGATCGTCGGGCGAAAGGACGAGGTCGCCGCCCGCGACTGGTCGGCCCATCTGGCGGGCGCGGTCAGCACCGAGATCCGCTTCACCGACGTGATCCGCGAGACCGCCGAACTCACCGACTTCCTGTTCGACGTGGCCCGCACCTACACCTACCGGTGCGAGAACGCCCTGATGCATTTCTCCGACTACGAGCGAACCGAGGAGCTCGAGGCGAAAAAGCTGCGCATCGAGATCAAGGAAGGCTGGATCAACGACATGGTCGCCGGCGATTACAATCCGGCCCATTTCCACCAGGGCTGTCTCTATTCCAGCGTGGGCTTCCTGCGCGTTCCGCCTGGCTACGAGGCTGAGTTCGCGGCCGACAAGGCCAGGCAGAACACCGCCGGCTGCCTGCAGTTCATCGACAGCCGCAGCGCCGTCGGGGCCAAGAACCTGTTCACGGTCAAGCCGGTGGTCGGCGACTTCTACCTGTGGCCCTCATGGATGCTGCACTGCGTCTACCCGTTCCGCAGTCCGGGCGTGCGTCGGTCGATGGCGATCAATCTCGCCCTGGCCTGAGCAGCGGCCGCGCGGAGCCGCTTGCACCTAAAAATGATATCGATATCATAACTTGAAGTCAGAAGAAGCGTACGGGGAGAAGCGCGTGAAGAGCCAAGCAAAGCGGATGGTGTCGGGGCTGGCCCTGGCGACCTGCCTCCTGGCCGGGGCAGCTTCGGCCCAGACCCTGAAGTCGGGCCATCCGTACCTGACCTTCAGCGACGCCCACGTCTCGCAGTTCAAGGCCCGCGTGGCCGAGGATCCCGATGCCAAGACCGCCTGGACCAAGGCCCGAGCCGACGCCGACGCGGCCCTGACCCGCAAGCCGGCCAACGATCGCGAGCTGAACGCGGCCCTGATGGGCCTGTCGCTGACCTACCGCATGACCGGCGAGCGCAAGTACGCCGACCGCGCCAAGGCCTTGCTCGACATCTATGCGAACCGCGCCAACTGGGTGACCGACAAGCCGCTTCTGGCCCGCAGCCCGGTGTGGAACTCCGACCTCGGCATGGGGACCAGCGCCTACACCTTCGGCCTGACCTTCGACGCCATCCACGACGCCCTCAGCCCCGCCGAGCGCGACCGCCTGGCCAAGGCCCTGGTCAAGGGCGCGATCCGCCCGACCCTGAACGACTGGATCGACGGCGCGGAGCGTATCCACAGCCTCGACACCATGGGCCACAACTGGTTCAGCCACATCGTGTTCGGCGCCGGGGTGGCGGCGATCGCCATCAAGACCGAGGAGCCCCAGGCCGACGCCTGGATCCGCCGCATCGACGAGGCGGCCGAGGAGTGGGCCAACTACGACGGCAGCGCCATCGAGACCAAGCCGACGCACTTTGCGTCCAACGGAGCCTTCGTCGAGAGCATCAACTACGCCGACTTCGCCGCCGAGGGCTACCTGCGCTTCAAGCGCGCCTGGCTCGACGCCTTCAGGGAGCAGCCGGCGGCGACGCCGCGCCTGGCGGGCCTGGGCGATTACTTCATCCAGAACCTCTACCCGACAACGGGCGGCTTCCTGTCGACCAATTTCGGCGACGGCAATCCGACCTCCAGCGGGGCCAGCGCCATCGCCAACCTGTGGGCGACGGGCGACCAGCAGTCGCGCTATCTCTGGTATCTGAACACCGTGCGTCCCGATCCCAAGCAGGACGTGTTCGCCGAGCCCGAGAACATGGTGCAGTGGCCCTCGGCCAAGGCCCGCGCATCCGTGGGCAAGGGGCCGGGCCTGCCGACCAGCTGGATCGACAGCGACCTGGGCGCGGCGACGCTGCGCTCGTCCTGGGCGCCGGACGCCACCTTCCTGGCGCTGCGTTCGGGCTTCACCTGGAACCACAACCACGCCGACGCCGGCAGCTTCATCCTCTGGCACAAGGGCAAGCAACTGCTGATCGACTCCGGCAACAGCAGCTACGCCCGGCCCGAGTACGACGGCTACTATCGCCAGAGCGCGGCCCACAACGTCGTCACCCTGGACGGCAGGGCCGAGCCGGAAAGCAACACCTACAACGGCTCGCATTTCGTGGGGCGGGTCGACCACCTGGTCGACGCCGGCGACCTGCGCTTCGTCTGGGCCGACGCCACGGGCCCCAACGCCCGAACCTTCGAGCGCAAGTACCGCAGCTTCATGTGGATCGGCGACGTGATCCTGGTCATCGACGACCTGAAGGGCTGGGCGCCGGGCCAGTTCGAGTGGTTGATGCACTACGAGGGCGAGGCCAAGCGCCAGGGTCAGGTGATCACCGTCAGGAACGGCGAGGCCGAGGTCGCGGTGCGGCCGCTGTTTCCCGAGACCCTGCCGGACGCGGGCCTGTTCACCGACTATCCCGAGCTGATGCGGATGGCCGAGGGCAAGGGCCTGAAGGATCACGCGCCCGACGAGGCCCAGCCCTACCTGCGCCTGCAGGCGCCGGGCGTGACCGACAGGACCAAGTTCGTGGTGGCCCTCACTCCTAACGGACCCAATCCCGCGCCGAAGATCGAGAAGGTCGAGACCAAGGATTGGCTGATGACGCGGATCACCCAGAAGGGCGAGGTCACCGAGGTCTATTTCAACCTGCTGGCCGACGGCCGCATCCGCCACCGCAACGCCAACGCCGATCTCGGCGGCTGGCGGACCGACGCCTACATCCTGGCGCTGACCTATCCGGAAGGCGGCAGCGCGGCTAAGCCGCGCCGCTGGTTCGTCGCCGACGGCAGCTATCTGCGCCGCGACGGCCGCGTCGAGCTCGACAGCCTGTCCAAGGCCTTCGTGGTCAAGGACAAGGCGGGGCAGGGCGTCGAGGCCCGCATTCAGGGCCAGCCGACCTATGCCATCCGCCTGGCCTGCGACGGCGCGCGCTCGATCAAGGTCGACGGCGTCGCCAAGGCCTGTTCCGGCGACGTGGCGCTGGCGCGTCGATCCTCGCCGTCCAACTGAGTTTCAATCATCGCATTTGTCTGACAAAAGCTCTTGTCAGTGACATATGATATCGATAACAAGATTATGTGGTTGGAGAAGATCGCCGTGCAGGCGACGCCCCGACCCGGGAGTGAAACAGAGAGGGCGCGGCAAGCGCCCTAGCCAACAGGGAACACCCGCCTCGCGCGGGATCTGACGGGCCGCGCCGGCTTATCGGGCGTAGGCTCCGCAGGAGGGGAATCCATGAAGTCCGAAGTTCAATCGCGTCTGTTCCTCACCGTCTCGACGCTGGCCGTCGCGCTGGGCGCGTTCGGCGCCGCCCAGGCCCAGACCGCGCCGGCGCCGGCCGCCGAAGAAGCCGTCGAGGAGGTGGTCATCACTGGCATCCGCCAGAGTCTGCAGTCGGCCGTGCAGGTCAAGAAGAACACCATGGAGGTGGTCGACTCCATCCGCGCCGAGGACATCGGCAAGCTGCCCGACCCCAACGTCGCCGAGACCCTGACCCGCATTCCGGGCGTACAGGGCTATCGTTACGGCGGGGAGGGGGCTTCGCCGGTCGGCGCCGGCTCGGGCCTGACGATCCGGGGCCTGTCGGGCCAGACCGCCTCGCAGGTCGATGGTCGGTCGTACTTCACCGCCGGCGGCAGCGAGTTCAACATCGAGGCGGCCATCCCCGGCATGATCGCGGGCCTGGACGTCTACAAGAACCCCTCGGCCGAACACATCGAGGGCGGCATCGGCGGCCTCGTCGACATCAAGACCCGCCGTCCGCTCGATCTGCCGAAGATGTCGGGCAGCGTGGCGATTTCCGGCCGCTACAACGACATGGTCAAGCAGATGCAGCCCGAGTACTTCGGCCTCGTCTCGCACAAGTGGGACGTGGGCGACGGCGAGATGGGCCTGCTGCTCGGCGCCAACTACCAGAAGAGCTGGAACCGCTCCGACAATGCGCCCGGCCCCGGCGGGACCAACCTGCGCCGCGTGGTGCGCGCCGACAGCGCCGAATACATCGGCAACAGCGCCTATAACCAGGCCTATGCCGGCCGCGGCGACGTCGCCTTCCTGGCCGACGTGGCCAATCCGCTGGCCCTGAACGCGACCGAGCGCGCCAACCTGGTCAACATGGCCGGCGTGCAGATCAACGTGAACGAGGAAGACATCCAGCGCACCCGCAAGGGCTTCGCCGGCGCCTTCCAGTGGAAGGTGCGTCCGGGCCTCGAGGTCTATGTCGACGGCAACTACAACTCCTACCTCTACCACCAGGGCTACCGCTTCCTGAACGGCGTCGACAGCCGCTACGTCCAGGGCCTGGCGACCACTCCCTTCAGCACCACCGAGGGTCTGGCCAACCGCAACGCCAACGGCGGCGAGGACGCGGTCCTGGCCGGACAGCGCTTCAACAGCGGCACGTTCCTGGGCTCGAGCTTCTCGTCGATCGGCGGCGACGAGCATCGGATCTACAAGACCTGGATCCTGGCCGGCGGCGCCAAGTGGTCGCCGACCGACGACCTCGATCTCAAGGCCGACCTGTCCTACGTCAAGGCTGACCAGCACCAGGACAACCGCTCGGTGACCATGACCCCGCGCGCGGGCCTGACCTGGGACGTGACCCGCACGGTCGGCGCGCCCCAGCGCGTGTCGATCAGCGGGCCCGACCTGTCGAACCCCGCCAACTGGGTGCTGCTGAACTACGCCAACGGCGTCAACAACGTCTATGACGACGCGGGTCTGGCCGCTCAGTTCGACGGCAAGCTGCGCATCAACGACAGCTTCATCAAGGCCGTGAAGTTCGGCGCGCGCTACTACCGAAAGAAGTCGAAGTTCTACAACTACTCCTTCAGCGGCAAGAACCTGACGACGGACGGCCTGGCCCTGGCGGCCAACCAGTCGAACGGCGTCCTGGCCTCGACCGTGCAGGATCTCGTGGCCGGCTCGCACACCAACTGGTTCGACGGCGAGGCGGGGTATTCGGGCGGCTTCCTGACCTTCTCGCCCGACGCCCTGCTGGGCGACAATGTCCGCAACCGCTTCGCCCTGGCCGGCATCGCGGCCGAGGACTCGCTGCCCGAGGTGCTGCTGTCGCGCCGCAAGGCGGTGGAGGAGACCCTGGCCGGCTACGGCGTGGTCGACTTCGCGTTCCTGAACGATCGCATCCGGGGCAACGCCGGCGTGCGGGTGGTGCGCACCAATCTCGACGCCGAGGCGCGGGTCACCGACACCACGGGCGCGACCCCGGTGATCGTCGCCCGCAGCCAGGGCAACAGCTACACCGACGTGCTGCCGACCCTGAACCTGACGGGCTACATCCAGGATGACCTGCTGGTGCGCTTCGGCTTCGGCAAGGGCATGACCCGGCCCAGCGTCGGCGACATCAACCCGACGGTGGCGGTCAACCTGACGAGCGGCACGGGCAGCCAGGGCAACGCCAACCTGCAGCCGCTGCGGGCCTACAGCTACGACTTGTCGCTGGAGAAGTACTTCGGCCCCACCAGCTACGTCTCGGCCGCGGCGTTCTACAAGAAGGTCGACGGCTTCCCGATCGGGGTCGAGAGCTGCCAGACGGTGGCGACCTCGCAGCCCTATACCGGGGTGACGCCCAACAACTGTCCGACCGGCCAGTTCCGCATCACCCAGACCCAGAACGCCGATCCCGGCTTCGCCAAGGGCGTCGAGCTCGCGGCCCAGACCTTCTTCGACTACGACGTCCTGCCGTCGATGCTGCACGATTTCGGCGTCCAGGGCTCGTACACCTGGGTCAAGACCGAGCTCCCGCTCGGGGCGATGAAGGTGCGTCAGCCGTTCCAGTCCGACCAGAACTGGAGCCTGGCCGGCCTCTACGAGAACAAGAAGGTCTCGGCCCGCCTCGTCTATACCTACCGGTCGGACTACGTGCTGTTCGGGATCTCGCCCAACCCCATCGATGGCCGCTACCTGAAGGGCTACGGCCTGCTCGACGCCTCGGTGAACCTCAACCTGCGCGACGACCTGACCCTGTCGCTGACGGCCTCGAACCTGACCAACAAGGCCCCGATCCGATACGTCGGCGAGCCGGACGGCGGCTACGACACCGACATCCTGCGCCAGTACTTCATGAACGGCCGGGTCTACGGGATCAGCCTGCGCTACAAGTTCGGCGGCTGACCGCCGTCGCATCAAGTCCCGCCTCGGGGCGCCGTCGACGACGGCGCCCTTCTTTTTGCGTTCAGCGGAAGGAGAGGCCCACGACCTCGCCGCTCACCGCGATGTCGCCGTCCTTGGCCGACTTCACCGGCTTGCCGCCGATGGTCAGGTTTTCGATCGTCACGTTCTTCACCGCAATCTGGGGCGACAGGCCCCGGATGATCGACAGGCTGGGCATGCCCTCGCCGGTGTAGGCGACGTTGCGGATCGTCAGGCCGTCGATCCCGCGTCCGGGCGCTTTGTTGTAGCGCGGGTTCTCGCCGGCGACGATGTTGATCAGCTTGCCTTCCTCGATGCGGTCGACCCGCACGTTGCTGAAGGTGATGTTGCGGATCAGCGTGCTGTCGCCGGAATAGGCGGCGATCGCGCCCTCCCAGTCGGGGTCGTCCTCGTCGAGGTTGGCGACGTCGATGTTGTCGAAGGTCACGTCGCGGATGGTGCGCGGATCGGCGTTGTCACCGAAGTGGCCGATATAGAGGGCGTGGGCGACGTCGACCCACAGGCGCATGTTCGAGACCTGGATGTCGAAGGTGTCGCCCGGCGGGTTGGGATCGGGAATGCCGGTCTGGGCGGCCTTCTGGCGGCAGATCGGACAGTCGGCCACGGCGTAGACCACCACGGCGTCGTCCGAGACCCGCAGGTAGCCGTCGCGCACCTTCACGTGGCGCGAGGTCGAGATGTTGATCCCGTCCGACCACTTGCCCGAGGTGAAGCCGGTCAGCTGGCTGACCGTGACGTTCTCGGAGTTGCGGATGTTCATCACCCGGGCGGCGTCCTTGCGGTCGCTGTTGACGATGATCAGGTCCGAGACCTCGACGTTCCTGGCCTTTTCCAGGTCGATCGCCCGGCCGGGATCCCAGAGCAGGCCGCGCCCGGAGATCTTCACGTCGCTGACGCCGGAAAGGTCGAACGCGCCCTTCAGCACCGCGCCGCCGTCCATGTAGACGCGCTGGCCCGATTTGACCGGAAAGTGGTCGAGGCCCGCGGGCGGAACGTGGAAGCCTTGGCCGAAATAGACGACGTCGGCGCCGGTGGGGCGGGCAGGGGGCGGGGCGCCGGCCACGATGTGCAGATTGCGCAGGCGGTCGTCGTCGAACTGCAGCGAGAAGCGCTCGGGCTTCGTCAGCGTCATGCGCAGGACTGAGCCCTGGCGCTGGGGCTTGATCGCGCTCGACAGCGGCGCGACCGAGACATCGGAGAAGCGGCCGTTGTTCTTCATCACCTCAAGCTCGACCGCCCCGTCGAAATCGAAATAGACCAGCGAGGCGTTCTGCTTGGTGTCGGTGTCGACCTGCACCCGGTACTCGTAGAGGTCGCGCCACTCGCCGCCCGGCGCGCGCACCCGCACGGTGAAGTCGTCGTTGTGCGCGGCGTACATCAGCTGCGGCGGAACCGGATAGGTCAGCAGCGTGTCAGCCAGCACGGGGCTCGCCACGCCTCCCAGCAGCATGGCGGCCAGCGCCGTTGTGGCGGCGCGACGGGCCAGGGTCTTCTGTCGGCTCATGTTTCCTCCCAGGATTTTCGGCAGCATCGACGATTATGATATCGATATCAATAACGTCGGCATATGTGACGAAGCGTGACTGGAGGGAACCGTCGCTTTGACGCATGGGAACGGTCTTCCTATGGTGGTCCTTGAGGCCTGTAAGGCGTCGGACCCCGGCTAGACCCGTTCCGTGGCAGGAGGCCCCCAACCGTTTTGTCTTCCAACCTGCTCCTTCTCGTGATCCTGGCCGCGCCGTTCCTGGGCGCGGCCGTGGCCGCCGGCCTTCCGCGCCATGCGCGCACCTCGGCGGCCATCCTGTCCTGGCTGGTTTCGCTGGTCTCCCTGGTGAGTCTGGCGGCGCTCTGGCCGATGTTCGCGGATGGAGAGGTGCTGCGGCTGGCGATTCCCTGGCTGCCGTCGCTGGGCGTCAGCCTGATCCTGCGCCTGGACGGCCTGTCGTGGATCTTCTGCGCCCTGATCCTGGGGATCGGCGCCTTGGTGGTGCTCTACGCTCGCTACTACATGTCGCCGAAGGATCCGGTGCCCCGGTTCTTCTCGTTCCTGCTGGCCTTCATGGGCGCGATGCAGGGCGTGGTGCTGTCGGGCAACCTGATCCAACTGGCGGTCTTCTGGGAGCTGACCAGCCTCTTCTCGTTCCTGCTGATCGGCTACTGGCACCAGAACCCCTCGGCCCGCGAAGGCGCGCGCATGGCGCTGACGGTCACGGCGCTGGGCGGGCTGTGCCTGCTGGTCGGCATGATCCTGATCGGCTCGATCGCCGGCAGCTACGACCTGGACGACGTGCTGGCCGCCAAGAGCGTCATCCTGGCCGATCCGCGATCGGTTCCGGCCCTGGCGCTGGTGCTGATGGGGGCCCTGACCAAGAGCGCCCAGTTCCCGTTCCACTTCTGGCTGCCGCGCGCCATGGCCGCGCCGACGCCGGTCAGCGCCTATCTGCACTCGGCGACGATGGTGAAGGCCGGGATCTTCCTGCTGCTGCGCATGTGGCCGATCTTCGGCCAGACCGAGCTCTGGTACTTCGTCGTCGCCGGCGCCGGGGTGGCGACGCTGCTGATCGGCGCCTGGTGCGCCATCTTCCAGCACGACCTCAAGGGCCTCCTGGCCTATTCGACCATCAGCCACCTGGGACTGATCGTGCTGCTGCTGGGCCTGGGCTCGCCGCTGGGTGCGATCGCGGCGATCTTCCACACGGTCAACCACGCCACCTTCAAGGCGTCGCTGTTCATGGCCGCCGGCATCATCGACCACGAGGCCGGCACGCGCGACATGCGCAAGCTGAGCGGCCTCTACAGGTTCATGCCCATCACCGGCACGCTGGCCATCGTCGCCGCCGCGGCCATGGCGGGGGTGCCGCTGCTGAACGGCTTCCTCTCCAAGGAGATGTTCCTGGCCGAAGTGGTCGCCGGCAGCGACGGCCACGCCTTGAACGCCGCCCTGCCGGTGCTGGCGACCTTGGCCAGCGCCTTCGGCGTGCTCTATTCGCTGCGTTTTATCCTGGCGACCTTCTTCGGCCCGCCGCCCACGGCGCTGGACAAGGTCCCGCACGAGCCGCCGGCCTGGATGCGCCGTCCGGTCGAGATCCTGGTCGCGCTGTGCCTGCTGGTTGGCGTGCTGCCGGCCCTGACCGTCGGGCCGTTCCTGCGCAGCGCCGCCGTCGCCGTGCTGGGCTTCGACGACTTGCCCTATTACAGCCTGGCGCTCTGGCACGGCTTCAACATGCCGCTGCTGCTCAGCGTGCTGGCCCTGGCCGGCGGCGTGCTGGCCTACGCCGTCTTCGGCAAGAAGCTGAACAACAATCCGCGCGGCGGGCCCTGGGGGCTCAAGCGCCTCAATGGCGGCTATCTCTTCGAGAAGGCCATGACGGGGATCGTCAAGGGCGCGCGTTGGGTCGAAAGCCGTCTGGGGACCGAGCGGATGCAGCCGCAGCTGCGCCTGGTCGTCCTGGCCGCACTGGCCGCCGGCGCGGCCGCCGCATTCGCGGGCGGCGTGGCGATCCGGCCGTCCTGGGCCGCGCCCGGCGCGGCCGAGTTCGTGTTCGCGGGGCTGTGGCTGACCGGGGGCGGCTGCGCGATCGCGGCGGCCTGGCAGGCCAAGTATCATCGCCTGGCCGCGGTGGTGCTGATGGGCGGGGCGGGCCTCGTCAGCTGCATCACCTTCGTCTGGCTGTCGGCGCCGGACCTGGCCCTGACCCAGCTGCTGGTCGAGGTGGTCACCACCGTTCTGCTGCTGCTGGGCCTGCGCTGGCTGCCCAAGCGGCGCGAGGACATCCAGGCCTCGCAGGTGGAGCTCACGCGCTCGCGTCGCCGCCGGCGTGTCGATCTGGTCGTCGCCGCCGTCGTCGGCCTGGCCCTGGCCTTCGTCTCCTACGCCGTCATGACCCGGCCGATGGTCGAGGGCATATCCCGCTTCTTCGTCGAGCGCGCCTATAGCGAGGGCGGCGGGCGCAACGTCGTCAACGTCATCCTGGTCGACTTCCGGGCCTTCGACACCTTCGGCGAGATCACGGTGCTGGGCATCGTCGGCCTGACTGTCCTGGCGCTGCTGCGCCGCTTCCGGCCGGCCAGCGACAGCCTGCCCGCGCCCAACCAGAAGCAGGCCCGCGAGCGTACCGGCCCCGTCGCCGAAGGCCGCAAGGCGGGCGACGCCGTGCGCGACACCATGCTGATCCCGCGTGTCGTCATGCGCTGGATGTTCCCGTTCGTCATCGTGCTGGCGGTGCATCTGTTCCTGCGAGGCCACGATCTGCCGGGCGGCGGCTTCGCGGCCGGGGTGGCGCTGTCGATCGCCGTGCTGCTGCAGTACATGGCCAACGGCGCGCGCTGGGTGGAGGAGCGATTGCTGCTGCGGCCCATCCTCTGGATCGGCTGGGGGCTGACGATCGCGGCCGGCTGCGGCCTTGTCGCGATCGGCTTCAACCGGCCGTTCCTGACCTCGGCCTTCAAGTATGTCGAACTGCCGCTGCTGGGCCGCGTGCCGCTGGCCAGCGCCGTGATCTTCGACCTGGGCGTCGTGCTGCTGGTGGTCGGCGCCACGGTGCTGATGCTGGTGGCCCTGGCCCACCAGTCGCTGCGCCGCGCCAAGGACGACGCCGAAGCCGAGCAAGCGGAGGAGGGCGCATGACCGAGTTCGTGCTCGCGGCCGCCATCGGCGTTCTGTCCGCCGCCGGAACCTGGCTCTTGCTGCGGCCCCGCACCTTCCAGGTGATCATGGGACTGTCGCTGCTGTCCTACGCGGTGAACCTGTTCATCTTCTCGATGGGGCGCCTGCGCTCGGGCATGCCGCCGATCACGGCCAAGGGCGCCGAGCGGCCGGAGCTGTACGCCGACCCGACGCCCCAGGCCCTGGTGCTGACCGCCATCGTCATCAGCTTTGCTTTGACGGCCCTGTTCCTGGTGGTGCTGCTGGCCTCGCGCGGCGCGACCGGCAGCGACCACGTCGATGGACGGGAGCCGGCCGAATGAGCCTCTGGGACCATCACCTGATCCTGCTGCCGATCCTGCTGCCGATGGTCATGGCCTCGGCCATGCTGCTGTTCGACGAGCGCCGCCGACGGCTCAAGAGCGTCATCAGCCTGACCGCCATGGCCGCCATCCTGCTGGTCGCCCTGGCCCTGCTGCACGAAAGCATGACCGGCGCGGCCGATGGCGGCGACACCGCCCGCGTCTATCGCCTCGGCGGCTGGAACGCGCCGTTCGGCATCGTGCTGGTGGCCGACCGGTTGTCGGCGATGATGGTGGCGCTGACCAGCGTGCTGGGCGCGGGGGTCCTGGCCTTCGCCCTGGCCCGCTGGGACCGGGCCGGACCGCGTTTCCACGCCCTGTTCCTGTTCCTGATCATGGGCGTCAACGGCGCCTTCCTGACCGGCGACCTGTTCAACCTGTTCGTCTTCTTCGAGATCATGCTGGCGGCCTCGTACGGCCTGGCCCTGCACGGTTCGGGCGAGGCGCGGATCCGGGCGGGTCTGACCTACATCGCCATCAACCTGACGGCCTCGCTGCTGTTCCTGATCGGGGTGTCGCTGCTCTATGGCGTCACCGGCACGCTGAACATGGCCGAGTTCGCCCTGAAGGTGCGGACCATCGCCCCCGATGACCGCGGTCTGCTGCACGTCGGCGCGGCGATCCTGGGCACGGCCTTCCTGATAAAATGCGCGGCCTGGCCGCTGGGGTTCTGGCTGGCGCCGACCTACACCGCCGCCAGCGCGCCGTCGGCCGCAGCCTTCGCCATCCTGTCCAAGGTCGGGGTCTATGTCGTGTTGCGCCTCAGCCTGCTGGCCTTCGGCGACGACGCGGGGGCCTCGGCGCATTTCGGCCAGTCGTGGCTGCTGGTCATGGGCCTGGCGACCCTGGCGTTCGGGACCCTCGGCCTGATCGCCTCCCGCGACCTGTCGCGCGCCGGCGCCTATGCCGTGATGGTCTCGTCCGGGACGATCCTGGCCGTGGCGGGCGTGGGCGACAAGGCCGTGTTGGGCGGGGCGCTGTTCTACCTGATCGGCTCGACCCTGGCCTGCGGCGCGATGTTCCTGCTGGCCGAGGTGCTGCAGCGGGGCGTCGATTCCGGCGCCCAGCGCGAGCGGGCGGTGTTCGACGACGAGTACCGCGACCCGTTCGACGACGACGAGCGCAACGAGCCGGGTCTCGTCATCCCCGCCGCCGTCGCCGCGCTCGGCGGGGCGTTCCTGATCTGCACCCTGATGATCGCCGGCCTGCCGCCGCTGTCGGGCTTTATCGGCAAGCTGGCCATGCTGGACGCCCTGGCCCGCTCGCTCGCACCCGCCAGCATCGCCGTGATCGTCGGCCTGTCGCTATCCAGCCTCGGCGGCCTGATCGGCCTGACCCGACTGGGCGTCGGCGCGCTGTGGGCGCGTGACGAGGATGCGCCCGAACTGGTGGTCGGCGCGGCCGAACTGGCCGGCATGGGCGGCCTGCTGGCGGCCTGCGTGCTGCTGGCGCTGTTCGGTGGCGCGGGCCTGGGGTTCGCCGAGCACACCGCCGAGTGGCTGGGCCGTCCCGACGCCTATATCCGCGCCGTGCTGGGGGCCACGCCATGATCCGCGCGCTTCTTCCCCATCCGCTTCTGGCGCTGGGCCTGTTCGTCACGTCGCTGCTGATGAGCGGCTCGGTCGAGCCGCCGGCGCTCGCGCTGGCGGTCGTCCTGGCGCTGGCCACGCCCCAGGTGATGCGGGCGCTGGACGCCCAGACCATCCGCATCCGCTCGCCGGGGGCCATCGTCGCCCTCGCCGGCTGCGTCGTGGTCGACGTGCTGCGCTCCAACTGGGCGGTGGCGGCGATCATCCTGGGCCGACGACGTCGCGAGCGCCGCTCGGGTTTCATCCACGTGCCGCTGGATCTGAAGGACCGCTACGCCCTGGCTGTTCTGGCGGTGATCCTGACCGCGACGCCCGGCACGCTGTGGGTCGAGTACGACAGCGCCACCGGCCGCCTGCTGCTGCACGTGCTGGACCTGGTCGAGGAGGACGAGTGGATCCGCCTGATCAAGGACCGCTACGAGCGCCGCCTGATGGAGATCTTCGAATGAGCCAGGCGATCCTGTTCTGGTGTCTGACCGCCGCCCAGGCGCTGCTCGTCGCGGCCATGGCGCTGGCCGCCTGGCGCGCGGTGCGCGGCCCCCGCGCCCAGGACCGCGTGCTGGGCCTCGACACCCTCTATCTCAACGGCATGCTCCTGCTGCTGGTGTTCGGCGTGCGCACGGGGGGCTCGATCTATTTCTACGCGGCGCTGATCATCGGCATGCTGGGCTTCGCCGCCACGGTGGCCCTGGCCAAGTTCCTGATGCGCGGCGAGGTGATCGAATGAGCGTCGCCGACCTTCCCGCCTGGGCCTGCGTGACGGTGGGCCTGCTGGCGGTGGCCGGAGCGGCGCTGTCGTTCCTCGGCGCCGTCGGCCTGTGCAGCTTCAAGACCTTCTACGAGCGGGTGCACGCCCCGACCCTGGGGGCGACCCTGGGTATGGCGTTGATCGTCGCCGCCTCGATCCTGTTCTTCACGTTGGTCGAGGGCAGGTTCATGCCGCGCGAGCTGCTGATCGGCGTCTTCCTGACGGTGACTACGCCGGTCACCCTGATCCTGCTCGGACGCGCGGCCCTGTTCCGCGACCGGACCGAGTTCGCGCGCGAGAAGGACTCCGAGGAGGCCTAGCCTTCCTTGATCACCAGGGTGTCGACCCCGATCCGCTGCAGCAGCGTCGAGGCGACGCTGCCGATCGCGGCCTGGACGAAGCCGCTGATCCCGCGCGCGCCGATCACCACCAGGTCTGGCCACACCTGGCGGGCCACCTCGTCCAGCACCGCGCCGGCTTCTCCCGGCTCCAAGTGCGGCGTGATCTTGGCGCGGACGGTCTCGGGCAGGTCCGGGTCGGCGAGCAGGGCGTCCAGCTTCCGTTGCGCTTCCGCACGCGCCAGGTCGCGAACGTCTTCCGACTTGATCCGGCTCTCGAACGGCACGTGATAGGCGTGGACGAGGTGCAGCTTGGCCTCCGGAAATAGTGCCGCCGCGCCCAGCAGGGCGGCCTTGGCGCCCTTCGAGAAGTCCGACCCGATCAGCAGGCGCTGGTAGGGCCCGTGCGGCCGCTGCTTGACCACCAGCACGGGAGCCGAGGCGTTGCGCACCACGTGGTCCACCGCCGTTCCCAGGAGGTAGTCGCCAAGGTCGTTGTAGCGAGCGACGCCGGTGACCAGCAGGTCGCTGCCCATCTCCCGCGCCGTGTCGGTGATGGCCTTGGGGGCGGGGCCGTAGGGCAGGCTGACGCTGGCCTTGGCGCCCGGATCGGGCAGCACGCGGCGCACGTCCAGCGCGGTGGTCGGCGCGTCGCGCTCGATGGCGTGCACCACATGCACGTCGGCGCTCCACTCGCGGCCCAGTTCCAGGGCGCGATCGACGGCGCGATCGCTGCGGGAGGTGAGGTCGGTGGCCACCAGGATCGAGCGGACGGGGTGGGTCATCGGCGAACTCCTCACTGGCTGGGCGACGAGGTTGGCCCCGGCTCGCGAGCGTTGCAATGCAAAATGGCTCTCATCTGGGGTTGCGCCGTGGCAACGCGCTGTCTTTCCAGGCGATTTGGGCGCCTGCCCGACGGGCAGTTGACGCGCGACGCGTCCGCTTGCAGAGCTAGGGCGTTGACGGCACGGCGCGCCGGGAAAGAAGAAGCGCGCCACCGAGGGCGGGCAGAGGCGAGCGGTTTTGAAGGAAGAGGGGTGGCGCGGGCTCGTGCGCCGGATCACGCGGATCACCCGTGATCCTTCGGGCGCCGAGGACGTCGTGCAATCGGCGATGGTGCGGATGCTGGAATACCGGCGCGCCAACACGCTCAGCAATCCGGAAGGGTTCGTCGCCCGCGCCGCGGTCAACCTGGCGATCGACGAGCGCCGCCAGCGCGCCCGCCGCCCCGAGGAGGCCCTCGATTTCGTGGAAGAGGCCCTGGCCGACGCCGGGCCATTGCAGGACGAGGTCCTGCGCGCGCGCGAGCGCCTGGATCGGCTCAAGCTCGGGTTGGCGCGTCTCAGCCCGCGAACACGGGAAGTCTTTTTGCTTCACCGGCTGGATGGGCTGAAGTATCGGGAGATCGCCGAACGGCTGGGCATCACGGTCAGCGCGGTGGAGAAGCACGTGGCCAAGGCGGCCCTCTTCCTGACGAAATGGACCGAGAAGTGGTGAAGCCCGAGCGCGATCTGGAAGCCGTTCGCCGGCAAGCGGCCGACTGGCTCGCGCGCCTGCGCAGCGACGCGCGCACGCCGAGCGACGAAGCCGGCTTCAAGGCCTGGCTCGAGCGCTCTGAGGACCATCGCACCACTTTCGACGCCCTGACCTCCACCTGGGAGCTGGCCGGCGCCCTGCGTCACGATCCGCAGATCGCCGCGAGCAGGCCGCGTCAGCCGGCGCGCCTGGCCCGACGCGCGGTGCTGGCCGGCGTCGGCGTCTCGGCGGCCGGCCTGGGCTGGCTGGCCCTGGCGCCGGAGGTCTACGCCACGGGCGTGGGCGAGACCCGAACGCTTCACCTCGACGACGGCTCGTCGGTGCTGCTTGACGCCGACAGCCGGCTGAGCGTGCGCATCGACGGTCGCCAGCGACGGGCGGGGCTCGACAAGGGCAGGGCCTTCTTCCGCGCCGCCCGCGATCCGGCCAGGCCGTTCGTCGTGGCCGCCGAAGGACGCGAGATCGTCGGCGACGGCGGGGACGCCTTCGGGGTTTCGGTGCTGTCGCAGACGGTGTCGGTGGTCGCGGTCGAGGGGCAGGTGCTGGTAATGACGCCTGGCCAGCCGTCGGGGCGCATCGCCGCCTCGGCCGGCCAGCGCGTGGTCGCGACCGGGCAGGGGCCCGCGCGCCGCGAGACCGCCGACGTGCAGTCGGCTACGGCCTGGCGCTTCGGCCAGGCTGTGTTCGACGACCAGACCCTGGCCGAGGCCCTGGCGGAGATGAACCGCTACAGCCGCCGGCGCATCGTACTGTCGGATCCTGCCCTGGAGAGCCTGCGGATCAGCGGCGTCTACAAGGCGGGCGACAACGAGGCCTTCGCCCGTTCGGTCGCCACGCTGCTCGACCTGGATGTCCGCGCCAACGGCGCCGGCCTGCTGATCGAGCCGCGCACCGGGGCATGAACCGGTCGTCGCGATCGCTCGAAAAAAGTTGCTGAGGAAAAATCGACCTCCGTCGTCAGGCCTCTTAAGCCCGAAAACGTCGGGCCGAGAGGGGACTAGAATTTCATGACGATGGGGAAAGACGGCCTGCGCCGGATGCTGGCCGGATCGGCGGCCGTGGGCGTTCTGCTGGCGGCCGGGGCGGCCATGGCCCAGACCGTGACGGTGGACGTCCAGGCGCAGTCGCTGGACAAGGCGCTGCGCGAACTGGGCAAGGAGACGGGGACCAACATCCTGTTCTCGCCCAAGACGGTCGCCGGCCGCCGCTCGGCCGCCGTGGTCGGCAAGTACACGCCGCTGGAAGCCGCGCGCCGCATGGCCGGTTCGGCCGGCCTGGACGTCGTCGAGGACGGCGCCGGCGCCCTGATCGTTCGCGCGCCGGGCGCGACCCAGGCCGCGACGCTGCAGCCAGCCTCGTTCCAGGCCGTAGATCAAAGCCCTGCTGTCGAGGTTGAAGAAGTTGTGGTGACCGGCTCGCGCCTGCGTCGCACCACCTTCGACAGCCCGTCGCCCGTCGTCGAGATCGAGCGCGAAGACCTGCTGGAAAGCGGCTATGTCGACATCGCCGAAGCCCTGACCGACCTGCCGGGCGTCGACATCGGCGTCAACCTTTCGACCAGCCAGTCGGCGGTGCAGGACAACGGCCTGTCGACCGTCAGCCTGCGCAGCCTGGGCCAGAACCGCACCCTGACCCTGATCGACGGCCACCGCACGGTGTCCAACGCCGGCAACATGAACGCGGTCAGCCTCAGCTCGGTCCCGCAGTTCTTCGTCGACCGCGTCGAGATCAGCACCGGCGGCGCCTCGGCCGTCTACGGCTCGGACGCCATCTCGGGCGTCGTCAACATCATCACCACCACCAAGCTCGACGGCGTGAAGGCCCGCGTTGTGGCCGGCGTGACCGACGACGGCGGCGGCAGCAGCACCGAATACTCGGTGGGCGCGGGCAAGCGCTTCTTCGACAACCGCCTCTACGTCATGGCCGGCGCGACCTACGAGAAGCAGGACGCCCTGAACGCCACCGATCGCAAGTGGGCGCTGCAGTCGGTCGTCTACGATCCGGCGACCAACACCGTGTCGGGTCCGGACTTGTCGACCTACACGCCCGGCGGCCGCTTCCGCAGCACCAGCTTCTATTATGACGAAGGCGGCCTGAAGCAGAACTTCGTCACCGCCCAGAACGGCTACGAGACCCGCACCAACGGCACGCTGATCACTCCGGCCAAGCGTTCGTCCGGCGCCCTGAAGATCGTCTACGACGTCAATTCCAACCTGAAGATCTGGGGACAGTTCCAGGCTTCGCGCGTGACCACCAACTCGGTCCGCGAGCCCTACGGCCTCTACAATTCGACCACCTACGGCGTGAACGACGAATTCTCGATCGGCAACATCGCGCGGGCCAACCCGTTCGTGCCGGCCCAGATCTATTCGGCCTCGACCTCGTCGATCAGCTTCCGCCGCCGCATGACCGAGGTGGGCGAGCTCGAGATCTACAACCGCCGCACCACCTTGCGCGGCTGGGCCGGCGCCGAGGGCAAGGCGTTCGGCGACTGGGACTGGGGCCTGACCTACGGCTACGGCGAGTACGACGGCTATCAGGTGCGCCGCAACGGCCTGAACATGGCCAACGTCAAGAACGCCCTCAACGCCGAGCGCACCTCGGCCGGCGTGGTCCAGTGCAAGGACGCCGCGGCCCGCGCCGACGGCTGCGTGGCGCTGAACCTGTTCGGCATCGGCTCGATCACCCCGGAAATGGCCGACTACATCCGGGCCAACGTCTGGTATCGCCCGCAGAACCGTCAGGACACCGTCGAGGGCCACATGACCGGCGAGCTGTTCCAACTGCCGGCCGGTCCGATCCAGACGGCGTTCGGCTTCGAACTGCGCCGTGACAAGACCCGCACGACCACCGACGAGCTGACCCAGAACGGCCTGACCAACTTCGCCTACATCCCCGAGTACAGCGGGGTGGTGAAGACCAAGGAAGCCTTCGTCGAAGCCTCCGCGCCTCTGCTGAAGGACCTGCCGTTCGCCTACCGCCTGGAAATCGACGGCGCCGTCCGCGTGGCCGACTACAATCTCCAGAACGTCGGCACCACGCTCAGCTATCGCGCCGGCGTGCAGTGGGCGCCGGTCAAGAGCCTGCGCTTCCGGTCGGCCTGGAGCCGCGCCCAGCGGGCCCCCGACACCACCGAGCTCTATTCGCCGCCCCGCGACGACTACGACTCGATCGTCGACATCTGCTCGGGCGTGACGGCCAGCACGACCGGCCAGGTCGCGCAGAACTGCCGCTCCAACGCGGGCATCGCCGCGGCCATCGCCGCCAACGGTGCGTTCGTGTCCGAGGTCACCAGCGTCAACGCCCCCAACGGCGGCAATATCGACCTGAAGGAAGAAACCGCCGACACCCTGACGGTGGGCTTCGTCCTGCAGCCGACCTTCCTGCGCGGCTTCGACCTCAGCGTCGACTACTACGACATCAAGGTGACCGACGCGATCTCGTCGTTGTCGAACGCCCAGTTGATGGCCGAGTGCTACGGCTCGGCCGGCGGGACTGACAATCGCTTCTGCAACGTCATCACCCGTGACGCCGAGGGCCAGATCACTAAGATCCTGAACCTCGAAGAAAACCTGGACGACCTGCGCGCCAGCGGCGTCGACGTGGCCCTGCGCTACCGCTTCGACCTCGATCGCTGGAACGTGCCGGGCGACTTCACCTTCCGCGCCAACTACAGCCGTCGCCTGAAGCTGGAGACCCGCTACTCGGGCATCAACGGCACGACGATCGCCGACGATCTGGGCGAAGTCGGCACCTCCGAGCACGAGGGCAAGGCCAGCCTGGCCTGGCGCAACCGCCACTGGAACCTGCAGTGGACGGCCAACTACATCGGCGAGGCCGTGGACGACAACGACCTGGCGGCCGACTTCGCCGCGCGGGGCGTGACCAACCCGCTGTTCCTGAACGTCGACGCCTTCTGGCGCCACGACCTGTCGGTGCGGTTCTATCCGGACCCGAAGAACAAGGAACTGCGCGTGTTCGGCACCGTGCGGAACGTGTTCGACAACGAAGGTCCGTTCCTGCCCAGCGGCACGGAGTCGGGCAACGACTACAACTACAGCGCCGTCTACGGCGTCACCGGCCGGTCCTTCACCCTGGGCCTGCAACTGGCGTTCTGACGTCTTTCGCCGGCGCCTTCGGGCGCCGGCGATCCTTCTTTTCCGGAGCTTCCCATGACCCTTTCACGCCTGGCGGCCCTGGCCGCCGGAGGCCTGCTCGCGCTCGCCGCGCCGTCGGCCTGGTCGGCCCCTCGCACCATGACCGCCGTGGATCTGGTGGGCCTTGAGAAGCTCTCCGATCCCAAGGTCTCGCCCGACGGCCGCTTCGTCCTCTATTCGGTCGGCCGCGTCGACTGGAAGGCCAACGCCGTACAGGATGATCTCTGGCGGATCGGCCTCGACGGCTCGGATCCTCGCCGCATGGTCGAGGGACCGGCTTCGGGCGCGGCCTGGGCGCCCGACGGCAAGTCGTTCGCCTTCGTCGCCCGGCGCGACGGCGACAGCGTCCGGCAGATCTACATCTCGGCCATCGACGGCGGCGAGCCGCGCCGCCTGGGCAAGGTCCGCACCAGCCCGTCGTCGCTGCGCTGGTCGGCCGACGGCTCTGCGATCTACTTCCTGGCGGCCGCGCCTGACGGCAAGACCCTGGCCAAGCGCAAGCGCGAGAAGGACGACATGCTGTCGTTCGAGACGCCGCAAGGCCGTGGCCGGCTGTGGCGCATCACCCTGGCCGACGGCAAGGCCGAACCCGTCGTCGAGGGCGAGTTCGAGGTCGAGGCCTTCGACCTGTCGACCGACGGCAAGGCCATCCTCTATCGCCGCGCGCCGTCCGACCTGCTGGATGACAATCCCAAGTCCGAGCTGTGGCTCAAGGAAGGGAAGGGCGCCGATCGCCGTCTGACCGACAACGACTTCCAGGAAAGCACGCCCCGCCTGTCGCCGGACGGCCGCTCGTTGCTGTTCCTGGCCACGGCCGAAAACGGCCGCTACGGCACGGTCAATCCGAACCTCTTCGTGGCGTCGACCGCCGGCGGGGCGCCGCGCGAGCTGGCCCACGGACTGCCCTACGAGATCGAGGACGCCGTCTGGTCGGCCGACGGCCGCGAGATCTACATCACCGCCACCACCGGCGTTCGCCGCGAACTGTTCGCCGTCGACGTGAAGAGCCAGGCCGTGCGGCCGCTGGCCCGGGGCGACCACGCCGCCGGCGACGTCACCCTGACCCGCGACGGCAAGACCCTGGTGTTCTTCAAGGCCTCGGCGATCTCGCCCGGCGAGGTGTTCCGCCTGGATCCCGCGCGGCCCGCGGCGACGCAGGTGACCCACCTCAACGACGACATCGCGACGCGCTTCCGTCTGCCGCGCCAGGAGGCGATCCAGTGGACGGCCCCGGATGGTCAGGCGCTGGAAGGCCTCGTCACCTATCCGCTCGACTGGCAGCCGGGTCGCCGCTATCCGCTGATCGTCCAGAGCCACGGCGGTCCGCGCTCGTCGGACGTGTTCAACGTCTTCGCCTATGGCCGCTTCAACCCGCTGCTGGCGGCCAAGGGCGTGATGACGCTCAGCGTCAACTACCGGGGCGGCACCGGCTATGGCGACGAGTTCCTGCAAGGCATGAACGCCGGCTATTTCCGCCATGCCGACAAGGACGTGCTGTCGGGCGTCGACAACCTGATCGCCAAGGGCCTGGTCGACCCCGACAAGCTGGGCGTCATGGGCTGGAGCGCCGGCGGCCACATGACCAATCGCCTGATCACCGTCACCGACCGCTTCAAGGCCGCGTCCTCGGGCGCCGGCGCGGTCGACTGGCCGTCGATGTACCTGACGTCCGACACCCGCTGGCAGCGCAGCGAATGGTTCGTGACCCCGCCCTACGGTTCGGCGGCCCGCCGCGATCTCTATGTCGACAATTCCCCGCTGAGCCAACTCGACAAGGTCAGGACCCCGACCCTGATCCTGGCGGGCGCCGAGGACGAGCGCGTGCCCTGGACCCAGTCGGTCATGCTGCACCGGGCGCTCAAGGCGCTCGGCGTCGAGACCGAGCTCTATCTGGCCCCGCGCGAGCCGCATAACTTCCGGGAACTGCGTCACCGCCTGTTCCAGGTGAACGTGCAGATGGACTGGTTCAGCAAGCGCGTCCTTGGCCAGGACTACGACTGGAGCGCGGCGCCCGACGCCAAGGACGAGACCGACTAAGCCGGTCTACTGCAGGGGCGTGTCGTAGGGGCGCTGCTCGTCGGGATCGACGGACGGCGACTTCGGCGGGTCCTCGAAGGGAACGACCGGATCGTCGATCTCCGGCGGCGGCCCGTCAGGCGGGATCTCGAGCGGCGGCTTGCCCGGCGTGGGATCGGGGTGCGGCGGCGCGATCGGGTCGGTCATGAACATCTCCATGACGATCGAACGCGCGGGCTCGCGGCGCAGGTTCTACTGGCAGGCCGAGGTCTCGCCGCTTTCGAAGTCGACGCGGAAGCAGTGCTCCACGCCGGTCTCGACGTCGCGGACCACGATGGCGGCCTGGCCGTAGGAATCCACCTCGGGATGCCAGGCCTCCATGAAGGCCACGGCGGCCTCCTCGAAGGTCTCGGCGTCGACGCCATGGGCGTGGTCGCAGCCGTCGTGCAGGGCGTGGACGCGGAAGGTGCGGGTCTCGAACATGGCGTTTCCTCCGAACATCCAACGCATGGCGAGCGCGGAGGATTCAACGCCCTCCCGCGAGCGGCGTCCAGATGGTCGGACCGGCGCGAGGCCGGATTCCGGCCGATCGCCAAGTGAGAAAGCCTCATCACCCTGATCGGCGCCTCTCAAGTCTTGCTCAAGGCGCTGGAAAGGTTCGGGTTTCCGTGCGGTTCGGGCCGGCGGGAAAAGTTCTGCGGCTCCGTCGTGAATTTCTGGCCGCCCGTTTCGCGGCGAAGGTCAGGTTCCAGTCTTACCTAACCTGCCAATCCAGGTCGGGGCGCTCCCGCCTGCGAGGGTGGAGGACAGCATGCAAAGCACGAGATTGGCCGAACGTGTCGACGACGGCGAGGCGGCGACGGAGGCCGAGCCGCCCGCCCTCTGGTCGGGCGTGATCGCCCTGACGATGGGCGTCTTCGCCCTGGTGACGTCGGAGTTCCTGCCCGCCAGCGTGCTGACGCCCCTGGCCGCCGATCTCGGGGTCAGCGTCGGGGCGGCGGGGCAGGCGGTGACGGCCACCGCCGTGGTCGGCGCGTTCGCGGCGCCGCTGACGCCGGTGCTGACGGGCCGCTTCGACCGCCGGCTGGTGATGCTGGGCCTGATGGTCGTCCTGGCGGTGTCGAACCTGCTGACCATCTTCGCGACCAACCTGCCGGTGCTGCTGGTCGCCCGCGTGCTGCTGGGCGCCAGCCTGGGCGGCTTCTGGTCGATGGCCGCGGCGCTTGGCATGCGTCTGGTGCCCAAGGCGGCGATCCCCAAGGCGATGTCGCTGATCTTCACCGGCGTGTCGGTGGCCACCGTCTCGGCCGCGCCCGTCGGCGCCTATGTCAGCGACACCCTGGGCTGGCGGGCGGCCTTCGTCATCGCCGGCGTCGTCGGGCTCGCGGCCCTGGCGGCCCAGGCCCTCACCCTGCCGCGGCTGGCCCCGACCTCGGTCCCGCGCCTCGGCGGCCTGGTGGAGGTGACGCGGCGCCCGGCCGTGGCCGCCGCCCTGGTCGGCGTGCTGCTGGTCATCTCGGGCCACTTCGCCGGCTTCACCTATGTGCGTCCGGTGCTGGAGCAGGTGGCGGGCCTCGACGTGGCGGCCATCTCGCTCAGCCTGCTGGCCTTCGGCGTCGCCGGCTTCTTCGGCAACCTGGCCGGCGGGGCGCTGGTCGGCCGCGATCCGCGCCTGTCGGTGCTGGGCGGGGCGGGCCTGATCGCGCTCGCCGCCACGGCCATCGTCGCCCTGGGAAGCATCGGCTGGGTCGCGGCCCTGGCGCTCACCGTATGGGGTTTCGCCTTCGCCATGCTGCCCGTCGGCTTCCAGGCCTGGGCGACCTCGGCGGCCACCGATCAGGCCGAACTGGCCGGCGGCCTGCTGACCTCGACCTTCCAGGTGGCCATCGCCCTTGGCGCGGTGCTGGGCGGCCTGCTGGTCGATCGCCTGGGCCCGCTCAGCGCCCCGGGCTATGCCGTCAGCGCCGCCCTGGCCGGGGTGATACTGGTGCTGGCGGTGCGCCGGACCTCTTCGCGCGCCGCGCCGGAGGCCGCCTGCCAGGCCTGCGGCTAGTCCTCGTCCCGGCGCCGGCCCGAAAGGTCAGCGCCGGCGTCCGGCGCGAACCGCCGGTTCCAGATCGTCGCCGAAGCCGAGATGGCGGTGACGATCAGGAAGGCCAGGGTGAAGTCCGTCAGCCTTGGCGAGGCGTGGCCGCCGCTCAGCATGCCCACGTGCAGCGCCAGGGCCCCGGCGCAGACCCCCAGCGACAGCATCAGCTGCTGGAAGGTGGCGTAGAAGCTGGTCGCCGCGCTCATCCGTTCGGGCGGGATCTCGTCATAGGCGATGGTGTTGTAGGCCGTGAACTGGAACGACATGCAGAAGCCGCTGATCATCAGGGTCAGGAAGATCAGCCAGGTCGGCCAGCCTGGCCGGAACAGGCCGCAGACGGCGTAGCCGGCGCTGGCCGCCAGGCCGCCGACGATCATGCTGTTGCGAAAGCCGAACCGGCGCAGGATGCGTGGCGCCAGGCTCTTCATCGCCAGCGAACCGATGGCGCCGGCGATGGTGATCGTGCCGCTGGCCGCCGCCGTCATGCCAAAGCCCAGCTGCAGCATCAGCGGCAGCAGGAAGGGCTGGGCGCCCTGGGTGATGCGGGTCAGCGAACCGCCGATCACCGACAGCCGAAACGACGGCACGGCCATCAGCGACAGGTCCAGGATCGGGTCGGCCCTCCGCTTGGCGTGGCGGATGTAGAGCCCGCCGGCGACCAGGCCGACGGCGATCAACGCCAGCGCCATGGGCAGCTCGCCGTCGCGGCTGGTCATCTCGAAGCCGAACAGCAGGCAGCCCAGCGACACGCCCGACAGCAGGAAGCCGACCGGGTCGGCGCGCACGGGCGCCTCGCCGCGCACCTCGTCGATGAACAGGGTGACCAGCACGATGCCCAGCACGCCGATCGGGATGTTCAGATAGAAGATCCAGCGCCAGTCCAGATAGGTGACGATGAAGCCGCCGATCGGCGGCCCCAGGATCGGGCCGATCAGCGCCGGAATGATCAGCCACGACATCGCCGAGACCATGTCCTGCTTGGCCACCGAGCGCAGCAGAACCAGGCGTCCGATCGGGATCATCATCGCCCCGCCCACGCCCTGCAGGAAGCGGGCGAAGATCAGGAACGGCAGGTTCGTGGCTTGTCCGCACAGCACCGAGCCGCCGACGAACACGGCGATGGCCAGGCGGAACACGGTCTTGGATCCGAAGCGGTCGGCAAGGCGTCCGCTGGCCGGAATGAAGATCGCCAGCGCCAGCAGGTAGGCGGTGAGGGCCGAGCTCAGGCTGGTGGCCGGCACGCCGAAATCGCGCGCCATGGTCGGCAGGGCCGTGGCCAGCACCGTGGCGTCCATCTGCTCCATGAACAGCGCGCAGGCGATGATGACGGCGACCAGGCGATAGGGCGGCCGCCCGGCCGTATCGGCCTCGGGCGCGGCGGGAGCGCGGGTGACGCCGTGGGCGGCGGGCAGGATGCCGTCACGAACCTCGGAATTGATCGAGGCCAGGCCCCGCCGCCTCAGCCTCGTCACGCGCCCGGCTCCCGAAGTGAAGTCGTGGGCGGCGCGGCGGGGAGGGGCAAGCTTACGGGCACGGGCGGTCCTGAAAGGTCGAACGGGCGGGCGCAAACTCGTGCGTAACGGCAAGCCGGGTCAAGCAACCGTCAGCTTTTCTGAATTCCTATTGAATTGATCTGAATTGTGGCTGGGCTCGCCCGGAGGCCTGATGAGCGAAGGCCAAGCTTCGTTCGTGCGAGTCTCCGATGAGTGATCCGACCCCTTCCGCCCGCGCCGCCGTTCGCGGCGAGCCGGAGATCCAGCGCCGGGAGTTGCTGCTGGCGGGCGGCGTCGCGGCCGCGGCGGCCGGCGTCGTCGCACCCGGGGCGGCCAAGGCGCAGGACGCCTCGCAGGTTCCGCCGCCCGCGCGGCAGCCGCGCGCGCCGGCCGGCGGCAAGAGCCCGTGGGGCTACGACACCTGGAAGCAGGCCACGCCGCAGCCTGTCTCGATCCGGCCCGGCGAGGCGCCGCTGCCCGAGCGCCCGCGCGCCTATACCGACATCAAGAGCTATCACGCCCACGTCTATTTCGACGAGGACACCTCGCAGAAGGCGGCCCTGCTGCGCCGCTGGGTGTCCGAGCGCTTCGTGGTCGAACTGGGCGACTGGAACCTGACCCCGCGCGGCCCGCACGTGACGCCGTCGTTCTACTTCGGCTTCACCAACGACCTGCTGCACGTGATCCTGCCCTGGCTGCAGCTCAACAGCCTGGGCCTGACGATCCTTCTGCATCCGAACACGGACGATCCCCGATCGGACCACCTCTATTACACCGCCTGGATCAACCGCTCGCAGCCGGTGAACGGCTACGGCATGAAGAAGCCGGGCGAGGGCGAGCCGCCGGTCGAGCTGATCTATCCCAACACCAAGCCGTTCCTGCCGATCGAGACGTGAGGAAAGGGGGCCTCACGCCCCCAGCATGTTGCCGTAGCCGATCACCACGGTGGCGCCCACCAGCAGGGCCACGCCGGCCCAGACCATGTTGCGCACGGCGGGGCGGGCGTCCTTCCACTCCTTGAAGGCGAAGCCCCAGAGCGTGCCGAAGATGATGATGCTGGCCATGTGCAGGGTCCAGCTGGAGAAGCCGAACTTGCCCATCTGGCTCTCGCCCATGGTGTAGAAGAAGAACTGGAAGTACCAGGCCACGCCGGCCAGGGCGCTCAGCAGGTAGTTGGCCAGCAGCGGCGGCTTGTCGGCGGCTTCCTTGCCGGACGAGGCGAGGCCGATCCACTGGCCGGCGCTGCGGTTCCGGGCGATCAGGAAGGCGCACCAGACGCCGTTGGTGATCAGGCCGCCGAACATCACCAGGCACAGCACCGGCAGGCCGGTCCACAGCGGGCCGGTGCCGGCCGCCGCCGAGATCGCCTTGATCGGTTCGCCGGCGGCCAGGCCGAAGGCGAAGCAGGCCGACATGATCCCCGAGAAGATCGCCACGGCCAGGCCCTTCCTGAAGTCGAACTCGGCGACGGCCGCGCGCTTTTCCTCGGGCGACAGGTCGCCGTCCTTCTTGGCGCCGGCCCAGGCCACTACGACGATGCCGGCGACGGTCATCAGCAGGCCCAGCAGGATGATCCGGCCCGAGGTCGAGGTGAGCAGGGCGTCGGCGAAGGTTCCGCGCACCAGCGGCGGGATCAGCGTGCCGAACACGGTGCACAGGCCCAGCACCACGGCCATGCCCAGCGACAGGCCCAGATACCGCATCGTCAGGCCGTAGGTCAGGCCGCCGAAGCCCCAGAGCACGCCGAACAGGATGCAGAGGCCGGCGATGTGCGGGGGAACCTGGCCCATGACGCCCAGAAGGTCGCGGGTCTGCAGCGAGGCGAAGAACCAGGGGGCGAGCAGCCAGGAGAACACGCCCCCGGTCAGCCAGTAGATCTCCCACGACCAGCGCCGCACGCCGCGGAAGGGCACATAGAAGCTGGCCGAGGCCAGGCCGCCCAGCCAATGGAAGAAAACGCCCAAAAGCGGATTCATCGGCGTCAACTCCCACATACCAAAACGATTTTCTAATTATTGGGATCATCGCGACCGGGCGGGGCTTTGTCAACGAACCGCGCCGGGCGTCGCCGCCGGGACACGGTCAGAGCCATTTCCGCATCGAAACACTGTGTGGCGCTCGACATTGGTGCGAATTAGCGGTTATCGTCCCGATTATAGGGAATATATCCCATAATATGAAATTTGTCGACCTTGGCGTCATTCCCCGACCCTGAGCAACGGCAAGTCGCAACTGGAGAGGAAACCATGAAGACCCCCATTAGCGCCCATCTGCGCGCCAGCGCCTCGCGCCTCGCCGTCGCGGCCGTCCTGCTTTCGGCCCCCGCCATCGCCCATGCCCAGGCCGCGCCCGCCGCGGGCCAGACCGTCGAGCCCGACGCCGTCGAGGAAATCGTCGTCACCGGCATTCGCGCGTCGCTGCGCAGCGCCATGGACGTCAAGCGCAACTCCCTCCAGGTGGTCGACAGCATCTCGGCCGAGGACATCGGCGACTTCCCCGACAAGAACCTCTCCGAAGCCCTGCAACGGGTGACCGGCGTGCAGATCAGCCGCCAGGACGGCGAGGGCCGGGGCGTCAGCATCCGCGGCGCCGATCCCAGCCTGAACCGCGTCGAGATCAACGGCTCGTCGGCCCTGTCGCTGACCGTCGGCGGCACCGACCGCGCGGTCGACTTCCGCGACATCCCCGTCGAGTTCGTCTCGCGCCTGGACGTGGTCAAGTCGCCGACGGCCGACATGGCCGAGGGCGGCATCGGCGGCACCGTGCGGGTCATCACCCGCCGTCCGTTCGACAGCAAGAAGCCCTTCGTCGCCGGCTCGATCCAGGGCGTCTACTCGAACCTGGCCAAGGAGTACGACCCCAAGCTGGCGCTGATCGGCAGCCGCACCTTCTTCAACGACACCCTGGGCGTGCTGGTCTCCGGCACCTGGGAGAACCGTCACCTCAACAGCAACAACGCCCGCACCACGGGCTGGACGACGCGGGCCGGAACCAAGCCCACCGACGGCTCGCCGGGGCGTCCCACCGACATCAACGGCGACGGCAAGGCCGACTACATTCCCGATATCCCGCGCCTGATCATCGACCGCCGCGAGACCGAGCGGAAGGCGCTGAGCAGCGTCGTCGAATGGCGTCCGACCGACAACTTCAAGGCCTATTTCGACGCCACCTACGCCACGGCCCGGGAAGAGGTGAACAGCTCCTTCCTGCAGCTGTCGGGCACCAGCGGCCTCATCGACTACAGCAAGACCACCCTCGCCGCCGACGGCAACACCGTCGACCACATCGAACTGGTCAGCAGCACCAGCTTCCCCATCGACCTGACCTACCGCAACATCCTGGGCAACCTGGAGCGCACCCAGTACACGACCGCCGTCGGCGGCGAATGGAAGCTGGAGAACTGGATCTTCGACGCGCGCTTCGACTACTCGAACGCCGAGGTTCAGAACAACGAGATCAACGCCACCGCCGTGGCCTTCGGCCTGCCGCGCGTGATCGTCGACTACAAGGGCGGCAAGGGCTCGCCGAACTTCTCTTTCCCCGGCCTCGACGTGACTTCCGGCCAGAACGTCCAGCGCCTCGACGCCGTGTTCAACCCGCGCAACAACTCGGCCGAAGAGACCGCCCAGCAGGTCAACGTCACCTACAAGCCGAACATCTCGTGGCTGACGGCGATCAAGGCCGGCTTCCAGGCGCGTCAGTTCGAGACCGACCAGGTTCTCTACCAGCGCACCACGCGCCTGAACTGCCGCAACGACGCCAGCAGCAACGCCATCAACGCCGTGGCCGCCTCGTGCTCGACGCTGGCGGACATCGTCAACATCAACTCGACGGTGCAGAACATCCCGTTCTTCCACACCGGCGACCTGGGTTATTCCGGCGGCGTGCGCCAATGGAACGACAACACCATGGCCACCTACGCGGCGATCCTGGCCACGGCCGGCCGCAACGACGACGTGTTCGCGGTCAATCCGAACCGCAACACGGCCGAGGTCTACGGCAATCCCGGCAGCTATCAGAACTTCCTGGACACCTGGTCGGTCGAGGAGAAGACCAAGAGCGGCTACGTCCAGGCCAGCTTCGACTTCCAGGAACTGCCGGTGCCGATCAGCGGTACGCTGGGCGTGCGCGTCGTCGACACCAAGACCCTGTCGACCGGCTACAACCGCGTCCAGACCGGAACGACGCCCAACGAGATCGTCAACTTCGTGAAGGGCGAGGCCGAGGGCGGCTACACCAAGACCTTGCCGTCGCTGAACATCCGCGCCGAGTTCATCCCCGGCAAGCTGATCGGCCGCGCCGCCGCCAGCAAGGTGATGGCCCGCGCCGCGCCGTCGCAATTGGCCCTGCGCCGCTCGATCGACCGCAACAGCCTGACCGGCTCGCGCGGCAACCCGGACCTGCAGCCGTTCGAGGCCACCGCCTACGACGCCGGGCTGGAATGGTACTTCAGCCGCGACAGCTTCATTTCGGCGACCTACTTCCGCAAGGAGATCTCGTCGTTCATCGTCAACCAGGCCGTCCAGGAGGACGTTGAAGGCGAGAACTACGTCATCACCACGCCGGTCAACGGTAACGACCAGGTGACGATCAACGGCCTGGAGATCGGCGGCCAGTACGCCTTCGACTTCCTGCCCGCGCCGTTCCAGGGCTTCGGCGTCCTGGCCAACTTCACCTACCAGAAGGACAAGGGTTACAAGGGCGAGAACCTCGTCACCAAGGAAATCCTGCCGTTCCCGGGCCTGTCGCGAAAGAGCTACAACGTCTCGCTCTACTACGAGAACGAGAAGGTCAGCGCCCGCGCGTCCTACAACTGGCGCAGCGACTGGCTGATCACCCCGGTCGGCCGCGGCAATTGGCCGGAATTCAACAAGGCGTTCGGCACCCTCGACGCCTCGGCCAGCTACAACGTCAACGACAAGATCACCGTCTTCGTCGAGGGCGTGAACCTGACCGACGAGGTCCGCCAGGAATACAACGCCGACGCCCGCCAGATCGGCAACGAGACCTTCGGCTCGCGCTACTACTTCGGCGTCCGCGCGAAGTTCTAGGAACGACTGAGGATCAGCCCGACTCGGTCAGCTTCAGGAAGTTGGCCAGGGTCGGGCTGATCTCGCCCTTGCGCCAGGCCAGGCCCGTCTCCAGTTCCGGGGCGGCGCCGGCCAGCGACACGTAGGTGACGCCCGTGCGCGCCAGGTTGCGCAGCGAGGCGGGGACCAGCGCCACGCCCAGCCCGCTCGACACCAGGCTGATGATCGTCTGCATCTGGATGGCCTCCTGGGCGATGCGCGCCTCGCCGCCCAGCAAGCGGTAGTGGCCGGTGACCAGGTCGTGGAAGTTCGGCGCCACGTGCTTGGGAAACAGGATCAGCGGCGAGGCCAGCAGTTCGTCGGCCGACAGCACCGCATCGCCCGCGATCCGTCCCTCGTCGATCCAGGCGCTGGGCACGGCCGCGACCAGGGGCTCGCGCAGCAGGCGTCGGTAGGCCAGAGCCGAAGGCAGCGGCTGGTCGGTCGGCGGAATGATGATCCCCGCGTGCCGCTCGCCCTCGACCAGGGCCGGCAACTGCACGTCGCTGGTCGCCTCGAACAGCCGGATCTCCACCTCCGGATAGGCCTGGGAGTAGCGTCGCACCAGCGAGGGCAGGACGCTGTAGTCGGCGGTGCTGACGAACGACAGCGCCAGGTACCCGCTCTGGCCGTCGCGCATCCGTTGCGCCGCCCCGGGCAGGGCGTCCAGCGTCGCCAGCGCCTCCTGCACCTGCGGCAGCCACTGCTCGCCCAGCGGTGTCAGGCGCACGTTGCGCTTGGTGCGCACGAACAGCGCAGCCCCCAGTTCCTTTTCCAGGGCCATGATCGACTGGCTGAGCGGCGGCTGGGTCATGCGCAGCCGCTCGGCGGCCCGGCCGAAGTGCAGGGTCTCGGCCACGGCGGCGAAGTGGCGAAACTGCCGGACGTCCATTTGATATCTCGTGCGACCTAATGATCGCCTTTTAATATATTTTGCTCGCGTCGTCAGCGGCGGTAATAACCCCACAGCCGACACTGAGATTTTCCCATGCCTCCCTATCGCTCACGCACCTCCACCCACGGCCGCAACATGGCCGGCGCCCGCGGCCTGTGGCGCGCCACCGGCATGAAGGACAGCGACTTCGGCAAGCCGATCATCGCCGTGGCCAACAGCTTCACCCAGTTCGTCCCGGGCCACGTGCACCTGAAGGACCTGGGCCAGCTGGTCGCCCGCGAGATCGAGGCCGCCGGCGGCGTGGCCAAGGAATTCAACACCATCGCCGTCGACGACGGCATCGCCATGGGCCACGGCGGCATGCTGTACTCGCTGCCCAGCCGCGAGCTGATCGCCGACGCGGTCGAGTACATGGTCAACGCCCACTGCGCCGACGCCATCGTCTGCATCTCCAACTGTGACAAGATCACGCCCGGCATGCTGATGGCCGCCATGCGCCTCAACATCCCGGTGGTCTTCGTCTCGGGCGGGCCGATGGAGGCCGGCAAGGTGCAGATCAAGGGCGCGATCCGCTCGCTGGACCTGGTCGACGCCATGGTCGTGGCCGCCGACGACAAGTACACCGACGAGGAAGTCGAGGCGATCGAGAAGGCCGCGTGCCCGACCTGCGGCTCGTGCTCGGGCATGTTCACCGCCAACTCGATGAACTGCCTGACCGAGGCGCTGGGCCTGTCGCTGCCCGGCAACGGCTCGGTCCTGGCCACCCACGCCGACCGCGAGGCCCTGTTCAAGGAGGCCGGCCGCCTGATCGTCGACCTGTGCCAGCGCTGGTACGAGCAGGAGGACGTCACGGCCCTGCCGCGCGGGATCGCCACGCGCGAAGCGTTCGAGAACGCCATGAGCCTGGACATCGCCATGGGCGGCTCGACCAACACCGTGCTGCACCTGCTGGCCGCCGCCAGCGAGGGCGGGGTCGAGTTCTCGATGGCCGACATCGACCGGCTGTCGCGTCGCGTGCCGTGCCTGTCGAAGGTCGCGCCCGCCAAGTCCGACGTGCACATGGAAGACGTCCACCGCGCCGGCGGCGTGCCCGCCATCCTGGGCGAACTGGAGAAGGGCGGCCTGATCGACGCCAGCCAGCCCACCGTCCACGCCGCCACCATGGCCGAGTCCCTGGCCCGCTGGGACATCGGCCGCACCAACAGCGGCACGGCCCAGGAATTCTTCCGCGCCGCGCCCGGCGGCAAGCCGACCCAGGTCGCCTTCAGCCAGGCCGCCCGCTGGGAGGAGCTGGACCTCGATCGTGAGAAGGGCGTCATCCGCTCGGTCGAGCACCCGTTCTCCAGGGACGGCGGCCTGGCCGTGCTGTTCGGCAACCTGGCGCCGGAGGGCTGCATCGTGAAGACGGCCGGGGTCGACGAGTCGATCCTGACCTTCCGCGGCACCGCCCGCGTGTTCGAAAGCCAGGAAGACGCCGTCAGCGGCATCCTGGGCGGCAAGGTCGTGGCCGGCGAGGTCGTGGTCATCCGCTACGAAGGCCCCAAGGGCGGCCCGGGCATGCAGGAGATGCTGTACCCGACCACCTACCTGAAATCGAAGGGCCTGGGCGCGGCCTGCGCCCTGATCACCGACGGCCGCTTCTCGGGCGGCACCTCGGGCCTGTCGATCGGCCACGTTTCGCCCGAAGCCGGCGAGGGCGGCCTGATCGCCCTGGTCGAGACCGGCGACAGCATCCTGATCGACATCCCCAACCGCGGCATCGAGCTGGAAGTCTCCGACGCGGAGCTGGCGCAGCGCCATGCCGCCCAGCTGGCCCGCGGCAAGGACGCCTGGAAGCCCAAGGACCGCAAGCGCGAGGTCTCGCCAGCCCTGCGCGCCTACGCGGCCATGACCACCAACGCCGCTCGCGGCGCGGTGCGCGACGTCAGCCAGGTCGAGCGCCAGAACTAGAACGGGACGCGGCCGGGCTCGCCCGAGCTCGGCCGCGCAATCCTGGGGTGAGTTTTTCTGCCCGCACGGCGAGAATATCGGTCGTGCGGAGGAGGTCGGGACGGGTCAGGTTTTCGACATCGACGTAAAAAGCTTCAGGAGAAGCCGATGTCCGACCGCAAGCTCCACCCCGAAACCCTGGCCCTGCACGCCGGCTGGCGGGCCGATCCGACGACCGGCGCCGTGGCCCCGCCGATCTACCAGACCACGTCCTACCAGTTCCAAAGCGCCGAGCACGCGGCCGACCTCTTCGCCCTGCGCCAGCTGGGCAACATCTACACCCGCATCGGCAACCCCACGATCGACATCCTGGAGCAGCGCCTGACCGCGCTCGAGGGCGGGGCGGCGGCCCTGGCGGTGGCCTCGGGGCAGGCGGCATCGGCCTTCGCCATCCAGAACCTGGCCCGGGCCGGCGACAACATCGTCAGCTCCACCGATCTCTACGGGGGCACCTGGAACCTCTTCGCCAACACGCTGCGCGACCAGGGCGTCGAGGTTCGCTTCGTCGATCCGGAAGACCCCCAGGCCTTCGCCCGCGCCACCGACGAGCGCACGCGCGCCTACTACGCCGAGACCCTGCCCAATCCGAAGCTGACGGTCTTTCCGATCGCCGAGGTCGCCGCCATCGGCCGCGCCCATGGGATCCCGCTGATCGTCGACAACACCGCCGCCCCCTTGCTGGCGCGGCCGCTGGAGCACGGCGCGGCGATCGTCGTCTATTCGACCACCAAGTATATCGGCGGCCACGGCACCTCGATCGGCGGCGTCATCATCGACGGCGGCAATTTCGACTGGGAGGCCCATCCCGAGCGCCAGCCGCTGCTCAACACGCCCGACCCCAGCTATCACGGCGCGGTCTGGGCGCAGGCGGCCAAGCCGCTGGGGCCGATCGCCTACATCCTGCGGGCCCGTACGGTGCTGCTGCGCGACCTGGGCGCGGCCCTGTCGCCGTTCAACGCCTTCCAGATCCTGCAGGGGCTGGAGACGCTGCCGCTGCGCATCGCCCGCCATTCGCAGAACGCGCAAGGCGTGGTCGACTTCCTGGCCAAACGGCCGGAGGTGATCCAGGTGATCTATCCCACCGCCCAGGACGGCCTGCGCCGCGAACGGGCCGACCGCTACCTGTCGGGCGGCTACGGCGGCCTGGTCGGTTTCGAACTGGCGGGAGGACGCGAGACCGGCAAGCGGTTCATCGACGCGCTCAAGCTGTTCTACCACGTGGCCAATATCGGCGACGCCCGCAGCCTGGCCATCCATCCGGCCTCGACCACCCACTCCCAGCTCAGCGCCGAGGACCAGGCGGCGACCGGCGTTTCCGAAGGCTATGTGCGCCTGTCGATCGGCCTGGAGCACATCGACGATATCCTGGCCGACCTCGACCAGGCCCTGGCCGCCTCGGCTGGTCTGCGCGTCGCAGCCGAGTGATGGAAAGGCCCGTCAGATCAGCGATCTGGCGGGCTTTCTTCATTCATTTTTTTTGAGCGCTGCTCACCCGTAATCTGTCATCTCGGCGCTCAGCTTCGCTACGGCCGGGATGACTGTCAGGAGGCTATCGCTTGGCTTTCTGCTCCACGGCGCGGAAGACGCGCAGATAGTTGCCGCCCCACAGCTTGCCGATGTCGGCTTCGGAGTAGCCGCGCGCCACCAGTTCGGCTGTGACGTTGCCGGCCTCGCCCTCGTTGGCCCAGCCGATCACCCCGCCGCCGTGGTTGAAGTCCGACGACAGTCCCACGTGATCGACCCCCACGCGCCCCACCGCGTAGTCGACGGAGTCGACCAGGTCCTTGACCGTCGCCTTGGGCAGAAGGTCGGTGACGGCGTGGCTGTAGTCCTTGCGCTTGTCGGGCGAGAGGGCCTCGGTCCCGTCAGCCGCGCGGGCAAAGGCGGCCGGCAGGCCGTACTGGGCGCGCAGCGCCGCCACCTTCGGGCGAAGTTCGGGCGTCAGCGCCACCAGATAGGGCCCGAAGGCCACGACCTGCACGACCCCGCCCTTGGCGGCGATGGCGTCAAGTTCGGCGTCCGACAGGTTGCGCGGGTTGTCGACGACGCCTTGCACGCCCGAATGGCTGGCCACCACCGGCGCGCGGCTGATCGCCAGCACCTGCTTCACCCCGTCGGGCGTCAGCTGGGAGACGTCGATGATCACGCCCAGGTCGTTGAGCCGCCCCACTGCTTGCTTGCCCAGGGGCGACAGGCCGCCCCATTCGACCTTGGTCCCGCCGCTGGGCCGCGAGGAGTCGGCGAAGGCGTTGTTGCCTGCGTGCACGAAGCCGAAGCTGCGCACGCCCCCGGCGTAGTAGGCGTCGATCGGCGCTAGGTCCTCGCCGAACGGATAGGCGTTGAGGAAGCCGACCACGATCGCCCGCTTGCCGGCCTTGGCGGCGGCTTCGACGTCGTCGGCCTTCAGGGCCAGCACGGCGCGGTCGGGGTGGCGCTCGGCGACGCCGCGGATGGCGGCCAGCTTGGCGTCGGCCTCCTTGCGGGCCTGGGCGTAACCCGCCGGCGTGCGGGGCCCCTGCGCCACGAACACCGCCAGCACGGCTGCGTCGACCCCGCCGCGCTCCAGCTTGGGCAGGTCGACCTGGCCGTCGCCGTCGACGGCGGCCTCGTGCGCGCCGACGCCCAGGTCGGCCGGCACGTCGACGTGGCTGTCGAGCACCAGGGTGCGGGCATGGACGGCGGCGGCGTCGAGATCGGCGGCCGCGGCGGCGCTGGCCAGGGTCAGGGCGGCGGCCGTGGCCAGGAGGATGGGGCGAAGCATGGCGTCGACTTTCTTGTCGTTGATCGGGGAGGGCGCCTTGCTGCGCGCCGGGCCCCTCGGCGCGTTCGTGAAGGCGGACTGACGCTAGCCGCCGCCGGGCCGCGCCGACCAACGCGGTGTTCTCATGCTCGATATTGCCGCCGGTAAAGCTTGCGCTCGGCCCCGCTCGCCGGTCATCTCGGCGTCCTTTTCGAACCGAGAGTGCGCTTTCCCATGCTCGACGACCGCAAGCCCCACGAAGACCGTCCGCTCGGCAAGAGCGGCCTTTCCGTGTCGCCGCTGGCCTGGGGCATGTGGCGCTTCAAGGGCGAATCCGTCGCCGACGCCCGCCATCTGGTCGAGACCGCGCTGGAAAGTGGGATCACCCTGCTCGACACCGCCGACATCTACGGCGCCGACACGCCCTACGGTTTCGGTTCGGCCGAGGTGCTGCTGGGCAAGGTGCTGCACGACGCCCGGCACCTGCGCGAGAAGTTCGTGCTGGCCTCCAAGGGCGGCATCATCCTGAGCGTGCCCTACAACTCCAGCGCCGACTATCTGGTGTCGGCCTGCGACGCCTCGCTGCAGCGCCTGGGCGTCGAGAAGATCGATCTCTACCAGGTTCACCGTCCCGACGTTCTGGCCCATCCGGCCGAGGTGGCCGCCGCGCTGGTCAAGCTGCGCGAGCAGGGCAAGATCGACGCCGTGGGCGTCTCCAACTACCTGCCCAGCCAGGTCGCGGCCCTGCAGGCGCACCTGCCGTTCCCGCTGGCCAGCATCCAGCCGGAGTTCTCGCCCCTGGCCATCGAGCCCCTGTCGGACGGCGTGCTCGACCAGGCGCTGGAGCGCGACATGGCCGTGCTGGCCTGGTCGCCCCTGGGCGGCGGGCGCCTGACGGGCGAGGGGATCGACGATCGCGGCCGGGCGGTGATCGACGCTCTGGACGCGGTGGCCCGGCCCCAGCACGTCGACCGCGCCGCCGTCGCCCTGGCCTGGATCATGGCCCACCCGTCGCGGCCGATCCCGATCATCGGCTCCCAGACGCCCGAGCGGATCAAGGCCGCCGCCGACGCCCTGCACGTCCACATGACCCGGGCCCAGTGGTACGCGATCCTGACCGCCAGCCGGAGCGTTCCGCTGCCCTAGGTCTGGACTGGGCGTCATTTGTTTGGGCCGATCTTCACCGAGTATCCCCGCGAAGGCGGGGATCCAAGCCGAGATCGCGGACGATCCGCGGCTGAGCCACATTCCGGAAATCAGCTTGGGTCCCCGCCTTCGCGGGGGATGAGCGGATTTGGGAGGGCGGCTAATCTTGGCTGTCTCGAAAGCGGTCGCCTTTGACGGGCGGCGGCGAGATCGCTAGATCATGGCGCGGTAATGAGAATCGTTCTCATTCGGGGTGGCGTGATGCGATCTGGCCAGAGGGGAACGGCTTCCGACCTGACCGGCCTGCTGGAGGCCCACTACGAGGACCTCCGCCGCTTCGCCGCCCGCAAGGCTCGCTCGGCCAGCCTCGCCGACGACGTCATGCAGGACGCCTGGCTGAAGCTGTCGGACCTGACCCGCGCGCCGGGCTTCGACGGGGCGGCGGTGCGCAACCCCTTGAGCTACCTGCGGCGGATCATCGCCAACCTCGTCGTCGACCGCCAGCGCCAGGCGGCCGCCCAGGCCCGGCGGATCGCGCCGGGCGATCTGCCGCTGGAGGCGGGCAGCGACGCGCCCTCGGCTTTTCAGGTGCTGGCCGGCCGCCAGGAGATCGCCGTCGTCCAGGCCGCCATCGCCGAACTGCCCGACAAGTGCCGCCAGGTGATCCTGCTCTATCGCGGCCACGACCTGACCATGCAGCAGGTCGCCGACCGCCTGGGGATCTCGCCGCGCACGGTCGAGAACCATCTGGCGAAAGCCATGGGCCACTGCCGTCGCCGTCTGAAGGAAGCGCGCGGCGATGGATGAGACTAGGGGAAGCGCGGGCGCCGGTTCGTCCTGTCCATCGGGAGGACCAAAAGCCCACATGAGCGACAAGGACAAAACCGGGGGCGGAGACCAGGCGCTGTTCGACGCGGCCGCGCGCCGGGCGCTGCGCCTGCGCGACGGAGCCGACGCGGCCGAGCACGCCGCCTGGCTGGCCGCCGAGCCGCAGCGCGCCGAGGCGATGGCCGAGGCCGACCACATTCTATCGCTGATCGGCGCGGCCACCGCGCCTCTTGAGGGCGCTCGGTCCCAGCCGCGACGACGGCGAGGCGCCGCCGCCGTCGCCGTTCCGCGTCGCCGGACCTGGAAGATCCCTGCGGCCATCGCCGCCTGCTTGGTGCTGGCGCTCGGAACGGGCGTCGCGCTCGAGACGCTCGCGCCCGCCGACCCGAACCGTCTCGTCGCCGAGGTCGGGCAAGTGCGCCGCCAGGTGCTGGCCGACGGCAGCGCCGTGACGCTCAACACCGGCGCGGTGCTCGACGTCCGCTACGGCCCCGAAGGCCGCCGCGTGCGGCTGGTCAAGGGCGAGGCCTTCTTCGACGTGGCGCATGATCCCTCGCGGCCCTTCGTGGTCGAGAGCCGGGCCGGCAGCGCCCGGGTGCTGGGCACGGCCTTCGACGTCCGCCTGCAGGGCGATCGCGCCAAGGTCAGCGTCCTGCGCGGCGCGGTGCGGGTCGAGCCGGCGCGCGGCGGCGGGATGGCGGTGCTGCGGGCCGGGCAGGGGGCCTGGCTCGACGGCGCGGCGCCCAAGGCCGTGGCGCTGGAGGATCCGGCCGCGGTCGACGCCTGGCGGCAGGGACGGCTCGTCGTCTATCACCGCCCGCTGTCGGAGGTGGTCGACGAGATCGGCCGCTACCGCCGCGGCAAGGTGTTCGTGCGCGGGCAGGCCCTGGCTGGCCGGCCGGTCTCGGGGGTGTTCGACGTCGCCCGGCCCGACGCCGCCATCGACGCCCTGGCCGCCTCGCTGGACCTGCGCACCGCGCGCCTGGGCGGTTTTATCCTGCTCTACTGACCGGCTCGTAACGTCTCCGCAAAAAAATCGACGAGGTCGCTAGGGGATCTCGCCGTCGGGTTTCGTCTCTCCATCATAAGATGCAATTGAGTGTCGCTCGCAATAATGAGCGGCCCACGAGACGAGACCGACCGCAGACATGACGACGCCCGCTACCCGCCCCGGCCTGCTTCCGCGTATCCGCCGGCTGTCGCTGTGTCTGGCCCTGGCCTCGGCCAGCCCGCTGGCGCTGGGCGCGCTTCCCGCCGCCGCCCAGGAAGCCTCGGCCTACGCGGTCGACATTCCCGCCCAGCCGCTGCCCCAGGCGCTGAGCCAGTTCTCGCTGCAGACCAAGGTCCAGATCGTCTACGCCGTCGAGGCCCCTTACGGGCGGCGCGCGCCCGCCGTGCGCGGCCGCTTCAGCCAGGGCGAGATCCTGTCGCGCCTGCTGGCCGGCAGCGGCGTCACCTGGCGCGAGGTGCGCCCCGGCGTCGTCACCCTCGAGGCCGCCCCCGTCGCCAAGGGCGCGGTGGTCACCGACGTCCTGCGGGTCGAGGGCGCGAGCGGCGGCGGCGATGCGCTGAGCGCCCGCGACGCCCTGGGCTACGACGGCGTCTACGACCTGGACGGCGCCTCCACCTACGCCGGCAAGAGCCAGGTCGAGCGCTACAAGGGCGTCAGCCCGGCCGACGTGCTCAAGGGCATGGTCGGGGTGTTCAGCGGCGACGCCCGCAACAGCGGCGCGCTCGATCCCAGCGTTCGCGGCGTCGAGGGGCCTGGCCGCGTGCCGGTGATCATCGACGGCGGCGAGCAGGCCCTGACCGTCTGGCGCGGCTACAACGGCGCCAATAACAGAAGCTACATCGACCCCAGCCTGGTCGGCGGCGTGCAGGTGCTGAAAGGTCCGTCCCTGACCGCCGGCGTCCACACCTCGGTGGGCGGGGCGGTGGTCATCGACACCCTGGCCCCGCGCGACATCCTGCGCGAGGGCGAGCGCTATGGCGCGGAAGTCCGCATCGAGGGCGGGAACAACTCCACCAAGCCGCGCCTGCCGACCCTGCTGACCGGCCAGGACTATCGCAACGTTCCGGGCTTTCCCGGCTCGACCGGGACCACGGGCTTTCCCAACAGTCCCTACAACGATCCCTACGTGCAGGTGACGCCGCGCACCTCGTCGGACAACGACACCCTGTCGCTGGGCGATCGCGCCGCGCGCCTGGCTGTCGCCGGCCGCAGCGACGACTTCGAATGGCTGGCCGCCTATGCTTGGCGCGAGCGCGGCAACTACTTCGCCGGCGAGAGCGAGGCCGACTATTATCGCCAGACCAACCTGCCCACGCCGTCGGGTCCGCAGGACCTGATCAAGCGCCTGGCCTTCAACTACCAGCCCGGCAACGAGGTCCCCAACACCTCCAGCGAGATGAACTCCTGGCTGGGCAAGCTGGTCTGGAAGATCAGCGACGCCCAGCAACTGAAGTTCGGCGTGCGCGACACCGTCTCGACCTATGGCGAGGTCATGCCCTCGCGGATCATCTCGGTCGGCAACAACGGCATGGGCAAGGTGCAGTGGCCGCTCAGCGAGGTCCACGCCACCGCCTGGAACGTCGACTATCGCCTCAAGCCCGGCGGTCGCTGGGTGGACCTGAAGACCTCGGTCTGGCTGACCCGCACCAACAGCCACACCTACAGCGCCGGCGGCTTCCCCAACTGGGCCCAGAACGCCGCCAATCCGATCATCAAGAACACCGCGCTCGCCAACGCCAAGAACGACCGCTACGGCCTGTCGGCCAGCAACAAGATGCGCCTGGCGCCGAACCTCGACCTTGTCGTCGCCGGCGACTGGCAGCACGAGAAGCTGACCTCGCCCGACGAGTGGGGCGGCACGTTCGACGGCTGGCGCCAGTATCCCCGGGCCGGCCGGCGCGAGGAATACAACGTCCACGCCAATCTCGAATGGCGGCCGGTCAGCGAGCTGACCCTCACCGCCGGCGCGCGCTATTCGCACTACTGGGCGTTCGACGACTTCCTGGCCGAGCAGCTGGCCAAGGGCGTGGTGTTCACCAACTACGTGTTCACCGACGGCACGGTGCTCTACCGCACCCTGGTCAACGGCCGCACGGTCAACAACCGGATCGCCTGGGAGCGCGACAGCACCGGCAAGTTCACCCGCGCGACCAACCCTTGCGTCAACGGCTTCCTCAACAGCGTGGCCAACGCCACCGGCTACTGCGTGGCCTCGCTGAACCAGGCGCCGGTGACCGCCGTCAGCCGCACCCAGCGCGGTGACGGCTGGACGCCCGCGGCCTCGGCGACCTTCAACTTCACGCCGAACGCCCGCGCCTATGTGCGCTACGCCGAGGCCTATCGCTTCCCCAGCCTGTTCGAGAGCACGGTCGGCTTCTCGGCCGCCATCGACCCGACCCGGCCGCTGAAGCCCGAGCACGCCCGCACCTGGGAGGTCGCCTACATCCACGACCTGTCGGCGCTGCTGTCGCTGCCCGAGGGCCAGCGCGCCGACTTCAGGCTGACCTGGTTCCGCAACCGCACGACCAACGTCATCGAGCGCGGCGCGCAGCTGCAGCTGTCCAATATGGAAAAGCAGATCATCGAGGGGATCGAGCTGCAGGCCCGCTACGACAACGGCCGGCTGTTCGCCGACTTTTCCGCCGCCCACAACTTCAAGAACAAGGTCTGCGACCGCCAGCAGGCGATCCTCAAGCAGCCCAACACCGGCATCGTGCCCGACTGCGTGAACTTCGGCTTCGTCGGCGGCTACCTGCTGACCCAGGCCACGCCCGAGAACTCGGCCAACCTGAACCTCGGCGCCCGCTTCCTGCAGCGCCGGCTCGAGGTGGGCGTGCGCGGCGTCTACTACAGCGGCTACGACAATCCCGAGCTCGACCGCTTCATCGGCGGGGCCACCGCCACCCGCGTCGACGGCTGGGCGCTGAACACGCCCTACCTGTGGGACGACATCGTCACGGTCGACGCCTACGCCAACTTCAAGCTCAACGAGAAGGTCCGGTTCGAGCTGGTCGGGACCAATCTCAACGACCGCTACTACACCGATCCCCTGACCCGCACGGCCCAGCCGGCCCCCGGGCGCACGCTGAAGCTCAGCATGACCGCCCGCTACTGATCCCCCCAATTCACGGCTTCCGTCGCGCCGGCGCCCCAACCGGCGCGGCGGCGGCCGCTGGATACCCCGGGCCTCGACCGAGGCTCGGTCAAACAAGCATCGGAGAAGACGAGATGTCCCGTTCGACCTTCAAGACGCTGATCCTGGCCTCCGTCACGGCCGTCGCCCTGGCGGGCGTGGCCCACGCCGGCATCGTCGGCGAGTCCACCGACGAAACCCACCTGAAGGTGGGCGCCAGCGTGATCAACGCGGGTCCGCACACCGCCGGCAAGGCCGGCGTCGCCGTCGCCTCGATCGGTCTGTCGGCCTATGTCGACTTCCAGGGCCTTTCGGCCTCGGCCCCGCCGGTGAACGGCGTCAGCACGATCAACAACCCGTCGACCGCGCCGGGCAGCCACAACGGCATGGGCGTGTTCAACTTCGCCAAGATCAGCACCGGCGACTTCTGGTTCGGCGAGTGGTCCGACACCGCCAACGCCAATGACGGCACCCACACCGTCTACTACGTGGGCGACGACACCGGTGCGACCGCCGGTTCGGGCACGGCCAGCTACTCGGTCAAGGGCCTCAGCGACTACGCCACCAACGGCGTGCTGACCGGCACGTTTGACGCCGACTTCGGCGCGGGCACCCTGACCGGCTTCGTGCAGAGCGCCTCGAACGGCTACAAGGTCGACATCGGCTCGGTCGGCATCTCGGGCCTGACGATCGCCAGCACCGTCGACAACGCCACGGCGACGCAAGGGACCACCACCCTGGCCTCGGGCGGCGCGGTCAGCGGCCAGTTCTTCGGCGCCAACGCCGCGGCCCTGGCGGGTCTGGTCACCTTCGGCGGCAACAGCCGCTACGACACCGCCTTCGGCGGCACGAAGAACTGAGGACGCGAGGGGCGGGGACCGGTCGGTCCTCGCCCCAAGCCCCCGCGATGCTCAGGTCGTCACGCTTCAAGCCCGCTCCGTTCCGCGTCGCCGCCGGCTGCGCGGCTTTCGTCGTTCTGGCTCTGGCCGGCGCCGCGCACGCCCAGGTCGACGAGGACACCCGCCTGCGCCTCGACCAGGACCTGTCGCGCCGCGCCGCCGAGCGCGAGGCCAGGACGCGGCAGGAGACTGCTCCCGACGTGCTGGTCATCGACGGCCAGGCCTACACGGTGGGGCCCGGCGCCGACGACGTGGGCAAGGCGCTGTACCTGTCCCTGGCCCGCCGTCAGTGGGCCGACGCGCGCCGCTTCCTGAAGGCCTATCTGGCGCTGCCCGACCAGGATCCGATGCTGGTCCACTACGCCCAGGGACAGCTGTCGCGGCAGGACGGCGACCTGCGCGGCGCCGAGCGCAGCTTCCGCCAGCTGCTGGCGCTGCAGCCTGACTTCCAGCCGGGCCGCATCGAACTGGCCCGGGTGCTGTTCGAGAACCAGCGCGACCGCGAGGCGGAGGCGACCTTCCGCGCCGTGCTCGCCCAATTGCCGAAGGACGATCCCCGCGCGGCGGGGGTGCGCCGCAGCATCGAGACCTTCCTGGCGGCCCTGAAGCGTCGCCGCGCCTGGACCGGCCAGTTCGCGCTGGGGCCCGGCTGGAGCTCCAACGTCAACCAGGCCTCGGGCAGCTATGCCTGCCTGCTGCCCGGACCCGAGGGGATCTGCTTCTTCGACCGCAAGACGCCCGATCCGGTCGGCGCGGCGACGGTGAACTTCGAGACGGTTCTGAACCGCCGGCTGCCGTTGCGCGGATCGGGCGGCCTGACCTTCCGCGGCATGGCCTATGGCGAGCTCTATCCCGAGGAGGGGCGCTACAACCAGGCCACCTTCGTCGCCCAGGCCGGGCTCGACTATCGCACGGCCAAGCTGGCCTTCGGCGTCGCGCCGTCGCTCGACGTCGGCACGCTGGGCGCCGAGCGGCTGTACGAGGCGCCCGGCCTGCACGCCGAGGTCAGCCGCGTGGTCGGCGCCTCGACCCTGGTCAAGCTGGAGGGCGATTACAAGGCGATGCGCTACCGGCAGGCCTCGTTCGCCTCGCTGGACGGCGGCCAGGCCTCGCTGTTCCTGACCGCCTGGCGCGGCCTCTCCGGCGGCTGGACGGTGTTCGGCGGCATGGACCTGCTCGACAAGGACGCCGACCGCGCGGTCAACGCCTACCGCCAGGCCGGCCTGCGGCTGGGGGCGGCGACGCCGACCGTGAAGGGCTTCAACGGCACGCTGTTCGCCTCGGCCCGGCGCAAGCGCTGGGACGCCGTCAACGAGACGCTGGAGGCCCGCCGCCGCGACGACGAGCAGAGCTTCACCGCCATCGTCCGCGCCCCGCGCTGGAAGACGCCCGGCGGCTTCACGCCCAGCCTGACCCTGCAATACGCCAAGGTCGCCAGCAGCATCGACTGGCTGTTCTCCTATGAGAAGACGGCCGCCAGCCTGAAGCTGGAGCGGGTGTTCTGATGCTGCAGGCGCTGCCCATGACCGTGCTCGAAATCCCCTGCGAGCCGCTCGCCGCCACGGGACGCAAGCGCCGCTGGAGCCTGGCCCTGTCCGGGGCGGTGGTGCTGCACGTGGCTCTGCTGCTGGGCGCCTATCTGCGGCTGGCCAGGCCCGAAATGCCGCCGGCCGCGCCGATCGAGGCCATCGCCGTGGAGTTCGCCGTCGAGCCGGTGGCCCCCGTGCGTCCCAAGGACGAGCGGCCGCCGGGACCCGAGGCCAAGGCCAGTCCGGCCGCCGTCGCCGCGCCGACGCCGCCGAAGGCGATCGATCGCCCGCCCGATCTGCGCGGTGTCTTGCCGCCGCAGCAGCGGTCCGCCGCCCGGGCCGTCGAGGGCGACGCTGCGGCCAGGCCCTCCACGCCCAGCGAGGCGACCGCGCCGCCGGCCGTCGCCGCGCCGCCCGCGCCGGTCGTCGCCGCACCGCGCACCTCGGCCGCTTCGGCGCGCGACGCGGCGGTCAGCTGGCGAGGGCTGATCCTCGGAAGGCTCAAGGCCTACCGGCGCTATCCCCGTCGCGCGCAGAGCGCCGGGCAGGAGGGCGTCGTCCACGTCGCCTTCACCGTCGACCGCGCCGGCCGGGTGCTGGCCGCCAGGATCGCCAAGGGCTCGGGCTATCCGCTGCTCGACGAGGAGGCCCTGGCCACCGTGCGCCGCGCCTCGCCGATGCCGCCGCCGCCAGAAGACGTGCCGGGCGACCCGGTCGAGGTGCTGGCGCCGATCGAGTTCTTCGTCGGATGAGCTTCGTGCGTCGGTCAAAGCATCGATTGTCACCGGTTACGGCTAGCCAAGCCGGCGCCACGCTGTAGAGTTGAGTCGAGTGTTCGCGGCTGGGCAGGGGCCCGGCGGCGAGGGGGCGAATGCGGGTTTCCGGGGCGTGACAGTTTCGAAAGGGGCGTCGGACGACGCGGTCGTCGCGGCGCACGCGCGGCTGGCGCAGGACGCCGGGTTCCAGTTCGACCGGGCGGTGTTCACGCCGCCCAAGGTTCCCGAGTGGCTGCGCTACGTCGGCAAGTTCTTCGAGCTCATCGCGCCCTACCTCAAGTGGGTGTTCTGGGGCGCGCTGGCGCTGCTGGCGGCGCTGATCATCTATGCCATCGTTCGCGAGCTCCTGCGCATCTGGGCCCCGGCGCCGCGGGCCATCAAGCCGCTGGTGGTGGCCGAGGCCGGCTGGCGGCCCGACGCCGCCGACGCCCGCGACTTGCTGGCCGCCGCCGACGAGCTGGCCGCCAAGGGCCTGTTCGTCGAAGCCGCCCACCTGATCCTGCTGCGCAGCGTCCAGGACATCGAAAAGCGCCGCCCCCGGGCGGTGAAGATCTCGCTGACGGCGCGCGAGATCGCTCAGCTGCCGGCCATTCCTGAGGGCGCCCGCCCGGCCTTCGTGGGCATCGCGCGCCTGGTCGAGCGCGGCCTGTTCGGCGGCCGCCCGGTCGGCGCGGCCGACTTCGCCGAATGCCGCGCGGCCTATGAGGCCTTCGCCCTGCCGGAAGGCTGGCGCGGATGAGCGCGTCTCAGTCCACGGGCAAGTCCGCCGGCATGTTCTCGCCGATGACCATGCTGGTGCTGGTTCTCGTCGGCGTCATCTCGTTCACGGGTCTGGCGGTGCTGTCGGCCTACGCGCCCGAACTGCGCAAGGGCGACAACGGCGGCGAGCACGCCCTGTCGCGCTCGTCGGTGGGCTTCGGCGCCGTCTCGCGCCTGCTCAGCCTGATGGGCGAGCCTGTCCTGACCAGCCGTGGCGACCTGCCGGCCTCGGCCGAGGAGGGCCTGCTGGTCCTGACGCCGTCGACGGGCATGTCGCCCGCGCCGCTCGAGCGCAACGACCACATCGGCCCGACGCTGATCGTGCTGCCCAAGTGGGTGGTCAGCGGGCATCCCAAGCGTCGGGGTTGGGTCACGATCCTCGGCGACAACGACTTCCGCGAGACCCTGTCGGTCCTGCCCGTGTCGCTGCGCAAGGACCTCAAGCTGAACCAGGGCAACGGCAAGCGCACGGTGCGCCTGCGCCGGCCCAGCGGCGAGGCCTTCGGCGCGCCGGTGCAGATCGACCAGCCCCGCAGCCTGTCGGGGCCGGGCTGGACGCCGGTGCTGGTCGACGAGGGCGGCGCGACCGTGCTGGCCATGCACGCCGACAGCTGGACCTACGTGCTGGCCGATCCGGACTACCTGAACACCCAGGGCCTGAAGACCGCCGACGGCGCGCGCACGGCCGTGGCCATGCTGAACCTGATCCGCGACGAAGACTCGCCCGTGGTCTTCGACGTCACCCTGCACGGCTTCAAGCGCACGCGCAGCCTGATGCGGCTGATCCTGGAACCGCCGCTGGTCGGCGCGACCCTGGTGGCCGCGGCCCTGGCCCTGCTGGCCGGCGCCCAGGCCTTCGCGCGCTTTGGCCCGCCGCTGCGCTCGCGCCGGGCGGTCGCTCTGGGCAAGGCGGCGCTGGCCGACAACACCGCCGGCCTCGTGCGACTTGCCGGTCGCGAGCACCGCATGGCGCGGCTTTACGCCCGCCTGATCCAGGCCTCGGCCGCCCGCGCCATCGGCGCGCCGCGCGGCCTGGACGGCCAGGATCTCGTCGATTTTCTCGATCGCGTCAGCCGCACCGTCGGCGCGACCAACACCTATTCGGCCCTGGCCGATCGGGCGCTGACGGCGACGCCGTCCGACCTGATGGCCGTGGCGCGCGATCTCCATACTTGGAAGCAGGAGCTCATCCGTGGACGTCAGTGAAGTCGGGGCGCTCGCCGCGCGGATCCGCTCGGAGATCGGCAAGGCCGTCGTGGGCCAGGATGATGCGGTCAACCTGCTGCTGACGGCGCTGTTCGCCGGCGGCCACGTGCTGCTGGAGGGCCCGCCCGGCACCGCCAAGACCCTGCTGGCCCAGAGCTTCGCCCGCACCGTCGCGCTCGACTACGGCCGCATCCAGTTCACGCCCGACCTGATGCCCGGCGACGTGATCGGGGCCAACCTGTTCAACTTCCAGACCTCGACCTTCAGCCTGACGCGCGGTCCGGTGTTCTGCGAGCTGCTGCTGGCCGACGAGATCAACCGCACGCCGCCCAAGACCCAGGCCGCTCTGCTGGAAGCCATGCAGGAGCGCCACGTCACCATCGACGGCAAGTCGCATCCGCTCAGCCCGCGCTTCACCGTGGTCGCCACCCAGAACCCGATCGAGCAGCAGGGCACCTATCCGCTGCCGGAAGCCCAGCTCGACCGCTTCCTGTTCAAGCACGTGCTCGACTATCCCAGCGCCCAGCAGGAGCGGGCGATCATCGTCGGCCACGGCTCGCGCACCGGCCAGATGGATCCCAAGAGTTTCGGCGTCGAGGCCGTGGCCGAGCGCGCCGCCATCGACGCGGCCATCGACACGGTGGCCAAGGTCCGCCTGACCGACGAGGTCGTCGGCTACATCGTCGACCTGGTGCGGGCCACCCGCGAGTCCACCGACATCGAGACCGGCGCCAGCCCGCGCGCCGGCGCCATGCTGGCCGTCGCCTCGCGGGCCCGCGCGGCGCTGGACGGCCGCGACTACGTGATCCCCGACGACGTCAAGTCGCTGGCCGCGCCGGCCCTGCGCCACCGCCTGATCCTCTCGGCCGCCGCCGAGATCGAGGGCCGCAAGGTCGACCACGTGCTTTCGGGCCTGGTCGAGCGGGTGGCGGCCCCCCGGTGATCTATCCCACGCGCCGCGCCGTCGTCGCCCTCGCCGCCGGGGTTCCCGGCGCGCTGGTCGTCGGCGTGCTCGCGCCGGCCGGGTGGCTGGCCGGACCGATCTGGATCGGGGTCATGCTGCTGGCCATGGCCGCCGACGCGCTGTCGGGCGGCTCGCGTTCGCGCCTGGTCCTCGACGAGCCCGAGCGGCCGTTCCTGTCGGTGGCCCGCACGGCGCCCATCGCCTTCGTCACGCGCTTCGGCAAGGGGCCGGTACCAGGCCGCGCCGAGGCCGCCCTCGACGCCGACGAGCGCCTGGGCCTGCAGCCTCGCTTCGCCCGGGCGCAGGTCGAGCAGCGCGCCGCCGTCTTCGATTTCTCCCTGACGCCCGAGCGGCGCGGGGAGGGGCGGCTGCATCGCCTGTGGGTGCGCTGGACCGGGCCGCTGGGCCTGGTCTGGAAGCAGCAGACCTTCACCCTCGAGATCGACGCACCGACGGGAACCGACCTGCAGGGCGTGCGCGAGGAAGCCGTGCGGATGCTGGCCCGCGACGCCATGATCGGCAGCAAGACCCAGGTGGATCGCGGCGAGGGCTCGGAGTTCGAGGCCCTGAAGGAGTTCCAGACCGGCATGGATCCGCGGGCCATCGACTGGAAGCAGTCGGCGCGGCACCTGCATCTGCTGGCCAAGGAGTTCCGCACCGAGCGCAACCACCACGTCGTCCTGGCCATCGACGGCGGCCGGGCCATGTGCGAGCCGGTCGGCGGCGCGCCCAAGGTCGACCGGGCCATCAACGCCGGCCTGCTTCTGGCCTATGCCTGCCTGCGCTCGGGCGACCGGGCGGGGTTCTACGCCTTCGACTCCGCGCCGCGCCTGCTCACCGGCGTGGTCAGCGGCCTGGACGCCTTCCGCCAGCTGCAGCACGCCGCCGGCCGCATCGACTATTCGACCGAGGAGACCAACTACACCCTGGCCCTCAACACGCTGGCGGCCAAGCTGCGCCGGCGCTCGCTGGTGGTGGTGTTCACCGACTTCACCGATCCCACCGCCGCCGAGCTGATGATCGAGGCCTGCACCCACCTGCTGCGGCGCCACTTGGTGCTGTTCGTGGTGATGCAGGACGAGGAGCTGGAGGCCATGACGGCCGCCGAGCCGTTCGAGCCGGCCGACATCTCCCGCGCCGTCGTCTCGGCCGGTCTTCTGCGCGAGCGTGAGGCCGTGGTCGCCCGCCTGCGACGCCTGGGCGCCCACATCGTCGAGGCCCCGGCCGCGCGCATCGGTCCGGCGCTGATCAACGCCTATGTCGACCTCAAGCGGAGGGATCTCCTGTGATCGACGTCAAGGTCGACGGCCGCCTGAAGAGCCAGCGCTTCCGCCAGGAGCGCGAGGCCGACTGGAAGCGCCTGGAACGGCTGATGGAGAAGGTCGAGAAGGGCTCGATGGCCAGCCTTTCCGAAGAGGAGATCCTGGCCGCTCCGGTGCTCTATCGTTCGGCCCTGTCGTCGCTGTCGGTGGCCCGCGCCACCTCGCTCGACCGGGGCATGATCGACTATCTGGAGATGCTTTGCGCTCGGGCCTACTTCTTCGTCTACGGCTCGCGCGAGACCCTTCGCGGGCAACTGGCGGCGTTCTTCGCCGGCGGCTGGCCGGCGGCCGTGCGGAGCCTGTGGCGCGAGACCCTGGTCAGCGTGGCGCTGCTGGTGATCGGGGCGCTGGTCGGGGCCTGGCTCTTCGGCCAGGACGCCGAGTGGTACTACGCCTTCATGCCCAAGGAGATGACCGGCGGGCGTGATCCGGCGGCCACCACCGAGATGCTCCGCTCGACCCTGGACGGCAGCAAGAGCAGCAGCGGCCTGTCGATGTTCGCCACCTTCCTGTTCACCCACAACGCCCAGGTGGCGCTGCTGGCCTTCGCGCTGGGCTTTGCGCTCTGCGTGCCGACCGCCATGCTGGTGATCTACAACGGCGTGATGCTGGGCGTGTTCTTCTCGCTGTTCGCCAGCCGGGGTCTTGGGGTCGAGGCCGGGGGCTGGCTGGCGATCCACGGCGTGACCGAGCTCTTCGCCGTCTGCCTGGCGGGCGCTGCGGGCCTCAAGATCGGCTGGTCGGTGGCGTTCCCGGGCGAGCGCAGCCGCCTGGACGCGGCCGCCGAGGCCGGCCGCCTGGCCGCGACCGTCATGGGCGGGGTCGTGGTCATGCTGTTTTTCGCCGGCCTGCTGGAGGGCTTCGGCCGCCAGCTGATCACCTTTACGCCCGCCCGCTACGGCGTGGCGGCGGCCACCGCCCTGGTCTGGGGGCTCTATTTCTACGGTCCGCGCCGGAGGGCCAAGGCATGAGCGACGCTGCCACGCTGAAGCTGACCCGGCCCTTCGTCACGCCCGAGGGCGTGGACCTGCGGCTGCAGCTGGCCGACGCCAGCCAGCGGGCCGGCGCCTTCCTGCTGGACGCGGCGATCATGTTCGCCGTGCTGACCGTCGCCTCGATCCTGATCGCCATCCTCGGCATCGGAGCCCTGGCCGCGGCGGGCCTGAAGGGCGGCGAGGTGATCGCCGTGCTGTGGCTGCTGGGCTTCTTCCTGCTGCGCAACTTCTACTTCGTCGGCTTCGAGCTCAGCGCCGCGGCCGCCACGCCGGGCAAGCGGGTCATGGGCATCCGCGTCGCCGCGCGCGACGGCGGCCGGCTGCGCCCCGGCGCGATCTTCGCCCGCAACGCCATGCGCGAGCTCGAGGTCTTCATCCCGATCAGCATGCTGTTCGCCCCGACCATGGGCGAGGGCGGGATCGAGGGATGGATGTACCTGCTGGGGATCACCTGGGCGGCGGTCTTCGTGCTGTTCCCGCTGTTCAACAAGGACCGTCTGCGGGCCGGCGACCTGATCGGCGGCACCTGGGTCGTTCGCGCGCCCAAGCGCAAGCTGATGCGCGACATGGCCGACGAGGGGGCCGAGCGCCTGCGGCGCTACGCCTTCACCCTGGAGCAGATCGACGCCTACGGCGCCAAGGAGCTGCACGTCCTGGAAGACGTGCTGCGCCAGCGCGACCGCAAGACGATGCGCGCGGTGGCCGACCGCATCGCCGGCAAGGTGGGCTGGACCCGCCTGCCCGAGGAGGACGACTACGACTTCCTCAGCGCCTACTACGCGGCCCTGCGCAAGCGGCTCGAGGCGCGCCTGCTGATGGGCGTGCGGCGGCGCGACAAGCACGACACCGCGCGCTGAGGCGAAAGGCTGGGGTGATCAGGCGGCCGAGCGCAGGAAGCGGCCGGCGCGCTCGCCCACGACGTCGCCGTCGCTCCAGGCCAGGGCGCCGTTGACGAAGACGTGCTCGACCCCTCTGGCCGGGCGCGTGGGGGCCTCGTAGGTGGCCTGGTCGATGATCGTCTCGGCGTCGAAGACCGTCAGGTCGGCCTTCATGCCCACGGCCACCCGGCCGCGTCCCGCCAGGCGGAAGGTGTCGGCGGCCAGGCCCGTCATCTTGTGCACCGCCGCTTCCAGGCTGATCAGCTTCTCGTCGCGGGCGTAGTGGCCCAGCACGCGCGGGAAGGCGCCCCACAGGCGCGGATGCGGACGCTTGTCGTGCGGCAGGCCGTCCGAGCCGACCATGCAGCACGGATGGGCCAGGATCGAGCGCATGTCGGCCTCGGCCATCTGGAAGTAGCTGGCGCCGCCGGGCATCAGCCGCTCGGCCGCCTGCGGCTGCGACAGGCCCCATTCGGCGGCGATCGCCGCCAGGGTGCGGCCGGCCATTTCCGGATGCGGCTCGGACCAGTTGACCAGGATCTCGACCTCGCCGTCGGCCAGGTCCGGCCGGATGATCGTCGAGCCGGCCGTGTAGGGATAGCAGTCCAGGTGCACCGGCTGGCTCTGGCGGGTCTGGTCGATCAGGCCCAGGGTCTCGGCCGCGCGGCCCCAGTTGCGCACGCCGGCGCACTTGTGGTGCGACAGGATCAGCGGCGCGCCGCTGGGCGCGGCCACGGCGAAGGCCTCCTTCAGGGCTTCGATGATGCCTTCGCGCTCGTCGCGGATGTGGGCGGTATAGACGCCGCCGGCCTGCGCGACGGTGCGCGCCAGGGCCTGCAGCTCTTCCATGTCGGCCGCCCAGGCCGGGGCGTAGAACACCCCCGAGCTCATGCCCAGCGCGCCCTCCGACAGGGCGTCGCGCAGCAGGGCGTCCATCGCCTCGCGCTCGGCCGCCGTGGCGGCGCGTTCCAGGTCGTCCATGCACAGCACGCGCAGGGTCGAATGCCCGACCAGCGCGGCCACGTTGATGCGCGGGCAGGCCGCCTCGATGGCGCGGCGATAGTCGGCGAAGGCGGCGTAGGCGAAGTCCTCGCGCGCGCCCAGCAGGTTGAACGGCTCGGCCACGGCCTCGTCGAAGCGCAGCATCGGCGCCGAGATCCCGCAGTTGCCGGCGATCACCGTCGTCACGCCCTGGCTGATCTTGGGCAGCATGTCGGGCTGGGTGATGCAGACGAGGTCGTCGTGGGTGTGCACGTCGATGAAGCCGGGCGCCACCACCAGGCCCGAGACGTCGATCGCCCGGGCTGCGCCCACCGGCAGGGACGGGCCGACGGCGACGATCATGTCGCCGGCGAGGGCTACGTCGGCGACGAATGCCGGGCCGCCGCTACCGTCGATGACCGTGCCGCCCTTGAGGACGATGTCGGCGGCGGGGAGGGCGCTTGCCATGTCGTGGGTCGGGCTGCTCAAGGGACGGGTCACTCAGAAAAAGGTCTTCAGGCCGCCCAGCACGCCGTAGGCCTCGTCGACCTCCAGCAGCACCGACCACTTGTCGAAGGTCGTGCAGGGGTGGGAGATCTCGAAGCCAAGCAGGTCGCCGACGGCCAGGTCGGCGTCGGGGGCGATCGTGAGGAAGCCGTGCTGGTCGGCCAGCTTGGCGGTGACGATCCCGTCGACGGCCTGCGCGGCGTCGTGCAGGCCGGGACGGAACCAGCGGCGGGCCGTCGGCAGGTGGATGTCGAACGAGACGTCGCGCTTGCCCATCATGACGATGGCCATGTCCGGCTGCGGACGCGAGATCACCCGGGTCCAGACCTCCAGCGCAGGCCGTAGGCGCGGCGGGGCGCCGACGGCTTCGCGGGCGTCCATGCGGCTCAGCAGTTCGCGATAGAAGCCGCTGTCGTGGGTGACGTAGCAGCCGCTGCGCAGCACGATCTCCGCGCCCGGCGCCTCGCCGGCCAGGGCCCGGGCCACCAGGTCGTAATAGGCCGAGCCGCCGGCGGTCAGCACCACCTCGCCCGCCGCATAGAGGCCTTCGGCGCGCAGGGCGTGGTGCAGGCCGATCAGGCCGTCGAGATAGGCGTCCACCTCGGTGGCGTCGCGCGCGGCGTGGTCGCTGAAGACCAGGCCCTCATAGCCCTCGACGCCGTGCAGTTCGACACCGGGCAGGGCGTGGACCAGCCGGCCCAGCGCCAGGCCCTCGCTGGCCGAACGCACGCCGCAGCGGCCGTCGGCCATGCCCAGTTCGATCAGCAGCCGGGCGGGCGGCGCCTCGGTCGCGGCGGCGAAGATGCCGGAGATGGCCCGCACGCCGGCTTCGCCGTCGACCAGCACGTAGACCGGCCGGTCGGGCGCCTGCTTCGTCAGGTCGCGAAGGCATTCGATCTCGGCGCGGCCGACCAGCTGATTGGCCAGGATCAGGCGCGGGGCGCCGATCTGGTGGCACAGCTTCAGCTGGGTCATGGTCGCCGCCGTCAGCCCCCAGGCGCCGCCGTCGATCTGTCGCGCCAGCAGCTGCGGGCACATGGTCGTCTTGGCGTGCGGGGCCAGCTTGGCGCCCGCCGCGTCGACATAGGCCTGCATGACCGCCAGGTTGTTGTCGATCGCCGCGCGCCTCAGCACCGCGGCCGGCATCGGGATGTCGCCGCCGAGCAGCGACAGGCCGCGACCGGCCAGGTCGCCGAGGGTGCGCACCGAGCCGTCCAGCGGGACGGCCTTGGTTCCGGGCGCGAGGACCAGCGTGTCGAGATCGGTGGGCGACATCATCGGCGTCAGGCCTGCGGAACCAGGGCGATGACCTCGATCTCGACCTTGCAGTCGACCATCATCGGCGACTGCACGCAGGCGCGAGCGGGCAGGGCGTCGCCGAAATAGCTGTTGTAGACGCGGTTGAAGGCGTGGAAGTCGCGGGCGTCGTCCAGCCAGACATTGGCCTTGACCACGTCCTTCAGGGTGCAGCCGGCCTTGGCCAGGATGCCGACGATGTTCTCTATGACCTTGTGGGTCTGGGGCACGACGCCGCCGTCGACCAGCACGCCGTTCTCGTCCATCGGCACCTGGCCCGAGACGAAGACGAAGCCGTTGGCGACCGTGGCCTGGCAGAAGGGCAGGGCGTTGCCGCCGGTGCCCGTGGTGGCCGCGCCGATGCGTTGGATGGACACGAAATTCTCCTGACTCAAGGTCGAGTTCCGACCTTCAGGAGCCACGTCGGATGTAATCGTGTCAACGAAAATGTAGCAAAACTATCATTCTTGATGTTGGTGAGGGCTCGGCCTTGATTGCGGCGCGACATGGTTGTCGGTATCTGTCGTCGGGCGAGCGTTGTCTGGTGAAGGGATCGGGGGATGAGTCAGTCTGAGAGCGCCGTCGACGACGGCGACATCCTTCCGCGCATCGAGGCGATGATGGAGGCGATGACGCGCTCGGATCTCAAGATCGCCAAGCTGATCCTGAAGTCGCCGCACGAGTTCGTCCGCGCCAGCGTCAAGTCGGTCGCCACCGACCTGGGCGTCAGCGAGCCGACGGTCCTGCGTTTCTGCCGCACCGTCGGCTGCGAGGGCTTCAAGGACCTGAAGTTCCGCCTGATCCAGGAGTTGGCCCACGCCCAGGCGGTGACCGACCAGCGCGAGCGGGCGGCCCGCCCGGCGCCGGCGCGGCCCGAGCCGCACGTCGCCCTGGGAGCTGACGCCGCGGTCGGCGACCGCCTGTTCGACACCATCATCGACGCCTTGGGCCGCACGCGCGAGACCTTGAACGAAAAGGATTTGCAGGCCGCCGCCCTGGCCGTCGCCAAGGCCGCGCGCGTGGTGATCTACGGCATCGGCGGCAGCTCGGCCGCCCTGGCCGGCGAGATCCACAACCGCCTGTTCCGGCTGGACGTGCCGGCCATGGTGTTCACCGACGGCTACGCCCAGCGGATGTCGGCGGCGATCCTGTCGCCGGGCGACGTGGCGCTGTTCCTGTCGTCCACCGGCCGTCCGCGCGAACTGCAGGAAAGCATGGAGCTGGCCAAGCACTACAAGGCTGTCTGCGTCGCCATCACCGACGCGGATTCGCCGCTGGGGCGCGACGCCGACATCTGCCTGCACGTGGGTCTGTCGCCGTCCGGCGTCGAGGAGTTCCAGCCCAACCCCATGCGCTTCGCCCAGCTGTTCGTCATCGACCGGCTGGCCTATGCGGTGGCCGCCTCGCTCGGCGAGCGTGCTCACCAGATGCTGCGCCGCGCGCGAGGCAGCGTGGCCTGGCTGCACGGAATCGCGCCGCAGCAGCCGATCGGCGACTGATCCTCTGGCGGCCTGTCGACGGCCTATCGGGGACATGGCAGGCGAGGGGGCTCTCTTCTGGAGGCTTCGTCGTCCTATGCTTCGCGGACGCGGGGCATCGCCTATGGCGGCGATCGGAATTCGATCCATCTCTTGATAGCGGTCTCATGCGTCCCGCGTGTGTGGATGGGGCTGCTCGCGTCGCGTGGAAAGCGTATCTTTCATCGGCGCCGCATTTGTGGGCGCCTCTTTGTGCGCTGAAAACAAAGGGTATTTCTGGCTCTTGGGGTGGTCCCATAGGCAATCGTTTTATGATTGCTACATAAATGAATGTTTTGTGATTGACGTTATATAGGGCCTGTGACAATCCTTCCTGCGTCCTGAACAGGGCGGGAAATGAAGGCGTCGGCGTGGTTCGCAACAGTATCCGCGCATGAATGTCCCGAATTCGAAAACATAAAGAGCATCCCTGCGTGAGCAGGGAAGTAATAACACTTACCTGGAGTCGGGTTCAGCGAGCGCCAACAGTGCGCCCGGGCTCGCACTCCTCGAGCAAGGGGGCTGGAAGTTGTTGAAATTGAATCGCCGTACCTATGCCGGCACGGTCTCGGCTCTTGCGCTGCTGTCCTGGGGGGCTGTCGCGCACGCCGGAGGCCAAGCCGAGACCCAGGCCGCCGAGGCCGACGCCACGGTCTCCGAAGTCGTCGTCACCGGTTCGCGCATCGCCTCGCGCGGCTTCACCCAGCCGACGCCGACCACCACCGTCACCGCCGAGGACCTGGAAAAGGCCTCGCAGCCCAACGTCTTCCAGGCCATCGTCCAGATGCCGGCCCTGCAGGGCAGCACCGGCAAGACGGTCTTCGTCAACAGCACCAGCAGCGGCATGCAGGGCCTTAGCTCCTTCAGCCTGCGCGGTCTGGGGCCCATCCGCACCCTGACCCTGCTCGACGGCCAGCGCGTCACGCCCGCCAACATCAACGGCGTCTCCGACGTCAGCCAGTTCCCGCAGCTGCTGATCAAGCAGGTCGACGTGGTGACCGGCGGCGCCTCGGCCTCCTACGGCTCGGACGCCATCGGCGGCGTGGTCAACTTCGTCACCGACAAGACCTTCGAGGGCTTCAAGGCCCGTCTGGAAGGCGGCGAGAGCAAGTATCGCGACAACGACACCTTCGTGGCCCAGGCCGCGTTCGGCGACGCCTTCCTCGATGACCGCCTGCGCGTTATCGGCAGCGTCGAATACAGCCGCGAGGCCGGCGTCCTGGCCGGCGGCTTCGGCGAGCAGCAGGCCGGCGGTCGCGACTGGTACGAGACCCCCGCCATCCAGGTGCGTCCGCTGGCCTCGACCACCGACGGCCTGCCGCAGTACCGCGTCATCAAGGGCGCCCAGCAGATCCAGTACGCCAAGTACGGCCTGATCACGAACGGTCCGCTGCAGGGCATCGCGTTCGGTCCGGGCGGCGCGCCCTATCAGTTCCAGTACGGTTCGGGCGGCACGCCCAACGGCGCCGGCGGCGTCACCGGCTGCTTCGCCCCGTTCTGCGTCGGCGGCGACCTGTCGGGCGGCATCGGCGCTTCGCCGACCCTGGCCGCGCGCCTCAAGCGCAAGGTCGCCTACGGCCGCGTCAGCTACAAGTGGGGCGACGACGACGAGATCTACCTGACCACCAACTTTGCTCAGGTGAACTCGCTCAACCAGCCCAACGTCGGCGCCGAGCGCACCGGCCTGACCATCCAGTGCGAGAACCCGTTCGTGCCGGCCGCCATCCGTTCGGCCTGCGTCAGCAACAACATCACCAGCTTCCAGATGGGCACCAGCAACGGCGCCTTCGGTCCCATCGACGTCAACGTCAAGCGCGAGCAGGAACGTTTCGTGCTGGGCGCCAACGGCAGCCGCGAACTGTTCGGCACGTCGTGGACCTACGACGCCTACTACGCCTACGGCGTCAACCGCATCAGCATCGACGTCGACAACATCACCCTGACGCCGCGCTACAACGCCGCCATCGACGCCATCGCCGGCCCGAACGGCACGGTGATCTGCCGTGACCCGATCGCCCGCGCCAACGGCTGCGTGCCGCTGAACATCATCGGCAACGTGACCCAGGACCCGGCCGCCCTGGCCTATGTGATGCCCAAGAACGGGCCGCGCCAGCGCTCCAAGCAGAACGAGTCCGTCGCCGCGTTCAACGTCACCGGCGAGCCCTTCCAGTCGTGGGCCGGCCCGGTGGCCATCGCCGCCGGCCTGGAGTGGCGCGAGGAGAAGTACCGCACCATCGGCGACCCCTACGGCGACGGCGCGACGGCCGACAATGGCTACACCGACGACTACAAGGCTGATCCGCTGCTGCGCACGGCGGGCAACAACTGGTACGCCGGCAACTATCACGGCGGTCACGGCTCCTACAGCGTCACCGAAGGCTATCTGGAAGCCAACGTGCCGGTGCTGCAGTCCGAAACCCTCGGCGAGGCCAACATCAACGGCGCGGTCCGCCAGACCAAGTACAGCACCTCGGGCAACGTCACGACGTGGAAGCTGGGCGGCGTCTGGAAGACTCCGGTCCAGGGCCTGCGCCTGCGGGCGGTGACCTCGCGCGACATCCGTGCGCCCAACCTGGGCGAACTGTTCGCGCCGCCGGTGGTGACCAACGCCACCGTCCTCTATCGCGGCACGGCGGTGAACGTCCTTCAGGAGATCGTCGGCAACAGCAACCTGCGTCCCGAGAAGGCCCGCAACACCGAGATTGGCGTCGTCCTGGCCGAGCCAGCTTGGCTGCCGGGCTTCAGCTTCTCGGCCGACTACTTCGACATCAAGGTCGACGGCGCCATCAACTCGCTGGCCGCCCAGGACCTGGTCGACCTGTGCGTCGCCGGCAACCAGGAGATCTGCGGGGCGATGCTGCTGACCAGCACCCAGCCCAACACCAACTTCGTGCGGGTGCAGGCCTTCAACGTGGCCACCATGCGCACCAAGGGCGTCGACCTGGAGGCCATCTACCGCAAGAACCTGGAAGACTGGGGCCTGCCGGGCACGCTGTCGATCCGGGCCCTGGCCACCCACGTCATGAGCTTCAAGACCACTTCGGGCGTGCTCGGCACGATCCCGGTCGAGAGCGCCGGCGTAAACCTGTCCAACACCCCTGACTGGAAGGCCACCTTCAGCCAGACCTGGGCGGTCGATCGCTTCAGCCTGACCCTCTACCAGCGCTGGATCAGCGACGGCGTCTACAACAACGAATACATCGAGTGTCAGACCAACTGCCCGGTCTCGACCGTGCAGCGCCGCACCATCGACAACAACCACATGGAGGGGGCGACCTACGTCGACCTCGGCGGCACCTACGACGTCAACCAGAACGTCACCGCCTACTTCAAGATCGACAACATGTTCGACGAGGATCCTGTCGCCGCGCCGACCACCAACGTCAGCCCGGGCGTCAACCCCTACCTCTACGACACTATCGGCCGGATGTACCGCGCGGGCGTTCGCCTGCGGTTCTGACCGCTGTCCTCGGGCGCGCTTCTGCGAGCGCGCCCATCACCGGCCGCGAAGCCACTCCCTCCCCGGTAAGCGGCCGGGCCTCAGCCCCAAGGCGGATCCCCTGCCTTGTTCGGCTTTAGATTCCCCGGCGCCACAAAACCCCACGGCGCCGGGGAATCGCTCTTTCCTGGCGCCCGCGGAGCGAAACGTCGCCCGCCTCTACTAGGGTGGTGGTCTCGTCATGATGGTGCTCGCCGTTGTCGCGCTGATCGCGCTGCTGGTCGTGCTGATCGCCTGGGGCAAGGTTCCGCCGTTCCTGGCCTTTCTGGTCGTGGCGCTGGGCGGGGCTGTGCTGTTCGGCATGCCGCTGGCCCAGATCCCCAAGTCCCTGGAGAAGGGCGTCGGCGACATGCTCGGCGGCCTCGTCGCCATCATCTGCCTGGGCGCCATGTTCGGCCGCGCCATCGCCGACAGCGGCGCCGCCCAGAGCATCGCCCGCGCCCTGATCGGCGCGGTGGGCCTGCGCTTCATCCTGCTGGCCATGGCCATGACCGGCCTGATCGTCGGCATCCCGCTGTTCTACAGCGTCGGCTTCGTGGTCATGATCCCGCTGATCTTCTCGATCGCCAAGCGGGCGAACCTGCCGCCGGTCTATGTCGGCCTGCCGCTGCTTTCGGGCCTGTCAGTGGCCCACGGCTACCTGCCGCCGCACCCATCGCCCGCGGCCCTCGTCACCCTGTTCGGCGCCGACACGGGCCTGACCCTCGGCTACGGCCTGATCGTCGCCATCGCCGCCCTGATGGTCGGCGGTCCGCTGCTCACGCTCGTGCTCAAGCGCGTCAACCTGCTGCCGCTGGGCGGACCGCCCGCGGACTCGCCCTTCGCCGCCGAGGAGGCCGCCGACGCCAAGGCCCCAGGACCGATCAACAGCTTCACGACCGCGCTGCTGCCCGTGGTGCTGATCGCCGCCACCACGGCGCTGCTGGTCGCCTTCAAGAACCCGTCGCCGACCCACGACCTGATCGGCTTCCTCGGCAATCCCGCCGTTGTCCTGACGCTGTGCCTGATCTACGCCACCTTCAGCCTGGGCGTGCTGCGCGGGATCGGCATTCCTCTGCAGATGCAGCGCTACGGCGACGCGCTGAAGGACGTGGCCTCGATCCTGCTGATCCTGGCGGGGGCGGGGGCCTTGAAGCAGGTCTTCGTCGACAGCGGCGTCAGCGCCACCCTCGGCGGCTGGCTGGGCTCGTTGCCGCTGCATCCGCTGGTGCTGGGCTGGCTGATCGCCGTCGTGATCCGTGTCGCCCTCGGCTCGGCCACCATCGCGGGCCTCACCGCCGCCGGCCTGATCCAGCCCCTGATGGCCACGACCGGCGTCGACCCCAACCTGATGGTCCTGGCCATCGGCGCCGGCAGCCTGATGTTCTCGCACGTCAACGACCCGGGCTTCTGGCTGTTCAAGGAGTATTTCGGCCTGACCCTGAAGGAGACCCTGCTGTCCTGGACGGTAATGGAGAGCCTGGTCGGGATCGTCGGCCTGATCTGCGTGCTGGGGCTCAGCCTTGTCGTCTGATCGCGCCCTCGACCGCCGCAGCGTCCTGGCCGGCGCAACCGCCGCGATGCTGGCGACGCCCTCTCTGGCCCGCGCCGCCGACGGCTGGTCGTGGCTGAACGCGCCGCAGACCTGGGCCTGGAAGGATGGGACCCTGGCCTGCGAGGCCGGCCCGGGGACCGACTTCTGGCGTCGCACGGCGGGCGGACCACTGATCGACAACGGCCACTTCTGGTTTCGCCGCCAGTCCGGCGACTTCGAGATGACCGCCGTCCTGGCCGGCGACTACGCCGCCGACGCCGACCAGACCGGCCTGATGCTGCGCCTGGCGCCCGACCTCTGGATGAAGACCGGCGTCGAGCGGCTGGGCGGACATCTGCACTCGGCCACCGTCTTCACCCGCGACTGGTCGGACGGCTCGTCGCTGGTGATCCCCACCGCACCCGCCGTGCGGGTCAAGCTGCGCCGCTCGGGCCAGACCCTGTTCTGCGCCCACGCCGTGGGGGAGGGCGCCTTCGTCGACACCCGCCTTGGCCATCTGCCGATGCCGCAGACGGTGGACCTCGGCGTCATGGCCGCCTCGCCGGCCGGCAAAGGCTTTGCGGCCCGCATCTCGAACATAACGATCAAGAGCCTCTGAGAAGAGGCCGCTGGGAGCTGACCATGCCTTTCACCCTCCGACCCATCGCGGCCGCCGTCGCGCTCGCCGCCGTGCTGCCCGCGCCGGCCCTGGCCGCCCAGGCCTTCGCCGTCACCCCGGCGCCGGCCAAGATCGCGCCGGCCAAGGGCGCGCTGGCCCTGCGCGCGGGCGACGCCGTCTGGATCGCGCCGGGCGACGCCGAGGCCCGCGGCGCGGCCCAGTGGCTGGTCGACACCCTGGCGGCCACGCGCGGCGTGCGCCTGGCGATCAAGGAAGGCGCCCCCACGGGCGCCGGCGGCGTGGTGCTGTCGCGCGACGGTCCGGAAGGCGAGGCCTACGCTCTGGACGTCTCGTCCCAGCGCGCGCAGATCCGCGCCAAGGACAAGGCCGGCCTGTTCTACGGCGCGGTGTCGCTGTGGCAGCTGGCAGGGCAGGACAAGGCCGGCGCGCCGGTCCGGGTCCAGGCCGTGAGCATCGAGGACGCCCCGCGCTTCTCCTGGCGCGGCCTGATGCTGGACAGCACCCGCCACTACCAGAGCCTGCCGACGATCAAGCGGATCATCGACGGCATGGCCAGCCTCAAGCTTAACACGCTGCACTGGCACCTGACCGACGACCAGGGCTGGCGGTTGGAGATCAAGAAGTACCCCAACCTGACCGATCACGGCGCCTGGCGGCGTCCGGCCGGGGCGGCGGGCTACAAGGCCTCCGGCGAGGAAGTCCGCTACGGCGGCTTCTACACCCAGGATCAGGCGCGCGAGATCGTCGCCTACGCGGCCGCCCGCAACATCGTCGTCGTGCCCGAGATCGAGATGCCCGGCCACGCCCAGGCGGCGATCTCCAGCTATCCGCAGCTGGGCACGCGCCCGGCCGCCGAGCGCGTCATGGCCGACTGGGGCGTCTATCCCGACATCTTCAATGTCGACGATGCGACCTTCGCCTTCCTGGAGGACGTGCTCGACGAGGTGATGGCGATCTTCCCGTCGGAGTACATCCACGTCGGCGGCGACGAGGCGCTGAAGGCCCAGTGGGAGGCCAGTCCCAAGATCCAGGCCCGCATGAAGGAACTGGGCCTGGCCGATGAGCACGCCCTGCAGAGCTACTTCATCCAGCGCATCGAAAAGCACCTCAACGCCAAGGGCCGCCGCCTGGTCGGCTGGGACGAGATCCTCGAAGGCGGCCTGGCGCCCAACGCCACCGTCATGTCCTGGCGGGGGCTGGAAGGCGCCGTGGCCGCCGCCAAGCAGGGCCACGACACGGTGCTGGCGCCGGGGCCGGTTCTCTATTTCGACCATCGCCAGAGCACCGCGCCCGACGAGCCGCCCGGCCGCGGCAAGCTCTCGACGCTGAAGACCGTCTACGCCTTCAATGCCGAGCCGTCCGAGCTGACGCCCGAGCAGCACAAGCACGTGCTGGGCATGCAGGCCACGATGTTCAGCGAACACATCCGCACCGACGAGCGGGCCGTGACCATGCTGTTCCCGCGCCTGGCGGCCCTGGCCGAAAACGCCTGGACCCCGCGCGACAAGCAGGGCTGGGCGGGCTTCGAGGATCGCCTGCCGGCGACGCTCGGCCGCCTGTCGGATCTGGGCCTGGCCTACGACGCCGTGCCGTTCGAACCGCAGGCCGCCTTCGACTGGCCCAAGGGCGGTGAGATCGGCGCCAGCCTCGACAACGGCCTGCAGGTCGGCGAGGTGCGCTACACCACCGACGGTTCGGAGCCGACGGCGGCCTCGCCGCGCTACGCCGGGCCGCTGAAGCTGTCGGCCGGCGCGCAACTGAAGGCCCGCACCTTCCAGGGCAAGCATCCGCTGGGCCGCGTGCGGGCCTGGAACGTCACGGCCGACACCGCCCTGACGCGCCGTTCGCACCAGCTGACGCGCTGCACCGAGGGCCTGATCCTCAACCTTGAGGATGACGGCGCGAACGAGAAGGGCGAGCGCGCGACCTTCCTGCTCGACATCCTCAACCCGTGCTGGATCTGGAAGGACGCCGATCTCTCGGCCGGCGCCAAGCTGACCGTCACCGTCGGCCAGCTGCCCTACAACTTCCAGCTCGGCAACAAGCTGGAGCCGCTGCCGGTGCGTCCGCCTTCGCGGCCCGAGGGCGAGCTTGAGGTGCGCTTCGGCTGCAAGGGTCCGCGCCTGGCCACCGTGCCGCTGACGCAGGCCGCCAAGAACTCGGCCCTGACCGAGATCGTCATCGACGCCCCGCCGCGCGGCAAGGGCGACATCTGCTTCACCTTCGCCAGCAAGGCCATCGAGCCGATGTGGGCCGTGCACAGCGTGCGGATCACGCCGGGCGTCGTGGCCAAGGCGGATTAAGGGGGCGCGGTGATCCGCGGTCCCTAGGGGGCGGACTCAATTGTCAGGACCTGAAGGGATAATATTTTCAAGAGCTTATAATATTGTCATCCCGGCCGTACGCCCGCGAAAGCGGGCGGGAGCGCCGGGATCTCCCACCGTTCAGACCCCGCCGACGTGGGAGGTCCTGGCTCTACGGACCGCTGACGCGCTCCTACGGCCGGGATGACAAGCGTTTCCAGTTTCCAATTGAGTACGGCCCCTAGCTCGTCATCCCGGGCGAGGGCCGGGATGACGAGCGCCTGGGCGGCGCTGGGAGGGGGCCGTGGCGCCGCCTTTCGGGCGTGTCCTAGAACAGCGCCCGCAGACCCATCACCACGTTGCGCCCGCGCAGCGGGGCGGCGGTGGCGACGAACGAGGCGTGGTTCAGCGCGCGCTCGTCCAGAAGGTTCGTACCGCGCAGGAACACCTGACCGATCACCGGGCCCATGGGCAGGTCGTAGGCCACAGTGGCGTTGACCATGTTGTAGCCTGGCGTCTGGCTTTCGAAGGCGGCCGTGCGGTCCTGGTCGAAGACCCGCACGTACTCGACATTGCCGCTCCAGGCGCCGTCCTTCAGGTCGCTGCGCACGCCCAGCCGGCCGGCCGGAACGCGCGGCAGGTCACCGCCGCCGTCCTTCAGCCTGGCCCGCACGTAGTCGCCGAACGCCGTCACCGACAGCCAGGGCTTCAGTTTCTGGGTCACCTGGCCCTCGACGCCGGTGAAGCGGGCGTCGTCCTGGCTGTAGCGCACCAGGCGGAAGTCTTCGTAGCGGTCCAGGGTGTCGGCATAGATGTAGCCGTCGTATTCATAGCGGTAGACGCTGGCCGAGAAGGTCGTCGCGCCCTGCGTCTTGCGCAGCGCCAGTTCCGCCGAGGCGGCGGTTTCGACGTCCAGGTCGGCCGAACCGATCTCGTAGGTGTTGGTCGCAAGGTGCACCCCGCGGGCATAGAGCTCCTGGGCGCTGGGCGCGCGCTGCGAGCGGGCCACCGACAGCGAGGCCACATAGCCCGGCGTGAAGGTCCAGCTGGCCGCCGCCGAGGCCGAGAACGGCTTGTGGTCGGCGTCCACGCGGCCCTCGGCGCTGGCTTCCTGCCACTCCTGGCGCAGGGCGCCTTCGAAACGCCAGTCGCCGGCCACATATTCCTCGACCACGAACAGGGCCCGGGTCTCGGTCCGGCTTTCCGGGATGAAGGCCTCTTCGCCTACGGCCGAGAAGTCGCTCTTGCCCACCTGCACGCCGACCACGCCGCGCACCCCGCCGATCGGCGCGTGCTGCACCTCGACCCGGGCGTCGTAGCCCTTGTTGCCGAAGGTGGTGGCGATCGCGCCGTCCTCGATCTCGTGGTGGCGATAGTCGGTGTAGCCGCCGCGCAGGCGGATGCGCTCGACGCCAGCGAACGGATCGTTGATCTCGCCGCGCACGTCGACGCGCTTGCTCAGCAGGTCGACGACCGGCGCGCCGTGCTCTTCGCCCTCATGGTCGTGATCGTGGTCGTCCTCGTCCTCGTCCGCATGGTCGTCATGGCCGCCGCAGTGCAGGGTCGCGCCGTGCGGATGGCACGACTCGTACTCGTGGCTGTGGCCCGGCAGGCCGTACTTGCTGTCCTGCTGGGTGTAGGCCGCGCCGAGATAGCCGCGCGAGCCGATCCACGACAGGCCAAGGGTCGCCGTCGAGGTGCGGTTGAAGGTGCCGGGAACCGTCGAGCTGTCGAAATCGGGAACCTCGTAATCGTCGGTCTTGCGGCCAGCCGCCTCGATGCGCACGGCGAACTGGCCGACGCCGGCCGTCAGGCCCAGCACGCCGGCCCGCTCGTTGTCGCCCGAGCCGAAGCGCACTTCGGCCACGCCGTCGCCGCCCAGCGGCGGGATCTGCGTCGGGATCTTGCGGTCGATCAGGTTGACCGCGCCGCCGATCGCGCCGCCGCCGTAGAGCAGGGCGCTGGGGCCGCGCAGGATCTCCACGCCCTCAAGCAGCAGGGGCTCGCCGGAAACGGCGTGGTCGGGCGACACCTCCGAGGCGTCCATCAGGGCCGCGCCCTCGCTCAGCACCTTCACCCGCGGCGCGGTCTGGCCGCGGATCACCGGCCGGCTGGCGCCGCCGCCGAAGGTGTCGGAATTGACGCCCGGCAGGCCGTTCAGCGTCTCGCCCAACGTCGCCTGGCGACGCTGCACGAACGCCTCGCCGGTCAGCACCGCGACGCTGGAGATCACCTCCTTGCCCGACCGGCCCAGCGGGTCGGCGGTCACCACCACGCCCTCGACGTCGGTCCCGCCCGGTCCCGATTGCGCCGCCAGCGCCCAGGTCGGAGCGGCGAGGGCGGTAAGGCTGCCGGCGGCGAGAAGGATGCTTCGAAGTTGCATGGAACGCTGACCCCATCTGAAAACGATCGCAGGTCAACTATGTTATAACGTAACAATGCGCAACCCGAAGTCGGCCCATTTTTCGCCCATCATGGGTGATGTCAGGCGCGTTGGGCGCTGGGTGGCTCGCCGATCAACTGGGCGCAGATGGCTTCGGCGGCGGCCGGATCGCGGTCGACGATGGCCTGAGCGAGGGCCCGGTGCAGCACCACATCGGCCATCTGCTCCTCCGGCGTCTGCTTCTCCATCTGCCAGATCCAGAACCGCGTCGCGACGTTCTGCAGGGCGATGACGAAGCGGGCCAGGGTGGGGTTCTGGGCGGCGAAGGCCACGGCCCGGTGAAAGGCGTGGTCCATGGCCAGCATGGCTCGGAAGTCGCCGGCCTCGATCGCCGCCTCCGCCCCTTCGAAGGCGGCGGTGATGGCCACCAGGTCCGCCGGACGTCGGTTGCGGGCGGCCAGCGCCGCCGTGCGCCCCTCCAGCATCCGCCGCACCTCGAAGGCGTGCTCGATCTCGGTGACGTCCATCGGCGCGACGATGGTGCCCACGCGCGGCCGGCGCACGACCAGCCCTTCGATGGCCAGTCGCCCCAGCGCCTCGCGCACCCCGGCCACCCCGCCGGCGTAACGGGCGGCCAGCGCCTTTTCCTCCAGCACCTGCATCGGCGGCAGTTCGCCCAGGATGATGTCCTGCAGGATCAGCTCGTACAGCCGCGCCTTCTGCAGTCCCGGCGCCCAGTCGCCATGGGGTTCGACGCTGTTCAGGGGGCCCTTCATGGCCGGCTCGATGGCTGCGCGCGCATGCTCACGCTCGTAGGCGCAAAACGCGCCGCCGTCATTTCCCATGGCCTCTAACATGTAAGAGTTTCGAAAAGCGACCAACGCTTGGCGAGGGTGAGAAGCGCGGCCTAACTGCCTGGCATGACGGCTCTTTCGCCTCCACCACCAGCCATCGCCCAGGCCTTCCGCCTGGCCCTCGACGCCGCCCGCGCCCTGGCCGGCGCCACCGCGCCCAACCCGCCGGTGGGCTGCGCCGTGCTGGCTGCCGACGGCTCCGTCCTGGCGGTGGAGGCCCACCAGGGCGCTGGCCTGCCGCACGCCGAGGCCGCCGCCCTGGCCGCCTGCCGCGACCGCTGGGAGGCGGTCCACACCCTGGTCGTCACCCTGGAGCCCTGCAACCACCATGGCCGCACCCCGCCGTGCAGCCAGGCGATCCTGGCCAGCCCCGCGCGCGCCGTCTGGATCGGCGCCCACGATCCCAACCCCGCCGTCGCGGGCGGCGGGGCGCGGCGTCTGTCCGCCGCCGGCCTGGACGTCGCCTTCGTCTCCGGTGCCCTGGCCGCCGAGAGCGCCCGCCTGATCGCCCCCTTCGCCATGCGCGCCACGCAAGGCCGTCCGTGGCTGACCCTCAAGCAGGCCTTTACCACCGACGGTTCGATGATCCCGCCGCCGGGCGAGCGGACCTTCACCTCGGAGGCTTCGCTGGATCTCGCCCACGCCCTGCGCCGCCGCGCCGACGCGGTGATCACCGGCTCGGGCACGATCCTGGCCGACGCCCCGCTGCTGACCGTCCGCCGCGTGGGCGATCCCCGCCGCGCGCCGCGCCGCCTGGCCATCCTCGACCGCCGCCGCCGCACGCCGGACGCCTATCTGGCCGCCGCCCGCGAGCGCGGTCTCGACCCCTCCCTCCACGCCGACATCCCCGCGCTGCTGGCCGACCTGGCCGAAGGCGGCGCGCTGGAGGCGCTGGTCGAGGCCGGTCCGACCCTGTCGGCCGCCTTCCTCGCCGCCGACCTCTGGGACGAGCGCGTCGTCATCACCAAGGCCGCCCGCGCCGGCGATCCCGACACCGTCGAGATCGTATCGCGCGAAAAGGCCGCCTGAAGGAGCCCCATGTTCTCCGGCATCATCGAAACCCTGGGCGAGGTCGTCGCCGTCGCCCGCGAGGACGGCGCCCTGCGCCTGTCGCTGGCCACCGGCTTTCCCGACCTGGCGCTGGGCGAGAGCGTCGCGGTCAACGGCGTCTGCCTGACCGTCGTGCGCCACGATCCGGGCGGCGGGGCCGACTTCTTCGTCAGTCCCGAAACCCTGGCCCGCACCAGCCTGGGCGCGGCCGGCGTCGGAACGGTGCTCAACCTCGAACGGGCCGTCACCCTGTCGACCCGCCTCTCGGGCCACCTCGTCCAGGGCCATGTCGACGGCGTCGCGCGCCTTTCCGAAGCCGTCGACGACGGCGGCTCGCGCCGGCTGACGCTCAGCCTGCCGGGCGCCTTGCGCGCCTTCTGCGTCGAGAAGGGCTCGATCGCCCTCGACGGCATCAGCCTGACCCTCAACCACGTCGGCCCGGCTGACGCCGAGGGGCGCTTCGCGGTCGGGATCACGATCATCCCCCACACCTGGACCCACACCAACCTGCAGCACGCCGCGCTCGGCGCCCCGATCAATGTCGAGGTCGACGTGCTGGCCAAATACGTGGAGCGGCTATGTCACGCCTATCTGACGCCCTCGAACGCCTGAAGGCGGGCGGCATGATCATCCTCGTCGACGACGAGGACCGCGAGAACGAGGGCGACCTGGTGCTCGGCGCCCAGTTCGCCGACGCCCCCGCCATCGCCTTCATGGCCAAGGCCGCCAGCGGCCTGATCTGCCTGGCCATGGAGCCGGACGCCGTCGACCGCCTGGGCCTGCCGCCGATGGTCGCCGACAATCGCACCCGCCGCAGCACCGCCTTCACCGTCTCGATCGAGGCGGCCGTCGGCGTCGACACCGGCATCTCGGCCTTCGACCGGGCGCTGACCATCCAGGCCGCCGTCGCGCCGGGCGCGGGCCCCGCCGATCTGGTCTCGCCCGGTCACGTCTTCCCGCTGCGGGCCGTGCCCGGCGGCGTGCTGGCTCGCGCCGGCCACACCGAGGCCTCGGTCGAGCTGATGCGGCTGGCCGGCCTGACCCCCGCCGCGGTCATCTGCGAGGTGATGAACGACGACGGGACCATGGCCCGCCGCGACGACCTCGAGGTCTTCGGCGCCCGTCATGACCTGCCGATCCTGACCATTGCCGAACTGGTCGAGCATCTTCGCGAGCAAGCCGTCGAGCCGGTCGCCGCGGCGCATCTGCCGTCGGCCCACGGCGGCCGGTTCGAGGTCCGCGCCTTCCGCGATCGGACCAGCGGCGTCGAACACCTCGTGCTGCTGAACGGACCGCTGGGCGAGGCGCCGCTGGTGCGGGTGCATTCCGAATGCCTGACCGGCGACGCCCTCGGCTCCCAGCGCTGCGACTGCGGCGCCCAGTTGCAGGCCTCCATGCGCCGCATCGGCGAGGAGGGCGGGGCGCTGGTCTATCTGCGCGGCCACGAGGGCAGGGGCCTTGGCCTCGCCAACAAGATCGCCGCCTACGCCCTGCAGGACGGAGGGCTCGACACCGTCGAGGCCAACCACGCCCTGGGCTTTGCCGACGATCCGCGCGACTACGCCGCCGCTGTCGCGATGCTGAGGAGTCTGGGCGTCGATCGCCTGCGCCTGCTCAGCAACAACCCGCGCAAGGCCGCCGCCCTGCGCGCCGGCGGGATCACGGTGGTCGAGCAGGTTCCGCTGCTGGCGCCCGTCACCCCGCACAACGCCGCCTATCTCGCCGCCAAGCGCGACAAGCTGGGCCACGGCCTGGCCCGCGCCTCCTGAACCGGACCCGTTTCATGACTCATTCCGTTCCCCGCATCGCTGTCGTCGTCAGCGGCTTCAACCCCGAGGTCACCGGCGGCCTGCTGCGCGGCGCCCTCGCCGAACTTCAGGAAGGCGGCGCGCCGGCAGCCGAGGGCGACGTGATCGACGCGCCGGGCGCCTTCGAGCTGCCGCTGCTGGCCCAGGCGCTGGTCCGCACCGGCCGCTACGACGGCGTCGTGTGCCTGGGCTGCGTGATCAAGGGCGACACCGCCCATTTCGAGTTCATCAGCCTCTCCGCCAGCGTCGGCCTGATGCAGGCGGGCCTCTCCACCGAGACCCCGATCACCTTCGGCGTGCTCACCACCTATGACGACGACCAGGCCCTCGTCCGCAGCCGCGACGACGCCGCCAACAAGGGCCGCGAAGCCGCCGCGGCATGTCTGGGGGCGGTTGCGGCGCTGCGGAGGATCCGGGCGGCGGCTTGAAGACCCTCCCCCTTCAGGGGGAGCATCGCGATGATCGGGCCGGAGGGGGTCAGCCCACCGCCGTCAGGCCCCGGTTCCAGGCCACCAGCGCCGGCCCGGGCGAGAAGCCCACGTGCTCGGCCTCGACGATGAAGATCGAGTGGCCGCCGGCGTCGACCACGGCGTCCACCCGGCACACCGCCCGGGCCACGCCGCCGGCGAACACCGGCGGGGTCGGGCGGTGCAGGCGCCAGCGGCCCGGATCGAACCGCTCGTGGGCCCGCGAGCTGGAGGCGAAGCGCAGCGCTTCCTCCTCGTCGGCCGCGCCCAGCAGCGCCACCGACAGGTCGGGGCGCCGCAGCAGCGCATCGTGGCACCCCGCCTCCTTGCGCACGCAGAACAGGAAGCGGGGCGGGGCGACCGAGAGGCCGGTGATCGAGCTGACCAGCAGGCCGCGCGGCGCCTCGCCGTCCCAGCAGGCGATGATCGCGACGCCGCTCGCCAGGTGGGCCAGCACGTCGCGAAAGTCGATCTCGGGCGCCTGCGCCGGCGAGCCGGCGTCGTACGGGGCCATGGCGTCAGCTCGCCGCGGCCGCCGGAGCGGCCTCGCGCTCGGCCACCAGCCTGCGCACCAGCGGGATCAGGTCGCGGCCGTAGGCGACGGCGTCCTCGACCGGATCGAAGCCCCGGATCAGGAAGGTCGTCACGCCCAGGTCGTAGTAGTCGAGCAGGGCCTCGGCCACCTGTTGGGGCGTGCCGACCAGACCCGTGGAGTTGCCGGCCGCGCCGGTCACCGCCGCCACGCCCGTCCAGAGGCGCTTGTCCAGGCGCGAACCCTGAGCGGCCGCGTCCAGCAGGCGCTGCGAGCCGGCGTTGGGCGGACGATGGCCGCTGGTCGGCAGGCCGGCGGCCTCGCGCAGGGCCTTGGCGCGAGCGACGATCGCGTCGGCGCGAGCCCAGGCGGCCTCTTCAGTGTCGGCGATGATCGGGCGCAGCGACAGCGAGAACTTCACCTGCCGACCGTGCTTGGCGGCCGCGTGGCGCACCCGGGCGATGGTCTCGGCCACCTGGGCCTGCGTCTCGCCCCACAGGGCGAAGATGTCGGCGTGCTTGCCGGCCACCGGGATCGCGGCGTCGGACGAGCCGCCGAAATAGACCGGAATCTGCGGCGTGCGCAGGGGCTTCACCGCGCCGAAGCCTTGGTCGACCCGATAGTACTCGCCCTTGTAGTCGAACGGCTTTTCGCTGGTCCATTCGGCGCGGACGATGTCGAGATACTCGCTGGTGCGGGCGTAGCGCTCGTCCTTGGTCAGGTGGTCGCCGTCCCTGGCCAGTTCCTCGTCCGAGCCGCCGGTGATGATGTGCACGGCCACGCGCCCGCCGGTGAAGTGATCCAGCGTCGCCAACTGGCGCGCCGCCAGGGTCGGCTGGGTGAAGCCCGGGCGGTGGGCGATCATGAACTTCAGGTTCTTCGTGACGGAAGCTGCATGCGCCACCACCAGCTGGCTTTCCGGGCCGGTCGAGTGGAAGGCCACCAGGGCGCGATCGAAACCGCCTTCGTCATGGGCGCGGGCGATCTTCTCGACATAGTCGACGTCGATCACCGGGCCGGCCGGCGGATGGATCTCGGAAACGTTCTGGGTGTGGATGATACCGATGAATTCGACGCTCATGGGATGTTCCTCGATGCGCGGATGAAAGGGGTCAGTGGGCGTGGGTCGGCGCCTGGGCCGTCTCCTTGCGCAGGGCGCGCACGACGGATGGGCGGGCGAAGGCGCGGGCGGCCTTGGCGCTCCAGGCGGGATAGGTCGAAAGGTCGATCTGGCGGCGCTCGGCCCAGCGCCAGATCACCAGGGCGTAGGCGTCGACGGCGCTGAAATGCTCGCCCAGCAGCCAGGGGCCGGGCGCCTGGGCCAGACGCTCGATGTCCGCCAGGGTGCGGGCGAAGCGGGCTTCGCCGGGCGTGGCCAGGGCGGCCTTGACCGCTTCGTCGTCGGCATAGCGTTCGGGCCGGGCGATCTGGGCGAAGGCCACGTGCACGGTGCTGGCGAACCAGCTCATCACCTCATAGGCGTGAGCCAGTTTCAGCGGCTCCAGCAGTGGCAGGAGCTCGCTGTGCGGGTAGCGGTGGGCCAGGAAGGTCAGGATCGCCAGCACCTCGGTGACCGGCTCCTCGCCGACCAGCAGGGTGGGGATGCGGCCCTTGGGATTGACCCGCAGGTATTCCGGCTTGCGCTGGTCGCCGGCCGCCAGGTCCAGCCGGCGCACCTCGTAGGCGACGCCGATCTCTTCGAGCGCCACCAGCGGGGCCAGCGAGGAACTGCCGGGCGCGATGTAGAGGGTGAGGGTCATGGCGGGGCCTCAGATCACGAAGAAGCCGTGCGAGCCGTCGCGGGCCAGCTGGTCGACTAGGCCGAACTCCCAGTCGAGATAGGCCTGCATGGCCTCGGCGGCGTTGTCGGTCCCCTCGTAGGGACGCTTGTAGACGTCGGTCGGATCGCTGGCGGCGCGCGGCAGGCCCGTCTCCAGCGCTCGGCCGGCGGCGATCCAGGCGGCGGTCCCGCCGTCGAGCACGCGCACCGGCCGGTCGGCGATCTCTTCCAGCTCCGGCGCGGCCAGGCGCGCCACCACCCCGTCCGGCGAGGTCAGGACGATCGGCTTGTCTTCGGGGATCCGCTCCAGCGCCTCGGCCAGCTGGGCGCGGATGGCGAACCAGGCGCCGGGCACGTGCCCCTTGCGATGGATGGGGCTTGGGGCGAGGTCCAGCACCACGACGGCCTCATCGGCCAGGGCTTCGGAAAGGGCGCGCGGCAGGATGGTCTCGACCACTGGCAGATGCGGCGGCTGGGCCGGCGTCCAGGCGCCGACCTCCAGTTCGCCCTCGAAACCGCCCTCCAGCACGTAGACCTCCCAGCCCAGCTGGGCCAGCCACGAGGCGGTCATGTCGGCGCGGGGGCCCAGGTCGTCGGCCAGCACGATGCGGCCGCCGCGCACGGGGGCGAAGACGTCGGTCTCCTGCACCAGTTGGCCGCCGGGCGCGCTGCGGAAGCCGGGCAGGTGGCCCTTGGCGTACTCGTCGGGCGTGCGCACGTCGAAGCGATAGAGCGTGCGCTTGCGGTCGGTGGAGAGGTCGGCCAGCCCCTCGGCGTCGATGCGACGCACGCCGGCGCGATAGGCCACGTCGCGGGCCTTGGACCGGGCCTCCTCAAGCGTCTGGTTGGAGACGTCGGGGAACCTGCGGCTCTGGCCGGTCTCCAGGCTCTGCTGGGCCAGGGTCCAGCCGATGGTGCCGTTGCGCAGGGCGAAGACCGGGTTGGGCACGCCGGCGTTCACCAGCGACTGGGCGCCGATCAGGCTGCGGGTGCGGCCCGCGCAGTTGACGATGATCGTGGTCGAGGGATCCGGCGCCAGCTCCCTGGCTCGCAGCACCAGTTCCGCGCCCGGGGTGCTGACGCCGCCCGGGATGCTCATGGTCGCGTATTCCTCGAACCGACGGGCGTCGAGGATCACCTGGTCGGCCTTGGCGTCGATGCGGGCCTGCACCTCCTGGGCGGGCAGGGACGGGGTGTGCCGCCGCGCCTCGACCAGTTCGCCGAACGCCTTGCTGTAGGAGTTCACGTCCTGGAACAGCTCGTAACCGGCGTCCCGCCAGCCCTGCAGGCCGCCCGCCAGCGCCCGGACATTGCCGTAGCCCAGCGCCGCCAGCCGCTTGCCGGCCGGGGAAACCAGGCCCTCGCCGTCGTCGTACAGCACGATCCGCGTCTCCTTCCTGGGCACGCGGTCGAGGATCTCGACCTCCAGCCGGCTCAGCGGCAGTTGCGAGGCGAACAGCGGGTGAGCCTTGGCGAAGGGATCTTCCTCGCGCAGGTCCAGAAGGGCGATCTCGCGGCGGGCGATCAGGTCCTGGCGGACCTCGCGGGGCGTGACGACGGGCAGGGTCATGGCGCGGCCTCGACGGGGACCGGCCTGGACCGGTCCCACAGGTTGGGGAGGGTGTCGTTGGAGTAGCCGGAGACGAAGGGCTTGCTGCGTCCCTCGGCGTCGTAGGTGGCGCGGCGGACCGCGCCGATATTGGCCCCGTAGACGTGGATGCTGATCGAGGCCTGGTCGTCGAAGGCGTTGGTGACCTGGTGCACGTCGCCCACCGTCGGCGAGACGGCCTCGACCTGGCCGCGTTCCAACCGGTGGAGCGGGCCGTCGGGCACCAGGGCCTGTCCGTCGCGGCGATAGGACTGCGACAGCTCGGCGCCGCGCAGCACGCCCACCAGGCCCCAGACCGTGTGGTCGTGTACGGGCGTGGTCTGGCCCGGGCCCCAGACGAAGCTGACCACGCTGAACCGCTCGCGGCTGTCGCAATGCAGCAGGTACTGCTGGTAGCGGGCCGGGTTCGGCTCGGCGTAGGCCTGCGGCAGCCAGTCGTCCTGAGCGATCAGGTCGGCCAGCAGGGCCTGGCCTTCGCGCAGGATCTCGGCCTCGTCGCCCGTGCGGTCGAGCAGGGCGCCGAGGTCTCCGACGAACCTGGCCAGGCGGGAAAGGTTGGGCGCGCTGCTCATGACGTCACAGCGCGTACTTCAGCGTGACCAGCCAGGTCCGCGGATCGGGGAAGTTCAGGTAGTAGACCCCGGTCGACGGCGTGTAGGTCGAGCTCACCGGCTTGTCGCTGTCCAGGATATTGCGCGCCGACAGCTGCACGGCCCAGTGCGGGTCGGGCGCGGTCCAGGTGATCGTGCCGTTCAGGAAGCCCTGCGACGGGATGTTGTTCTGGCCGCCCGCCGCCGGGGTGGCGCTGCTGACCACGCCGCTCTGCCATTGGGCGTCGAGGCCCACGCGCACCGCGCCCGGGATCTGCACCGGCACGTCCCAGGTGACGCCGCCCGACAGGTTCCAGCGCGGCGAGTTGAGCAGGCGGTTGCCGTCGGCGTTCACGCCCGCGCCGCCGGCGCCCTTGTAGTCGTCATAGACCGCGTACAGCCAGCCGACGTTGAAGTTCAGGCCCACCCGCTCGGTCGGCCGCGCTTCGGTTTCCAGTTCGACGCCATAGGTGTGCGCCTGGCCGGCGTTGCCGCGGCGGCTGCCCACATAGGCCGGGTCGTAGAACGACACCTGCAGGTCCTGGTAGTCGTTGTAGAAGGCCGCCAGGTTGGCCCGCAGGCGACGGTCGAAGGCTTGGGTCTTCAAGCCGGCCTCGAAGGTGGTCACGTCCTCGGGCGCGAAGGGCAGGGTGGCCAGGTCGAGCCGCGTGGCGCGGTTGTCGAAGCCGCCCGACTTGAAGCCCTTGGAGTAGCTGACGTACTGCGAGACGTCCGGCGTCCACTGGTACTGGGCGGTCAGCTTGGGCGTGATCGCCGACCAGGTCTTGTCGGCCCGGCCCGCGATCGACTGGCCGATCACCTGGCCGGCCAGGTTCAGCACCTTGTTGTCGAAGGTGAATTCCTTCTCCTCGTTGGTCCAGCGCAGGCCGCCGGTCAGGCTGAAGCGGTCGGTCACCGCATAGGTCGCCTCGCCGAACAGGGCGTAGGCGTCGGTGTTGGTGACGTTGTGGGCGCGGGCGAAGTTGTAGTTGCCGGGCGTCACCGTCGGATCGGTGCCTTGCGCGTTGCGGCGGCTGTAGCCGTCGCGCTCCACGAAGAAGCGTTCGTGCAGGTAGAACAGCCCGCTGGTGAAGGTCAGGCGGCCGTAGTCGCCGTTCAGCTGGACTTCCTGGGTGACGTACTGGTCGTTGTAGTGGATCAGGTTCTTCTGGATCAGCGCCGCCTCGCCGTCGTTGTCGTAGTTGACGGGATTGAGGTTGAAGCCGCCGTAGGCCGTGATCGACTTGATCTTGAGATTGTCGTTCAGCGCGTACTGCACGCGGATCGAGCCGCTGATCTGGTCCAGGTCCTGGGTCGGCTCGACCTCGGAATAGGACCGGCGCTTGTCGAAACCGCCGCCCGGCTGCCTGACCGGGATGTAGCTGCGGGTGTCGCTGCGGTCGCGCAGGGCGTTCAGCGTGAAGAGGACGTCCAGCTTTTCGGTCGGCGTCCAGCGCAGCTTGGCCCGGTAGGCGTCCAGGTCGATGCGGTTGACGTCGTGGTTCAGCGTCGGGTCGAAGGTCACCCCGTCGCGCTTGTGGTGGATGTAGGACAGGCTGCCGGCCAGCTTGCCCTCGACGATCGGGCCTTCGACCAGGGCGCGCACGTCGACGGCGCCGTAGCTGCCGAGGCCCACCTCGGCCTTGGCGCGGAAGTCCTCGCCCGGATCGCGGGTGATGATCCGCAGCGCGCCGGCGCTGGAGTTTCGGCCGTACAGCGTGCCCTGCGGGCCGCGCAGCACCTCGATGCGCTCCAGGTCGTTGAACTCGATCATCGAGCCGATCTGGCGGGGCACGTAGACGTCGTCGACATAGACGGCCAGCACCGGCTCCTGGATCGGATCGGCCTCGCCGACGCCCCGCAGCGCATAGGTCTGGGTGGTGTGGCTGATGGTGACGCGGCTGATCGACAGGTTCGGGATCTGGCCGGCCAGGTCGCGGATGTTGTCGACCTTGCGGTCGGCCAGCACTTGCGGGCCGAAGGCCGAGATGGCGATGGCGGTCTTTTGCAGGTCGGTGGCGCGGCGCTCGGCGGTGACGATCACCTGCTCGACGGCGGCCGAGCCGCTGTCGTCGGTATTGGCGGCCGGCGCCGGCTCGGCCGCCAAGGCCCCGCCGGCCCAAGTTGCGCTAGCAAAGGCGAGGCTGGAAGTGAATACGAGAAGTTGAAGCTTGAAGGTCTGCACGGATTTATCCCCGACTTGTTCGATGGGGATTTGTCTTCGTGAGGGCGCTTATCTCAACGAATATAAAATGATCCAGAGGATAGCTCTGCTCATATCGTCCGAAGTCATCGGATATATTTGCGGTGCTTGTCATTACTTCAGAAACGATGAGAGGCGGTCATCCCACAGCGGGCGCACGTCGACCCGCGCGGGAATGATCTTGGCGGCGGCGAAGGTGTCGGCCACGGCCTGCTCCGAGGCGATGGCCGCCTGGCTGATCGGCCCGAGGATGCTGGGCGAGGACTTCTCGCGGAACTCCTGGGCGTAGTACTCGGCCTTGACGCCGGTGACCTTGGCCCGGGCCTGCGCCCAGCGCTCGCCGTCGGCGTTGATCCAGTCGAACACCCGCTTGTAGCGCCCGACATAGTCGCCCAGCGCCTGGAACCGCACGGGATCGTCCAGCGCCTCCTTGGCCGCGGTGATCAGGTAGTTGCCCGACAGGATCCCCAGCGCCGTGCGCAGCACTCGCGCCCCGGCCTCGCGGGCCTGGTAGACGATGACGCCGTAGATCACCCAGGCGTCCAGCGCCCCGCTCTGGAAGGCGGCCAGGCCGTCCTGCGGGCTCAGCGCCACCGGCGTGATGTCGCTCCAGGCCAGTCCCGCCTCCTGCAGCAGGCGCAGCAGGATGTAGTGCGAGGTCGTGGCCTTCACATAGCCGACGCGCTTGCCCTTCAGGTCCTTGAAGTCGCGGGCGCTCGAGCCCTTGGGCACGAGCACGACCTGGTTGTTCACGTCGCCCTGCAGCACGCCGACGATGCGCACCTGGTTGCCCGGCTGGGCGGCGACGAAGATCGGCGGGATCTCGCTCATGCCGCCGAAGTCCAGAGCCCGGGCGTTGATCGCCTCGGCGATCAGGTTGCCGCCGGCGAACTGGGTGCGGGCCAGCTTGTACGGCGGGTCGGCGATGCCAGCTTCGCTGAAGAAGCTTTCGGGATTGCCGCGATAGGTCGCCACGCGCAGGGTCAGGTCGGCCAGCGAGCCGGCCTTGTCGCCGCCCTTGGGCGAGCAGGCCGCCAGGTTCAGGGTGGTCAGGCCCGCCAGCGCCAGGCCCGCGATCGAAAGGCCGCCCGACATCAGGTCGCGGCGGGAAAGCGAAATGCCGGCCATCAGTCGAACAGGTCCGGTTCTTCTTCGGTGACGATGTCCCAGTAGGGCTGGAACGACCACAGGCCGCCCAGTTCGGTGCCCACCTGGCCGGCGGTGTGTTTGGCGACCTCCGGCGGCATCGGCTTGGTCGGGCCGGCGGCCTCGGCCAGCAGCTGGGCCTGGCAGGCGTTCTCCAGCGCCAGATAGCGCCAGACGGCGGCCTCCACCGACTGGCCGACGGTCAGGATGCCGTGGTTCTGCAGGATCACCGCCTTCTTGGGGCCCAGCGCCTTGGCGATCTTCTGGCCCTCGCTGGTGTCGAGCACCACGCCCGAAAACTCCTCGAACAGGGCGTGGTCGTCGTAGAAGGCCGCCGAGTCCTGGGTCAGCGGGTCCAGCAGCCGGCCCAGCGCCGACCAGGCCTTGCCGTACAGCGAGTGCGAGTGCGCGGCGGCCACCACGTCGGGGCGGGTTTCGTGCAGTTGCGAGTGGATGGCGAAGGCGGCGCGGTTCAGGCGGGCCGGGGCCTTCTCGGGCGGCTGCACGATCTCGCCGGCGTGGCTGACCAGCATCAGGTCCGAAACCTTGATGCGCGAGAAGTGCACGCCCAGCGGGTTGACCCAGAAGTGGTCGGTCAGCTCGGGATCGCGGGCGGTGATGTGGCCCGCGCCGCCCATGTCGAAGCCGTAGCGGCCGAACAGCCGATAGCCGGCGGCCAGGCGCTGCTTGCGATAGAGCCGCTCCAGCTCGATCGTCGGCTGCTGGGGGATCTCGCGCGAGCCGAACGGCGGCAGCACGCTTTCGATCTTGGCGGGGTGCGGGGCGGCGGCGAAGCCGCGCGGTGAAGGGATCGCGGTCATCGCGAAGGGTCCTTGTGGTCAGTAGCCGCGCGACAGGTCGACGATGTCGGCCAGGGGCGCGCCGGCGCGAAAGCGGGCGAGGTTCTCGGCGAACTGGGTCGCCAGGTTGATGCGGGTGTCGGGCGTGTGCACCGAGGTGTGGGGCGACAGCCGCACCTTGGGGTGGCCGTAGAACGGGTGCCCGTCGGTCAGCGGCTCGGGGAAGGTCACGTCCAGGCTGGCGCGAGCCACCCTGCCGTCGTCCAGCGCCGCCAGCAGGGCGTCGTCGTCGATCAGCGCGCCGCGGGCGATGTTGATCAGGTGCAGGCCGGGCTTGGCGTGGGCCAGCACCTCGCGGCCGATCAGGCGCTGCGTCTCCGGCGTCGCCGGCGCGGCCAGCACCACGTGGTCGCTGCGGGAAAACAGGGTCTTCAGGTCGGCCACGCGCTCGACGCCGGGAACCGGGATCGGTTTGTCCGAGCGGCGGGTGGCGATGACGTTCAGGCCGAGCGCCTGGGCGCGTGGGGCCAGGGCCTCGCCGATGGCGCCGAAGCCCACCAGGCCAAGCGTCGTGCCCGAGATCAGCTTCAAGGGCTGGGGCGTCCAGCGTTCGGCCTTGTCGATCCAGATCTCGGGCAGGCGCTTGGCTTCGGCGAGGATCGAGGCCAGCGCGAACTCGGCCAGCGCCACCGCCGAAGAGCCGCGCGCCGAGGTCACGACCGGGCCGTCGAACAGCCAGTCCGGGTAGAAGTCGATGCCCACCGAGACCAGTTGCACCCAGCGCACGTCGAACGGCCAGCCCGGCGGCGGGGTCTTGGGCAGCACGCCGCCGGCCTTGCGGAAGGGCGCGGCGACCAGGACCTTGGCCGAGGGCGGCAGTGGCGTGGTCAGGCCCGGCGGTACGGCGATGATCTCGGCGTCGACCGCATGCTGGGCGAAGACGCTGTTGAACACCTCGGGCAGTTGGCTGGCGACGACGAGACGGCTCATTGCGCGACCTCGCGTCCGGCGAAGGCCGTCCTGCCGGCGCCCGTCAGCACCACGTCGGCCTGCGGCGTGTGCACCCGGCCGCACAGCACGTCGCGGTGATGGCGCTCCAGCGGATTGTTGCGGGTCAGGCCCGGATTGCCGGTCAGCGTCAGGGCCTTCTCGACGACCGTGATGGCGTTCTCGGTGACCAGGTGCTTGACCAGGCCGCTCTCGCCGGCGGCCGTCTCGCCCTTCGCTGCGCTGTCCAGCAGCACGCGGTTGGACAGCAGAAGGCCGTCGATCTCGCCCAGCGCCTCCTGGAAGCGCGGCAGGGTCGAGAGGCTGGCGCCCAGGTTGGCCGGCTTGCGGCTGATCAGGAAGTCGGCCAGCCAGTCGCGGGCCGAGCGTGCGACCGCGTCATAGATCGCCGCCGTCAGCACCGACGACCAGGTCCCGAAGCTGGCCGGATAGGGCGGCGGGGCGCCCAGGGGCTGCGGGTCCAGGGCGTGGTCCAGCGGGACCAGCACCTCCTCGAAGATCACGTCGTGGCTGGCGCTGGCGCGCAGGCCCAGGTGATCCCAGGTCTCCTCGATGACCACGCCGGGCGTGTCGGCGCGCACCAGCCAGCCGCCGACCAGCGGTTCGGCGTCGTCGCTGCGGGCCCAGACCACGAACCAGGTCAGGGCCGACGAGCCGGTGGAGTAGATCTTGCGGCCGCTGATCCGCCAGCCTTCCGGCGTGCGGCGGGCGATGGTGGCCGGCAGGCCGCCGCGGGCGGGCGTGCCGAGATCGGGCTCCACCCGCAGGGCGTTGATCAGCGCGCCATGCGTGATGGCGTCGCCGATGACCCGCTGCTTGAGGTGCTCGGGCCAGCCCGAACGTCCCTCGACCGAGGCGTGGAACAGGTACTGCATGACCAGGACGAGCGCGGTGGCTGGTTCGCCCCGGGCGACGGCCGAGACCACCTTCAGCGCGGTGGGCAGGTCGCTTTCCAGCCCGCCCAGGCGCGCCGGCGCGGTCAGGGCCAGCAGGCCGGCCTCATGCAGGGCCTGGAAGTTGGCGAACGGAAAGCTGGCCTCGCGGTCGTGACGACCGGCGGTGGCGGCGAAGGCCTGCGTCAGGCGCGGCAGCACCGCGTCGAGGTCGGGCAGGTGCGGCGCGGGCTCCAGCTTGCGGGCGGCGATGCTGCTCACTGCACGGCCTCGCCGGTGGGGAAGGCGACCAGGGCGCCTTCGTGCGGCGCGGGGGCCTCGACGCCCAGGTGGCCCAGCAGCCGGCGGCGGATGGCCTGGAAGCGCGCGTCCGGCGCACGCGGACGCTCCAGCGCGATGTGCTCCTCGGCGGCGATCCGGCCCTTGTTCAGCACCAGCACCCGGTCGGCCAGCGAGATGGCCTCGTCGACGTCGTGGGTGACCAGCAGCACGGCCGGCCTGTGCTCGTTCCACAGGTTCAGGACGAGGTCGTGCATCTTCAGCCGGGTCAGGGCGTCCAGCGCCGCGAACGGCTCGTCGAGCAGCAGCAGGCCAGGCTCGCGGACGAGCGCCCGGGCCAGGGCGGTGCGCTGGGCCTCGCCGCCCGAAAGCGTAGAGGGCCAGGCGTCCAGGCGGTGGCCAAGGCCCACCTCCTTCAGCGCCGCCTCGGCCCTGGCCCGGACGCCTTTGTCCTTCAGGCCCAGCGCGACGTTGCGCCAGACCTTCTTCCACGGCAGCAGGCGGGCGTCCTGGAACACCACGGCGCGCGTGCTGGGCGTGGTGACGTCCTGGTCGCCGACGGGGTCGAGGCCGGCCAGGGTGCGCAGCAGGGTGGTCTTGCCCGACCCGCTGGCGCCCAGCAGGGCGACGAACTCGCCCGGGGCGATCGACAGGTCGAGGCCGTCGATCACCCGGTTGGCGCCGAACTGGCGGACGAAGCCGGTCAGCTTGACGGCGGGGGCGACCGGCGCGGTGGCCGGAGCCGGCGATACGGCGTCGAAGGCGCGGCGGCGGATGCGCGGCTGAACCATGGTCATTGCTCCACGAGGCTGGGCCGCCAGGCCAGAGCGCGGCGCTCCAGCGTGCGGACGAGGGCGTCGGCGCCGAGGCCGAGCAGGGCGTAGACGAGCAGGCAGACGACGATGATGTCGGTCCGCATGAAGTCGCGGGCGTTGTTGATCAGGTGGCCAAGGCCCGCCTGGGCGTTGATCTGTTCGGCGACCACCAGCACCAGCACCGACACGCCCAGGGCGTAGCGCAGGCCCACGAAGAACGAGGGCAGGGCGCCGGGCAGGATCACCTCGCGCACCAGGCCCCAGCCCGACAGGCCGAAGCTGCGGGCGGCCTCGACCAGGCGCACGTCGATGCCGCGCACGCCGGCGAAGAGGTTCAGATAGATCGGGAAGGTGGTGGCCACCGCGATCAGCACGATCTTGGGCGTCTCGCCGATGCCGAACCAGACGATGAACAGCGGCGTCAGGGCCAGGGACGGGATGGTCCGCTTGATCTGCATCAGCGGGTCGATCGCCGTCTCGCCCAGGCGCGACAGGCCCGCCGCCAGACCCAGGGTGACGGCCACGACCAGTGCGATCGACAGGCCGGCGGCGGCGCGGGCCAGCGAAACGAGCAGGTTGGCGGGAAGCTCGCCCGAGATGGTCAGCGCCCAGAAGGTTTCGGCCACCGTCGAAGGCGCGGCCAGCACCCGCTCTGGGATCACCCCGAACCGCGATCCCAGCTCCCACAAGGCAAGGAGCAGCACCGGCGACAGCCAGCGGGCGCGGGAGAGGCGCGGCCATCGCCATGGCTTGGCTGAAGAAATTCTATCGGCGATCGCCAAAGACATCGGGTCGCTTCCATCGCTGTGACCGTTGCGGCGGGGGCGCCGTTGCTTCACAGAGATGGACGCTGAATTCCTACTCGATCAATAGACTTATCC
>PJUL01000081.1_pt1 | contig 110332 bp, 85 predicted proteins | sample 1512221 | NCBI WGS metagenome assembly PJUL01 (sample SAMN08177667, study PRJNA422409) | Feces metagenome, whole genome shotgun sequencing project.
CTGAAGTCGAACCCGGTGTTCGACGTCCAGCAGGTCGAAGTGCTGCGCGGCCCGCAGGGCTCGCTGTTCGGCCGCAACACCACGGCCGGCATCGTCAAGTTCGACACCGTCCGCCCGTCGCTCGACGGCTTCGATGCACGCGGTACGCTGAGCTATGGCAGCTACAACAGCATCAACCTCGACGCCGGCATCGGCGGCCCGCTGGCCGACAATGTCGCGATCCGCGTCTCGGGCCTCTTCCAGCACCGCGACGACTATGTCGACAACGCCTTCAACGGCACCAGCGCCGATGGCACCAAGACCCCCCGCAAGAACGCAATGGGCGGCTTCGACGAGCGCGATGCGCGTATCCAGCTGCTGGTAAAGCCGACCGAAGACTGGACCTCGCTCTTCTCGGCGCACGTCCGCAACTATAACGGCACCTCGACCCTGTTCCTGCGCCAGGCGCTGAAGAAGGGCTCGAACGACGTCAGCAACGTCTCGCGCACCACGGTTCGTTACGACGAGGCGATGGACAATCCGCAGGATTACGACACCTACGGCCTGTCGTGGAACAACAGCTTCGATTTCGGCCCGGTCACGCTGACCTCGATCACCGCGTACGAGACCAGCCGTGGCTATAGCCGTGGTGACACCGACGGTGGTGCTGCAGCCGATTACCCGGTCAATGGCCAGCCGAACGGCTATGGCCAGTCGATGGGCCGCCTGGCCGATCTCGACCAGTGGACGCAGGAAGTGCGCCTTGCCAGCAACGGCGACGGCCCCTTCAAATGGCAGGTCGGCGGCATGTACTTCGACAGCCGCGACATCACCGAGTTCTACCAGCGCGCCTGGTTCCTGAACGGCACCGCGCGCAACCCGAACAACTGGGTGCGCCTGCATGACGTCAACACCAGCTGGGCACTGTTCGGTCAGGCGAGCTACCAGCTCACCCCGAAGTTCCGCCTCACCGCCGGCGTGCGCGTGACCGAGGACACCAAGACCACCGACCTGCTCAAGACCGCCAACACAGCTGCCGGCGCGGTGACCTATACCGGCCGTCGTCACGTCCGTCTGTCGGACACCCAGCCCAGCTGGGACGTGAGCGCGCTCTATGAGGCAACCGACGATCTGAGCCTCTACGCCCGTGTCGCCCGCGGCTTCCGCGGCCCGACCATCCAGGGCCGTTCGGCGGTGTTCAACTCGGACTTCACCACCGCCAACTCAGAGACGATCCTGTCGTGGGAGGCCGGCCTCAAGTCGAGCCTGTTCGACAACAAGGTCCGCTTCAACCTGACCGGCTTCTACTACACGGTCGACGACATCCAGCTGAACGGCAACGACTCGAACGGTAACGGCGTGCTGTTCAATGCCGACAAGGCCGAAGCCTATGGCGTCGAAGCCGAGCTGAACATCCGCCCGGTGCGCAATCTGGCCCTCTCGTTCGGTGCCAGCTGGCTCCACAGCGAGATCAAGGACAAGCGCGTCTATGCCCAGGCCTGCGCGCTCAACGGCGTGCTCGTCTGCACGGTCAACGATCCGTATGTGACCCGCACCGTGTTCGGCGCCCCGGCCTATTTCGCCCAGATCGACGGCAATCCGCTGCCGAACGCGCCGGAATATAACCTGAGCGCCGTCGCTCGCTACGAACTCCCGGTCAGCGACACCGGCAAGGCGTTCATCTCGACCGACTGGAACATCCAGGGCTACACCAACTACGTCCTCTACAAGACCGACGAGTTCTACTCGAAGGGCAACTTCGAGGGCGGCCTGAAGATCGGTTACCAGGGTGGCAACGGCACCTGGGAAATCGCTGCCTTCGCTCGCAACATCACGAACGAGAAGAACCTCAAGGGCGTGATCGAGAACTACATGGCGGCCGTGCTCAACGAGCCGCGCGTCATCGGCATCTCGCTGACCGGCCGTACCCGCTAAGCCTCGCGCTTGGCCCCAATAGAAGGCCCGGTGGCGTATTCCGCCACCGGGCCTTTCTTTTGTCGATGCGGCGGGGCACGAAAAAGGGCGGACGCCGGGGAGGCGCCCGCCCTTTTTACTTTTGCTTGCGAGTCTTAGTTCGACGGCGCGAGCTTGGTGTTCAGCACCCAGCCGACATTGTCGTTCTCGTCAGCGACTTCCCACCACAGGCCGTTCTTGTTGCCCGTCGGATAGACGATCGCGCCGATCGGCAGCGTGCGGATGACCTTGCCCGCAGCGGCGGGCGTGGCGCGCATCGCGACCGGGGCCTGGGCCGTGAAGGTCTTGGCCGGAGCCGCCTGGGCGGTGCCGGCGTCGCCCGGCTGGACGAGCCCCAGCTCATCGACCATCTTGGCATAGGCCTGGATGAAAGACAGCGTGACGATCCGGCCGATATCGGTGTTCTCATAGCCACCGCCGACCGCGCCGAGCGCGCCGCCGAAGACGCCGACACCCGCACCGGCGCCGAAGCCGATGTCGTTCTTGGCGGCATAGCCTTCCTGCACGGCGATCGTTTCGGTCGTGCGGACATTGGTCAGCGAGAGTACGGTGTTCGCTTCGAGCTTGCGCGACTTGATGCCGCCGATGAGCCCGCCGACGCGGCCGCCGACCAGGCCGCCGACGACGCCGCCCACGGCACTGCCGCTGGCATTGCGGTTGGCGCCCTGCACCTCGGCGACGAGAACATAGTCGGCAGCCTTGATCTGGCCCTGGCCGACGTTCGAGCCGCGCTGAAGGCCCAGATTGCCGCCGATGGCGCGCTCACGGGAAGCGGCCTGCAGGCCCGAGCCGCGATCGACGAGGTTGAAGCAGCCCGAGCGCTGCACCAGCACCTTCAGCAGCTTGGCGGGCGGCGCCAGCTGATACTGGGTCCAGCCGATGGGATCGTCGCCATCGACGATCGAGAGCGTGCCGAGCTTGCGCGAGCAATGCGGCACGTCATTGACGGCGGCCTGCTGCAGCTTCTGTCCCTTGGTCGGCTTGGCCTGCTTCTGGGCATAGGCATTGCCGGCCCCCAGCAACGCTGCCGAGGCCATCAGGGCCTTTACGATAAACGCGGTCTTCGAGGTCATGCTTTCCCCCCTAAGTTTTGCACCGACGCCCCGATAACTCCAAAAACGCTTCGGAGAAACTGGAGAAGTCACAAGAGTGATGCTGCGGGCACTTTGGCTTTCGCGTGCAAGCTGCTAACGCGCGCCGATCATGGCAACTGAACTCTCCAAGATCCGCAACTTTTCGATCATTGCGCATATCGATCACGGCAAGTCGACGCTGGCCGATCGACTCATCCAGCGTACCGGCGGGCTCTCCGAGCGCGAGATGTCCGCGCAGGTGCTCGACAATATGGACATCGAGAAGGAGCGCGGCATCACCATCAAGGCGCAGACCGTGCGCCTGGAGTGGAAGGGCCATGTCCTCAACCTGATGGACACGCCGGGCCATGTCGACTTCGCCTATGAGGTGAGCCGCAGCCTCGCCGCCTGCGAAGGCGCGCTGCTGGTGGTCGACGCCGCGCAGGGCGTCGAGGCGCAGACGCTCGCCAACGTCTACCAGTCGATCGAGCATGATCACGAGATCATCCCGGTGATCAACAAGATCGATCTCCCCTCGGCCGAGCCCGAGAAGGTGAAGAACGAGATCGAGGAGATCATCGGCATCGACGCGTCGAACGCGGTGCTTGCCAGTGCCAAGTCCGGAATCGGCATCGAGGAAATCCTCGACGCCGTGGTCGAGCGTATCCCGGCGCCCAAGGGCGATGCCGATGCGCCGCTCAAGGCGATGCTGGTCGACAGCTGGTATGACCCCTATCTCGGCGTCGTCATCCTGGTCCGCGTGATCGACGGTACGATCAGGAAGGGCCAGCAGATCAAGTTCATGGCGGCCGGCACGACCCATCTGGTCGACCGGGTCGGCGCGTTCACCCCCAAGATCGAGCAACTGCCTGACCTGGGGCCGGGCGAGATCGGCTTCATCACCGCACAGATCAAGGAAGTGGCTCAGGCACGTGTCGGCGACACGCTGACCGACGCCAAGCGGCCTGCCGCCGAGGCGTTGCCGGGCTTCAAGGAAGTCCAGTCGGTGGTGTTCTGCGGCCTGTTCCCGGTCGATGCCAACGACTTCGAGAAGCTGCGCGAAAGCATCTCGAAGCTGCGGCTGAACGACGCCAGCTTTTCGTTCGAGATGGAGACGTCGGCGGCGCTGGGCTTCGGCTTCCGCTGCGGCTTCCTCGGCCTGCTCCACCTGGAGATCATCCAGGAACGGCTGATGCGCGAATATGACCTCGATCTCATCACCACCGCGCCGTCGGTGGTCTATCAGATCGAGCTGACGCATGGCGGCGGGCATATCGAGCTGCACAACCCGGCCGACATGCCCGATCCCAACAAGATCGAGAGCATCGCGGAGCCGTGGATCCAGGCCGTGATCTATGTGCCGGACGAGTATCTCGGCTCGGTGCTGAAGCTGTGCCAGGATCGCCGCGGCATCCAGAAGAACCTGACCTATGTCGGCGGCCGTGCGCAGGCGACCTACGAGCTGCCGCTCAACGAAGTCGTGTTCGATTTCTACGACCGGCTGAAGTCGCTGTCGAAGGGCTATGCCAGCTTCGACTATGAGCAGATCGGCTATCGCGAAGGCGACCTGGTCAAGATGGGCATCCTGGTCAACGAGGAGCCGGTCGATGCGCTCAGCATGATCGTCCATCGGTCGACCGCCGAAGTGCGCGGCCGCGGCATGGTCGAGCGGCTGAAGGAACTCATCCCGAGGCACCTGTTCAAGATTCCGATCCAGGCTGCGATCGGCGGCAAGGTGATCGCCCGCGAGACGATCAGCGCGATGCGCAAGGACGTGACCGCCAAATGCTATGGCGGCGACGCCACCCGCAAGCGCAAGCTGCTGGAAAAGCAGAAAAAGGGCAAGCTGAAGATGCGCGAGTACGGCTCGGTGCAGATCCCGCAGGAAGCCTTTATCGCTGCGCTCAGGATGGGCGAGGAATAAGCGCCGGGGAGAGGCGGCGCCTATCCCAAAAAGCAGTGGTCATCGCAAGGACGAGCGCAAGCGCGCTACGCCCGCCGCGCGTTACAACAGGTCGAGTAGCGCGCGGGCAGCGCCTGTTGATGACGCAGGGTTCTGGCCGGTGACGAGGCGCCCGTCGGTAATGACGAAGCTCTCCCAGTCCGCCGCCTTCTCATAGCGGCCGCCGAGCCGGACCAGCTCGTCTTCGACGAGGAAGGGCACGACATGGGTGAGCTGTACCGCTTCCTCCTCGCTATTGGCGAAGCCGGTGACGCGCTTGCCGCTGACGATCGGCTTCCCCTCGAAGGTGACGTGGCGGAGCACCCCCGGGGCATGGCAGACCGCAGCCACCGGCTTACCGGCATTGTAGAAGGCCTCGATCAGGGCGATGGAATCCGGATCCTCGGCCAGATCCCATAGCGGCCCGTGGCCGCCGGGATAGAAGATGGCGTCGAAATCCTCGGCGCGCACGTCCTTGAGCAGGCCGGTGTTCGCGAACACCCGCTGCGCCTCGGCATCCTGCTTGAACCGCGCCATGGCCGGGGTCTGGTTTTCCGGCAGATCGCTTTTCGGATCGACCGGCGGCTGGCCGCTCTTGGGCGAGGCCAAAGTGAGCGTGACGCCGGCATCGCGGAAGACATAATAGGGAGCGGCGCCTTCCTCGAGCCAGAAGCCGGTCTTGCGACCGGTATCGCCGAGCGTGTCATGCGACGTGAACACCATCAGGATCTTCATCACCTTGCTCCTTCGGATCGGCTTGCCCGATGCTGGAAGATATAACGCCGATCGAAGTTCCGGATGAGTGAGACATTGGTGTCGCCGAGACCATGGTATCGACGTGTGTGCGATATTCGGCGACGGCCCGACCTACATCGCCCGGATCAGCTTGCCGACGGTCGCGTCCGGTTCGGCCAGAACGGTCTCCAGAAAGGCGATGCGGCCATTGCATTGCCGGTCGGCGGGTCCGCGATAGCGCATCGCATCGCCCAGCTGATCGCGGGTGAGCCCGGCCCGGTCCGCCGCCTTGTCGATAATGGCGCCGGGCACGCTGAACGTCTTGCGCTCCAGCTCCGGCGTCGGCGAGGCGGTGGGAACGGGCGGTGCCTTCGATGCGAGCAGCGCCCGGGCCATCAGTGCTCGGTGGCGGTCTGCGAAGGCGACGGGCAGGCGGCTGCCGTCATAGTCCTCGCCAGCGAGGAAGGCGGCGCAGGCGTTCAGGTCGAGCTTGCGCAGGGCGATGGCGCGATCGAGGGTGAGCGCGTGATAGTCGCGCAGCAGCGCCAGCGGGGCGGTGGCGCTGTTCAGCCCTGCCCTGGCCCGCGCATTGAGCAACGGGATCAGGCCGTTGGCGAAGGCGGTCCAGCTGTCCTTGCGATCATGCGCCATCTGCCAGCGCGCCTTGAGCAGGGCGTAGAGCTGCGGGTTCTGCTTCTGCACCATCTCCACGTCGAGATCGCGATCATAGGCGGCCTGCAACGCGCGATCGATATCGGCGACGGGCTCGTCGAGCAGGGTGCTCGGCACGTTGAAGACGGGAACGGGCGAGGGGGTGGTGCTGCGCTGGCACTGCGAATTGGCGAAATGGAGCAGCGCGATCAATATCCAGACGATGACCGCGCCGGACCAGTTCCAGCCGCTGCGCTTTCCGGTCGGTTCCCACAGGGCGACGCGATAGGAATCGAAATTGGCTTCGAGTTCGGGATAACGGGTGCGGACGGTTTCCAGCAGCTCGCGGACCTTCTTGCCTCTGGTCCAGCCGCGGCGGCTATGCTCGGTCGCCGGCCGCGACAGCTCGCGCCACGCGGCGTTGAGCGGGTGCGAGGGGGCACGGACCGCGTCGAAGAAGTCGAGCGACTGGCGGCGGCGCACGACATAGGCGATCGCGGGGGACTGGCTGATCTCGCCGGCGGCGCGCATCCAGCCGAAATAGTCGGCAACGGGCGCAGTGAGCGGATCCGAGAAGGGAACGGCGCGGGCGATCAGGTCGGCGAACCAGTTCTCCGCATCGCCGTAGAAAGACATCTCCTGCATGCGCGGATCGCGGACGATGCGCTGCCAATGGGCGAGCATCGCCTCGGTCTCTTCGGGGCTCGGCCATTGCGCCTCGTGCTCGGCGAGGAGCAGACCGGCGAGCGCGCGGGCGTGGTCGTCATAATCCTCGGGCGTTGGCGGCGCCCAGGGGTTGGGCGCGGGCGGCGCGAAGGCGAGTTCAGCGGCGAGCGGATCGCGCTCGAAACTGTCGAAATCGATCTCGATGCCGGACTCGTCCTCCCAGGCTTCGGCGTCGGGGCTGTCGTCGGCGTCGGCTGTTTCGGCTTCGTGCGTTTCGGGCCCGGACGCGATCCCGGCGTCGTCTTCCGCTTCGTCGGCGTCGAATTGCCGCCAGCGTGCTTCGTTCTGGGCCTGCTCAAAGGCTTCGCGGAGCGCGATGAACGCCTGGGGATCGCGATCGACGTCGATCGACTTGAGCTTCGCCGCATAGGCGCGGCGGATCGCGCGGGTGTCGTCGGTCGGCTCGATGCCGAGCGTGCGCCAGGCCGGCCCGTCGTGGTTCACAGGAACCGCTCGCCCTCGATCTCGTCCAGTGCCTCGACCAGGCGGGTGCGGGCTTCCTTGATGGTGCGCGGGTCCTGGGTGGCGAGGGCGTTCTCGAACACGCCGATCCAGTGGCCGACGGCATCGCGGCGATCGCCGATGAACCCTTCATAGCAGCGCGCGGCGCGGGCGAGGACGGCCATGTTCTCGCTCTCCTCACGCGGGTGGAGCTTGAGCCCGGCCAAGGCATCGCGGCGGGTGGCGAGCTGGGAGTCGGTCAGCGGATCGGCATCGTCCATGATGACGAGGTTGCGGCTGGTATTGGTGCCGGGCACGCTGACATCGACCTCGAGCAGGCCGCTGGTATCGTAGCTGAAGCGGCACTCGACCACGACCTCGCCCGCCGGCTTGGGCGGGATCGGCACGCGGACCTCGCCGAGCTTGACGTTGCCCGAGACCTCGCGCGCCTCGCCCTGATAGACGCTGAAGCGCAGCTCGCGCTGATTGTCCGAGACGGTGTTGTAATAGTTGACCCGGCTGGCGGGGATTGCGGTGTTGCGATCGATGATCGGCGAGAACAACCCGGTACGCCAGCCGCCGCGGCCATCGGGCTCGGCATGGTCGACGCCCAGGGTGAAGGGGCAGACATCGGTGAGGCGGACTTCCTCCAGCGCTTCGGAGCGGGCGAGCAGCCCGGCCTGGACTGCGGCGCCCAAAGCTACGGCATGATCGGGATGGACGGTCGCATTGGGGAAGCGGCCGAACATGCGGGTGATTGCCCGGCGGACGACCGGCATGCGGGTGGAGCCGCCGACCAGCACGATCTCGCTCAGCGCCTCGACGCGGATGCTGGAATCGCGCAGCGAGCGTAGCACTGGATCTCGCAGCCGCTTGAGCAGGGGCTCGGCGGCGCTCTCGAAATCGGCCGAGGTGACCGGGGTCGCGAACTGCTCGCCCTGCCAGACGATGGCGAATTCGGCCTCGTCGCTTTCGCTGAGCTTGCGGCGGGTGCGCTCCGCAGCGGCGCGCAGCAGCTCCTGCAGCACCACCGGATCGGCGCCGACGAGCTTGCCGGCGGGATCGAGCTTCGGGCGGACGTGCTGGACGAGCAGCGCGTTGAAATCCTCGCCGCCCAGCCGGTTGTCGCCCGAGGAGGCGCGGACTTCGACCACGCCTTCGAACACCTCGACGATCGAGACGTCGAAGGTGCCGCCGCCCAGATCGAAGACCAGGAAGGGTTCCTGCTCGCGCGTCTGGATGCCGAAGGCGAGCGCGGCGGCAGTTGGCTCGTTGACCAGCCGCTCGACCTTGAGCCCGGCCAGCTCGCCGGCGCGGCGGGTGGCCTTGCGCTGGCGATCGTTGAAATAGGCGGGAACGGTGACAACCGCGCCGGTGACCTTTTCGCCGGTGAAGGTCTCCGCATCGGCCTTGAGCTGGCGCAGGACGAGCGCGGACAGTTCCTCCGAATCGAACTTGCGCTTGCCGAGCGTCACCGTCTGCTGGGTGCCCATGTAGCGCTTGAAGGCAGTGACCGTGTCGCGCGGATGGGTGGACTGGCGTTCGCGGGCGGCCATGCCGACGATCACCGCGCCGGTTTCGTCGACCGAGACGGCAGAGGGAGTCAGCAGATCGCCGATCGCATTGGGAACGAGCACGGATTCGCCGTCGCGCCAGATCGCGACGGCACTGTTGGTGGTGCCAAGGTCGATACCGATGATCACGTGATTCGCTCCCCCTTGCCCTCAGCCTATCGGCGAGAATGGGGCGGCGCCAGTCGCAACGCTGGCAGGCGAAGTGTAACCCTCACGTCGCATTCGCTTCATAGAGCGCGGCGATCGAAAAGGGGGATTCCATGCTGCTTGCCACGCTGATGCTGCTCCAGACCGCGCCCGCCGCGCAGGACGTTCCGACCGCGCAGGTGCAGGCAGTCGGCGAGACGGCGGCGGTGGCGAGCCTCGAGGATGCCGCCGATGATCCCGCGATCTGGCGCAACCCGCGCGACCCGAAGCGCAGCCTGATCGTTGCGACCGACAAGAAGGCGGGGCTCAACGTCTATGACCTGTCGGGCAGGCTCCGCTCGAGCCTGCCGGCCGGGCGCGTAAACAATGTCGACCTGCGCGTCTGGGGTGGGGAGGTGATCGTCGCGGCGAGCGACCGCAACGACAAGGCGAACGGCAAGTTGGCGCTCTATACGCTGGATACCAGCACGGCGAAGCTGACCGAGATCGGCCGTTTCGATGCCGGCGCGGGCGAGGCCTATGGCTTCTGCATGTACGCGCCGCGCGGCGGCAGGCTGTACGGCTTCGTCGTCTACAAGAGCGGCACGATCGCGCAGATGGAGATACTGCGCCAGGGTGGCCGGATCACCGCCGACCGGGTGCGGACGATGAAGCTCGCCACCCAGTCCGAAGGCTGTGTGGCCGATGACCGTACCGGCGCGCTGTTCGTCGGCGAGGAGGATGTCGGCGTGTGGCGCTTCGGGGCCAATCCGCGCGATGCGATTGAGGGCGAGAAGGTGATCGCGGTCGATGGGAAGCGTCTGGTGGCCGACGTCGAGGGACTGGCGATCGCAGCCGAGGGTGCCCGCGGGGGCTATCTGGTCGTCTCCAGCCAGGGAGACAACGCCTATGCGTTGTGGCGGCTGCCCGACCTTTCCTATGCCGGCCGTTTCCGGATCACCGCCGGCAAATATGGCGCGACCAGCGAGACCGACGGCATCGAAGTATCCACCGCGAGCTTCGGCCCCGGCCTGCAGGGCGGGGTGATGCTGGCGCAGGACGGCGACAACGCCCCGCAGGCGCAGAATTTCAAGCTGGTCCGCTGGGCGGACGTGCGCAAGGTGCTTCGGCTCAAGTGAGGGCCTTGCCTCGCGCCATGGCGACTGTCAGGCACGGGGCATGACGATCGAGACGAGGATCGACCGGCGCACATTGCTCGCCGGAATGGGATTGGCGGCATTGGCGGGTCCCAAGGCCGCGCTGGCGGCGCGCGCGCCATTGGTGCTTGCGGCGGCGAGCCTGCAGGAATCGATGACCGCGGCGGGCGATGCCTGGGCGGCGAAGGGCCATGCTCGGCCGGTCTGCTCGTTCGCGGCCTCCTCGGCGCTGGCGCGGCAGATCGCGGCCGGCGCCGCGGCGGACCTGTTCGCCTCGGCCGACGAGCCCTGGATGGACGATATCGAGAAGCGCGGACTGATCGTGCCGGGCACGCGGGCACCGTTTCTCGGTAACCGGCTGGTGATCGTCGCTCCGGCCGGCGCAACGCTCGCCAAGCCCTATGACGAGCTGCGATCGCTGGGGAAGACGCGTGTGGCGATCGCCGATCCCGATGCCGTGCCGGCGGGGCGCTATGCCAGGGCCGCACTGGAAAGCGGCGGGCGCTGGGCCGTGGTGGAGCCCAATATCGTGCGCGCGGAAAGCGTGCGCGCCGCGCTGGCGCTGGTCGAGCGCGGGGTGGTCTCCCGCGGCATCGTCTATGCGACCGATGCCCGGGCATCGGACAAGGTCAAGGTGGCGGCGATCTTCACCGAGCGCAGCCATCCGCCGATCCGCTATCCGCTGGCGCGGCTCAAGGCCTCGACCAGCCCGGAGGCGGAGCCGTTCCGCCGCTTCCTGCTGAGCGGCGAGGGCAAGGCGATCTTCCGGCGCTTCGGGTTCCAGCCGCTCTGAGGGCGGACGCCGTGCCTCGCGTTGACCCGAGGAGACATCTTGCGTCTAGTGCCGGCCGATCAATGGGGGCGTTTGATGGATAAGCAGGGTTCGATCGGGTTCGCTATGGGCGTGTGCGGCGGTATCATCCTGGGTGCGCTGATCAACAACATGGCAATCGGTCTTATCATCGGGTTCGCCGTGGGCTTCGGAATCCTCAAGTTCCCGAAGAAGCGCGGCGAAAGCTAGGCGCCGGCTCCGGCGAACACCGCACTATCGATCAGGGCATCCGTCATCACGACGTCGAACTGCCAGGCATTTTCCGGCAGGCTGCCGTCGTCCGAATAGTCGGCGCTGGCAAGCCGGAGGCCTTGGCTCAGATCGGCCCGGGTGGAATAGCAAGTGGTGGTCCCGACGAAGTTGTCGCCGAGGTGGACGCATTTCGCCTGCAGCCCGACGACAATCCGATCCTCGCAGCGCGGGGAGATGGACCGGGGTTTGCAGACAGGAAGCGCGTCCGTCCAACCGGCGGCCAGAAGGTTGTCCCTGGTTGCCGGCATGCGCCTGACGCTCTGCCGCAGCGACAGCCGGGCCGTGCAGGCGGAGGCGTCTGTCGCGATGGCCGGCGCGCTGTCGAACACCGCGATGTCGCCGTGGCTGCGATAGAGCTGCCGCTTGCCCGACCATTGCAGCGCGCGCCCCTCGACCTTCGCTGTGATGCCGCGATCCCTGCAGTCGGTTTCCAGGCGCTCCAGTTCCCGATTGACCACGACATCGCCGTAGCGCGATTCGGCATAGAGACCGGGGACGCCGGGCTTGCCCGAAGCGACCACGCCATCCGGCAACGGCGCTGGGCGATCGGCCGGGCCATCCTGTACGGGACCCGCGGCGATCAGGAGCGCGGGGGCAATGGCCATGAGGATGTTCCAGCGACGGCACGCCATGATCGAAGCCCTCCCGACAGAGGGTAACCATGACTCGCGACGGGGGCGGGCGGCAAGTGGGGACTTGCCTCGCGCCGGGCGGGGAGGGCATGTCACGAGGCGTGCGATTTCCCGAACATCCTTCCTCCTGCTCTTGCCCGCGAACGGAGGCGGGCCTGTGACGCCGGAGCTCTGGGGCATCGTCTGGTTGTCGCTGCGGGTGGGCGGGGTCGCGGTACTGGCGTCGCTGCCGGTGGCGTTCGGGCTCGCATGGCTGCTGGCGCGCGGACGCTTTCCGGGGAAGCTGCTGCTCGACGGGCTGGTGCATCTGCCGCTGGTGGTGCCGCCGGTGGTGACCGGCTGGCTGCTGCTGCTCGCCTTTGCGCCGACCGGGCCGATCGGAAGCTGGCTGGAGAGCTGGTTCGGCGTATCGGTGTTGTTTCGCTGGACCGGCGCGGCGATCGCGAGCGCGGTGATGGCGCTGCCGCTGATGGTCCGCGCGATGCGATTGTCGATCGAGGCGGTCGACCGGCGGCTGGAGCAGGCCGCCGCGACCCTTGGCGCGGGGCACTGGCGGGTATTTGCGAGCGTGACCTTGCCGCTCAGCCTGCCGGGCATTCTGGCGGGTCTGGTGCTCGGCTTCGCGCGGGCGCTGGGCGAGTTCGGAGCGACGATCACCTTCGTGTCGAACGTGCCGGGCGAGACGCAGACGCTGCCGCTCGCCATCTATGCCGCGCTGCAGGTGCCGGGCGGGGAGGGGCAGGTGCTGCGGCTGGCGGGTATTTCGGTGCTGCTATCGCTGGCGGCGCTGCTCGCCTCGGAAATTATTGTCCGCCGCGCGGGGCGAGGGCTGCATGTCCTTTGACGTCGACATTCTTGGACGCGTCGGCGAGACGGAAGTTCGCTGCCGTATCGAGCCGGTCGATGGGCTGACCGTGCTGTTCGGTCCGTCGGGGGCTGGCAAGACCAGCGTGCTGAACATGGTTGCCGGGCTGATCGATCCCGCTGCCGGGCATGTGCGGGTGGCGGGCGAGACGCTGTTCGACGCGGCGGCGGGGACCCGCCTGTCTCCGCCGGAGCGCCGAGCCGGCTATGTGTTCCAGGAGCCGCGGCTGTTCCCACACATGCGGGTGCGGGCCAACCTGCTCTATGGACGGCGCGCGAACGACGCGGGGCTGGACGTGGACGACACGATCGCGCTGCTGGGGATCGCGCATCTGCTCGAGCGCTGGCCGCGGACCCTGTCAGGCGGCGAGGCGCGGCGGGTGGCGATCGGGCGGGCGCTGCTCTCCGGCCCGCGCTTCCTGCTGCTCGACGAGCCGCTGTCCTCGCTAGACCGCGCGCGACGCGAGGAGATCATGACGCTGATCGAGCGGTTGCGCGACGCGTTGAAGCTGCCGATCCTGATGGTGACCCATGACCGCGACGAGGCGGTGCGGCTGGCGACGCGGATCGTGGAGATGCCGGCGGACTAGGCTTCGAGCTCGGGCGTATAGAGGCGCCAGGGATCGCCGCCGCCGCGCTTGGCGGCGTAGAGCGCGACATCCGCGCGGCGGACCAGTTCTGCGGAATGAAGCTCGCCGCTGCGCACCAGGGCGATGCCGATGCCGGTACCGACGCGATGGGATCTGCCATCGATGGTGACCGGGTGGGTGAGGCTGGCCGCGATTCGGCCGGCGATGGCGATCGCGCCCTCGGCGCTGGTGACGGAGGGGGCGATCACCGCGAACTCGTCGCCGCCGAGGCGGGCGGCGCAATCGCCATCGCGCACCGCATCGGCGATGCGGCCGGCGGTGGCGCGCAGGATCGCGTCGCCCGCGGCATGACCATGGGTGTCGTTGATCGCCTTGAACCCGTTGAGATCGAGCATGAGCACCGCGACGAGCTTGCCCGGTGCGGCGCCGTCGACCAGAGAGGCTAGCGCCTCGTCGAACGCGCGGCGATTGTTCATGCCGGTGAGCGCGTCGTGATAGCCGAGATCGCGGGCGCTGTGCTCGGCCTGGATGCGCCGGGTCTGCTCACGCGAACGGGCACGATGCTGGTTCAGCCCGAAGGCGAAGAGCAGCAGGATCAGCGCCGAGGCGAACAGCATGAACTCGTCCATCTCGATCCGCAGCTTGCGATCGGTGACCGAGGCACTCTCGTCCTGGAAGAGGTCGAAGGCGAAGATGCCATACAGGCCGGCCATCGTCACGAGGACGACGAGCCAGACGCCGCGATTGGCAAGAAGGGTGCGAAGGACGGCTTCCATGGCGGGTTTCTGGCCCGGCAACGGTTAATGCCCGGTAGATGCGGCGATCAGTAGGGAGGCGAGCGCCCGATTCATTGGCGCGTCGATCCCGTGCTTCTCGCCGAGGCGGACGATGACGCGGTTGCGGGCATCGACCTCGGTCTGGCGGCCGGCCTCGAAATCGGCGTGGAGCGAGTTGACCGATTGCGGATGGGCGAGCGTGGTCCACTTCACCACCTGATCGGCGAGCTTGTCCGGCAGGTCGGCGCCTTCGGCCCGGCCAACCGCGATGCACTCACGGACCAGCGCGCGCATCACTTCGGCGGCGCCTTCGTCGTTGGCGACTTCCGCGGCGCGATGCGTGAGCGCGCTGACGATGCCCGAGCAGTTGATCGCGAGCTTGCGCCAGGCGGCGGTGGTGAAATCGGGCGTGGTCTGCGCGTCGACCGGCGTGTCGGCGAACAGCGCGATCAGCGCCTCGCCCGCATCGCCTTCGGGAACGTGGATCGTGCCGTTGCGGCGCTGGACGATTCGGCCGGGCGCATTGCGCTCGGCGGGCAGGTCGATGATCACCGGCACGGTGCGCTGGGCCGGCACCTGCGGGAAGCGCTCGCGCTGCTCGACGCCGTTCTGGATCACCGCGAGCCGGGTGGTCGGCCCCATGAGCCCGGGCAGCCAGGCGGCGGCGGCGGCGCAATCATAGGTCTTGGTGGTGCAAAGGACCCAGTCGACCGGATCGGCTTGGGCCGGATCGGTGAGGATAAGCGGCGTGGCGCGGATTACGCCCTCGGGCGTCTCGACCTCGAGATCGGCGAGCGGCGAGCGCGCGCAGACCGTCACGTCGTGGTTCTGGGCAAGCCAGGCGGCAAGCGTGCCGCCAATGGCACCCGCGCCGATCACCGCGATCCGTACCATCAGAAGCCGCCCAGATAGTCCATCTTGCCGAGCGGCACGCCCTTGGCGCGCAGGATCGCGTAGGCGGTGGTCATGTGGAAATAGAAGTTGGGCAGCACGAAGCCGGTCACATAGGGCAGCCCCTTGAAGTGGAAGCTGCGGCTGGGCGTCTTCACTTCGACATCGGCATCCTCGCGCCCGTCGATCACTTCGCGTGGGATCGACTTGAGGAAGGCGACGGTGGCGGCGATGCGGGCCTGAAGCTCGTCGAAGCTGGTTTCGGTGTCCGGCATTTCCGGTGCCTCGACCTGGCCGAGTCGGGCGATGGCGAACTTGGCCGCGTCGCTGGTGCGCTGCACCTGGGCGGTGAGTGGCGCCATGTCGTCGATCAGCCGGGCCTCGAGCAGCTCCGCATGCGGGGTGCCGTGCTCGTCGGCCCAGGCACGGGCCTTGTCGAGGATCGTCGCCATCGACCGGAATCCGTGCAGCAGCGCGGGAACGGTGACATCGTAGAGTTCGGTCGTCATGCCGTGCAAATAATCCGGGACCGGACGACGTGCAACGGCATGACGCCGAAAGGCGAACGCCGGCCTAGTGGACGGTGGAGCCGCTGACCGCCTGGCGCTTCGCGGCCGGACGATGACCGTGGCTGGCCTCGATCGTGAAGGTCGCGGCGCTGTCTGCCAGCAGATCGACTTCCTGGGTGAGGTTGCGGGCCGCAGCCGAGGTTTCCTCGACCATTGCAGCGTTCTGCTGGGTGCCGCGATCCATGTCGGCGATCGCTTCGCTGACCTGGCTCATTGCATGGCTCTGGGCGTTGTTGTCCTCGGCCATGGTGCCGATCAGCACATGGACCTGGCCGACATCGCCGGAGATGTCCGAAAGCGCACCATCGACCCGCTGCACGGCCTCGACTGCGGAGACGATGTCGGTCTGGGTGGCGGTCAGCTGATCGCGGGCGCGACCAGCCTCCTCCTCGGCGCGCATGGCCAGAGCCGAGACGAGATCGGCGACGACTGCGAAGCCACGACCGGCTTCACCGGCGCGCCCGGCCTCAACCGCGGCGTTCATCGCAAGCACGCGGGTCTGGAAGGCGATCTTGTCGAGGCCCTCGATCACGCTGTCGATGCCCTTGGCGCTGTCGCTCACGCGCGTCATCGCCTGCACGGCTTCCTCGGCGATGACACGGCCGTCGCCGACTACCGCGATGGCGCCGTCGGCACGCGAGAGCGTCTCGTTTGCCGAAAGCGCGATCGACTTGAGCCGTTCCTCGACCATGTGCACGGCGGCATTGGTCTCCTCGAGCGTCGCGGCGTTGCGCTCGGTCCGGCGGGCGAGGTCCTCGGATGCCGAGGCGATCTCGTTGGCGCCGGTGCGGATATTCTCGGTACCGGTGACGACATGGCCGATCAGCGCGCGCAGGCCCTGCGCCGCATCGTTGAAGCTGCGCTTGAGCGCGGCGAACGGGCCGGTGAGCTCGGCGTCGACCTGTACGCTCAGATCGCCCCGCGCCATCGCATCAAGGCTGGTGCCGATCGTATCGACGATCAGCCGCGTCTGGGCTTCCTTGGCGGCCTCGGCGGCGTTGAGCTTGTCGCGGAAGGCGTCGATCGCCTGCGCCATGCCGCCCAGTTCGTCTTCGCGGTCGGCGTGCGGCACGGTGACGGTGAGATCGCCGCCGTCGAGCGCGCGCATCGTGCCGGCCAGATCGAGTAGCGGCTGGACGAGCAGCCGGCGTGCGGTGCGGGCGAGTAGCAGCGCCGCGCCGAGGCCGGCAAGCAGGGTCAGGAAAAGGATGACCATCGCGACGGTGCCGAGCGTATCGGCGTCGGCTGCGACCTGTTTGGAATGGCCCTCGATCGCCTCCGACGCGGCTTCCATCGAGGTTTCGAGCGCACGGAACTGGCCCATGAACGCCGGAAGCTGGGCACGCGCTGCAGCGGGGTCGCTAGCAGCGGTGTCGACGATCTTCTGCGCGGCGGCTGCATAGGCGTCCATCGGCGCCTTGAGCTTGCTCGTGGCGGCAACGATGTTGTCGATGCCCTGGAAGGCGGCGTCGCGGTCGATATTCTCGGAGAGCGTCGCAAGATGCTCCTTGAGATCGGCGAGCGTCTGCCGGTGCGCGGCGTCGTCGCCGCCTACGAGCGCGGCGAGTGCATCGGCGCGCACCGCGTCATGCATCATGTCCGCCTGCATATGGTTCTGCAGCAGGGTGGCGGCGCGCGTCTGCTCGGCGATCGCGCCATTTTCCTTGTAGACGATGAATAGGCCGGTGCCACCCGACAGGGCGGTGATAGCAATCAATATTGCAGCTGCCTGCGACGTGGCTTTGTTGAGTGACGTGATCTTCACGAGAAACTCCTGCACGGACGCCGGGCCGGCGCCGATCCCCAGCCAATTATAGGGTGGATCGCGTCGCTTCGGTTCCAGCCCTCTACAATTGTGTCCGGGGATTTGCTGCGAAACCGGGGCTATCAAACATGCGTGCAATTTTTGGCGGGGGCTCGACTGCCCTGGCCCTGATCTTCTCGACTTCGGCGCTGGCACAGGAGGAGGCCGACCCGGCGCTCGACATCGGCGCGGTCTATCGTGCCGATCTGGTCGGCGTTGCGGCGGACGGGCGCAGGATGCGCAGCTTCGGGCTCGATGATCTGAACGTCGAGGCGAATGGCGATCTGGAACGGCTGATCGGCTGGAAGGGCGCCAGCTTCCACATCGACGTGCTCAACAATCTGGGCGATCGGCCCAACGACGTGGCGGCCACGCTGCAGGGCGTCAACAATATCGAAGTCGCCAGCCCCAAGCTGCGCCTGTTCGAGATCTGGGTGGAGCAGAAGATCGGCAGCCGCACGACGTTGCGCGCTGGCCTCTACGACCTGAATAGCGAATTCTATGCGAGCGATGCCTCCGGGCTGTTGCTCGCCCCGGCCTTCGGCGTGGGATCGGAGATCGCGGCGACCGGCCCGAACGGCCCCTCGATCTTCCCGACCACAGCGCTGGCGGCACGCGTCGATCATCGTTTCGGTGGCGCGGGCTTTGCGCGGATCGCGGTGCTCAACGCCACGGCCGGTGCTCTTGGCGATGATCGCGGCTCGGCGCTCGACTTCCATCACGGGGTGCTGCTGATCGGCGAAGCCGGGCTGGAGAAGGATGGCGGCAAGCTCGCCGTCGGCGCCTGGGGCTATAGCCAGAAGCAGGACGATCTGGTCGAGACCGATGCGGCCGGCGATCCGGTACACCGCAACGCGCAGGGCATCTATGCGATCGCCGAGAAGGCGCTGGGCAAGGCGGACGCCGCTTTTGCTCCCAGCCTGTTCGTGCGGGCGGGCATCTCGGACGGCAAGACCACGCCGTACCGCGGCGGTTGGCAGGCCGGCATATTGATGGGGTATGTGGTGCCAGGGCGCGACGACAGCCAGCTCTCGATCGGCATCAACCAGGCCTATCTCTCGAACGGGTATCGTGACCAGTTGCGCGCCGACGGCATGCATACCGCCGCCACCGAGGATGCGATCGAACTGACGTTCGCGGACAAGCTCACCAGCTTCCTGACGCTGCAGCCCGACCTGCAGTTCGTCTGGAACCGGGGTGGCGATGCCGATGCACAGCGGGTGACCGTCGCGACGCTGCGGGCGACTCTGGAGTTCTGAGCGGGGCTTTCGCTTGCAGATCGGGGTCCGTGCGCCGAAACAGAGCGGATGGACCTCGACGCATTGCTTGCCCATTATTTCGGCACCGACGAACCTGAGGCGCTTGACGAAGCCACGCGCCTGCGCGGCGAGGAGCGGCTGCGCATCGACTTCGGCGTGGAGCAGGAGCCGTCGCGCAAATTCGCTCTTTGGGTGGTGATGGAAGGCATGGGCATCGCGCCGCTGCCTGCTGAGGCTTTCGAGAAGGAACCGGCGCTCAAGGCCGCGGCCGACCGCTATCTCGATGCCGCCTGGAAGCTGGAACGCGATTAACGCGCGTTCGGCACCGGACCTCCGCTGCCGAACAGTGCCTGCGCTGCGCGCTTCTCGGGCGTGTCGTCCGCGCCGTAGAGCAGCGGATAGACGACTTGGCGCGCGAGATCGGCATGGTTCTGCCGCACCAGTTCCTGTGCCATGTAGAGCCGTGGCGCTGGCGCGGCAGGCACGGCGCGGATGGCAAGGGCCAGACCGCGCATCGCACTGTCCGGAACCTTCTCGCCCACCCGGGTGAAGCTCTGGAAATAGGCGATCAGCGGCAGCGGCGCCTCGCCGTCGAGCTTGATCGCCTGCTCCAGTGTCTTGCGTGCGGTGGCCAGCAGGGCCGACCGTTCGGCGGGGTGCGAAACTGCCTGGGCGGTCAGTGCCGCGCCCTTCCAGGTCAAAGCCCCGACATCGTCCGGTGCCTTCTCAAGCAGGCGTTCCGCAAGGGCGAGGCAGGTATCGGCCTGACCGCCACGGCATTCGGCCTCGGCCTGAAGCAGCAGCGCTTCGGGATCATAGGGCAAGGCTGCCAGGGTGGCGCGGAACTGTTCGAGCCAGGGCTGGGCAGCAGCGTTATTGGCGGGGAAGGGGGCAAGGTACGCGCCGAGTTGCAACCGCGCTTCGATCATTGCGGCGCCGGTGCGCGACAGGCGGGTGATCAGCGGCGCTTCCTCGCGCAGTTGCGGCTTGGCGGTGCGTGCATATTGCAGCGCGCTGTCCCGATAGGTGGTCAGTTCCGCGCGAAGCCGGCCCAGATCGCCGAACACGCGCGCAGCTTCCGTCATCGGCACGCCGCGACCGATCGCCTCCAGATACTCGCGGAACTGCCGGGCACGCTCGCTCTTCAGATTGGAGAAGAGGAAGTAATGGGCGATCGCCCAGGCCTGATAGGGATTCCATTGCGGCTTGCTGGCATCGAGATAAGTGCCGGTCACTACGTCCGCCACGTCGATCGGCTTATAGGCCCGGAAGAACCGGCGATAGCCGCCGGGCGCGAGCGCATATTCGAGCGCGCCGTCGCCGCGCACGTTGAGCGTCGAGAAGATCGCGCCCACGCCGTCGATATACCAGCGCGGAAATACCTGATGCGTGTAGGTGCGCAGAAAATGCTGGGCAAAGGCGGAATAGAGCACCGCTTCCCACTGGCGGGTAAGCGGCGGGAAATAGGTCGGCGGGAAGGGGCATTGCTGCGCGCCCTCCGCCAGCGCATCGGCGCAATCCAGATCTTCGGCGCGCTTGGTATTCATCTCCAGCAGTTGCGCCTTGCGCGCGATCGCGAGCACGTCGCCATCCTCGCGCATGTCGTAATAGCGCTGGTCAGCGAAGCTGCCGCCATAGGGGCCTTCCAGCCCGCGCGCGTTCTGTAGCCCAAGCCTTTCCTGGAAGTTCCCGTCCCCGAACAACGTGACCTGCAGCTTGGCGGTCTCGTCGGTCGATGCGCCGGCGCGATAGATGCGCGACAGCAATGCGTATAGCCGCTCCAGATTGGTGACGACGCGCTTGAGCTCGTCTTCGCCCCCATCGCTGTAGACGATCAGATGCGCGGTTTCGGCGCGCTTCCAGTCGCTCCTCTTCTCCTCGTTAGTGCCCTTCACCACGATGTCGGACGAGGGCGACTGCGCCTGGGATTGCGCCCGGGCATGCACCGGCGCGAGCGCTGTCAGGCAGAGGAGGATGGCACCGTAGCGACGGATCGGCATGGCACGGTTCCCGGACTTGGCATGAAGGTGGAAGTCGCGCGGATATTCTCGCGAAAATCCGGACGGATCAACTGTATGCCGAATCGCATGCGCAGGTGACGGGAAGATGAAAGCCGTCCGGCGTGCCTCAGTCCTTGCAGACCTGGACCAGCGCCAGGCGCATCGGTTCGCCGCCGAAGCCGGGGAAGAGCTGGTTCTCCACGGCGATGTTGCGGCAGGGCTTGCCCTGCTTGTTGAGGATCCCCTTCTTGCCGGCGGAAGCGGGGGCGGGGACCTTCGCGATTGATCGGGGCGCGGCCGCCCGGACGGCGGGGCAGTCGCCCTGCGCGACGAGCTGGCGGTAGCTCGCCTCTTCCTGCGCCTTCGCCCAGGCATTGGCGGCCGCCTTGCCCTGGCTCTTGTAGCGGGTGGTATAGCCATCGATCAGCCGGCGTCTCTCCGGCTCGGGCAGCGAATCCATCGTGCACCGTCCCGCCTGCTGTGGCTCGGGAGCGGGGAGAGCCCCGGCCGGTGGGACCGGGCCGAAGAACAACAGCACGACCGGCACGTGTCGAAACATGGAGTCTCCCCTCGAAGCGGCGCCCCGCATAACGCGCTGGCCGCGAGGCGTTTCCGGAGAGCCCAAAAGAAAACCGCCGCCCGGTTGCCCGGACGGCGGTGTTTCTCGTTCGGTATTCCGAGCGAAGCGGGGCTTATTCCGCTTCGTTCAGATAGTCGCCGGCATCCGCGTCGGTGCCGTGGCCGCTCTGGACGACCGAGGCGAGCGGGTCGCTGCCGGTGCCTTCGGCGTCACGCGTCGAGCGGGCGTGCTCGGCGGCCCGCTCCTCGGCGGCCGAGTTCGGCGCCACCAGCGCGTTCTGCAGCGCACGCTGCTGGACGCGGAGGGCGGCGTCGCGGCTCGTCGCGGCGACACGCAGACGGTTCATGCCCGCGCCGGTGCCGGCGGGGATGAGGCGGCCCACGATCACGTTCTCCTTGAGGCCGATCAGCGTGTCCTGCTTGCCCTGGACCGCAGCCTCGGTGAGGACGCGGGTGGTCTCCTGGAACGACGCCGCCGAGATGAAGCTGCGGGTCTGCAGCGACGCCTTGGTGATGCCGAGCAGGATCGGCTTGCCCTGTGCGGGGGCCTGACCCGGAGCCAGCTTCTCGTTGGTCTCGTCCATCTCGGTACGGTCCACCTGCTCGCCGGGGAGCAGGGTGGTGTCACCGGCGTCGGTGATCTCAACCTTCTGCAGCATCTGGCGAACGATCACCTCGATGTGCTTGTCGTTGATCTTCACGCCCTGCAGTCGATAGACTTCCTGGATTTCCGACACGAGATATTCCGCGAGCGGCTCGATGCCGAGCACCTCGAGAATGTCGTGCGGATCGGGCGAGCCGCCGATCAGGTTGTCGCCACGCTTGACGTAGTCGCCTTCCTGAACGTCGATCACCTTCGACTTCGGAACCAGATACTCGACCACATCGCCGCCGTCCTCGGGCATGATGCCGATCTTGCGCTTGGCCTTGTAGTCCTTGCCGAACACGACACGGCCCGAGACCTTGGCGATGATCGCATTCTCCTTCGGCTTGCGGGCCTCGAAGAGCTCGGCGACGCGCGGCAGACCGCCGGTGATGTCGCGGGTCTTCGCGGACTCGCGAGCGACACGGGCGAGAACGTCACCGGCCTGCACGGTCGCACCGTCTTCGACCGAGAGCACCGCGCCCGGCGCCAGCATGTAGCGGGCGGCTTCGGCGGCACCTTCGCCGGTCAGAGTCAGGCGAGGACGCAGATCCTCCTTCGACTTGCTGGCCGCGCGATACTCGGTGACGACGCGCTGGGCGATGCCCGTCGCTTCGTCGACCTGCTCGGTCAGCGTCTTGTTGTCGAGCAGGTCCTGGTACTTCACGACACCGCCGGTTTCGGTGATCACCGGCATGGTGAACGGATCCCACTCGGCCATGCGATCGCCCTTCGAGATGATATGGCCATCGTCGAACAGCACATACGCACCGTAGGGGATGCGATCGACCGCGAGCTCGCGACCATCCATGTCGAGGATGGCGATCTCGCCCGAGCGGCTCAGCACCACGCGGCGGCCACGCTGGTCCTCGATCAGACGCAGGTCGCGGAACTCGACGGTACCGTCGACAGCCGCCTCGAGGTTCGAGGTTTCGTTCAGCTGTGCCGCACCACCGATGTGGAAGGTACGCATCGTCAGCTGCGTGCCCGGCTCACCGATCGACTGCGCCGCGATGACGCCGACGGCCTCGCCGATGTTCACCGGGGTACCGCGGGCGAGGTCACGCCCGTAGCACTTGCCGCAGACACCGATCTTGGCTTCGCAGACCAGCGGCGAACGGATCTTCATGCCCGGGATCTTCAGGGCTTCGATCTTCGCCACGGCCGGCTCGTCCAGCAGGGTGCCGGTCGGGATCACGACATTGCCGTCCTTGTCGACCACGTCCTCGGCCGTGGTGCGGCCCAGGATACGCTCGCCAAGCGAAGCAATGGTCGAGCCGCCCTGCACGATCGCGCGCATTTCCAGCGCACGCTCGGTGCCGCAGTCCAGCTCCATGATCACGCAGTCCTGCGACACGTCGACCAGACGGCGGGTCAGGTAACCCGAGTTCGCCGTCTTGAGCGCCGTATCCGCGAGGCCCTTACGGGCGCCGTGGGTGGAGTTGAAGTACTCAAGGACGGTCAGGCCTTCCTTGAAGTTCGAGATGATCGGCGTTTCGATGATCTCGCCCGACGGCTTGGCCATGAGGCCGCGCATGCCGGCAAGCTGCTTGATCTGCGCCTGCGAACCACGCGCACCCGAGTGGGCCATCATGTAGATCGCGTTGATCGGCTTCTCGCGGCCCTTGTTGGGGCCTTCCTCGAAGCGCTTCACAGCCTTGATCTCGTCCATCATGGCGCCCGCCACCTGGTCGCCGCAACGGCTCCAGGCGTCGATCACCTTGTTGTACTTTTCCTGCTGCGTGATCAGGCCGTCCTGATACTGCTGCTCATAGTCCTTCACGAGGGCGCGGGTCTCGTCGACCATCGCTTCCTTGCTCGCCGGGATGATCATGTCGTCCTTGCCGAACGAGATGCCCGCCTTGAACGCGTGACGGAAGCCGAGCGCCATGATCGCGTCGGCGAACAGCACGGTCTCCTTCTGGCCGGTGTGGCGATAGACCTCGTCGATCACGTCGCCCACGTCCTTCTTGGTGAGGAGGCGGTTGACGGTGTCGAACGGCACCTTGTGGCTCTTCGGGAGGCACTCGCCGAGCAGCATGCGGCCCGGGGTGGTCTCGAAGCGCTTCAGGTACTGCTGGCCCTGCTCGTCGGTCTGCGGGACGCGGCTGATCACCTTGGTGTGCAGGGTGACTGCACCGGCCTCGAGCGCCTGGTGCACTTCGGCCATGTCGCCGAGCAGCATGCCCTCGCCGGGCTCGCCTTCCTTGAGCATCGACAGGTAATAGAGACCCAGCACCATGTCCTGCGACGGCACGATGATCGGCTTGCCGTTCGCGGGCGACAGGATGTTGTTGGTCGACATCATCAGGACGCGCGCTTCCAGCTGGGCCTCGAGGCTCAGCGGAACGTGAACGGCCATCTGGTCACCGTCGAAGTCGGCGTTGAAGGCCGAGCAGACCAGCGGGTGGAGCTGGATCGCCTTGCCTTCGATCAGTACCGGCTCGAACGCCTGGATGCCCAGACGGTGAAGCGTCGGCGCGCGGTTCAGCAGAACCGGGTGCTCGCGGATCACTTCGTCCAGGATGTCCCAGACTTCCTTGCGCTCCTTCTCGACCCACTTCTTGGCCTGCTTCAGGGTCATCGAGAGACCCTTGGCGTCCAGACGGGCGTAGATGAACGGCTTGAACAGCTCGAGCGCCATCTTCTTCGGCAGGCCACACTGGTGCAGCTTGAGCTCCGGACCGGTCACGATGACCGAGCGGCCCGAATAGTCGACGCGCTTGCCGAGAAGGTTCTGACGGAAGCGACCCTGCTTGCCCTTGAGCATGTCGGACAGCGACTTGAGCGGACGCTTGTTCGCACCGGTGATGGTGCGGCCGCGGCGGCCGTTGTCGAACAGAGCGTCGACGGCTTCCTGCAGCATGCGCTTTTCGTTGCGGACGATGATGTCCGGCGCACGCAGCTCCATCAGGCGCTTCAGGCGGTTGTTACGGTTGATCACGCGGCGATACAGATCGTTGAGATCCGAAGTCGCGAAGCGGCCGCCGTCCAGCGGCACCAGCGGGCGCAGCTCGGGCGGGATGACCGGAACGACGTCCAGGATCATCCACTCGGGACGGTTGCCCGAATCGATGAAGCTCTCGACGACCTTCAGGCGCTTGATGATCTTCTTCGGCTTCAGTTCCGACTTGGTGACCGCGAGCTCCTCGAGGAGCTCCTTGCGCTCGCCTTCCAGGTCGAGATCCATGAGCATGATCTTGACCGCCTCGGCGCCGATGCCGGCCGAGAACGCGTCTTCGCCATACTCATCCTGCGCGTCGAGCAGTTCGTCCTCGGTGAGGAGCTGGAACTTCTCGAGCGGGGTCAGGCCCGGCTCGGTGACGATGTAGCTCTCGAAGTACAGCACGCGCTCGAGCTGCTTGAGCTGCATGTCGAGCAGCAGGCCGATACGCGACGGCAGGCTCTTCAGGAACCAGATGTGCGCGACCGGGGCGGCCAGCTCGATATGGCCCATGCGCTCGCGGCGGACCTTCGAGACGGTGACTTCGACACCGCACTTTTCGCAGACGATGCCCTTGTACTTCATGCGCTTGTACTTGCCGCACAGGCACTCGTAATCCTTGATCGGACCGAAGATGCGCGCGCAGAACAGGCCGTCACGCTCAGGCTTGAACGTGCGATAGTTGATGGTTTCCGGCTTCTTGATCTCGCCGAACGACCACGAACGGATCCGATCCGGCGATGCGATGCCGATCTGGATCTGGTCGAAGGTTTCCGGCTTGGCGAGCGGGTTCGCGAAGTTGGTAAGTTCGTTCATTTTCTAGTCCCTCTGGAGGGTCAAATTCTTCTGGGGCGGGGAGGGGAGGGCGCCACCCGGAGGCAGCGCCCGTCCCTTTATTCCGCCGCCTCGGCCAGCTTGTTGCCGTCCTCGTCCACCTCATCGATGGCCTTGAGTTCGACGTTGAGGCCGAGCGAGCGCATTTCCTTGACGAGCACGTTGAAGCTCTCGGGGATGCCGGCCTCGAAGGTGTCGTCACCCTTGACGATCGCTTCGTAGACCTTGGTGCGGCCGACCACGTCGTCCGACTTCACCGTCAGCATCTCCTGCAGCGTGTAGGCAGCGCCATACGCCTGCAGGGCCCAGACCTCCATTTCGCCGAAGCGCTGGCCACCGAACTGCGCCTTGCCGCCCAGCGGCTGCTGGGTGACGAGCGAGTACGGTCCGATCGAACGGGCGTGGATCTTGTCGTCTACAAGGTGGTGGAGCTTCAGCATGTAGATGATGCCGACGGTCACCTGGCGGTCGAACTTGTCGCCCGTGCGTCCGTCGAACAGGTCCGACTGGCCCGAGGTGCTGAGACCCGCCAGCTCCAGCATGTCCGAAACGTCCGCCTCACGCGCGCCGTCGAACACCGGAGTGCCCATCGGGATGCCCGTGCGGATGTTGTGGATCAGCTCGTTGACCTGCTCGGGGCTGCGCGCCTCGATCTCTTCGGCATAGTGACCGCCATAGACGGTCTTCAGTCGGTCCTTGACGGCATCGGGCATCTGGCCCGCGACCGCGTCCGGATTCTGCTCACGCCACTCCTCGAGCTGCCTGGCGACCTGCATGCCCAGGTTACGGGCAGCCCAGCCAAGATGGGTCTCGAAGATCTGGCCGACGTTCATGCGCGAAGGCACGCCGAGCGGGTTCAGCACCAGGTCGACCGGGGTACCGTCCTCGAGGAACGGCATGTCTTCCTGCGGCAGAATCCGCGAGATGACGCCCTTGTTGCCGTGACGGCCGGCCATCTTGTCGCCCGGCTGCAGCTTGCGCTTCACCGCGACGAAGACCTTGACCATCTTGAGCACGCCCGGCGGCAGCTCGTCGCCACGCTCGAGCTTCTCGCGGCGGTCCTCGAACTTGTCCTTGATGCGCTTCACGGCCTCATCATACTGGCCCTTCACCGCTTCCAGGTTGCCCTGCATGGCGTCGTCCGCGACGGCGAACTTCCACCATTCGTGACGATCCACGCTGTCGAGCAGATCGGCGTCGATCTCGGCGCCCTTCTTCAGGCCCTTCGGCGTCGCCGTGGCGACCTGACCCAGCAGCATCTCGCGCAGACGCGACCAGGTCGCGCGGTTGAGGATGTTGCGCTCGTCGTCGCTGTCCTTCTTCAGGCGCTCGATTTCCTCGCGCTCGATGGCCAGTGCACGCTCGTCCTTGTCGATACCGTGACGGTTGAACACGCGCACGTCGACGATCGTGCCGGCCACGCCCGGGGGCAGGCGGAGCGAAGTGTCGCGCACGTCCGAAGCCTTCTCGCCGAAGATGGCGCGGAGGAGCTTCTCTTCCGGCGTCATCGGCGATTCACCCTTCGGGGTGATCTTGCCGACCAGGATGTCGCCCGGCTCCACTTCGGCGCCGACGTACACGATGCCAGCCTCGTCGAGGTTGCGCAGCGCTTCTTCGCCGACGTTCGGGATGTCGCGGGTGATGTCCTCCGGCCCGAGCTTGGTGTCGCGGGCCATCACTTCGAACTCGTCGATGTGGATCGACGTGAACACGTCGTCCTTCACGATGCGCTCGGAGATCAGGATCGAGTCTTCGTAGTTGTAGCCGTTCCAGGGCATGAACGCGACGAGCGCGTTGCGACCCAGGGCCAGCTCGCCGAACTCGGTCGACGGGCCGTCGGCGATGATGTCGCCGGCGTTGACCGTCTCGCCCACCTTCACCAGCGGACGCTGGTTGATGCAGGTCGACTGGTTCGAGCGCTCGAACTTCATCAGCGTGTAGATGTCGACGCCGCTCTCCTCCGCCGAAACCTCACCGGTCGCGCGGATGACGATACGGGTCGCGTCCACCTGGTCGACGATGCCGCCGCGGCGGGCCGCGATGGCAGCACCCGAGTCACGAGCCACGGTCTCTTCCATGCCGGTGCCGACGAAAGGCGCTTCCGCCTTCACGAGCGGCACGGCCTGACGCTGCATGTTCGAGCCCATCAGCGCGCGGTTCGCGTCGTCGTTTTCCAGGAACGGAATGAGCGACGCTGCGACCGAGACGAGCTGCTTGGGGCTGACGTCCATCAGCGTGACCGTTTCGGGCAGCGCCATCAGGAATTCGCCGGCCTGACGAGCCGAGATCAGATCCTCGGTGAAGCGGTGATCGGCATCGACCTCGGCCGAAGCCTGCGCGATCGTGTGCTTCGCCTCTTCCATTGCCGAAAGATAGACGACCTCGTTGGTCACCTGGCCGTTGTTCACCTTGCGGTACGGCGTCTCGATGAAGCCGTACTTGTTCACGCGGCTGAACGACGCGAGCGAGTTGATCAGACCGATGTTCGGGCCTTCCGGCGTCTCGATCGGGCAGATACGGCCATAGTGGGTCGGGTGAACGTCGCGGACTTCGAAGCCCGCGCGCTCACGGGTGAGACCGCCCGGCCCGAGTGCCGATACGCGACGCTTGTGCGTCACTTCGGAGAGCGGGTTGGTCTGGTCCATGAACTGCGAGAGCTGCGACGAGCCGAAGAACTCGCGAACCGCGGCGACAGCCGGCTTCGCGTTGATCAGGTCGTTCGGCATCACGGTCGACACGTCGACCGAGCTCATGCGCTCCTTCACGGCGCGCTCCATGCGGAGCAGGCCGACGCGGTACTGGTTCTCGAGCAGCTCGCCCACCGAACGCACGCGGCGGTTGCCGAGATTGTCGATGTCGTCGACTTCGCCCTTGCCGTCCTTGAGGTCGACCAGAGTCTTGACCACGGCGAGGATGTCCTCGGTGCGCAGCGTCGTGACGGTGTCCTCGGCGTCGAGGTCGAGGCGCATGTTGAGCTTCACGCGGCCAACGGCCGAGAGGTCATAGCGCTCCGGATCGAAGAACAGGCCGGCGAACAGCGACTCTGCCGTCTCGAGCGTCGGCGGTTCGCCGGGGCGCATGACGCGGTAGATGTCGGCGAGCGCCTGCTGACGCTCCTCGGCCTTGTCGGCGGCGAGCGTGTTGCGGATCCACGGACCGGTCGAGATATGGTCGATGTCGAGCAGCTCGACGCGGTCGATGCCGGCCTTGTCCAGCTTCTCCAGGTTCTCGGCCGAGACTTCGTCGCCGGCTTCGATATAGATCTCGCCGGTCGCCTCGTTGATGAGGTCATAGGCCGAGTAGCGGCCGAAAATCTCGTCGGTCGGGATCAACAGGGTCTCGAGACCGTCCTTCTGCGCCTTGTTGGCGGCGCGCGGGCTGATCTTCTGGCCAGCCGGGAAGATCACTTCGCCCGACTTGGCGTCGACGATGTCGAACGACGGCTTGGCACCGCGCCAGTTGGTCGGGTCGAACGGAATCTGCCAGCCGTTCGGGCCGCGGACGAAGGTCACGCGGTTGTAGAAATAGTTGAGGATATCCTCGCCGTTCAGGCCGAGGGCATAGAGCAGCGACGTCACCGGCAGCTTGCGCTTGCGGTCGATACGGACGTTGACGATGTCCTTGGCGTCGAACTCGAAGTCCAGCCACGAGCCGCGATACGGGATCACGCGCGCAGCGAAGAGATACTTGCCCGAGGCGTGGGTCTTGCCGCGGTCATGGTCGAACAGCACGCCCGGCGAGCGGTGCATCTGCGACACGATGACGCGCTCGGTGCCGTTGATGAAGAAAGTGCCGTTGCCCGTCATCAGGGGCATGTCGCCCATGTAGACGTCCTGCTCCTTGATATCGAGGACCGAGCGGGCTTCCGTATCGGGATCCACCTCGAACACGATGAGGCGAAGGGTGACGCGCATCGGCGCCGCGTAGGTGATGCCGCGCTGGCGGCACTCTTCCACGTCGAACTTCGGATTCTCGAGCTCGTAGTTCACGAAGTCGAGCTCGGCGGTGCCGGCGAAGTCGCGGATCGGGAAGACCGAGCGCAGGGTCTTCTCGAGGCCGGAGACGTAGCCGATCGAGGGATCGCTCCGCAGGAACTGCTCGTAGGATTCGCGCTGAACCTCGATCAGGTTCGGCATCTGCACCACTTCGTGGATGTCGCCGAACACCTTGCGGATGCGGCGCTTGAACGTGCCGCCCTCGATTGCCTTGGTTGCCATGGGTGTTTTTGCCTCGTCAGCCGTAATTTCGGTGCCCCTGTCCGGGGCCGGGACGTGCGGAAAGACGCAGAAAAAGCCGCGCGACTCCCATCTCGGGTTTCGGCAGCTTTCAGCGGCTTATGAGACCGCGACCCCAATTCGATCGATACGCTGCGCGACGACGTATCATTTCCCGGAGCCGTGGTGAGGAGCGGGATATAGGTGGCATGTTGGAGTCTGTCAAATGCGCGGGCTGGATGGCCGCGCCGGCGGCCTGTCTCCGCGATTGTCGGTGTTTTTATTGATAATCGATAAATTGCTTGCGGCTTTGCTGGCGGTGGCATATCGATAATCGATAACAATCGATAGGGGATTCCGGCAGTGCTGAGGCTTACCTTGTGGGTGCTGCGCATCCTGCGTGTGCTGAACGTGGCCGCCGCATTGTTCTTCTTGGGTGTGCTGGCGACGACCTTCCTGTTCGAGGCGCGGCTGCTCGCCCATCTCGCGAACCGGCATCCCGGCGTGGAGGTGGCTGGCGTGCTCATGGCCTGTCGGTGGATTCTGCTGGTGGGTCTGTTCGCGGTGCCGCCTGCGCAGGTGCTGCTCACCGCGGTGCTCCGCATGGTGCGCACGGTGGAGGAGGGTGATCCCTTCGTGCCGGCCAATGCCCGGCGGCTGCAGGCGATCGGCTGGGCGCTGCTGGTGCTGCAAGTGGCCGACATGCTGTTCGGCATGCTCGCGGGCCGGGTGGCGCAATATGGCATGCAGTTCGGCACCGGTTGGAGCTTCTCGCTGATCGGCTGGATCGCGGTGCTGCTCGTCTTCGTACTCGCACGGATCTTCGCGCAGGGCACCGCGATGCGCGAAGAGCTGGAGATGACGATCTGATGCCGGTCATCGTCCGCCTCGACGCTGCGCTTGCCCGACGGGGCATGACGCTTACCGAGCTTTCGGCCCAGGTTGATCTCACGCTCGCCAATCTCTCGATCCTCAAGACCGGCAAGGCCCGGGCGATCCGCTTCTCCACGCTCGAGGCGATCTGCAAGGCGCTCGACTGCCAGCCCGGCGACATCCTCGCCTTCGAAGACTCCAGGGGGGAGACCGAATGATGTTCCGTGCCTGGACCGCGATCTTCACCCGCGCCACCCGCTTTACGCTGCTATGTCCGCTGCTGTTCCTGCTGCCGGTCGCGGTCGAGCTGCTCCAGCATTGGGCGGAAGCGCACGCCGGCATGTATGACAGCATCGCGGGCGCAAAGGCGGCCGAGCATGATCCGCTGCGCATGGCGATCGGCCATGCCAAGGTAATCTCGCTGTTCCTGCTCGGCTATTGGGTGGTGCGCTTCGTTGCCTATGGCGACAATGCCTGCGAGGCGGTGCGGCTCGATCCACCCGCGCTGCGCTTGTTCGCGCGCGTGATGGCCTGGGGCCTGTTCTGGCTGATACTGATCCAGGACGGGCCGATGCTGGCCTCCGCCCTGGGCATGCCCGAGCGGACGCTTGCCTTTGCCCAGCTGGGGCTGATCTTCGTCAGCACCTTCTTTGAGCTCTGCCTCAGCGCCTGGAAAGCGGCGGCGCCGCTCGGAAACGCGCGGATCGGCTTTATGCGCTCGCTGGCGATGATCCGTGGCAGCTTCTGGTGGGCGGTCGCCCTGATGTTCGTCACGGTGATACCGCTGCTGGTGCTGCACTACGTCTTCGCGGTGGTCGCGATCGGGACGGGGGCCGTCATGCTCTGGACGATCCTGGCGATCGACAGCGTGGTCGCGGCCTATCTGGGGGTCGTGATGGTCACGCTTACTTATGCGATCGCCGAGCGGATGGCAGCGCGGCACGGCGAGACTCTGTCGGGATGAACATACGGTTTGGTGAGGGTGCGTTTGACAGGAATCAGATAGTGCAAGCCTGAACCTCGGATGAATTCTTCGGCTTGCCGCAGGATTGGCTCGGTTGGTCTTTCGGGTATGCGCCTAAATACGGGTTCCCACCGTTCTGCCTTCGATATGAAGGAGAGACCTGTAATGCGTACCACCCGTGCCGCGCTGTTTCTCGGCGCCGCTTTCCTCGCCGCGCCCGCGTTCGCGCAGGACGCTCCCCAGCAAGTAACCCCGCCGCCGATCATGACGACGCCGGCCCCGGCGCCCGTTCCCGCTCCGGCGCCCCAGCCGCAGGTCGTGATCCAGCCTTCGGCGCCGGTGGTCCAGTCGATCCCGTCGGTCGAGGAGCAGCAACGCGGTGCCGCCGCCGCGGATGCACCGGCCCCGGCCGAACGCCGTGCGACCGCTACGCGGACGACCACCAGCACCACGCGGACCACCACGGCGACGCGTGCCGCTCCCGCGCCTGCGCGTCAGGCTGCTCCGGCGCCGGCCGCCGAAACCCCGGTGACGCCGCCGTCGCCGCCGGTGCAGACCACGCCCGAGCCGCTGCCGCCGCAGGTCGAGCCGGCGCCCGCGCCGGAAGCCGCTGCGCCGGTGACCGCCGATACGACCACCACCACGACGCAGAGCAATAACAGCAGCGTTGCGTGGCCGTGGCTGCTTGGCGGTATCGCGCTGGTGATCGCGGGCCTTGCCGTGTTCCTGCTCGCCCGTCGCCGTCGCAATGACGAGGCGGTGACCACCGATCCGGTCTATGTCGAGCCGCCCCGTGCCGCCCCGCTCGCCGCCGCGCCGATCGTGACACGCGATCCGGTCGTCGAGCCTGTCGCGTCGCCCGATGCTGCCGTGATCGCCGAGGTTCCGCCGGCCGACGAGCGCATCGATCCGCGTGCCGTCCCGCCCGCGATCGTCCCGGTGGCTGCCGAACAGGTCGAGGAAGCCGAGATCGCCGAGGCGGGCAAGGACGACCTTGCCGGTGTCGCCGATGCGGCTGCCCCGGTCTCGCAGCGCCCGTGGATCGAGCTCGGCCTTCGTCCGGTCAGCGCCGGTACGACCGAGGAAGAGGCGATGGTCGATTTCGAGCTGACCGTCGGCAATTCGGGCGATACCCAGGCTCGCAACGTTCGCATCTCCAGCTTCATGCTGGCTGACGAGGCCGAAGGCACCGAGATGGAACGCATGCTCACCGAGCGCCGCGATACCATCGTCCCGCCGGTCTCGATCGAGCCGGGTGACGGTGCCCGCGTCGATGCGCACCTCGCCGTGCCGAAAGGCGATATTGGCCGCGTGTTCAACCCGGTCGTGGTCGCCGAGGCTCGCTACACCCTGCCTGACGGCAGCGAGGCGCGCACCGCCGCGGCGTTCCGGATCGGCCGCCCGGCCTATGAAGGCGGCATCGGTGCGATTGGCGCGTCGCGCCCACACGTGACCGACGACCTGGCCGCAGAACTGTACGGCGAGCCCGAACACGCCTGATCGCTGACATATCGGGGACACAGGAGCCCGCTTCTCCCGAAAGGGAGGAGTGGGCTCTTTCCTTGCGGATGGGTTTGGGCTTATCGAACGCCATTCCTCAGGGAGATAACATTACATGACCAAGACGTCGTTGCTCGCACTGGCTGCCGGGACCGCGATCCTCGCCACCACGGCTGTTCAGGCCCAGGAAAGCCCCACTCCGGCGCAGGCGCCTGCCGCGTTCAACGACATTCCGGCAAACTTCAACCCGCCCGAGCTCCCGGCCGATTATATCAAGCGCGAAGTGATGATCCCGATGCGCGACGGGGTGAAACTCTACACGGTCTTCATCATCCCCAAGGGCGCGAAGAACGCCCCGATCCTGTTCACCCGCACGCCCTATAACGCCGCCGGCCGCGTCGTCCGCACCGAGAGCGGCAAGATGATCAACACGCTGCCCGAGGGCGACGAGGTGTTCGTCAAGGCGGGCTATATCCGCGTGTTCCAGGACATTCGCGGCAAGTACAAGTCGGAAGGTGATTACGTCATCACCCGCCCGCCGGTCGGCCCGCTGAACCCGACCAAGGTCGATCACATCACCGACGCCTATGACTCGATCGACTGGATGGTGAAGAACATCCCCGAGACCAATGGCAAGGTCGGCATGCTGGGCTCGTCCTATGAAGGCTTCACCGTGGTGATGGCGCTGATGGGCCCGCACCCGGCGCTCAAGGTGGCAGCCCCCGAAAGCCCGATGATCGACGGCTGGATGGGTGACGACTGGTTCCACCACGGCGCCTTCCGCCTGGCGAACATCGGCTGGATCGGCTCGCAGACCGGCTACAAGGGCGCCGGCAAGGCCCCGCCGCGCCCGGACTGGGACGATTACGAGACCTTCCGGAAGGTCGGCTCGGCCGGCGACTGGGCCAAGCAGTTCGGCTATGACCAGCTGCCCGCCTGGAACAAGATGAGCCAGCACGTTTCCTACGACAAGTTCTGGCAGGGCCAGGCGCTCGACAAGCTGCTTGCCGCCAACCCCTCGAACATCCCGACGCTCTGGGAACAGGGCATCTGGGATCATGAGGATATGTACGGCGCGATCCACGCCTGGGAGGAACTGCAGAAGACCCCGCAGGCCAGCAAGAACTTCCTGCTGATGGGTCCGTGGCGCCATTCGGGCTTCAACTATAACGGTTCGTCGCTGGGCCAGTTGAACTTCGAGGGCGACACCGCGCTCCAGGCCCGCCGCGACATCCTGCTGCCCTTCTTCAACGCCTATCTGAAGGACGGCGCGCCGGCCTTCACCCCGGCCAAGGCGAGCTTCTACAACACCGGCGAGAACCGCTGGGAGTTCCTCGACAAGTGGCCGCTCGCCTGCGAGACCGGCTGCGACGCCAAGCTGACGCCGATCTATCTCAAGCCCGCCGAGGGCCTGAGCTTCGACAAGCCCGGCGCCGGGTCTGACAGCTATGTTGCCGATCCCGCCAAGCCGGTGCCGCATCTGCCGCGCCCGGTGAACTTCCAGGACGGCCGCTGGTCGACTTATCTCGTCACCGACCAGCGCTTCGTCGATGGCCGGCCGGACGTGATGACCTATGTCACCGATGTGTTGACCGCGCCGGTCCGCGTCTCGGGCGCGCCGTTGGCTGACATTTTCGCCAAGACCACGGGCACCGACGGTGACTTCGTCGTCAAGGTGATCGACGTCTATCCGGACGACTATGTCACCAAGAAGGAGATGGGCGGGTTTCAGCTGCCGATCGCGATGGACATCTTCCGCGGCCGTTATCGCAACTCGTTCGAGCACCCGACCGCGATTCCCGCGAACAAGGTCCAGGAATACAAGTTCCGCCTGCCGACGGTGAACCACGTCTTCCAGCCGGGGCACCGCATCATGGTCCAGGTCCAGTCGAGCCTGTTCCCGGTCTATGACCGCAACCCGCAGAAGTTCGTGCCCAACATCTTCTTCGCCAAGCCGGAAGACTATCAGAAGGCAACGGTGACGCTGATGTATGGCGGTGCCCAGTCCAGCAACGTGCTGCTGCCGGTGGTGCCGCTCGATCAGTCGGCAAACGAACGGAAGTAAATCGCACGATTCCGGGGCGTTATCAGGCTTGGTAGCGCCCCGGTCCCGTCGTAAGGACCTGCCGCGCTTTTGCGGGATGCGGGGGAATATGACGATCAGGAAGATGATGGTGGCGCCGGGCCTGGCCGGCGCTGCGGTCTTGTCGGTGCCGGCGGCATTCGCGCAGGCCAAGCCGATCGATACGGTGACCAAATCGGGCGATTGGGTCATCAATTACGACGAGAATTCCTGCGATCTCCTCACGCAGTTCGGTCCCCCCAAGGACCTGATGTTCCTGAAATTCACGCGCTATTCGCCCGGCGACAGCACGGATCTCATGATCACCGGCAGCCGCCTTGCCACTGGAAAGGCGTGGCTGGACGCAACCGTGGATTTCGGTCTCGGTGAAAAGCCGACCAAGCGCCGCGCGGCGGGGATCGTCCAGGCGAAGCGTCCCGGGATCATGATGACCGGCGTTCGCATCGATGGATGGGATGGGGACGGCGACGCTTCGGAGATCACGCCGGCAAAGGAAGCTGCGGTGACCGGGGTGGTGGTAAGGGCCGAAGGGAAAAAGCCGTTCAGGATGCAGTTCGGGCCGCTGGATCGCCCGATGCGTGTCATGCGTCAGTGCCTGACAGATCTGATCCAGAGCTGGGGCTATGATCCCGCCGTGATCCAGGGCCTGAGCATGGCGGTAAGGCCGGCGAACGGTCCGGGGAGCTGGGTCACCAGTGATGACTATCCCACCAAGGCGCTCATGTCCGGACACAGCGGCCTGCTCCGCTTCCGGCTGGACGTCGACGAAACCGGCAAGGTCGCGGGCTGCCATATCCTGGACCGGACCGATCCCGATGATTTCTCGGCGCTTACCTGCAGCATCCTGACCAAACGCAGCCGGTTCAAGCCCGCGCTGGACGCGAATGGAAAGCCGGTAAAGGCGTTCTTCATGGGCAGTTTCACCTGGAAGATGCCAGGCTGAGGAACGGCTCGCTCCTATGCGACCGTCCGGCGTTTGAGGCTTTGGCCGTGTCCGAAAAAAGGCAAGGTCATGGGCTGCTTCGTGCCGTCGCGCACCAGCTCGGACGAGTTTGCGGACACCTGCCGCAGTGTTGCCAAGCGTGCCCGGCTGCAGCCGGCGCTCGATGCTCCGGACAAGCCGAGGCGGTCCTTCTGGGTCGTGAAGCTGCATTGGTTCGGCGGCTGAATGGTTTGAGGCTTGCAATGTAGGATTTCGCCTGCTGCACTCGTGTCATGCGGCATTCCGTCTTCAAGGGTCGGCTGGCTTTGGGGAGCGGGAAGGGGTGGCGCTGGCAAAGTGAAATGATTTGCCTCGACTCCCTTCACTTTGCGCTTTCCCTGAAGCTGTGCCGATTCCTCGATTTTGGCGCGCGTAACCCTCTTCCCATCGCAGTGTGTCGATGGAATAACTCACCTTCGACTCATCCTTCGGGGAGGAACTGATGCCTAAATGGAGCCTTGCGCTCGCCTTGGCTGCGACGGCGCTTCCCGCGCTCGCGCATGCCCAAGCAAGCGCACCCGCCGCGGCCAGCAAGCTGCACGTCGACACGCAATATTTCACGCTGCCCAACGGCCTGCGCGTCGTCCTCACCAAGGACAGTGTCGCGCCGACGGTGACGGTTGCCGTCTATTACGGCATCGGCTTCCGCGTCGAGCCGAAGGACCGGACCGGCTTCGCCCATCTGTTCGAGCACCTGATGTTCCAGGGATCGAAGCACGCGCCCAAGGGCGTGTTCGACACCACGATCACCAATTCGGGCGGGGTTAACAACGGTTCGACCCGCTTCGATTTCACCAACTATTACGAGATCGTGCCTTCGGGGGCGCTCGAGCGGATGCTGTGGCTCGAGGCGGACCGGATGGAAAATCCGGTGATCGACGATGTCGTGTTGAAGAACCAGCAGGGCGTGGTCGGCAACGAGGTGAAGGTCAACGTCCTCAACCAGCCCTACAGCACCTGGCCGTGGATCGACCTGCCGATGCTGGCCAATACCAACTGGTACAACAGCCACAATTTCTACGGCGACCTCAAGGAGATCGAGGCGGCGACGGTGCCCGATGCCCAGGCCTTCTCCAAGGAGTTCTATCGCCCGAACAACGCCGTGCTCGTGATCGCCGGCGACATCGATTATGCCGCGACCCGGGCGATGGTGGAGAAGTATTTCACGCCGATCCCCTCGGCCGCGCCGGTCAAGCAGCCGGACATTTCCGAGCCGCGCCAGACCGCCGAGAAGTTCAAGAGCCGCGTCGATGCGCTGGCGCCCAAGCCCGGCTATGCCGCGGGCTATCACGTGCCCGATCGCGGCACCCCCGAATGGTATGCGATGGGGCTGATCGACCAGATCCTGCTTCAGGGCGACGACAGCCGGCTGTTCAAGAAGCTGGTGTCCGACACCGGCATCGCCGGCGAGGTTTCGGGCGGAATCAACGGCGATCTCGGCAACATGTTCAACTATCGCGGGCCGATGTTGTGGAGTTTCAGCTTCGCCCATGACACCACCCACAGCACCGCGCAGATCACCAAGGCGGTCGATGAGGTGATCGAGGGACTGCGCACCAGGCCGGTGAGCGAAGCCGAGCTGCAGCGCGCCCGTACCAAGATGCGCTCGGACCTGTATGGCACGATCGATGGGGGCGGTCGCGTCGGCCTGGTCGATCTGCTCGCCGTCTACGCGCTGTTCGACAATGATCCGGCCGCGGTGAACAAGATCGAGGAGGGCTTCGCCAAGGTGACGCCCGCGCTGATCCAGAAGACCGCCCAGGAATATCTCCGCAAGACCAATCGCTCGGTGTACGTCGTCGAGCCCGGCGCCCAGCCCAAGGGAGGCAAGTGATGAAGCGCGCGCTCCTCGCATTCACGGCGCTGGTCGCCGTCACCACGCCGGCGCTGGCGCAGGACAGGTTCCCGCCCGCACCGCCGATCGCCGATCCCAAGCCGTTCAAGCTGCCGGCGACCGAAACCTATACGCTGCCCAACGGGCTGGTCGTCACGCTGATCCCCTATGGCATCGCGCCCAAGACGGTCGTGTCGCTGCGCGTGCGCGCCGGTGCGGTCAATGAAGGCGATGCGGTGTGGCTTTCCGAAGTCACCGGCGCGCTGATGAAGGAAGGCGCGGCCGGCAAGACTGCCGCCGATCTCGCCGCTACGGCTGCCGGGATGGGTGGGCAGCTCAATGTGAGCGCCGGCATGCAGTCGACCAGCGTCGGCACCAACGTGCTGTCCGAATATGCGCCTGCTGCGATCCAGCTGGTCAGCGACGTCGCGATCCGTCCGATGCTGCCGGCGAGCGAGCTTGCGCGGGTGAAGGCCAATCTCGGTCGCCAGCTCTCGGTCGGGCTGTCGCAGCCGGGCACGCTGGCCGACGTGGCGCTGGGACGGACCATCTATGGTTCGAACCATCCCTATGGCCGGATCATCCCGAGCGCGGCGCAGCTGCAGGGCTATACGATCGATCAGGTGAAGGCCTTCCATGCCGGCCAGTTCGGCGCGAAGCGGGCGCGGCTCTACATCGCCGGCCGGTTCGACACGGCGGCGGTGAAGGCGGCGATCGAGAAAGCGTTCGCGAACTGGAAGGCTGGTCCCGATCCGGTGGTGCTGCAGAGTCCGCACCAGCAGGGGCCCCGGATCGTGCTGATCGATCGCCCGGGCGCACCGCAGGCGACGCTGCGGTTGAGCTTCGATGCGAGCCGCGCAGGCACCGAGGCGGACATTCCGCAGCGCGTGACCAATGCGCTGCTCGGTGGCGCGTTCAGTTCTCGCATCACCACCAATATCCGCGAGGACAAGGGCTATACCTATTCGCCCGGCTCCGCCGTGTCCTTCAATCCGGAGGAAGCGCTGTGGACCTTCGAGGCGGACGTGACCACCGAGCATACCGGGGATTCGCTGCACGAGGTGTTCAAGGAGATTCGTCGCCTGCAGACCGAGGCGGTGCCGGCCGAGGAAGCCAAGGGCATCCGCACCTATCTGGCCGGGTTGTTCGCGATCCAGAACTCAACTTCGGGTGCGGTGGTCGGCACGCTTGCCTCGCGCGATCTGCTCGACCTGCCGGGCGACTGGACCGAGCGCTACGTGCCGGCGGTGCTGGCGGTAACGCCGGAGCAGCTGATGGCCTCGGCGAACAGCGCCTATCCGCTCGGCAAGCTCACCCTGGTGGTGGTCGGTGACCTGAAGACGGTGGTGCCGCAGCTCAAGGCGCAGCCCGAGCTTGCGAACCTGCCGACGACCACGGTGACGGTGCCTTGATCCGTCAATACCTCCCCCGGCGTGCCGGGGGAGGGTTTTCCGGTTACCGCACGCCCAGGATCGTTCGCTTCAGATCCGCATAGATCAGGTCGTTGCCCAGGCCGCTCGGATGGTCGCCGTCGAAGAATAGCGGACGACCGCCCGGTAGCGCCTCGCAGGTCTGGCCGGGGCAGAAGATCGGCAGCGGATCCCACAGGATCGTCGACTTCTCGCTGGCGACGAGCGCACTCATTGCCCGCATCACATGGCGGCGGCGCTCCAGCGTGCGCTGGCGGTCGATCGTCAGACCCTGGCAAGCGGGGTTGGTGCGGTTGAACCAGTCGGCGCAGCGGAAGGTGGGGCTGGGGAAGGTGGGCTTTGGGGCCTCCAGCACCAGGCGCGCTCCGCCGGCAGCGAGGCGCCGGGTAATGTCCTGTGCCTCGGCGAGTGCGGTGTCGGACACGGTATCGTCATGCGGGCCGATCAGGTCGCGGTCGTTCTCGAACTGGTTGGCGAGGCGGGTGACGCGCAGGCCGGGCAGGAACACCACGTCGCCGGGCTTCGAGCGTGCGGCGATGTCCTTCTCGACCGCCTGATACCAGTCGGCGCAGCGCGGGCGCGAAGCATGGGTCTGAATGAGCTTGAGATACGGGCATCCGGCGCGGAAATAGAGCCGCACGCTCGCACCGGTCTCCGCCGCGAGCCGGCGTAGCGCCGGAGCATAGGCGAGGGCGTGCGAGTCCCCCGGCACGAAGAGGGTGAAGCCTTCCGGCCGGGCGCAGCGCGGTGTCCAGAGTGTGACCCGCGCGCCGGCCAGCGTTTCCTCGCCGTCGATCGGCACGCAGCCGGTCAGGTCGAGCGGCAGCGGCCGGCCGGGTTCGGCATACCAGGCAAAGCGGTCGCGTGTGACGCTGAAGGTGATGCGATTGTGCGCAGCGATCAGCAACTGGCCGCCGAGCATTGCGACCAGCACCCCGGCCAGTGCCACGGTGACGACGCGTCCGCGTGGCCAGGTGGCGAGGCGGGGGCTGGCCCGAAGCGGCTTTTCGATGAGGAAGTAGGAGAAGATCGACAGCGCAATGGCGAGGACGAGCGCGGCGAGCTGGAGCTGCAAAGTATGCAGTCCGACTGTCCAGCGGAACAGCACGAACACCGGCCAGTGCCACAGATAGAGCGAATAGGAGAGCAGACCCACCGCCACCAACGGGCGACTGCCCAGTGCTTGCGGTGCGGTGCCGCCGAGGATTGCCATAATGACCAGCGCCGTGCCGGCGACGGGCAGCAGCGCGCCGGGGAAGGGGAAGAGTGGCCCTTCGGGCAATGCGAAGCCCGCCGCGATCAGCAGCGCGCCGAGTGGAGCAAGGCAGCGCCGGTTCGTTGCCCAGGGCTGCCAGCGCTCTCGCGTCAGGCAGAGCAGCATGCCGGCGCCCAGCTCCCAGAAGCGCGGGAAGATCAGGTAGAAGGCAAATTTCTGGGCGGTGAACCCCAGCACTGCACAGAGCAGAAGCGAGGCGCCAGAAAGAATTGCCACCAACCGAACCGCTTTGGGCCCGGACTGCAGCTTGTGGTGCCACCACAGGATGAAGGGGAAGAACAGGTAGAATTGTTCTTCCACGCCCAGCGACCAGGTGTGGGTGAAAGGATTGTATGCCGCCTGGGGGCCGAAATAGCTGTCGGTGTCGGTCGCCAGCACGATGTTGCTGAGCCCGAAGAACGCGAAGCGGGCGACCTGGGACAGGCTGTTGCTCAGCCAGGCGTCGGGGATGAACAGCTGTGCGGCGAGCAGGCTGAGGACGAGCATCGTCACCAGCGCCGGCATGATCCGCATCAGCCGGCGGGCGTAGAAATAGGCCGCCAGCTGCTTGAGGCTTGAGAATTCCCGACCGATCAGCGACCCCGTCACCACGAAGCCGGAGATGACGAAGAAGATGTCCACCCCGGTGAAGCCGCCGGGCAGCGACCAGGGCCAGAGGTGGAACAGAATCACCGAGGTGACGGCAATGGCACGCAGCCCGTCGATCGCAGGAATGTAACCGGGGCCATGCCCCGTTCGCTCGGCAGTCACCAACATCTCCCCAGTGTTTCGCCGCTGTAAGGGACGGAGACGACAGGGACAATCCGCCCCTGATGTGCGATAAGTGACACGTGATGTGCAGCCGCGGTTCATCTTCTGAGCGCCAGGAAAGACCGGTGAACGCTGGGAGGCTCAAGACTGGCTGGCTATGTGGCCTGGCCGTGGCATCGATCGCCGCGCCGCTGGCGTATGCGCAGGATAATCCCGCCGCGAACCCTGGTTCCGTGCCGATTATCACACCGCCGCCCAGCGCTCGGCCTCAGCAATTGCCGGGGGTGCTTCCCGAACGATTCAGTATCGCGCCCGCGCCGAGCCCAACGCCGGCACCGGTGCCGACCCCCTCTGCTGCGCCAACCCCGGTAGCGCGCGCCACGCCCGTACCGCAGCGGGACGCGCCCGTTGCCCGTGCCACGCCGCCGGCACGCGCGGCCGCTCCGGTGGTCGCCACAGCGCCAACGCCTTCCGCGACCTCGGCACCGGTTCCGGCGGCGGTGCCGACGCCACTCGCTGAGACGACCCCGCTGTCGCAGCCGATTGCCACGGCGGCGCCTGAAGCGGCTGCGGTGCCTGAGACAGCGCCCTGGATCTGGGCGGCGGCCGGTGCCGGCGGTACTGCCTTGCTCGGACTTGGTGGCTGGTTTCTGTTCGGGCGGCGACGTCGCGAAGACGAGGAAGAGGCCGCGTCCTTCGAGGTCGAGCCGGTATCGGTTCCGGCGCCGCCGGTTCAGGCTCCGCCCGGACTGGGGCGCACTGCACCGCCTACGCCCGCACCAACGCCTGCTCCGGTTTCCCCGCCCGTTCGGACCGCTGCACCGCAGCCGCGCAGCAACGATCCGTTCGAGCTGGGCGTCGATCCGCATCGGATCATCTTCGCCGAGAACGAGATACTGCTCGAGTTCGACCTGTTGATCGGCAATGCCTCCGGCGCGGCGGCGGAGAATATCCGCGTCGCCTATGCCGCGATGAGTGCCCAGCCCAGGCAGGACGAGGTCATTGCCGGCTTCCATGGTGGCCCTCCGGGAGAGCCGGCCGGGCAGCCTTTTGATTTGCCGGCAGGTGGCGGTGGCCGCATGCCGGTGCGCCTTGCAATCCCGCGGGCGGGCGTGAACGTTGTGGAAGTCGGTGGCCGGCCGATGTTCGTCCCGATCGTGCTGGTCGACCTGCGCTGGCGCGGCGGCCTCAGCATCCGCCGGTTCGGAGCGGACTTCATCCTCGGCACGGCGGGGCAGGGCGACAAGCTCGGCCCGATCTGGCTCGATCGCCCGGCGCCGATCGGGCAACTTGCTGCGAACCGCTATCTGGCCAGACAGGTGGCCGCGGCCTGACCCTTTGCCTCGCGGGCCCCGTATGGAGTCGGGATAGCCGGACAGGCGAAATTCTACATTGCAATCCAAGGGGTGGCGGGCGGACGTCGTGGTCCGTTCCATATGCCAGAGGGGTTTGAGCGGGATATGTCTAGACAAAAGAAAAGGGCGACCCGTTGCCGGGCCGCCCTGATCTGTTTCGCTGAGTAGCGAGAAGCTAAGAAGCTTACTTGACCTCGACGGTCGCGCCAGCTTCCTCGAGCTGCTTCTTGATCTTCTCGGCCTCGTCCTTGTTGACGCCTTCCTTGACAGCCTTCGGAGCCGACTCAACGAGAGTCTTGGCTTCGGTCAGGCCCAGGCCGGTGATCGCGCGGACTTCCTTGATGACGTTGATCTTCTTGCCACCGTCGCCGGTGAGGATCACGTCGAACTCGGTCTGCTCTTCAGCAGCCGGGGCAGCGGCGCCACCAGCGGCCGGGCCGGCAACGGCGACGGCAGCAGCGGCCGAAACGCCCCACTTCTCTTCGAGCAGCTTCGAGAGCTCAGCGGCCTCGAGGACGGTCAGTTCCGAAAGCTGGTCAACAATCGCGTTAAGGTCAGCCATGATAAACTCCAATCAAATCAAATGGTTCAGGGATAAAATGGGTTGTCGAAAACCGCCTCAGGCGGCTTCCTTCTCCGCATATGCCGAAAGCACGCGTGCGATCTGAGCCGCCGGCGCCTGCGTGATGGTCGCGAGCTTGGTTGCCGGAGCAACCAGCAGGCCCACGAGCTTGCCACGCAGTTCGTCGAGCGACGGCAGCGATGCCAGCGCCTTGATGCCGTCTGCGTCGAGAAGCTGCTTACCCATTGCGCCGCCGACGATCTCGAGCTTGTCGTTCGTCTTGGCGAAATCGACCGCCACCTTGGCCGCAGCCACGGGGTCGATCGAAGTGGCGAGCGCCGTCGGACCCGTGAGCAGGTCCGCGATCACCGAATAATCGGTGTCCTGAGCGGCGATCTTGGCAAGCTTGTTCTTCGAGACGCGATAGCTCGCGCCGGCTTCACGCATCTTGTTGCGGAGGTCCGTCGACTGCTTGACGGTCATCCCGAGGTTGCGGGTGATAACCACCACGCCGACCTCGTTGAAGGTGCGGTTCAGCTCGGCAACGGCGTCAGCCTTCTGGGAACGATCCATGCCGGTCTCCTCGTTATGAGCTTCTCCCTTGCGGGAAAGGCCCGGTTACAAAATGTCCGAGGGGAAGGATCGTCGTGCCCGGTTATCCCTAGGCATGACCCGAGCGCTCTGCGTACAGAGGCGCCGGTGAAAATCTGTCCCCGTCTAGGCGAGAGATTAAGCAGGGCAAATTCCCTGCACTCGCTGTCTCGGACGGTCTCCTCCCGAAGGAGGAAGGCGCGCCAATAGCGACATTTGTGGATAAGTCAATCGCAGGCCGCGCATCGGCGCCAGCATGTCTCGGATCGGTCTCCGCCGTTTCTCTAATATGTCTCACAAGCGGAACGTGTTTGCCACATCCCCAGCCTAGGGGCGCGATGCCGCGGCGCAACAAGCCGCGGCACAGGGAGGTATAATGACCGTTCGCCACGCGCTCCGCGCTACCGTTTGTGCTGCCGTTCTTTCGATCGCCGCGATGGCGCCTGCCCATGCGCAGGACCAGACCCCGCCGGCTGACAAGGAAAGTGCGCCCGAGGATGCCGGCGACGGCTCCATCCTCGTCACCGCGAAGCAGACCCGTTCCGCCACGGTGATCTCGGCGAGCGAAATCCAGAAGATCCTGCCGGGCGTCTCGCCGCTGAAGGCGATCCAGACGCTGCCGGGCGTACTCTACGTCACCGCCGATCCGTGGGGCAACAACGAGCAGAACGCGCAAATCTTCATCCATGGCTTCGCCGGCAACCAGCTCGGCTACACGATGGACGGCATCCCGCTCGGCGACCAGAGCTATGGCAACTACAACGGCCTGTCGCCGCAGCGCGCGGTGATCTCGGAGAACGTCGCGCGCGTTGTCGTGGCTACTGGCGCCGGTGATCTCGCCACGCCGTCGAACAGCAATCTGGGTGGCACGATCGAGACCTTCTCGTCGGATCCGGCCCGGACGTTCGGCGTGATCGCCAATCAGACGGTCGGCAGCTACAACACGTCGCGCACCTTTGTGCGCCTCGACACCGGGCTCGGCTCGGCCGGCACCGATTCCGCCTATTTCGCGCTCACCCGCCACAAGGCCAAGGCGTGGGATTTCAACGGTTGGCAGGGCGGCTGGCAGGGCAATGCCAAATATGTCCACGAGGATTCGGCCGGCAAGTTCACGCTGTTCTTCGACTATAACGACATGAAGCAGCCGAACGAGGACGCCACCGTCTTCTTCAAGCCTTCGGCTGGCGGCACCGCCACCGCGGTGCAGCTCTACACGCCCTACACCAAGCCCTTCTCCTATCCGGACCTGGGCGGCTATCGCGGCTATATCAATGCATTGGGCAACTCGCCCGCGGCAGTGGGCAGCAACTACCGTAATTATTATTCGGACGCGCAGCGCACCGATCACCTCACCTATGCGCGGTACGAGGCAAAGATCGCGGACAATGTTCGCCTGACCAACACGATCTACTATCACCACAATGATGGCGTCGGCGTTGTCGCCGGCCCGCTCGGGCAGTCGATCACCACGGCGCAGCCCTATCTCGATGCCGGCTATGCGAGCCTGCCGACCAATTGCCGCTTCGGTGCCAATGGCAACGGCGTGCGCCCGGCTGCCTGCACCGCGCGCACCGACGCGCAATTGGCGGCGGTGGGCGCGGCGATGGTCGCGGCGACCGGCGGCTCGGGCTTGATCACCCGCACCACCGAATATCGTATCGATCGCGGCGGCGCGATCACCTCGCTCAACGTCGAGCTCGGCGATCACAAGATCGAGCTGGGCGGCTGGTTCGAGCATAACAGCACCACCCAGTGGCGCCGCTGGTATGCCGTGCCGGTTGGCAGCCCGGCGCTCAGCACCCCGTATATCCGCCCGATCCGGGTGATGCAGCCGCTGTTCACCCAGTATCAGGGCGAGGCGCGGATCAACAATTTGCAGCTCCATGTGCAGGACACCTGGCAGGTGGCCGAGCCGCTGCTCGTCCAGTTCGGCTTCAAGACCAGCGCGCAATGGGCCAATGGCTGGTATCCGGTGCAACCCAAGCTCGGCTCGCTTTCGGGCCTGACCGGCGGTCTCCCCGAGGGCAAGATCAACACGCTGAAGTGGTTCCTGCCGGCCGTGGGTGCGACTTACGACTTCAACGGGCATGAGGAAGTCTATTTCAACGTCCAGAAGAACCTGCGCCAGTATCAGGCATATCTGGCCGGTGGTGGCGGTCCGTGGTTCACGGGCAGCCAGGCTGCGTTCAACGCCTTCGCAAACGATGGCAAGCCCGAGAGCAGCTGGACCTATGAGGCCGGCCTGCGCACCCACCGCAACTTCGGCGGTGGCATCGGGCTTGAGGCCCAGGTCAACTACTATCACGTCGACTTCAGCGATCGCCTGCTGGCGATCTCGACCAATCCGGGTGGCATTGCGGGCGGCCAGATCGCTGGCGGCACGTCGATCCTGGTCAATGTCGGCGACGTGAAGACCAACGGCGTCGATGCAGCCTTCACGCTGCGCTTCGGCCGAACCTTCTCGTTCTACAACGCGACCTCGTACAACCTGTCCAAATACCAGAGCGACTATAGCTCGGCAGCGACCGGCATCGGTGGTGCGACCAACAGCTGCATCGGTGGTTATCTGGTAGCCGGCGGCGTCGTCCCGACTTGCGGCAAGCAGCTGCCGGGCACGCCGAAGTGGATGAACAAGAGCGTCGCGACGCTCAATGTCGGCCCGATCGAGGCGCAGCTGGTCGGCGATTATGTTGGCAAGCGCTATGCAACCTATTCGAACGATGCGAGCATCGGCTCCTATTTCCTCGCCTCGCTCAGCGTCGGCGTGGATCTTCCGGCCGAGCCAATCGGGATGAAGAAGGCCAAGCTGAGCCTGAACGTCACCAATCTTGGCGACATCAAGGGCTGGTCGACCATTTCGGTCGGCTCGGCGACCAACAGCTACTCGGCCTATCCGATCGCACCGCGCCAGTGGTTCCTGACCTTCTCGTCGGGCTTCTGATCAGCGCTATCGTTTCGAACAGGGAAGGGCTGGAGGCTATGTCTCCGGCCCTTTCTGCCTAGTTGCCCAGCGTGGCGAGCAGCATGCGGGCCTGTTGCCCCTCGGGCGAGGCATAGGCGCCATTGGCGACGGGGATCAGCGCACGGCGCGCCGCCTCGACATTGCCGCGCCTGGCCAGTGCCTCGCCGAGCATCAGCCGCGGGCCCGGCGCAGCTGGCACGCTGTCGACCGCTTTCATCAGCCCTTCGATCGCCACATCGGACGGCATTTCACCAGCCTTGGCAAAGCTGCGGTAGAAGGCGAGCAGGGGCAAGGGATTTTCGGAGTCGGCGCGATTGGCCTGGGCGATCGTCCGGCGTGCACCCTTGAGCAGGGCGGCGCGTTGGCCGGTCGGGCCGGCAAGGGCGAGTTGCACCTGCCCGCTGCCCTTCCACGCCAGTGCATCGCTGTTGCCCGGCGCGATGGCGAGCGCACGGTCTGCCGCGCTCACGCATTGTGCACCATTGTCGCTGCGGCACTCGGCCTCGGCCAGCAGCAACTGCGCCTGGAGATTGGCGGGATAGCGGGCCGCATCTGCGCGCACGTCTTTCAGCCAGCGATCGCGCTCGGCGATTGCCTGGGCCCGGGCCCTTTCCTGCTCCGGGGTGCCGTGCGGGGGCGGCAGGTCGGTGCGGGCGCCGAGTTCGAGGCGCCCCTTCACGAAGGCCGCTTCGCCTTGCGTCAGGCGGCGAAGGATCGGCTCGCCGGCGCGATCTGCGGGATAGGTCATCTGCTCATAGGGCAGTTTGTGATCGTCATAGGCCATGAGGTCGCGTTGCAGCGCACCGAGATCGCCAAACGCAGTCATCGCCCTGGCCATCGACTCGCCTGCGGCGATCCGGGCGAGATAGGCGTGGAGCTGGCCTTTCCGGGTGCTGGAGAAGAACAGCATGTGGGTGAGCGCCCAGGCGTGATACGGCGTCCAGCGATCGCGCGTCCGCTTGTCGTCCAGATATTCGCCGCTCAATATGTCGGCGATCGGCAGGCGCATGAACTGGTCGATTACCCGTTTATAGCCCTCGGGCGGGCGGCCATATTCGATCTTGCCGTCGCCATCGGTGGCGATGGTCGCGAACAGCTCGCCGAAGCCGTCGACATACCAGCGGGGATAGGCGTTCGGAAACCAAGTCAGCAGCCAGTTCTGCGCGAAGCCGGCATAGATGCGGCCCTCGGCCGGAATCGTTATCGTCTTGCCGTTGATGTCGATCGCCAGCGGATCGTTTTCGGGGAATGCGGCGGCGCTGCCGGCGAGCCAGATTGTGCTTCCCGGCGTTTCGGCCGGATCTGCGCCGAGCTGCTTCATCAGTCCGGGCAATAGGGAGGCCGCCTGCACGCCGCGCTCAAGCACTGCCCGCGAATCGATACGACTCACCGCAAGGATCGGCCCGTCCTCGCGCGGGTCATAATAGCGCTGGAAGGGGAATGCGGCGACATAGGGCCCGTTCGCCGAGCGCAAATTGCGCAGGCTCATCGCTTCGAATTCGGCGCCGTTGCCGACCAGAGTGACTCGCAACTTCACGGTCTTGTCCGGCTGATCGACGCGGTTGAGCAGCACCGAGAGCAGGAAATGCAACCGTTCGAGATTGTGGGCGATCCGAACCAGCTGCTTTTCGTCGCCATCGCTGATCACCAGGACATGTTCGGTTTCCGCCTGGCGCCAGTTGCTCGGGCGATCCCGTTGGCCTTGTACCAGAATAGTGGCATCGACATCCGGTCGATTCGTGTCCTGTGCTTGCGCGATTTCTGTAAAACCGAGCAACACAAGTACCAGAATCATTCGCAGGGTATGCATTACGCCTCTCCCACTTCGTTCCGAGTGCGTTACTATGCATGTCGGAACTGGGTGAGGGAAGCGCGCTATGGCGGTGCAGTCGGACCCGGAAGCGGGACGAATCGGGCAGGAGATGGTTAAGTCGTTTTGGCTTATTTCTCATCTGTTTCCGGATGATTCCTGCTGTTTTCTATCTATCGCACGCAGGGCTGGAAATCGCGCCAACTCGGTTGGATTCGCGCCGCCAATGAGTAAAAGCTTGCGACGATGGTGACCGGGACGATCGAGCAACTCACTGCACGCGAACGCGACTGCCTGCGGCTTGTCGCGCGCGGCATGTCGTCCAAGGAGATCGCGCTGGCCCTTGGCCTCTCCCCGCTCACGGTGGACGGTTATCTGAAAGAAGCTGTGCGCACGCTGGGCGTATCGACCCGTCGTGAAGCCGCGCGCATCCTTACTTCGCATGAGGAGGCCCCTCAGGCGAGCGACGAAACACCCCCCCAAAAATTGGGGGGCGAGCCGCTGGACCTTGCCGAAACGGTGCATTCCGGAGTTCCATTGTCACCGAAACGGACTGATGCCGAACCCCGGTTTCGGATGCCGTTTCTTAGGCAAGGGAGGCAAATTAATGATCTGGACCCGCTCAGCCGCCTGATGTGGATCATCGGCCTTGCCGTGCTGATGCTCGTCGCGGTGGCCAACTTCCTCAACGGACTGGGCGCGCTCTGGCGCATTACCGGCTAACCCCGGGCCTCTTTCTAACAATTAATTCCAGCTCACGTCGCAGCACGCTCGCTGCGCGAAGGAGGACTCATGCCGTCTGCAAAGAAGATCGCTTCCGTGCGCATCGCTCGTTCGCTTCAGCCTGCCGAACTCGCGGTAAATCAGGCTGCGCTCAAGGTTCTTGCCATGGGCACCGCCGTGCTCACTGCCCGTGCCGATGGCACGTTCCATCCGCTCGAGGCCCAGGCCGCCGTCGACTATGTCGGCGAAGCCACTGCCAAGGTTTTCGGCGCGCTTTCCGACATCAAGAAGGCGCATGGCGAGCTGCGTTCGGCGGCCATCCGGCATCAGATCCTGGGCGAAGGCGATGTTTTCGATACGCCGCCGCATGGCGATGTGCCTCAGGGCATTGTGCGCGCTCCCGTTGTTGCTGTTGCAGCATGAAGGGGGCGTTGACTTGGAACCGTTTCGCTGGTGCGATCATGGCGCATGAACAAATTCATTTACCTCGCCTTGTTGATCGGGTGCTGTCTCTACGCGTTGGCGCGGGGCGGTACTCCGGAGCGGGCCGCCGTGGGGATTCTCGTTTCCGCGGTGGCGGCGACTATCCTCAGCCCGGCGGCTGGCGTGCATCGCTTCTATCAGTTGGAGCTGGAGCTCCTCGTGATCGATTCGACGCTATTCCTGGCAATGGCGGCGCTGGCGATGAAGGCGCAGCGCTACTGGACCCTGTGGCTTGCCGCGGTGAAGCTCAACACGGTGATCACGCACCTGTTGATCCTGTCGCCCACGCTGCCTCCATGGTCCTACGCGATAGCGAACGCGGCATGGAGCTATCCAAGCCCGCTGCTCATCGCGATCGGCGCCGCAAGGCATCGGCAAAGGCTGAAACGGTATGGGGCGGATCCCGCCTGGTCCTGATCGGGGAGGCGTATCATGGCTGAAGCAGACAATACGGCTTATCGCATGCGTGAGCGGCCGCTCTTCACGGCGCGGCCCCCGGCTGCCAACAACGGCTTCAAGGGCACGGCGGCGGATCTGGTGGAAGGCATCTATCGCGCCCGCCGGCTGCGCGACGATGCTTTTGGCGCCATCGCGGGCCAATTCCGCGAACCGACATGGGACATTCTGCTCGACCTGTATCTGGCCGCGGCAAAGGGGCGTCCGGTATCGGTGAGCAGTGCCTGTATCGGTAGTGGAGCGCCGCAGACCACGGCAATCCGTCACCTCGCCCTGCTCGAGAGCGCTGGCCTGGTGATCCGTTCGCCCAATCCGATGGACAATCGGGCTGGCATCGTCACGCTCACCGACGAGGCGGTCCGGCGCGTCGATGACTGGGCACGCCGCGTGCGCAGCGTGTGGAAGTCGGAAACCCCGCTACCGGGTGAACTGGTCGCATAGCCCCCCTTTCGATGGGGGAGGCGAAAGGGGCCGGAGGCAAGCCTTCGGCCCTTTTTCATGTCCGGCGACTTCGCGGCAAAAGAAAAGGGCCAGGAAGATCGCTCTCCCCGGCCCCTGTTCTTTTCAGCAGTGCCGCTGGATCAGACGGTCGCGACTTCCGCGACATCGACCTTGACGCCCGGGCCCATCGACGAGCTCAGGGCGACCTTGCGCAGGTACTTGCCCTTGGCGCCCGACGGCTTGGCCTTGACGATTGCATCGACCAGCGCATCGAAGTTCGCGCGCAGGTCTTCCGCCGGGAACGACGCCTTGCCGATGCCCGAGTGGATGATGCCGGCCTTCTCGACGCGGTACTCGACCTGACCACCCTTGGCGGCCTTGACGGCCTCCGCGACGTTCATGGTCACGGTGCCGAGCTTCGGGTTCGGCATCAGGCCCTTCGGACCCAGCACCTTGCCGAGGCGGCCGACCAGGCCCATCATGTCCGGGGTCGCGATGCAGCGATCGAACTCGATCTTGCCGCCCTGGACGATTTCGAGCAGGTCTTCGGCGCCAACGACGTCGGCACCAGCTTCGCGAGCTTCGTCAGCCTTCGCACCCTTGGCGAACACGCCGACGCGCACGGTCTTGCCGGTGCCCTTCGGCAGCGTGACGACGCCGCGGACCATCTGGTCGGCGTGACGCGGATCGACGCCCAGGTTCAGCGCGACTTCGATCGACTCGTCGAACTTGGCGGTGGCGTTGGCCTTCACCAGCGCGATCGCCTCGTCCACGCCGTGCAGCTTCTCGGCGTCGATGGTCCAGGTCTTCTGCTTCTTGGTCAGCTTTGCCATGTCGTTAGCCCTCCACAACCTGGAGGCCCATCGCGCGGGCCGAGCCCTCGATGATGCGGGTGGCCGCCTCGATATCGTTAGCGTTGAGGTCCTTCATCTTGACCTCGGCGATCTTGCTCAGCTCCGAACGAGCGATCTTTCCGGCGGAAACCTTGCCCGGCTCCTTCGAGCCCGACTTCAGGTTCGCGGCCTTCTTGATCAGATAGGTCGCCGGCGGGGTCTTGGTCTCGAACGAGAACGAGCGGTCCGCATAGACGGTGATGACGGTAGGGAGCGGGGTGCCCTTTTCCACGTCGCCGGTCTGGGCGTTGAACGCCTTGCAGAATTCCATGATGTTCACGCCGCGCTGACCCAGAGCCGGGCCGATCGGAGGCGAGGGATTTGCAGAGCCGGCCGGCACCTGCAGCTTGATATAGCCGGTAATCTTCTTTGCCATGTCACTCTCTTTCGCGGGGCCTTTGCGCGAAGGCTCTGGCCCCAGATCAAGTCGAGCGGTGTAGCGGCCGTGCGAACACGACCTCCCGCGGATTTCCGTAGCTGTTGCTTTGGAAGGGCGCGCGCCTAACGCATCCAAGCGACAATAGCAAGGTGCGAAGGTGCCGCCGCGCCGGTGTAATCGGGTCTTGCCAATTGGCCTGACAGATCGCAGTCTGGGTTACCGGCGCAGGGGCGAGAGCTACAACGAGACAGCCGGAAACCCAAGGAGGCGATGGAGAAAGATGCCATGTTCATGCGCAATCGCACCGCCCTGTTCGCGGCGACCGGACTGATCTTCGCCACTGCCGGCGTCGCCTGGGCTTATACCACTGATGTCGATGCCCGCGGCAGCATCACCAACATCAGCGGCGGCAAGCGCTTCACCATCCAGCAGCGGACCGACAGTACGCCGGGACGGGCGGAGCTGCGCGGCACTTCCAGCACCACCGGCGCCTCGGCGAGCGGGCGGTTCAAGCTGGTGAGCGGCGGCAAATATGTGAGCGTGATGCAGGTGCTCAACGTCGTTGCGGCAGGGAGCACTTCAGGCCCGTCCGAGCCGATCACCCAGCTCGCGGTGCGGCCCAAGTCGGGCGGCAATTTCGAGTTCTACGTGGTGCAGGGCGGGCAGGTGTGCAGCGGCGCGCCGACCGTGGTGATCGGCAGCTCGTACGACGTCAGCGTATCCGTGAGCACCGGGCAGACGCCGGAATACCGGATCAACGGCGTGGTCTGCAAAAAGACGAACCCGGACGGCGACAAGGCGGGCACCGTCTTTGACGGCAGCCTGAAGAGCGGGCGCCATTTCTACCCGAAGATGGGCGCCTACAACACGAGCAGCAACCAGTCGAACAGCGGCGGCAACTCGACGATCGAATGGACCGAGATCTCGATTTGAAGGGGTAGGGGATCGGCCTAGCCTAGATGGCCGATCCCCCATAAGGAACGGCCTCCCTAGTGGCCGTTCCCCATATCCGGCATTGGCATCATGTTGGCGTTGAGGTGGTACATCACCCACACCGAGCCGCCGATCGTGAGGATCACGATCACCGCCGTGAACAGGAAGGCGAGCAGTGTCCAGCCGCCCTCGGACCGCGTGTCGAGGTGCAGGAAGAAGAAGACGTGCACGATGATCTGGACGATCGCGAAGGCGAAGATCGCCGCCACGGTCCAGCCGGGCGAGAGGGGCGAGCCGTTCATCACCAACCAGAACGGGATCACCGTCAGAACGATGGCGAGCAGCGAGCCGATGCGGTGGCCATTGCCGTGCCCGTGCGTGCCGGGCGTTTCGTGCGGGGTGCTCAACGGATCACTCCATACAGATAGACGAAGGTGAAGACGCCGATCCAGATGATGTCCAGGAAGTGCCAGAACATCGACAGGCAGATCAGGCGGCGTTTGGTGGCCGGGTTCAGTCCGTGCTGGCCGAGCTGGACCAGCATGGTGACGATCCACACCAGACCGATCGTCACGTGCGCGCCGTGGGTGCCGACCAGGGTGAAGAAGGCCGAGAGGAAGGCGCTGCGGTCCGGTCCGGCATTCTCGGCGATCAGGTGCGAGAATTCATAGAGTTCGATGCCGACGAACCCCGCGCCGAGCAGGCCGGTGAGCGCCAGCCAGAAGCGGACAGGGCCGACCCGGCCCGCTTCCATGTGCGGCATCGCTTCTCCGAAGGTGATCGATGAGGCGAGCAGCAGCCCGGTGTTGAGCGCGACCAGCTTGAGATCGAAGATCTCGCGGGGGACCGGGCCGCCGGCGAAGGCGGTGCTGACCACTCCGAACATCGCGAAGAGCGAAGCGAAGATGAGCGCGTCGCTCATCAGGTAGATCCAGAAGCCCAGGATCGTGGGGCCGGCGGCCCCGTGATCGTGATGCTCTTCCTCCTCGGTCAGGTGCCAGACCGGTGCTGCCTGGGTGTCGAGTGCGTGGTCGGTCATGTCAGGCCCCCTGCGCAAGCAGCTTGGTGCGCTTGTCCTCGGTTGCGGCGACTTCCTCGGCGGGAATGGTATAGTCGCGCTTGAAGTTGAAGGTGTGGCCGATGGCGACCGCGAACAGGCCGGCGAAGCTGAGGGCGGCGAGCCACCAGATGTACCAGATCATCGCGAAGCCGAAGACCAATGCCAGGGCCGACAGGATCACACCCGCACCGGTGTTCTTCGGCATTTGGATTGCCCGGAAGCCGGTGGTGGGGCGCTCGTATCCGCGGGTCTTCATGTCGTACCAGGCATCCAGGTCGTGGATGACGGGCGTGAACGCGAAGTTGTAGGCGGGCGGCGGCGACGAGGTCGACCATTCCAGCGTGCGGCCATCCCACGGATCGCCGGTGACGTCCTTGAGCTGGTCGCGCTTGAGCCAGCCGACCAGGATGCTCATCACGAAGCCGAGGATACCGATCAGGATGATCACGGCACCGATCGCGGCGATGATTAAATAGGGCTGGAAGCTCGGATCGTCGAAGTGGTTCACGCGGCGCGTGGTGCCCATCAGGCCAACGATGTAGATCGGCGTCCAGGCGATCCAGTAGCCGGCGACCCAGCCCCAGAAGGCGACCTTGCCCCAGAACTCGTCGAGCTTGAAGCCGAACGCCTTGGGGAACCAGTAGACCATCGCCGCGAACAGGCCGAACACCACGCCGCCGATGATCGTGTTGTGGAAGTGTGCCACCAGGAACAGCGAGTTGTGCAGCACGAAATCGGCCGGCGGGATGGCGAGGAGGACGCCGGTCATGCCACCCACCGTGAAGGTGAGCATGAAGGCGACCACCCACATCATCGGCAGCTCGAAGCGGATGTTGCCGCGATACATCGTGAACAGCCAGTTGAAGATCTTCGCGCCCGTCGGGATCGAGATCACCATGGTGGCGATGCCGAAGAAGCTGTTGACCGTCGGGCCAGCGCCCATCGTGAAGAAGTGGTGCAGCCAGACCAGGTAGCTGAGGATGGTGATGACCACCGTGGCGTAGACCATCGACGAATAGCCGAACAGGCGCTTGCCGGTGAAGGTCTGGGTGATCTCGGAATAGATGCCGAAGGCAGGGAGTACGAGCACGTAGACCTCGGGGTGGCCCCAGATCCACACCATGTTCCAGTACATCATCGGCGCGCCGCCGAGTTCGTTGGTGAAGAAGTGCGTGCCGGCATAGCGATCGAGCAGCAGCAGGAAGAAGGCGGCAGTGAGCGCCGGGAAGATGGCGATGGCGAGGACGTTCGAGCAGAGCGCGGTCCAGGTGAACACCGGCATCTTCATCAGGGTCATGCCGGGGGCGCGCATCTTGATCACGGTGGCGACCATGTTGATCGCCGAGAGGGTGGTGCCGACGCCGGCTATCTGCAGCGACCATAGATAATAGTCGACGCCGGTATCCGGACTATACTGCAACCCGGCCAGCGGCGCGTAGCTGAGCCAGCCGGTGCGCGCGAACTCGCCGACGAACAGCGAGATCATCACCAGCACTGCGCCTGCAACCGTCAGCCAGAAGCTGAGGTTGTTGAGGAACGGGAAGGCGACGTCGCGCGCGCCGATCTGCAGAGGCATCACGAAGTTGACGATGCCGACGACCAGCGGGATCGCCACGAAGAAGATCATGATCGTCCCGTGCGCGGTGAAGATCTGATCGTAATGGTGCGGCGGCAAATAGCCGGGGTTGTCCCCGAACGCGATCGCCTGCTGGGCGCGCATCATCAGCGCATCGGAGAAGCCGCGCAGCAGCATCACGATGCCCAGGATGATGTACATGATGCCGATCTTCTTGTGATCGACGCTGGTGAACCACTCCTTCCAGAGATAGCCCCAGAGCTTGTACTTCGTCACCACGCCGACCAGGCCGAGGCCCAGCAGCGCGACGACGATGAAGGTGCCGAGCAGGATCGGCTCGTGGAACGGGAAGGACTCCAGCGTCAGGCGTCCGAACACCGTCTTTGTCAGGGTGTCAGTCATGGCGGTTCCGATCGCTCAGGCCTGGACGGCGCGGGGTGCGCCGGGCGTGCGGATGGGGATGAGGGCGGACATGTCGCGGTTGTGCGGGTCACCGGGCTTGTGCTGCCCGGGCGGATGGCCGTCCGCCGGCTTGGTCACGTCCGGGCCGCTGCCCTTGTCGGCCGGTGCCTTTTCGAGCGCCGGGGTCGGCGCCGTGCCCATCGGCATGGCGGCGGGCATGTGCGGGGCCGGTTTGCCTGCGGCGCGCAGCATGTCACCGCGCATCACGTCGACCATGCAGGGCTTGCCGGGCTCGGCGCATTGGTTGACGATCTTGTCGAACAGGCCGGGCGTCACGGTGGAGAAGCGCATCACCGGCACCTTGGCGCTCGGCCTGGCGAGTTCGAGATAGGCGGCGGTGTCGAGATTGCCGCCAGCCTTCACGCCGGCGACCCAAGCGTCGAAGCCAGCCTTGTCCACCCCGCGCAGCTTGAAGCGCATGTCCGAATAGCCGGCGCCGGTATAATTGCCCGAATAGCCCCAGCTGTCGCCGGCCTTGTTCAGCACCGCGTGCAGCTCCGACTTCATCGTCGGCATCGCGTAGATCATGCCCGCCAGGGTCGGCGCGTAGAAGGTGTTGAACTGGTCGGTCGAGGTGATCGAGAAATGCACCGGCTGGTCGACCGGCAGCGCCAGCTCGTTGACCGTGGCGATGCCCAGGTCGGGATAGATGAACAGCCACTTCCAATCCAGGCCGATGGCCTGAACCTCGAGCGGCTTCGTGCTGGCCGGGACCGGCTTGCCCGGTGCGATGCGCTCGAGGGGGCGGAACGGGTCGAGCAGATGGGTGCTGGTCCAGGTCACCGCGCTCAGCGCGATGATGATCAATAGCGGGCAGGTCCAGATGACCAGCTCGAGCGTGGTCGAGTGATCGAAGTTCGGATCATAGGTCTTGTTCGGGTTGCTGCGCCGGTATTTCCAGGCGAACCAGATCGTCAGTGCGATCACGGGCACGATGATCAGCAGCATCACGCCTGTCGAGAACAGGATCAGATTGCGCTGCTGAACCGCGATGTCTCCGGTTGGATTCATCACGACCATCTTCTCGCAGCCACCCAAGAGCAGGGGCAGGGCGATCAGGGGCAGGCCGCCAAGGGCCCGACGAACTGGTTTGGATGCTGGTCTCCGCATGTGCCCCGGCTAACCGTCCGTTGCTCAGCTGCCTTTGACCAAAGTCAAAGGGCCGCGAATGGTCGTCGGCTAGGTTGAACCAGTGTCGCGCTGAATCGTTGCGCAGCCGTGCTCCAGTGCGCACGGCGGAGGATTTTCAGGAAGGAAGAGCAGGGATGGTGGCCACGCTGAGCACGACGAACTCGACCGGGCTCGAGCGCGACGCCCGCCTGATCAACGCGCGCGATCATGCCGTCAGACCCGCCGACATCGCGGTGGGCGTAATCATCGGCCGTGCGTCCGAGTTCTTCGATTTCTTCGTCTATGCGATCGCGTCGGTGATCGTGTTCCCGGCGGTGATCTTCTCCTTCGCCGATGCACTGACGGGGACCCTCTATTCCTTCGCCATATTCGCGCTGGCCTTCATCGCGCGGCCGTTCGGTGCGCTGCTGTTCGTCTGGCTGGATCGCAAGCATGGGCGTGGGGTGAAGCTCACCATCGCGATGTTCCTGCTCGGCGGCTCGACCGCGGCGATCGCGTTTCTTCCCGCCTATGCGCAGGCGGGCGGGGCCGCGGTGGCGTTGCTCGCGCTGTTCCGGCTCGGCCAGGGCTTCGCGCAGGGCGGCACCTGGGACGGATTGCCGGCGCTGCTCTCGCTCAATGCCCCGCACGAGAAGCGCGGCTTCTATGCGATGATCCCGCAGCTCGGGGCCCCGATCGGCCTGTTCGTAGCCGCCGCGGTGTTCGCCTTCCTGCTCACCGCGCTGAGCCCCGCCGACTTCCTCGACTGGGGCTGGCGCTATCCGTTCTTCGTCGCCTTCGTGATCAACGTCGTCGCGCTGTTCGCGCGGCTGCGCCTGATCTCCACGCCGGAGTTCGAGCGCCTGTACGAAACGCAGGAGCTGCAGCCGACCCCGGTGGGCGAGCTGTTCCGCGAGGAGGGGCGCACGGTGATCCTCGGCGCCTTTGCCCCGCTCGCCAGCTTCGCGCTGTTCCACCTCGTCACCGTCTTCCCGCTTTCCTGGGTGGTGCTGAAGGGCGAGCCGGCGGTGCATTTCCTGGTCATCGAGCTGGTCGGTGCCGCGGTCGGCCTGATCGCGGTGGTTCTGTCCGGCTATATTGCCGACCGTATCGGCCGGCGGACGCTGCTCGGTGTCTCGGCTGCGTTCATCGCTGCCTATAGCGGGTTCGCACCGCAATTGCTCGGCACCGGATCGAGCGGCGAGTGGATCTACATGATCCTCGGTTTCATCCTGCTTGGCCTGTCCTTCGGCCAGAGCTCGGGCGCGGTGAACAGCAGCTTCTCGGCGAAGCGCCGCTATACCGGGGCTGGCACCACTGCGACGGCATCCTGGTTCATCGGTGCCGGCTTTGCCCCGCTCGCGGCGCTGCTGCTGGCCAGCAATTTCGGACTGCTTTCGGTCGGCGCCTATCTGCTCTCGGGCGCGGCATGCACGCTGGCGGCGCTGGGGCTCAACCGGGAGCTGGGCGGCAAGGAAGCCTGATCCGTCGAAACAGACGCTTCCGGACGCGGACATTTGCACAAGTTACGGGAGCGGCTCCTTGCGGGCCGCTCTTTTTCCGTCTCTTTCGATCAACTTTTCTCTCCCGGCCGGGTGTTGTGCCGGTGGACGGTCCAGACGCGGATGTTTGCACGGGCCTGCGCGTGCGGCGGCGCGGGAGGGGATGCGGGTTCACTGGTTCAAAGAGCGGAATTGGAACAATAGCGGAACATTGGGTTGTAGGACAGCGGCTCTGGCTGAAGCGGGACACTTGCTCCCGGAGTCTTTGACACTTGCTTTTGGAGCACTCCGTCAATCGAACTCGGGCTCGGCGATACGCGCTCCGATCAACGCCGTGTCGCGGATCACCAGCTGATTCCCGTCGAGATCCCGGAAGCTGAAGATTCCGTCCGCTTCGTCCTCGAACCCGGCCTTAGTAACCCGGCGCGCACCTACTGGCTCCGGCACGAAGATGGTGACCTCCATGTCCGCCTCTAGCGCGTCCTTGATGTTCATGAGCAGGCGAACGGCCTGGTGATCCATCGTACATCTCCTTTGGCCCTAGAATGTGCCAAATCACCGCGCCGTCAACAGTGGGCTATTCGCCATGTCAGAGCTTTCGGATCACTGAGACGGTGGAGAGACCGGTGGAAAGATCATCCTCCACCGCCAGCACGAAGACGTTGATGCCGGCGTCGTAGCCGAGGCGGGCGCCGGTGATCGTGATTAGCCGGCAACGGTGATCCGCTCGCGGATACGTATTATGGAGCAGGCCGCGTTCCCGGGCGGCGCCAATATCGGCGTATCATCCGCTCGGTCGTCTGGTCGGGCAAACGAAAAGGGCCGGAGCTTGCGCCCCGGCCCTTTCGATTTTCCGGTCGTGAGACCCGGGCGCTTACTTGATGCGCTCGACGTCCTCGAAGCCCAGCTCCAGCGGCGTGGCGCGGCCGAAGATCGAGATCGAGACCTTCACGCGGCTCTTGTCGTAATCGAGTTCCTCGACCACGCCCGAGAAGGTCGCGAAGTTGCCGCTGATGACCTTGACGGTGTCGCCGATGTCGTAATCGACCTTGACCTTCGCCTTGGGCGCGGCACTGGCGGCTTCGTCCTTGGTGTTCAGGATGCGCGCGGCTTCGGCCTCGCTGATCGGCTGCGGCTTGCCCGACGAGCCGAGGAAGCCGGTCACCTTCGGCGTGTTCTTGACGAGGTGATAGACGTCGTCGTTCATCTCGAGCTTGGCGAGAACATAGCCCGGGAAGAACTTCCGCTCGGACTGGATCTTCTTGCCGCGGCGGACCTCGGTAACCGTCTCGGTCGGCACTTCGACCGCGTCGACCAGGCGTTCGAGGCCCAGACGGGTCGCGTCGGCCAGGATCTGGTCACGGACCTTGCCCTCAAAGCCCGAATAGGCGTGGATGATGTACCAGCGCGCCATGCGTTCGTTCTTTCTCTGTTATTCTCAGGTGCGTCTTACTGCGCCATGCGCAGCAGCGAATTGACGATGAAGTCGAAGGCCGAGTCGATGCCGAAGAAGAAGACGCCGAGCAGCGTGGTCATGATCATGACCATCACGCCGGTCATGATCGTCTCGCGGCGCGTCGGCCATGCGACCTTGCGGAACTCGGTCTGTACCTGCTTCACGAATTCGGTCGGACTGGTCTTCGCCACTTGGGCCATCCTCGCTTCAAAGTTCGCCGATCGCGGGGCACGGGTCCGCTGCCCGGTCCTTCTTGAAGGAACCGGCGCTACCCACCACGCTGTCGGATTGGGGGCTGTATCTAGCGAGTCGCGCGCAAGCGTGCAAGCTGGCGCGCGCCGGAAAAAACAGGGGCGCCTCTCAGAAGAGAGCGACGGCGACGAAACCGAGCACGATCAGGCCGAGAAAAGCCCAGGCGAACATGTCGAGCCGCTTCTCGATGAACTGCTGCACCGGCGCGCCATAGCGCTTGAGCAGTAGGGCGACGAGGAAGAAGCGCGCGCCGCGCGTGATGCAGCACAGGAGCACGAACAGCGGGAAGTTGAAGCTGGCCGCGCCGCTGGCAATGGTCACCAGCTTGAACGGGATCGGTGTCAGGCCCTTCAGCAGGATGATCCAGGTGCCATATTCGCTCTGATAGGCATGGATCGCCTCGGCGAGCTTGGCTTCCAGATGATAGGTGTGGACGATCCATTCGCCCACCGTCTGCATCAGGCCATAGCCGATATAATAGCCGAGCATGCCGCCCAGCACCGAGGCGATGGTGCAGACCAGCGCGATACGGAACGCCTGCTCGCGGCGTGCGATCACCATCGGGATCAGCATCGCGTCGGGCGGGATCGGAAAGAAGCTGCTCTCCGCGAACGAAACCAGCGCAAGAAGCCAGATCGCATGGCGGTGATGCGCCATGCGCAGCACCCAGTCGTACAAAGGGCGAAACATTATGGCCGAGCAACCTTCGATGCGGGAGATGCCCGTTCTTTATGGGGCTGCCCGGAACTTGTCCATGCCGGCGGGAGGCGAGCCGCGGATCGAGCTAGAAACGCTTCCGGATGGCGAGGCGCGCGGTGCGCCCCAGCGGGTCGATATCGTCATGGCCATAGCCGGGCGGCGTGCTGCCGTCGCGCAGGGTCGCCCGGCGATAGCCGTTGAAGAGATTGCGGACCTCGAGCGACAGCCGCACATTCTTCAGCCAGTCCTTCCGGGCCAGGACGTGCTCCGGTTCGACGAAAAACGACGCGTTGAGCGTAGACCAGGGGGCGAAGCGATAGTCGCTGCCATTGCCCGTGGCCGCATTGTTCCGCAATCGTGCCCCGCCACTCCAGTTGCCATTCAGGCTGGCCCCGACGCCCCGCTTGCCGACGGTGAGCTGCAGGGAGAGAAACTCCCGGGACTGACCGCTGTCGCTGCCCAGCTGGTCGATCACGGGCAGGCCGGCACGGGTCATCAGCTCGCTTTTCAGGCGCCGTCGATAGTTGAGCGAGATCGACCAGCGCAGCGCATCGGCCAGCGCGGGTGATGGTGGTGTCTTTTCGGAGCGCCGCGGCAGCAGCAGCGTGATGCCGGAGCGCAGCTCGGCGTTGCTCTCCCGCTCCAGATTGATCGCGCGCGCATCGATCGAGACCAGATGGCCGGCCGGATCGCGGCGCACGCGTTCCGGAAAGGCCGCCTCGATTGCCGGCGTCAGTTCGGGGAAGGCGGCCACGCCGCCCTTCGCGACCTGCTCGCTATAGCCGAAATTCAGCGTCACCGCCTGATCGCCGAGCGGGCGCAGCATCGCGGTCAACGCCCGGCTTTGCCGCCTTCCCCGACCGAGGCCGGGATTGCCGCCCGTTATCCAGAGCGCATCGACGCTCTCCTGGCGGGCGTAATCGTAGATCCGGACGATCGTGCTGATCGCGGGTGCGTCGAGCTGCTCGGGCGTGGGAGCGGCATCGGCGTCTTCCAGCGTGACGCGAAGTTGCAGGATCGGATCGGGCGACCAGGTGAAGCCAGCCCCCAGGCGCTTCTGCAGGCTGTCTCCCTGTACCGACTGCCCGCCAGCCATCAGGTCGACGGACAAGTCTCCCAGTCCGCCTTTCCCTCGCCGGAAAAGCGGCAGGTTGAACGACAATTGTCCGTCGATCCGGCCGGAGTTGCGATCGGTAACGATGAGGCCGCCGCCAGGGCCGCTATTGCGGCTCTCCAGATTGTTCTGGCTGGCGTTTATCGCGAAATTGGCGGTCAGCGGCCCTGCCGGCAGCTTGAGTATCGTCTTGAGCATGTTGAGGCGCGCGGAGAGGTTTTCGCTCCGGGTGCGGTTGCGGTTCGCGAGCAGCAGCGAACGGCTCCAGGCGCCATAGGGATTGAAGGCGGGATCGCTGCTATCGAGCAATGCCTGCACGCGGCGCATGTCGATCCCGCTCTCGATCAGGCTATCCGTCCAGCTGCGGCCATAGGTGCCCGAGAGCGTGGTCTGCCAGCCAGCGATCTTCCCGGACAGGGTAAGCGAGGCGCCGAACGACTGTGCACGGTTGTCGTTGCGCAGCGCCCGCGCGCCGGCGAGCGGGCGGATCAGCAGGACATCGTTCGCGAAGGGCGACCAGGGGCTGACGGCGGAAAGCGATACCGAAGCCATGGGCAGCCCGCGCAACCCCTGGCTGTCCACATCGCTGGCGTTGAGGTTGAGCGTTGCCAGGAAGCTTCCCAGCGGCCGGGTGACGCCGGCGTTGAGCATCATCGTCCGCCTGGCCGGCCGCAGCGTCTCGAACCGGTTCGGATCGACGGGGTGCGTGCGGTTGGCATCGGGCGCGAAGTCCGCAAGCACCGGAGGCTGCCACAAGGCGCCGTCCGGAATTGCGGCGCGGGTCACGGGCCGGCCTGCGGCGGCGCTTAGCGCAGGATCGATCTCCCCGCCGTCAAGCGCCGACACATAGCCCCTGCCGTCGAAGATGCCCGGCAGCGGCGCGATATTCCGCGCGCTCTTGCGAAGGGCCGAGTCCAGCCTGATGCGGGCCTGCAGATTCCACCGCGTCGGCCCGGCGATCGCGACCCGGCCGGCAGCGAGGTCGCCGCCATATTGCCCTCCTGCAGTGGCCGCCTCGACTCCCGCATCGAGATTGAGGCTGGAGAAATGCTGCTTGAGGACCAGGTTCACGACCCGACGTCCGGGCGGGTAGCCATATTGTGCTGCCGCATTCGGTTTCAGTACGGCGAGGCGGCTCAGTGCTTCGGTCGGATAGGACAGGATCGAGCGATCGCCATCGGCGGGGCGGCCGTTGATGAGCAGGACCGGTTCGTCCTCGCTGCTTCCGCTGTTGCCGATGAAGGGCGTCAGGCGCGAAAGGAGTTCCTGGATGTCGTTCGCGCCGTGGCTGGCGATTTCGTCCTCGCCCAGTTCGGTCTCAGCTGCGACGCGCGCTTCGCCATAGCGCGGCGCGGTCACGATGATCTCATTCCTGGTTTGCGGATCGGGGGAAGGAGCTTCTTGTGGATCCGGCGCGGGGCCGGAGGGCGGGGCGTTGTCAGGGGCGTGGCCCGCTGTCTGGGCGATGGCTCCCGGCGGCAAGGCCAGGGGCGATGCAAGGAAAAGCAGCACAGCGAAGCGGAGCAATGGCGTCATAGACCGCGTATTTTCCGCACTCCGAACTTCCCGTGGTCGAGGTCTTGCGCTCGTAATGGCTTATGGCCGGGCCAAATCAAGGCGAGTTGCCTCGAAGACGGGGCAAGAACCGCAAACGGCACCGCAAGACATGGATGTCTGCGATGCGAAGGAAATGATGCGGGCGCATCGAAATCAATGCGCCCGCCAGTCTAGTGTAGTGGAGGTCGATGCGCCTCTGGATCAGGAAGCGTAACCAACGACCGTGCAGGCCGGACCGGCAGTCTTGGCCGGCAGGAAGCTGTCGATCGTCAGCGTGGTGCCGTCCCAGCTGCCGCTGATGTTGCCATAGCAGTCACCGAGGGTGATCGTGGTCACATCGACATTGTGGAGGGTCAGGACGCCGCCCGAGTAGCTGGTGGTGTACGGCATGCTGTTGAACTGCAGCGCTGCGCAGTTCGTGTCGCCGGCAGTCATGGCGATGCTGCCCTTGTTGTTGGCGGCATCGAGGGTCAGTGTCAGATCGCAAGTAAGGGTGATCCCCTTGGTGGCGACCACTACTCCCGTCAGCGTGCCATTCGGAGCGGTCTGGGCCATGGCCGAAGAGCCAAAGAAGGCCGTGCTAATAACAGCCGATGAAATCAGGGCAAGCTTGTTGAGCCTATTCATGATCATCTCCCGCATTATTTATGTTATGCGTTGTAAATTCAACGCGACTCGACTGTATCTTATCTGTAATTTTATTCAACTTGATTCAGTTTTGTTTGGGAACTTATTGGTTTGAATCGGTTCTTTTCAGAATCGTTTCATGATGTTGAATCCGACAATACGAGGGTCCATCGTGAACACGTTGGTGGTGAGGCCAGTGTCATCGGAGTTTGTGAAGAAGTCCGTTATCGGGGTGCTATTGAGCAAGTTCTTCACATAAAGCTGAAAGACGATGTCGTCCTTCGGTCTCGACAAGGTTATAGCTGCATTAACATTGTCCCACGCCCGGAGGCGATCATATTCGGTGTTGTAAATGCGAGCGTAGCTTTTCGACTGGCGGTAATAGTCGCCGCGGACTGTGAGTTCCCAATCGTCGCCGTCGAGAAAGAATGTGTATTGCGCGCCGATATTCGCGGTCCAGCGCGGAGCATTGGGCAGCTCGTTGCCGGTCAGATCCGCAGCAAAGCCGCGTCCGCCATTGGGTGCGCCGCTGCCGCCCTGGGCAATGTTCCGGCCGACCGTCGCCGGATTGTAGGGGGCGAACGGGTCGTAGGTGAAGCCATAGGTGTTGTAGAGCTTGAACTTGCTTTCGACGGCCGGATTGTAGGTGCCGATCCGGGTGGCGCCGGGACATAGCGCGGCGAGCGCGACTTCGTTTCCGGAGGGAAGAAGCTTCTCCACCAGGGCGCGCGGTGCGATGCAGTTGGAGGGCACCTGCAGCCAAGGGCGCAGCAATACCCAATCGGGATCGCCCTGGGTGCGGTTCATCACGTCGATCGATTGCGACCCCTTCTTCAGACGGGTTCTGAGCAGGCCCAGATTGCCGTCGATGCGAAAGGCGCGGGAGGGGCGCCATGCGGCCTCGAACTCCAGTCCCATGCTCGTCGCGCCGAAATTCTCATTATAGGCAATCCGGTCGACGATCTGCGAGATCTGGTAGTCCTTGTAATTATAGTAGAATCCCGTCGCATTCAGTGTCAGCTTGCGATTGGCGAAGCTGTTCTTGGTGCCGAATTCGAGCGAGGTGACATATTCCGGCCGGAAGGTTTGCGGCAGGAACTGATACTGGACGATCGCCGGGTTGAAATCGACGCGAGGCGGATTGACGCCGCCGCCCTTGTAGCCACGGGCGCCGGAGAGATAGACCAGCGTATCGTCGGTGAAGGAAAGCGCCGGCTTCCAGTCGATCACCGCGCGCCCGGTGAAGCGCCCCCATTTCTGGCGAATATCGGCCAGGGCGGGATAGCCGCTGTTCACCCGGCCGCCGGTGGTGTCGCCGGGAAAGGCGGTGCCGGTGCCGCCGCCGAGCAGCAACTGGCTGGGGATCTGCGTCGAGACCTTCTCGTCGAATGTGTAGCGCAGGCCTGCCGTCAGCTTGAGATTGTCGGCGACATTCCAATAAAGCTCGCCAAAGGCCGCCGAGCTCTTGATCCGCACGCCGTTCTGGCTGAGGAAGTAGTTGTGCCCCTGATTGTTGATGCTGCCCAGCGGGTTGCGATCGACATAGGGGCATTCGCGCCCTTCAAAGCCGAGTTCGCATGGCAGGAGTACCGGCTTCAGTGTCGTGCCGCCGCGGCTATAGTACCAGTCGGCGATCAGCGTGAACATGTTGTTGAAGACGTAGTAATCGTCCTGGGATTTGAAATCGAGATAGTTGACGCCGAGGTTGAAGTTCAGCGGGCCCTTGAAACTCGACTGTAGCCGGAATTCCTGGGACCATTGGCGATTGCGCGACTGGCTGATGTCGATCGAAACCATCCGGTCCGAACAGCCGAGCTGCGGATCGCAGTAGATTCCGCCGGGCGTTGGCAGCGCCGATGTGTCCATCGGTCTGGCGAGCACGTCGAGCAGGCGCTGGGAGGAATCGTTGAAGATCGGGTTGCTGACGAACCGGTTATAGTCCTGCGACGAATAATAGCGGTCGCGGGCATAGGCGGTCTGCGACACGAGCTTGAGGCCGTCCGAAGGTTCGAACTCGAGGTTGAGCTGATAGACGTTGTTGGTTGCCCGGAACACCGGATCATAGCTTGTCGAGATTTCGCGCAGGTTGCGGGACTGGGTCACGCCTTCGAAGGGGTCGCCGGTCGCCAGGACATTGACGCGCGGTCCGCCAGGCCGTGCCGGGTTGGTCGGGTTGGGCTGGAAGCCGAGCAGGATTTCCGACGGCACCTTGAGATAGACGAGGCTGCGGCCGTTGGGCACGCCAAAGGCGGCGTCGTCATAGAGCGATCCCGGCAGGCAGCCCTGGCTCAGCTTGCCGCGCAGACTGGGATTGGTGATCGTGACATTTCCGACCTTTTCCGGGCCAGGATCCGTGCGGCAAAGCTGCTTGCCGGTACGCGCGCGATTGTCATCCTCGTCGAAATGCTGCCAGATCAGGTTCGCGCTGAACCGGTCGCTCGGCTTCCACTGCACCGTGGCACGCGTCGACCAGAGATTGCGGTCGTTGACGTCGCGTTTCGTAAACGTGTTGTAGTCGAAGCCCTCGCGGCTGGTCCACGCGCCTGCCACGCGGATGCCCAGCGTGTCGCCGATCGGCACATTGACCATGCCGGATGCGCGCATCGAGCCATAGCTGCCGCCCTCAAGCTTCAGCTCGGCGGCGAGGTCCTCGTCCGGCAGCGCCGGGATCACGTTGACGACGCCCGCGGTCGCGTTGCGGCCATAGAGCGTGCCCTGCGGACCGCGCAGCACCTCGACGCGGGCGAGGTCGAAGAATTCGGACTCGAAGAGCCGGTTTCGCACCAGCGGCGTGTTGTTGAAGCTTACCGCGACGGCAGGATCGCTCGACGCCGAGATCGCCTTGGTCCCGATCCCGCGGATCGAGAAATTGTACATGCTGAAATTGCTTTTGGAGAAAGTGACGTTCGGGACTGCGCGGAGCAGTTCGGAGCCGCCTTCGATCTTCTTGTCGTCCAGCGCCTGGGCGGAGAAGGCCGTCACCGCGATCGGCACGTCGCGGATCGATTCTTCCCGCTTCTGGGCGGTGACGATGATCTCGGCCGGGGCTTCGTCCTGCACCGTCTGCCTGGCCGGGCTGTTGGGGGTGGATGCCGGGACCGGGGCGGGCGAGGGGGTTTCGTTCGAGCTGGTGGTCACGGCTCCCGCTGCCGGCACGACCACATAGGTCTTGGCGCCGGTCTGGCGTGCGACGAGGCCGGTTCCCGTCAGCAAGGACCGAAGTGCCTGGTCGACGCCCATCTCGCCGCGGACGGCGGCGGTGCGCTTGCCCCTGGTATATTTGCGGGCGGCGATGATCTGGATGTCGGCCTGATGCCCAAGTGCGACAATACCGGTTTCCGCAGCCTGTGCCGAAACATCGAAACTACGCTTCTGCGCCGAAGCCGGCGATGCCATTACTACGAAAACGCACGCAGTCGCCCCCATCAAGGCGACGCGCCCCCTCATCATCCCCATGTTATTCCTCTCCCTTGCGGACTTTTTGGTCCGTCACCCCGAAAGAGTCGCCGGTATTATTTTTCCTTAATTTTATTTCTTCGGACGGCCGATGCGGATTTCATTCGGATCGGCGAGATCGATCGGCACGCCCAGGCTTTCCTGCACGGCCATCGCGAACCCTTCGAGATCATTGGTGCGCAGCGTGCCGTCGAAGCTTTCCCCGGCGATGGCGGGATCGACGATGACGAGCTGGCGGTGATTGTAGCGGTTGAACTCCGCTGCTGCGTCGGCAAGCGTGACGCCTGCAAGGTCGATCTTGCCTTCCCGCCAGGCAAGCGCGCGATAGACCGAGGTCGCGCTGGCCGGGCTGCGCAGGACCGCGGCATTGTCGGCGACAAAGGCGTGCTCGCCGGCTGCGATCCGGACATGGGGGGCGGTCGCGTCCTCCGCCCATGCCTCGACCACGCCTTCGGTCACGAAAATATCGGCGCCGGCTTCGCGACGCCGCACCGCGAATGCGGTGCCGACGGCCTGCACGCGCACCTTGCCCGCTTCGACGACGAAGGGGCGCTTGGTGTCCTTGGCGACCTGGAACCACAATTCGCCCTGCCGTATCCGGACGAGGCGGCGGGCTTCCTCGAGATCAACAAGGGCCTGGCTCCCGGTGTTGATCACCATGGTCGAGCCATCGGCAAGGGGAACGCGGCGGATCTCGCCGATCTCGGTGCCATAACGGGCACCGCTGCCGAACAGGAACGCGGTGCCGGCGATCGAGGCGGCGATCGCGGCGCCGCCGCCGATCAGGAAGCCACGGCGCGGCGCGCGCAGGAAGGACAGGCGCTCTTCCCGGTCGGCGGTCGTGTCGAGATTGTCGAGCGTTGCCCACGCAGCCTGCGCTTGCAGCAATGCGCCTTGTCGCCTGGAGTCCGCATCGAGCCAGCGCGCGAGTTCCGCCTCGTCGGCGTCGCACCAGTCGGCACCGTCCATCCTGGCTGCCCAGCGGGCGGCCTCTTCCTGAATCTCCCTAGCGTTCTGCGGGGTCATGACCGGCCCCCGGCATCCGCCCGCGACTTTCCACCTTCGACGCCGTTCAGCCGGGCGGTCACCCGACTATCCTCGTCACGCCAGATGCGCAGGATCGTCTGGATGCCGTGATAGACGTCGTTTTCGACCACGCTTTCGGTAACGCCGATGCGCCGTGCGATTTCCTTCTGGGATACGCCCTCGATCTTGCGCATCTCGACGATGCGCCGGCAGCGCTCGGGCAGCCCGGCCATGATCGCGCGCAGCCGGGCATAATCGAGCCGGCCGGCGGCCTCTCGTTCGGGCGACGGACTGTCGTCGATCGCATAGGTTTCGATCTCGGCGATCATGTCGATCGATACGATCCGGCTGCGCTTGATCCGCTGGAGCAGCAGGTTGCGGACGATCGAGAAGAAATAGGCGCCCGGGCGCGTGATGTGATCGACCGCGTCGAGCGCGGCGAGGCGGCAATAGGCTTCCTGCACAATATCATCGATATCGTCCTCCGAGGCGCGGGCGCGCGCGAGCCAGGCCCGTACCGTGCCCTCGTACGGGATCACTGTTTCCGCCACCCATATCGCCCGCAAGCGGCGGCGTTCGAAGTTCGCCCCCTTCTTCGTCGCGTCTCTCCCGGTCGCTCTTTTCTACGGTTTCGCGTTCTTCACGCTCTCAGATAGCTGACCAGCCAATTTCCTTATTGCAAAGCCGCATTTGGCACGAGATCGGCGCGATCTCGTGTGTAAGGAGAGGTTTTGACAGGCTATTGCTAATCGTTAGCATCTATGTGGCGGGCCCACTCCGGCCATGAACGTGCCGGTGCCGGTGCCGGCACTATCGCGTGGCATGCGGGGCCGGGATCCAGGGCGGGTTGCTGTCCGGTTGCCCTGGATCCCGGGTCTGGTGAGGCGGTTCAGTTCGCCTGTCTGGTGGCTTGGGGCGTTGGCGAGCTCCAGCCCAGGCCCAATGCCTTTTGCAGCGCGACGAAGTCGCCGGTGACGGCGGCGGTGGTCTGCGACACATTCTGCTCGGCGGATACGCGCTGGCGCTCCGCGTCGAGCGCATCGATCAGCGAGGCGGTGCCCGCGCGCTGGCGCTGCCCGGTCAGCGTGGCCGCGCGCCGGGCGGAATCGCGCACCCGCAACAGGCTGGCCAACGTGCTGCGCCGGTTGCCGAAGCGCGAAAGCGAGTCCTCGGCATCCTTGAGGGCCTGAAGCACCGCGCTGCGATAACTGGCTTCCGCCTCGTCGCGTGCCGCCTCCGCCTGATGCACTCGCGCCGCGCCGCGACCGAAATCGAGGAAATTCCACTGGATCTGCGGCGTGGCCAGCGCCGCGAGCTGATTGGGATCGAACGCGTCGGCGAATTTGGTACCGCCAAAGCCGATGATGCCCATCAGGCTGATGTGCGGGAAACGCGCGGCTTCGGCGACGCCGATCCTGGCCGTCTGTGCGGCAAGCTGGCGCTCCGCCGCACGGATGTCGGGGCGACGCTGGAGCAGTTCGGCCGGGTCGCCGATCGGTACCTGCGCAGGCGGCACCGGGATCGGGCCGCTCGCCTCCAGCAGCGTGTCGAGCGTGCCGGGCGCCTCGCCCACGAGCACGGCAAGCGCGTTCTTGTAGCTGTCGATCTCCGCGCCGAGCGGCACCAGTTGCGCGACGGTGCTGTCGACCTGGTTCTGCAGCCGCTCGATGTCGAGCGAGGAGGCGGTACCCTGATCGAAACGCTGCTTGGTCAGCGCGAGCATCTGGCGCTGGATCTCGACATTGCGATTGGCCAGCGCCAGCCGCTGCTGGACGTCGCGGAGGCCGATATAGGCCTGTGCGACATCGGCGGTCAGGCGCACCTGGGCATCGGCCACATTGGCCTCGGCCGCGCCGAGCGAGGCGCGCGAGGCTTCCACCGTCCGCCGCTGGCCGCCGGACAGATCGATCTCCCAGCTCGCGTCGAAGCCGGTGTTGAAGAAATCGAACGAGCTGCGCTTGCCGCCGCCTTCGCCGTTCAGATCGAGCGCCGGCACCTCGGCATGGACATAGGAAGGTTCGGCCGAGACGCTCGGGGCCTGATTGGCGCGATCGAGCCGCAGCGCGGCGCGTGCCTGGTTGAGCCGGGCGGTCGCTACCGCGATGTTCGGGTTGGCGGCGAGGGCGCGGTCCTCGAGCTGATTGAGCAGGGCGTCGTCCAGCACCGTCCACCAGGCCGCGACCGCAGGGGCCTGCGGGATTGACGACGCGTTGCTACGCGCGAACGCGGCAGGCACGGCGCCCGACACGGTCGGCGCGGGCGGGCCGGCATAGGTGGGCCCCATGGTGCAGGCCGAAGCGAGCAGCAGCGGAACGAGGGGAGCAAGCTTGCGCATGACGGGCCTCAATGCATGGCGACCGGCGGGCCCTTGGGCAGCGGCCGGAGGAAGAGGATGAGCGGGGAGACGATCAGGATGCCGACCGAGAGCAGCCAGAACATGTCGTTATAGGTCATCACCAGCGCCCCGCGCGCGATGGTGCCGCCGAGGGTCTGGATCGCGGCGGAGGCGCTGCCGAGCGACTGGGTGAGGCCGTGCACATAATCCTGCACGTCCACCGCATTGGCCGGCAGCGATTCCTCCAGCCGGCGTTCGTGGAAATAGCTGCGCTGGTCCTGCACCGTGGCGAGCAGCGCCAGCCCCAGCGATCCGCCGATGTTGCGCGCGGCGTTGAACAGCCCGGAGGCATCGCCCGCGTCCGCCGCTGAAACCGATCGGATTGCCGCCTGATTGAGGAACATGAACACGAAGATCTGGCCCACGCCGCGCATGAGCTGCGATATGGTGAAGGAGCCGCCCACCGATTGCGCGGTCAGATCGGTATCGAAATAGCAGCTCAGCGCCATCACCCCCATGCCGAAGGCCACGGCGATGCGGATATCGAGATACTTCATCAGCAGCGGCGTGAACGGCATCAGGATCAGGCTGGGAATGCCGGCGAGCAAGACCACCTTGCCCGATTGCAGCGCGTCATAGTCGGAGACGAAGGAGAGGAACTGGGGGATCACATAGGAGGTGCCGTAGAGCACCATGCCGAGCACGATGGCCATCACCGCCACGCTGCCGAATTGCCGGTCGAGCAGCAGCGAAAGCCGGATCACCGGCTTCTTCGCGAACATCTGGCCGAGCCCGACCAGGATGAAGCCGAGGATCGCCACGCCGGTCAGCTGGACGATCAGTTCCGACTGGAACCACTGTTCGCGCTGGCCCTCCTCGAGCACCACGGTGAGCCCGCCCAGGCCCAGCGCCAGACCGGCGACCCCGGCCCAGTCGGCGTTCCGGAGTTCCGACAGATGCGCTTTCTGGTGGTCGAGGCCGACGAGCAGCAACAGCACCAGCAGCGCGCTGACGGGCACGTTGAGGAAGAAGGCATAGTGCCAGCTGATATTCTCGGTCAGCCAGCCGCCGATCAGCGGGCCGATCACCGGGCCGAGGATCGCCGTCACCCCGAACATCGCGGTGCCGATGGGCTGTTGCGACGGGGGCAGGCGGGTGGCGATAATCGTCATCGCGGTGGGGATCAGCGCGCCGCCGGTGAAGCCCTGGCCCACGCGGCCGATGATCATCATCGTCAGCGAATTGGACAGGCCGCACAGGATCGAGAAGCCGGTGAAGCTCGTCGTCGCCACCAGCAGGAAGGTGCGTAGCCCGAATACGCGTTCCAGCCATGCCGAAAGCGGGATGATGACGATCTCGGCGACCAGATAGGCGGTGGCGATCCACGTGCCTTCGGTGCCGCTTGCGCCGATCTCGCCCTGGATCGTGGGCAGCGAGGAATTGACGATCGAGATGTCGAGCGTCGCCATCAAAGCACCCAGGCTGCCGGCAAGCACCGCCAGCCAGGCGGAGAGATCCGCCTTTTGCGGGGTGCCCGCGGCCTTGGTGGGGGCGGCGCTGGCGGTTGCGCCGCTCATTTGCCGTTCCGGGCCTCTTGCTCGCGCTTGATGACCTGGAGCGAACCCTTCGCACCGCGCGTATCGACCGACACGTTGACCGACATGCCGGGCACCAGGATCGCCCGGGCCTGCGGCCCTGCGTCGATCGAGATCCGCACCGGCACACGCTGCACGATCTTGGTGAAGTTGCCCGTCGCATTCTGCGGCGGCAGCAGCGAGAATTGCGCGCCCGTGCCCGGCGAGATGCTCTCGACATGGCCGCGCAGCGGCACGCTCGCGATCGCATCGACATTGATCGCAACCGGCTGGCCCGGGCGCATCAGGCCGAGTTGCGTTTCCTTGAAGTTCGCCTCGATATAGATTTTCTCGACCGGGACGATCGACATCAGCCGGGTGCCCGGCTGGAGGAACTGGCCGGGCTGCACCGTCTTGTCGCCGATGCGGCCATTGGTTGCGGCGCGGATGATCGTGGAGCCGACATTGACCTGCGCGGCGGAGAGCTGGGCCTTTGCGGCCTCGCCCTGCGACAGCGCCTGCGACACCTGCGCCTGAAGCGTGCCGACGCGGCGCTGGGCGCTGAGCAGGGCGGCACGAGCATTGGTGACCTGCGCCGCGGCCTGGTTCGCCTGATCGCGCAGCTGCGACAGCTTCTCGCCCGTCTCCGCGCCGGTGGCGGCGAGCGGGGTGTAGCGGGCGACCTGATCGCGGGCGAAGGCATAGCTGGTCTGGGCGGCCGATAGCTGGGCGCGGGCCTGCTCGATCGCTGCCTGCTGCTCGCGGATCTGGGCGCGGACGCCCTCCGCGCTGGCCAGCGCGACATCGATTTGCGCCTGCGACTGGTCGGCCTGCGCGCGATAGTCGCGCGGATCGATGCGGATCAGCGGATCGCCGGGGCTGACCTGCTGATTGTCGCGGACATAGACCTGCTCGACATAACCGCTGACCTTGGGCGAGACGGTTACCGCATCGCTCTGGATATAGGCGTCGTTGGTCGCCTGCTGGAACCTGCCATAGCTGCTGTAGCGCAGATACCAGACCAGGCCGCCGGCGAGCACCGCCAGCGCAACGACGCCCAGAATGATGCGGATCCGCGTCTTGTGGGCGGGCGGCATCGTGGCCTTGGCATCGTCAACCCTCGTCGCGTCGGTATCGGCGGTCTCGTCGGCCATCGCGCAAATCCATCCCTGAGGTCCGGGCAAGCGACATCAGTGCGCCAGGCAGGGTGCCTTGACGCGCTAAGTGCCCGGTTTTGAAAACTTTCCTCTTATATGCACCGTCAGCTGGGTCGGTGCATGTCATCCATAGGTATGGCGATGTCCGGCGTCTGGTCGCCGCTGCGCGCCCGCAATCGATGCGGGGCATGGGCCAGCGCAATCAACCGCGGTGACGGGCCTCGGCGAGGTCGAGTTCGCGGGTGAGCTTGCGGGCGATCTCGCTGCCGATCACGCGGCTCCTGCCAAGTTCGAGCAACTGGGTGCGCTCGGCCTGGATGCCGACCAGCCGAAGCTCGCTGACCAGTCGTTCCTGCAGGCGCAGTTCGTCGGCGCCGCCGTCGCTCAGCCCGTCGATGCGTTCGCGATAGAAGTCCATCACACGCGCGCCTGCGGCGGCATAATGGCCGGGGTCGTCATGCGCTTCGCCCTGCTCGTGCTGATGCCGCTCGACGGCGCGGATCGCCGCCTCGGCGGTCGCGACGCGGGCAGAGTCTTCCTCGGCCTGACGGGACGGCTCGGGCGGCAGCTTCAGCCCCTTCAGCAGGATCGGCAGCGCGACGCTGGCGAGGATCAGCGACACGATGATCACCCCGGCGGCGAGGAAGATCGCGAGGTCGCGCGCGGGGAAGGGCGTGCCGTCGCGCAGGGCGAGGGGCAAGGTGAGCACACCGGCCAGGGTGATCGCACCGCGCACGCCGGCGAAGGATGTCGCCGCGACCAGGCGCCAGTTGGGGCTGCGCATCTCGGTGCTGCCCTCGCGCTTGCGCAAGATGGTCAGGCGCAGTGAGGTCCACACCCAGGCGAAGCGGAGTGCCGCCAGGCCGGCGACGATCGCGACGACATAGATGCCGAGCCACCAGGGCGAATGATGGCCGGTCAGCAGTACCGTCTCCTTGGCGCCGGCGACGATGCCCGGCAGCTGCTCGCCGAGCAGCACGAAGATCACGCCGTTGAGGGTGAACTGCAGCGTGTCCCACACCGAGTTGCGGCGCATGCGGGTGACCGCCATCGCCTGGCGGGAGATTTCGGCGAAGGTCATCGTTACGCCCGCCGCCACCGCGGCGAGGATGCCGGAGGCGTGGAAATGTTCGGCCAGCAGGTAGGAGCCGAACGGGATCAGCAGGCTGACCAGGATCTGCGAGCCGGTATCCTCGCCCCAGCGCCGCGTCACCCATGCCTTGGCCGCCGAAACCGCCAGGGTGACGAGCACGCCGATCGCCAGGCCGCCGCCGGCGACCCAGAGGAAGGTGAGGGCGGCTTCGCCCGCCGAGAAGCTGCCGGTCAGCGCGGCCGCGACGGCGAAGCGCAGGCAGACCAGTCCCGAGGCGTCGTTGAGCAGCGATTCCCCTTCGAGGATGTGCATCATGCGCTTCGGGATCGGCACGCGCGCGGCGATCGCCGACACGGCGATCGGATCGGTCGGCGAGACCACAGCGGCGAGCGCGAAGGCGACGGCGAGGGGCATCGCCGGGATCATCCAGTTGATCATCAGCCCCATGCCGATCACGGTGAGCAGCACCAGCCCGAGCGCGAGCTCGACCACGGTGGAAAGATCCTTGAACAGCTCGTCCTTGGGGATGCGCCAGCCGTCGAGGAACAGCAAAGGCGGCAGGAACAGGAAGAGGAACAGCTCGGGATCCAGCTCGACCCGGTGCGAGGTGGAGAGGCCGATCACCGCGCCCAGCAGGATCTGCACCAGCGGCACCGGTAGGTTGACGGGCAGCATCCGCGCGAAGGCGCCGCTGACCACGACGGCAAGCAGCAGGAACAGGATGATCGATACGGTTTCCAAGGCTCTGTCCCGTTTCTGGCGCGGCCTGGGTGCGGCCGCCTTGTTAATGTCCGGACACCGCTATGCGGTTCCGCGGGGTCTCAGCTCGCGCTGGCGAGACGGTAACCGACCCCCGGTTCGGTCACCAGCAACCGGGGATCGCTCGGATCCTCCTCGATCTTCTGGCGGAGCAGGCCGATATAGACGCGCAGATACTGGCTGTCGGCCGTGTCGCTGCCCCAGCCGACCGCGAGCAGGCGCTTGTGCGTCACCACCTGGCCGGCACTGAGCGCGAGGGTGCGCAGCAGGTCATATTCCTTGGGCGACAGCTTCACCGCGTCGCCGGCCAGCGACACGCGCCGCGTCTGGAAATCGATCTCCAGCGGTCCGCTGCGATAGGTGCTGGGCGCATTCTCCAGGCTCGAGCTGCGCCGGATCGCCGCGCGGATGCGGGCCATCAGTTCGCCGATTTCGAAGGGCTTGTTGACATAGTCGTCCGCGCCGTTGTCGAGCGCGGCGATCTTCTCGCCTTCCTGATGGCGGGCGGAGATGACGATGATCGGCACGGCGCTGGTCGCGCGGATTGCGCGGATGACGTCCTTGCCGTCGATATCGGGCAGGCCGAGATCGAGCAGCACGACTTCAGGCTTGATGTCCTCGGCGATGCGCAGTGCCGCCGCGCCGCCCGAGGCGGTGGCGACGCTATAGCCCTCGGCACCGAGCACCGGCTTCAGCACCGCGATCAGCGCGGGTTCGTCGTCGACGAGGAGGATGTTGGTCATGCGTGCGATGCCTCGACGAGCGGAAGACGGATGGTGATGCGGGTGCCGCGGCCATCGAGGCCGGGCAGGCTGGCTTCGATCGTGCCGCCGAGCGCCTCGACGAAACCCTTGGCGATCGCGAGGCCGAGGCCGTTCCCGCGCCCGGCGGCCTCGCTGCGGCCCGCGCGATAGAAACGCTCGAACACCCGGCGCAGTGCCTCTTCGGGAATGCCCTGGCCGCTGTCCGCGATGTCGATGCGACAGGCGCCCTGCTCGGCGAAGATCGCGATCTCCACCCGGGCGTCCTCGTCGCTATAAAGGATGGCGTTGTCGAGGATATTGATCAGCACCAGTTCGAACAGCGCGGCATTGGCGGCGACGAGGAGATCGGGGGCGGGCGCCTGCAGCGACATCTGCCGCCCGCCAGCGCGCGGACGAACACGGTGCAGCGCCGCGGCGACCATCTCCGCCGCGCCGAGGATTTGCAGCGGCTGGGCGACGCCGCCAGCTTCCAGCCGGCTCATCTCGAGCAGATTGGCGGTGTAGCGATTGAGCCGCTCACACTCTTCCACGATCCCGCGCAGCAACCCGGCCGAGGTCTCCGGATCGAGCTTCTCGCCATAGGCGATCAGGCTCGATGCCGATGCGCTGATCGCGGTGAGCGGCGTGCGGAAATCATGGCTGACCGATGCGAGCAGCGCGGTCTTCAGCTTCTCGGCCCGCGCAACGGCCTGGCGCTCGGTGATCTGTTCCGACAAGGCGGCGCGCTCCAGCGCGAGCGTCACCAGACTGGCGAGCGCATCGACAAACGCCGGCTCGATCTTCGCCGGGCGCGATGGCTCGAGTACCAGCACAGCGTCGGGGCCGTTCGCCGGCTGGAGGCGGCGTCCGACCAGGGCATGCTCGTCAGACGCCGCGGCCTGTGTTGCGATCCGCTGCGCGAATGCCTGCCATTCCGTAGTCGCTGATGCTGCGGAAAGGTTGCGCAGCCCGTCATCCTCGAACCGGAACAGCGCAGCCCGGACGCCGAGGATGTCGTGGACGGCGCGCTCGACGGTGACGGCGACATCGGGCAGGCGAATGGCGGACTGGAGCTGGTGGCTGAGCGCGAGCAAGCTGTGGAGCTGCTCGTTGCTCGACCGGGCCGCCTGGGCATGGTCCTTGAGCTGGCCGGCGAGGATGCCGGATACGAGCGCGCACAGGTTGAAGACGATCAGCGGGGCGATGTCGCCGCCGGTCGCGATCCGGAAGGTGAGCGCCGGCTCCGTCAGGTAGAAATTATAGACCAGGAAGGCGACGAGCGCGGCGATCAGCGCGGAGGCGAGGCCACTCAGCGCGCCGGCAACGGTGATGCCCAGCACGAACACGAGCGCGGACGCGACCTCGCCCAATGGATAGACGGCGAAGGCGGCGACGACCGAGAGCGCGAGCACCATCGCGGTGCGCAGCATGTCGTCGCGCTCCAGGTGCAGGCGGACGGCAAGCCGGCGGGCGATGGGTTTCGGTTGTCCGGACGTCATCGAATTCGTTGCGGTACCTGTGGTTGGTCCGGGCGGCGGGCCTGGGCCGGGGAGGGACCGTTCGCCCGCCGCCGCGGTGGGAACGCGCTTCTTCTAGGGGCCTGCAAAGGGGGTGCAGGAAAGCGCACTCTCGATCAACGGACTAATGGCTGTGCCGGATGACGGTCCATGCATAAAAAACCTATAGTAACGCCGATCCGCCGCTCCCCTCTAGGGATGTTTCCGAAACATTTCCTGGGAGGGGTCATGCGTAAGGAATGGATGCTGGCGGTGGTGATTGGTGCGGTGGCGCTGGGTGGTTGCACCAGGCGGCAGGCGCCGGCCAACGCGTCGGACGTGACTGGTGGCGGCACGGGCGGCGAGACCTATGCCGAGAATGGCGAGGATCCGGCGATCGCGCGTCTGCAGGCCGATCTGGCGGCGAATGCGGGCGACCGCGTCTTCTTCACCTTCGATGCCTATACGCTCTCGCCCGAGGCGCGCGCCACGCTGACGCGCCAGGCGCAGTGGCTGCGCCAGCACCCCCGCGTCGCCTTTCTGGTCGAGGGGCATGCCGATGAACGCGGCACCCGCGAGTATAATCTGGCGCTTGGCGATCGCCGCGCCCGGGCTGCGGCGGAATTCCTGACGCTACAGGGCATCGCGCCCGCGCGGATCACCACGATTTCCTATGGCAAGGAACGGCCCGAGGCGCTTGGCTCCGACGAGGCATCGCACGCGCAGAACCGGCGCGCCGTGTCGGTGGTCGTCAACCACCAGTAAGGCAGGGCGCGTGCGAGGCATCGCTGCCCCGTGCGCCGGCCGCCATCGTGGCGGACACTATCTTCTGCATTTTCTGCTCCCCTCCCTGCAACGGAGGGCTTCCGGGGTGGGTTGCGAGCCTGGAGCGGCCTTGCCGCCGGCTCAAGAAACGGAGAGGGCCGGGCATCGAGTCCGGCCTTTTCTGACCCACCCCCCTTCACCGGACCTCGAAGGCCAGTGCGACGCTAGACTTCGCGACGCGGATAGACGGCGCGGAAAATGCCGCCGACCACCAGCCAGCCGCCCAGTAACGCATAGGGGCGCCAATCCGCTTCGAAGCCGACGAAGATCAGCGCCAGCGCGCAGACCGTGCCCGCATAGGATACGAGCCGCATCCGGCCCGGTGCCAGTTTGAAGGCGGCAGCCTCGTACAAATCGGGATGTCGTTCGGTCACCCGGGCGGCGGACAGACAGATGCTGGCATATTTGAGCAGATTGGGGATGTTCACCGCCAGGAACAGGAAGGTCAGCTCCATCGGCAGGAACAGGCCTGCGCAGCCGATCGCGAAGACGGCGAGCAGCGCCACATAAGGCGTCTTCCAGCGCGGATGGACGCGGGCGAAGGCGGCCGGGAGCATGCCGGCGGTGCCCATCGCGTAGAGGCTGCGGCTGAACATCGCGAACATCGCGTTGAGCGACTTGCCGATCGACAGCACCGCGGCGAGCACGATCAGCGGGACGGCGACCGGCCCCATGAACTGCTTTGCGGCATCGAGGATCGGCGCCTGGCTGGCGCCGAGCGCAGGCGCACCGAGTACGCCCAGCGCGACGAAGCCGACCGCGAGGTAGAGCAGCGTCGCCGAGCCGATCGACAGCGCGATGCCCAGCGGGATGGTCCGTCGGCTGTTGGCGACTTCGGCACCGGCCTCGGTCGCCGCCTCGATCCCGAAGAACAGGCCCATCAGCAGCGGGGTGGCGGCGATCATGCCGTGCCAGCCTTGGGGGAACATCGGCTCGAAATGGTCGAGATCCACCGAAGTCGCGCCGCCCCAGATGATGAAGATCGCGAACAGGATCAGCATGCCGGCCAGCAGGATCTTCTGCGCGCGGGCGGCGATATGGACGCCAAACAGGTTGAGCAGCAGGGCGAGCAGCAGCGCGAGGAACATGGTCGGCTTCACCGGCAGCGGAACCAGCATCGAGGCATAGCGGACCAGCACCAGCGACAGCACCACCATCGCGCCCATGTTCGCGATGATCCGCGCCCAGGCGATGTAGAAGCCCCAGCTCGGGCTCAGGAAGCGCGCGGGCCAGGCGAAGGACGCACCGGATACCGGCAGCGCCGAGCCGAGAAAGGCGTAGCTGACCGCGATCAGATACATTGGCAGCGCGGCGATCAGTGCCGAGAAGAGCATCGCCGGCCCGGCGATCGCGGCGGCGGGGGCGATCGCCGAGAAGATCGAGACGCCCACGGCCGTGCCGAGTCCCATCGCGACCACGCCGCCAAGGTCGATGCCCTTGGCCAGCTTTTCGTCGTCCGTGCGCTCGCTCACTGCGCAGCCCCTGCGACCAGGAAGGCGCGGATGTCGGCGACCAGCTTCTGCCAGCTTGCATCGTCCGAATAGGCGACGTGCCCGGCGGGGTAGCGGGCGTTCCGGTAGCGCTCGGCGGGGAGCGAGGACTGGGCGAGGAGATAGTCCGCGGCACCCACCGTCGTGGTCAGGTCGAACAGGCCCGTGCCGACGAACAGTCGCAGCTTCGGGTTGGCCGCCATGTTCTTCTCGAGCTCGGCCATGAACGGCCAGTCGTTGAACGGTGAATCGCCGGAGCCATACGCCCAGTCACCGGGGAAGCGGGCGATCACCTTGTAGCCGGAGGGATCGGCCACGCCGATCCGCTTGAGCTCGCCCAGCACGGCTTTGCCATACAGGTCCGAGACCGGAGAGAAGGCGTCGGGGCCGACGATCTCGCCGGCATTGGCGGGGCGAGGCGCGGTGTAGCGCGCGTCGTAGCGGCCGAGCACCTTGCCTTCGGCGCGCAGCAGTTCGGTGCGGAACTGCTCCTTCGAGATGCGCAGGTCGTGTGCCAGATACCAGGCGCGTGAAATGCCGGTCAGATACTCGAGCTTCGCGGCGATCTCGGCGCGGCTGGCGGTGTCGAGTGCGGCACCACGGAACAGGGCGTTGAGATAGACGGGGCCGAAGGCGGTCGCCTCTGCCGCGCTTGCGGCAGGATCGCAGGCGGCGGGGCGCTTGTGGTGGTAGCAGGCGATTGCCGCCAGGGTGGGCAGCGAGATCGGATAGGTGATCACATTGTCGGGGCGCTGCGACGTCTCGATCATGTTGAGCGCCTGGCCGAGCAGCAGCACGCCGCGCACCTGCAGGGCGGGGTCGCGGAGCCGCAGTGCCTCGACCATCGTGGCGGCGCGGATCGTGCCATAGCTTTCGCCCAGGATGTAGAGCGGCGCGCCGGTGCGGCCATGCGTGGCCAGCCAGGCCTGGGCGAGTTGGGCTACGGCATCGGCATCGCCCTTCACCGACTGATAGACGCTGCGATCGGCATCCCCGGCAAGGGAGGAGAAGCCGGTGCCCGGCGGATCGAGGAAGACGAGATCGGCGAGGTCGAGCAGCGATGCCGGGTTCTCGGAGACGGGCGCCTCGGCAGGCAGCGGCGCGGCAGGGTCCTGCGGCACATGCGCGCGCATCGGGCCGAGTGCGCCCATGTGCAGATAGGCGGAGGCGGCGCCAGGGCCGCCGTTGAAGATGAAGATCACCGGGCGGTCGGCGCGGGCCGGGCCGGTATAGGAGACATAGCCTGCGGTGGCGTCCTGCTTGCCGGGCTTGCTGGAGATCGGGATCAGGCCGACTTCCGCCTCGATCTTCACGACCTTGCCGGCGGCTTTCACCACTTGCGTGCTGCGGGCCTGCACCTGGGCGAGGGACGGGGCGGAGAACAGGGCTGAGGCGAACAGCGCCGTTCCGCCCAGCGTGATGCGCAGCCTGCGCCCGATCTTCCCCCGCATGCTCATCCTTCCTGTTTTCCCGCCGCCTGCTGTTCCCGATAGCGGATCAGGCCATCGGTCAAGGCTTGCAGGCCGTAATCCACTTCCGCCGGCGCGCGGGCGAAGCCGATGCGGATATGCCCCGGTGCGCCGAAATACTCGCCCGGCGCGACGATCACGCCGCATCGATCGGCCAGCCATTCGGAGAAGGCGACCGTATCCTCGATCCCGACCAGTCGCGGAAACGCGATGCAGCCGAAATCGGGCAGGGCGCCTTCGAACAGCCCCTCGCTGAGCCAGTGGCGATGATAGGATTCGATGATCGGCCGGGCGCGCGCCATGATTCGGCTGCGATAGCCGTCGAACATCTTGGGCTGCTCGAGCACCAGTGCGGCAAAGGCGTGGGCAAGGTTGGAGACGCCGAAATCGATCTCCTCGGCCAGCGCGCGGATCGTCGCCATCCGTCCAGGCTCGCCGACGATCCAGCCGCAGCGCAGCGTGCTGAGCCCGTGCGACTTGGTCAGGCTGCTGACGCTGATCAGTGCGGGCGACAGGCTCGCGGCGGGCAGCGGGCGGAGCGCGGCGTCGACATAGTCGCCATAGACCTCGTCGACGATTACGGTGATGCCGCGGGCCTCGGCGATATTGCCGATCGCGATCAGCGTCTCACGGTCCAGCGCCATGCCCGAGGGATTGTGCAGGTCCGACAGGACGATAAGCCGCGTTCTGGGGCCGATCCGCGCGGCGAGCGCATCGGGATCGATGGTGAAGCGGTCGCCGCGCCGCTCGAAGCGATCGACCCCGATGCCATAGGTCTCCGCGATCTTGTGGAACAGGTCGAAGCCGGGATTCTCGACCAGAACCCGGTCGCCCGGCGCCAGCATCGCGCGATAGATCAGCGACAGTGCCCCGGTGGCGCCGGTGGTGCACAGCACCTGCTCTGCCGGCACCGCATAGCGCCGCGCGAGCTGCTCGACGACATAGGGATTCCCGCTGGCGAAGGCACTGGTGTAGCGCGATGTAATCGGTTCCGAAAACCCGTCGAGAATGATCTGGCGCAGCAGGTCGAAGGGTTCCGGGACGGAACTGTCGAACAGGCTCACCAGCAAATTTCGCTCCGATCGCACGGCGCGGATCACTCTGCGCACCCAATGCGAATAGGATTCCCCAACCGGCGCGCCGGCGCCAGCGGCTTCCGCATCGCCGAATGGCGGAAGGGAGAGGTCGGTGAATTCCGGCCGGTTCATATACTGGTTCGATTTCCGTCCGAAGCCTGGGGTCAAGTCCGTGGGTGCCGCCCGGCTCGGGGCCGGGCCGGGCGGCGGAAAGGTCACTTGAGCTTGATGGTCGCGCCGACGAAGAAGCGCCGCCCGAGGATGTCGCCATAGGCGATCTGCGGGTAGGACGGTTCCTTGTCGGTAAGGTTGTCGATGCCGGCGCGGATCGCGAACTTGCCGAGATCATATTGCGTCGAGATGCTGTGCACCGTGTTTGCGCTGAGCATCGGCGTGGGCGTCGTCTCGATCGTGGCATTCGCCGCGGAGCGGGTCCGGCCGCGATAGTCGAGCTGATAGGTGAAGCGGAACGGGCCGTTGTCATAGACCGCGTTGAACTGGCCCACCCATTTCGGGCTGAGATAGGTGTCGTCGGTGCGGGTGAAGGTGGTGCCGGTCACCGAGCGGGTGAGCAGCGCATTGTGCGTCGCCACCGCGCGAAGGGTCAGCCGCCCCGCGTCGCCGCCGAACACGTCCGACAGGGCGAAGCGATAGTCGATCATGTAGGTCTCGCCGCGATACTTGATCACGCCGGCGTTGAAGGTGGTGGTGGTGCCGGTGAGCACCGAACCGCCGATCGCGGTTGCGTTCGGATTGGCGATGCGCGAGAAGGCGCTGCAGACGGCGGCGTCCGGGGTCGCCTCGTCATAGCAGGCGGCCATGAAGTCCTCGGTCGTGAAGGGCGACAGGCCGTCCTTCAGATCGATCTGCACGCGATCGGCGCTGACCGTCAGGCCGGGCACGAAGCGTGGCTGGAAGACGAAGCCATAGGTAAGCGTGTCCGAGATCTCGTTGCGCAGGTTGCGATTGCCGCCGCTGGTGATCGTGGCGATGCTGAAATTCTCGGCAGGATCCTGGAAGCGGGCGAGGCGGGCCGCTGCGCTCAGGCCGGCTCCGGTGCCGTCGGGATCGACGCCGTAGCCGGGATTGGCCGCGAACAGCGCAAGGCAATTGGCCCGACGCGCGGCAGGATTGGGGCCGCCGCTGATACGATCCGCGTCGCACGGATCGAAGCCCACCGAATTGAGCGTGCTCGAGGTCGGCGCGAGCAGCTGGGTGAGCGTCGGCGCGCGGAAGTTGCGGCTGCGCGAACCGCGCAGGGTCAGGCCGCCGGTGACTTCCCAGCGCAGCCCGACGTCCCAGACATTCTCGCTGCCGGCAAGCGAGTTGTCGACATAGCGATAGGCGCCGCTCAGCTCGAGCGCCTTGACCAGCGGGAGGGTGAAGTCCTTGCCGACGAGCGGCATGATGACTTCGGCCGAGAATTCGTCGGTGTTGTACCCGCCGGACTGGGCGACCTGGGTCGATCCGTCGCCGAACAGGCCCTGCACATTGGCAGCGAGCGGCGAGAAGCGGGCCTTTTCGTCGCGATGCTCATAGGCCGTGCTGAATTGCACCGCGCCGGTCGGCAGGGTGAACAGGGTGCCGCCCAGCGTGGCGAGCAGGTCGACCTGCTCGTTGGTCCAGTCCATGCCGGCGCGGGTGCTCACATAGTCGCGCGCCGCCTGGCTGACATTGCCGCGGCCGAACGGATTGATCGGCGCGCAGCTCGCGTCGTTGTTGGTGGTATCGGCATCCGCGTTGATCGCGCAGACGACCTGACCGCCGCTCAGCACCGAGTTGATCGCATTGTTGTAGCGGCTGTTGATGACTTCCCAGCTGCGCTGCTGGCCCTCGACCCGGCCATAGCTGCCCGAGACCGACCAATAGAAGTTGCGCGTGCCGATATCGAAGTCACCATCGAGCGTGACCAGCGCGCGATAGGTGTCGGTGGTGGTGGTGCGCGTCGCGTCCGGTACCAGGTCGTAGAAATATTTCGAGAGGTACATCGGCGCGCCGGCGGCGAAGGTCGGCGAGATCGCGCTCAGCGCGGCCTTTGCCTGGCTTGTGAGAAAGCCGTTGTTGATCGTGAAGGCGATCGGGCCGGCATAGGTGCCGGCGTTCAGCGTGGTGCGGCTGTTGCCCTGCGGGATCTCGCTGCCGGTGGTGCGGGCGAACAGCAGCTCGGTCGAGATCTTCATGCGATCGGTCAGGTCGTAATGGCCGATCAGATTGGCGGTGTAGCGCTCCACGCCGGTGCGCAGGCCGGCCAGCTCCTGATAGGCGAAGCCGTCACCGCCCGAGGCGAAGGGGATGCCCTGGATCGTACCGGTATTGTACGGCACGACATTGCCGTTCGCATCGAACTGCAGCGCGCTGCCGCTGGCGTTGCGGGCCAGGAAGTTGGGCGGCGGCGCCGGGCGGGTGAAGATCACGCCATTGCCGTTGAACGGCCAGAAGGCGGCGTTGAAGATCTCCTTGACCGCGGGAATGCCGTCGCTCGGGCCGGTATCGGCCGAATTGCTGACGGTCAGGCGGCCAAGATTGGAGAGGCGGCGATCCGAGAAGCGCAGGATCGGCGACTTGGACCAGCCGAGATCGATCGCGACATTGCCGCGGCCGCCGGCGAAGTTGGTGCCGGCGGTGCCGCGCAGGCTGTACGTACCGTAATCGCCGCGCTCCGAAAGGCCGGTCTGCCCATCGAGCACCAGGCCCGAGAAATCGGTCTTCAGAATATAGTTGACCACGCCTGCGATCGCGTCCGAGCCATAGACGGCGGCGCCGCCGCCCTGGAACACTTCGACGCGGTCGAGCAGGCCGAGCGGAATGATGTTGGAATCGACCTGCGCGTCGCCAACGCCGCCGGGATCGCCGATGCCCGAGCTGCTGGTGACCATGCGGCGGCCGTTGACCAGGGTCAGTGTGCGGCCGGCACCGAGGCCGAACAGATTGGGTGCCTGAATACCCGAGCCGCTGGTCTCGCCCGATCCGTCGGCCTGGTTGAGCACGGGAACGTTGGAGGGCAGGTCGTTCAGCGCATCGGCGGCGCTGGTATAGCCGCGATCGACGATCGCCTGCTGACCGATGACCGAGACCGGCGCGGCGTTATCCGCCTCGGGCCGGCGGATACGCGAACCGGTGACGACGATCGGCTCGCCAGCTTCGGAGGCCGTGGCGCCGTCCTGCGGCACCGCTTCCTGCGCCAGCGCCGGCATGGCGACCATTGCGGTGATCAGCGCGGTCGATGCCATCAGCCGTCGCGCGATGCGGGTATGTGTGTTTGTCATGCTACCCTTTGCTCCCTGAAATGCGTTCCGATGGCCTGTGCGGCTCTGTCCCGGATCGACATCAGAATAGGCGGCTGGCCCGGAATTTTTTCCCGAAGCAGCCGCCGGGAGCGAAAAATATGAAACAAATTCGCAATGTGCGGCGCATGTGGAGCAAGATTTATGCTCAGGGGCGCAGGAAGGCTGCGAGATCCTTGCCGAAACGCAGCGTCTCGCGCGGATCTTCATACATCATATGGCCGCCGGCATAGCAGCGCAGCGTGAAGCGCGCGGAGACGCTCCTGGGCAGTCCGGCCGCCACGGCCTCGTTGCCGGCGCAGCTGTTGAGCGAGTCATACAGGCCGGTCGCCACCCAGGCGCGCAGGCGGGGCGCCTTCTCCATCGCGTGCAGCGTCCAGGGCTGGGAGGGGCTGGGCGGTCCCTCGCCGGCGCGGGCGCGGGCCAGCGAGTCCGGGGTGATCGGCGCCTGGTCATATTGCCACTGGGCGCCGGCATCGCTCTCCGGTGCGTCGATCCCGGCATAGCTGCCCGTGCGATAGCCGAGCGCGGTGCGGTAATAGTCGAGGACGACGCGGCCATCGGCGCTTTCGTCCTCGGGCGCGCCGGTCTTGCGCATGTCGAACAGGCCGAGCGTCTTGTCCTGGCCGGCGAGCAAGCCGGTGCGGAAGGCGCGGGGCGATACCCACAAGGTCTTGGCGTCGATCGTCGCGGGATCGAGCCCCTGGAAGCGGGCGAGCCCGGCGATCACCTCGGCGCGATCCTCGGGCGAGAGCGCATCGGGCGCGGCAAGGGCGGGGGCATAGACCTGCTCGGCCCAGCGCTGTGCCTGGGCCAGTGCGCGCGGCTGGTCGGCCTGCAGTTCGGGCGCGAGCTTGCCCAGTGCATGTGCGGTGGCGGTGCGGTTGACCAGTGACAGCGCGCGCAGGCGGTTGCGATCCGGCATGTCGCCGAGCGGGATGCCGCCCGAGATCAGCGCGATGCCGGCCACCGGCACCTTGGCGTCGATCAGCTGCTCCGCCACGCCGGCCGCGCGCCAGGTGCCGAAGCTCTCGCCTGCGAGGTAGAGCGGGGAGGCGGCACGGCGATAGGCGGCGCGGAAATCGGTGACGAAGCCGGCGACCGAGGCGATGTCGGCATTGGTGCCGTAGAAGTCGGTCGCATGGGCGGGATCGTCCGCCTTGCTGAAGCCGGTGCCGACTGGATCGACGAACACTAGGTCGCTGGTGCCGAGCGGGCTCGCTGCGTTGTCCACCAGCTTACCGTGCTTGAGGATCCGCGGGCCGACCGCGTGGAACTGGAGCGTGCGCGAATCCGCGCCGGGGCCGCCATTCCACACGAAGGTCAGCGGGCGCGGCTTGCTGCCGGGGACCAGATAGGCGGTGTAGAAGATCCGCCCGCGCACCTCGCCGCGCAGATTGCGCACTGGCAGCGTGCCCGCGCAGGCGATGTAGCCGAGCTGCTTGCCGCCGATACGGGCACTGTGCCGCGTCTCCACCGCGTCGCTGCTGCAGGTCCGGGCGCTGACGGTGACCGGCATCAGCGATCCCGTGGCCAGCAGCATCGCGCAAGATAGGGCTCGAACCTTCATCGGCTTACTCCTTCGCAATCCTTCTAGCCGGACCGATGGGGAATTTTTATGCGCAACGCGGCGGGTTTGCGGAGACCCGAGCGATCCATTCCGCTGTGATCGCGCACGAAAATCGGCAAAAACTATTCGTCGAACCGGCGCTAAGCTGATCGGCAATTCGATAAGGAAAGGGCGGGGCATGCGATCGGGCGTCACACGGCGCGAAATCCTGGCAGGGGCGGGCGCCGCACCCTTGGCCATGCAGGCCGCTTCCGCTGCCGTGGCCTCCACGCCGCTGCCGGACAAGACGAGCTTCGCGCCGATGCCCGGCCCCTATCTGGACTCGGGCACGATGCACCCGATCCCGCTCGGCGCCCGCGACGCGGTGCGCGGCTATCTCGATCAGCGCGCCACCACCGATGGTCATTATCCCACCGACGCGGTCGAGACCCGGGTGAAGACCAGCTTTGCCAGGCTGATCAACGCCACGCCGGAGGAGATCGCCTTCGTCCAGAGCACCACGGCGGGCGAGCAGCTCGTCATCGATGCGCTCGATTTCCCGCGCGCCGGCGGCCGGATCGTTACCGACACGCTGCACTTCTTCGGCTCCTTCTACCTTTATCAGGAGCTGGCGAAGCAGGGCGTCGACGTCGCCTGGGTGAAGCCCGTGGACAATCGCATCTCTGTCGACGCGATGGAAAAGGCGATCACCCCGGGCACCCGGCTGGTCGCGCTGTCGCTGGTCTCGACCTACAATGGCTTCGAGCATGACCTGAAGCGCGTGTGCGAGATCGCCCATGCCCGCGGCGCGCTGGTCTATGCCGACATCATCCACGCCGCCGGCACGATCCCGATCGACGTGCGCGCCACCAATGTCGATTTCGCCGCGACCGCCAGCTACAAATGGCTGATGGGCGATTTCGGGCTGGGCTTCCTCTATGCCCGCGCCGACCTGCACGACCGATTGAAGCGCACCCGCTATGGCTATTACCAGCTCGCGAAGTTCGCCCCGCACGTCTATCCCTTCGATCCGCCGGGCGAGACGATCGCCGATGTCGCGCCTCGTCCGGACATGGAGGGGCTGTTCGCCGGCGGTACCCATTCGCACACCGTGGTCGCGCAGCTCGACTGGTCGCTCGACTATATCCTCAAGCTCGGGGTCGATCGCATCGCCGCGCATCGCCAGCCGCTGATAGCGCGGCTGCGCAAGGGGCTAGCCGAGCGGGGCTACACGATCGTCACCCCGGCCGGCAGCCGCACACCGCTGATGACCTGCGCGCTGGAAGGCGCCTACACCAAACTCTCCGATCCGCTGAAGGCGGCGAAGGTTCAGATCACCCTGTCGCGCAACCGTTTCCGGGTCTGCCCGTCGGTGTTCAACGACCTGGACGATATCGAGCGGCTGCTCGCCGCGCTTCCCCGCATTTCCTGAAAGGCTCCCTGATGCGCCGTGCTTTGTCTGTCGCCCTGCTGCTCGCTGCCGTCAGCCCCGTTGCCGTTCACGCGCAGAACGGCGATGCGCCGATGCCGCCGGCCTTCCTGCGCGCGATGGAGCCGATGGTCCCGCGCGATGCCGCCAGCGATCGGGTCGTGACCACGCAGCATGTCGCGACGATCGGGGGGAAGAAGCTCGCCTATCGCGCGGTCGTCACCGAACTGCCGATGCCGGGGGCGGACGGCGCGCCGGTCGCGGTCGCGGTGAGCTATGGCTATCTTGCCGATGTGAAGGGCGACGCCACGAAGCGGCCGGTGCTGTTCGTGTTCAACGGTGGCCCGGGCGCTTCGTCCTCGCCGCTCCACATGCAGGCGCTGGGCCCGCGCCGCATCGTCGGCAAGGGCGATGCCGCGCATCTCGAGGACAATCGCTTCAGCCTGCTCGACACGGCCGACCTCGTGTTCATCGATCCGGTGGGCACGGGCGCGAGCATGCCGCTCAAGGACAAGGACGCCTCCAGCTATTGGGGGGTCGGCGGCGATGCGCGCGGCGTGGCGCTGATGATCGAGCGCTGGCTGGCGGCGAACGGGCGCACCGGTTCGCCGGTGGTGCTGGTGGGCGAAAGCTATGGCACCTCGCGGGCGCTCGCGGTGCTGAACGAGACCAGCAAGGCGAAGAAGGCGCTGCCCGATGGCGTCGCGCTGCTCTCGCTGTCGATCGGCGACAGCGACGGGCCGGTGATCTCGGAGGTGGTCAAGCTGCCGACCTTGGCTTCGGTTGCCTGGTACCATCAGGCGATCGATCGCGGTGGCCGCAGCGTCGAGCAGTTCTATGCCGAGGCACTCGACTTCGCGCAGAAGGACTATGCGCTTGCGCTGCTCAAGGGCTCGACGCTTTCGGCCGCCGAGAAGCGCAAGGTCGCCGAGCGCATGTCTGCACTGACCGGCCTGCCGGTGTCGCTGCTCGAGGAAAAGAACCTCCGCCTCGATAACTACGATTTCATGCTCAACCTGCTCGCCGCCAAGGGGCTGCGCACCGGCCAGCTGGACGGCCGCGCCACGCGCGCGATCGCGGAATCCAAGCTCCGCCCGCCGTTCGACGATCCCTCGATGACGCTCGGCGCCAGCTCGGCGCAGCTGATCGAGACCTATCTGAAGAGCGAGCTCGGCTATGCGCTGCCCAGCCCCTATCGCAGCCTCAACCTGGGCATCAACTTCAAGTGGAACTGGGACAAGGAATATGGCGGCAGCTACCGTTCCATGTCCTTTGCGCCCTATCTTAAGGCGGCGATGGACGCCAAGCCGAGCCTGCGCGGCTTCACCGGCGGCGGCTATTACGACATCACCACCCCGGTCTATGCCGGACAGTTCGCGCTGGAGCAGGCAGGCGTGCCGATGGACCGGGTTGCGGCGCATCACTATGCCGCCGGCCATTCGGTTTTCGAGGACGAGGCCGGGCTGGCGGCGCTGAGCGCGGACCTGCACGCCTTTGTCGCGCAGGTGGTCGCCGCGAAGCGCTGAGCTATTTTGCCGGGACGTTCGCCTGCCAGCGGGCGTCCAGGCCGGCCGCCGCGTTTTTGCCCTTCGCGGCGGCCACGAAGGAAATGCCGCGCAGCGTCACGCTGTGCCCGCCCAGCAGGCGCCCCGAGATGGTGTAGCCGATATCGTAGAGCGCCGCGTCCGAGTGCGGCTCGCCATCGACCAGGAAGCGGGTGGTGATCAGCACCGGCACGCGTTCGTCACCCCGGCTGTTGTCGGGAAGCTTTGCCGCGCTGCGGGCCTTCTTCAGCGCCTCGTCGAACCATTTCACGTCGATCCGCGGTTCACCGGTGGTCTCCACTGCGGCGATGCCCAGGCCGGAGGGGAAGGCGATCTTCTGGCTTTGTATGGTCTGATCCGCGGAGGCCGGCTTCAGCGCCAGCACGCGCTCCCCGGAATCGGCGGCGACCAGCACCAGCGTGGCGGCGCGGGCAGAGGCACGCTGCGCGCTCGCACTTTCCGCAGCCTTGCTGTCGCTGCGCTGGCTCCAGTTGTTCCACAGGGTCAGCGCGGAAATGATGACGGCGACGACCGCGAGCACCTCGCCCAGCGTGATCCAGCGGCGGCGGATCGCGGCCGCCTCGGCGGCGCGGTCCTCGCGCTTCTGGTCGGTAGGCGTGGCGGGCTTTTCGGGCTGGGGAGAATCGGCGGTCACGCCCGTCGTTCGAACATCCGAAGCGCAGGGCGTCAAGTCGCGGCGTTCAGAACAGGAACTCGTCTGCCGCATCATGTGCCGGGGCGCTGCCTGCCGCCTTGGGCGTCGCTGCCGGGCGCACGATCTTCGGCGCCTCGGCAAAGGGCTTCACACCGAAGGCCGGATAGATTTCCGACGGGAAGTAGATCGTGCCGCCCTTCACCACCATTGCGATGCGGTGCAACTCGCGCAGGTCTTTGGTCGGATCGCCGGGCAGCAGCAGGAAGTCGGCGCGCTTGCCGCGGGCGATCGAGCCGAGTTCCTGATCGCGGCCCATATAGACCTCCGGCGTCAGCGTGCCGAGGCGCAGCACCTCGGGGATCGGAATGCCCGCCTCGCCATAGATTTCCAGCTCACGGTGCACCGAAAGCCCGGTCGCGTCGTCGGTGCCCGGCAGCAGCGTGATGCCACGATCGTGGAGCAGTTTGAGCAGCTGCTTCACCTTGACCATCGCACTATCATAGGCGGCGGCGTCCTCCGGCCCGGCGATCGGTGCGATCGCCTGGCGGCGGCGGCGCTGCAGGCCGATCGGCAGATGGTCGATATAGCTGGCGACGGAGGGGCTGGGGGCGCCGTTGCGGCTGAGCATCAGCAGCTCGAGCGTCACCGCGGTCGGATCATGCGCGATACGGCCTGCGACCATCGCATCCACCGTCTTGCTCACCCGGGCCGAGGCAAGGTCGAGCCCGGCGGTGCGCCGCATCGCGGTCAGGCGCAACGGGGTACGGGTATCCTCCTTGGGATCGAGTACCCAGCCGAGCATCAGCTGGTTGATATGGGTGACTTCGTTATAGCCCGCCGCGATCATCGCATCGGCATTGGTGAAGGCGGGGATGTGCCCGGTCACACCCATGCCCAGCCGGTGCGCCTCGCTGGCGATGGCGGGCACCCAGGCGGGGTTCATGCTGTTGTAGATCTTGATCTGCCAATAGCCGCGCGCGGCATACCAGCGGACGGCGTCGATCGCCGCGCTCTCGCTGTCGGCTACGATGCCCAGCCGCGCCGAATAGGGGCTGCGGCCCTCCAGGAAGCCGTTGGGCACGATGCGCGGCCCGGCGACTTCGCCTGCGTCGATCTGGCGGATGAGCTGGGGCAGGAAGACATTGTCGTTGCCCATGTCGCGCACCGACGTGACGCCGGCGGCGATATAGAGCATCGCCGATTCCAGCCCGATATGCGCATGCATGTCGTGCAGGCCGGGCAGCAGCGTGCCGCCATTGCCCTCGATCGTCGCTTCGCCGGGCGAGGCGGGGGTATCGAGCGGCTGGATGCCGGTGATGCGCCCGTCGGCGAACAGCACGGAGACCGGCTCGCCGAGCTTGCCCGAGGCGGGATCGAAGACGCGGACGTTGCGGATGCGCACCGGTGCGTCGATCTTGTGGGCGAAGCGCTGCTGGAGCGCGGCATAGCGCCTGGCGGTCAGCTCGGTCGCCAGTTTGGCCAGCGCCGGAACCTCGGCCTCATGGCCCTCGCGCACCACCGCACCGCCGGTGTCCAGCACCGCGAACAGCCGCTGCTGGCCGTCGAGCAGGATCATCTCGGGCGACAGGTCGATGCCGCTGATCGCATAGGCCTGATAGGTGGCGGTGCCGATCTTCGTCGGCCCGAGCTTCTCGATCCGCAGCTGCCCGCCGGGCATCGCCGGCAGCGTGCCGTCCGCCCGTTTCAGCAGTGCCCGGGCATAGAGGCCGAGCGCCCAAGGGCTGGCATTCTGCCCGATATAGAGGCCGGCACCGGAGACCGGGGCGCTGCGCTCGCCCATGGAATCGGTCCAGCGCGCGGTGCCACCTTCGCGGGTGAAGCTCTCATGGACGTCGCCGCCAAAGGTCGACTTGCCGTCGAGCGCCCAGCGCACCGGCAGGCCGTCTGCGCCAAGCGCGATCGTCTCCGCCATGGTCGGGCCGCGGCCGTTGTTCTTCACGTCGTACTTGATAGTGACGGCGCTGCCCTGCTGGTCGGCGTCGACGAAGCCGACCTTCTCGCCATTGGCGATCACGCTCAACCGCTCATGCTGGGCCAGCGCCGGCGTGGCCGTGAACAGGGTGGAGGCAAGCAGAGCGGTACGCAGAAGGGTGGGCGACATCAGCTGAGCGAGCTCCGGTAGAGATGGGCGGCGACGGCGAGGTCTTGCACGGCATGGCCGAGCGACTTGTAGAGGGTGATCTCGGTTTCGTTCTGGCGGCCGGCGACGCGGCCGAGCAGCACTTCGCCGATCTCCGCGACGATATGCTCGTCGGTGACAATGCCGGCCGCCTTCGCCACCAGGAACTCGGCGGCGGCATCGAGCGCGGAGGCGCGGCTGTCGGCGATATAGCGGCTCATCGCGACCAGCGCGTTGTCAGCCTCGACCGGACCGGGGCCACTCGATCCGACCAGATTGACGTGGGTGCCGGGTCGCAGCCAGGCGCCGAAGATCACTGGCTCGGCCGACGTGGTGAGCGTGCAGATCACGTCCGCCTCGCGGGTGGCGGCTTCAAGATCGGAGACGGCTTCGGCGCCAAGCGACGCGAATTCGGCGGCAAGGCTCGCCGCCTTGTCGAACGAACGCCCCCAGATCAGCACGCGAGCGAAGTCGCGGACCAGCGGCAGTGCGCGCAGATGGGTGCGCGCCTGGCCGCCGGTGCCGATAATCAGCAGCGTACGCGCATCCTTGCGGGCGAGCGCATCGGTGGCGACTGCGGTGGCTGCAGCGGTGCGGATATGGGTGATTTCCTCGGCATCGGCGATCGCGACCGGCTCGCCTTCGTCCGGCTCGAACAGCAGTACGACCCCGCGATGCCGACGGAGGCCCGGCGAGCTGGGATCGGCGAAGACGCTTATCATCTTTGCGCCGAACATCTCGCGCTCGCCGAGCGCTCCGGGCATTTGGGCAAAGGTGCGACCCGAGCCCAGGGGGATCATCGTGCGAAGGAGCTGGCGGGTGGTGCCCGCGGACAGCGCCTTCATCGCGTCGCGAACGACGCGGATACAGTCAGGATAGCTCAGATGATCGCGCACATACTGGCCGTCGAATATCGCCAGCTGCTCGCGCTTCATGCCGTGCCCTCCCTTCGGATCTCTGCAGACAGAATAAGTCGGCCGCCCCGCAAACGCTTGCCTGTCATCGCACTGTAATTTAGCGTTTGGGAAAATATGATCCAATTTCCGCCGGGGAGGCGCATAAATATGTCCGACAATCTCGACAGGATGGACATCAAGATCCTCGAACGGCTGCAGATCGACGCTTCGGAATCTTCCAGCGAGATCGCCGAGCGGGTCGGCCTCTCGCAATCGCCCTGCTGGCGCCGGATCCAGCGGCTGCGCGAGGAGGGCTATATCAAGGCGCAGGTGGCGATCCTCGACCGCGAGAAGTTCGGCGAGAGCATGTATATCTTCGCCCAGCTCAAGATCGGCCGGCTGAGCGATGAGGGACGCGAGCGCTTCATGCGGGCGATCGAGGACATTCCCGAAATTACCGAGGCCTATACGCTGTTCGGCGAGATGGACGTGATGCTGAAGGTGCTGGCGCCGAGCATGGCCTGGTACCAGAATTTCACCTTCCGCACGCTGCTCCGCCTGCCTGGCGTCGAGGACATCCGGTCGGTCGCGACGCTATCCGAGATGAAGTGCAGCCACCGGCTGCCGTTGCCGTCGCGCTGACGAGACGAGGCCGCGTCCCGCCAGCGCGGAACCGTCATGCGATGCCGGCGCGATCCATCGCCTGCAGCGCGTCGCAGAAGCGGGCAATGCCCGGCAGGTCGAAGCCGGCGATGTTGATCCGGCCCGATCCGGCCAGATAGATGGCATGCTCGCTGCTCAGCCAGTCGATCTGGGTGCGCGTGAGGGGCAGGGTGGCGAACATCCCCTTGCCGCGCGCGATCGGCGTGAGGTCGATCGCGCCGATCCGCCCTTCGGCAGCCAGCGCGCGGCGAAGGCCGGCGAGGCGCTCGCGCACCGTATCGAGTTCCTCACGCCAGATGCGGGTGAGGTCTGCGTCCTCCAGAATGACGCGGACAATGGCGGCGCCGTGATCGGGCGGCATCGACCAGTTGGCGCGGGCGAGCGCGAGCAGGTTCGAATGGGCAACGGCACCGCGTTCTTCGTCGGGTGCGGTCACCCACAACGCGCCGACACGCTCGCGGTACAGGCCGAAATTCTTGTCGCAGGAATAGGCGAGCAGCCCGAACGGCACCGCGGCGAGCACGGCGCGCGTGCCCAGGGCATCCCGCTCGAACCCGTCGCCCAGGCCCTGATACGCAAGGTCGACCAGCGGCAACAGGCCGCGCCGGGCGATGACTTCCGCAATCGCTTCCCAGCCGAGCGGATCGGGATCGATGCCCATCGGATTGTGGCAGCAGCCATGGAGCAGCACCGCATCGCCCGGATCGGCCGTGTCCAGCACCTCGAGGAACCGGACGAGGTCGAAGCTTTGCGCGGCGATATCGAAGGCGTCGACCGACTTCGGCTCGACGTGCGCGGCCTCGAAGACCGGGGCATGGTTGGCCCAGCTGGGTGCGGCCATCCAGATGCGACGCACGCCGGCACGGGCAAGCAGCTCGGAGGCGAGCCGCAGGGCGCCCGTGCCACCCGGCGTCTGCAGTCCGTAGCGACGTTCGGCGGGCACGGCATCGGCCAGCACCATCTCTGCGAGCAGGTCGACAAAGTCGGTATCGCCGGCAGTGCCCAGATAGGATTTGCTCTGCTGGTCGCGCACCAGCCGTTCCTCGGCCAGCTTCACCGCGCGCATCACCGGCGTGTGGCCATCATCGTCCCGGAAAACGCCGACGCCCAGATCGATCTTGCTCGTGCGGGTGTCGCCGCGAAAAGCGCCGATGATCTTCAGTAGCGGATCGGCAGGCTGGAGGGCGAGCGTATCGAACGGCATGACGGGACCCCTGTTTGGTTTGCTGCGCGCAAAATATCAGGGGTTCGGGCCAATGTTCGTGCGTAATGGCCCTCTTCCAGGGCTTTTGTGCATCACTGTCGCGAGAATCTGGAGATATGTGCAAACCTCGTGCATGGAATGCGGATGGCGCGCGAACTCGACAGCTTCGATCTCCGGATTCTCGAGCAATGGCAGTTGCAGGGCGATCTCGGCCCGGTGGAGATGAGCGAGCGGGTGCATCTTTCCGCTTCGCAATGCTCCCGGCGGATGCAGCAGCTCCGTCAGGCGGGCTATCTCTCCCGGGTGGCCGGCGTGCTCGACGCGGACAAGCTCGGGATCGGGGTCAGCGCCTATGTTCTGGTCACGCTGCGTTCGCACGAGGCGGGATGGCTCGAAGCGTTCCACCAGCGCATCGAGGGTATGGATGAAGTGCTCGAATGTCAGGCGTTGACCGGTGAGGCGGACATCATCCTGAAGGTGGCGACACGCGATCTTGCGAGCTTCAATACCTTCCTCGTACGCGAACTGCTGGCCGCGCCCGAAGTGGCGACGGCGCGCTCCAGCATCGTGCTGGAGAATCTGAAGAGCAGCACCGCCTTGCCCGTGCGATTTGCGCGGCGTTCGACCGGGCACGGGGCCGACCGCGCATAAATCATGTGCGCATGCCGCTCTGCGCGATGAGATCGCCGATATTTTCGCGCCATCGGGCCGATAGGATCGGGGCAAGCGGAGGAGAAATCATGACCAAGCTTTCCCGAAACGCCGTTCTGGCAATGGCCATCGCCCTGGCGCCGGTTTCCTGGAGCAGTGCGGTAACCGCCGATCCGGTGCCCGAACTGGCGATCACCATTGCACCCGCCGCGCCGGATGCCGCGCACAACATCCCCTATGTCGATGTGACGGTGGTCACCCAGGGCGTGCACCGCAAGGCGGGTGAAGACCTGTTCAAGCTCGCGCTGGTTGCCAATACGGTGGTGACCAGCGGCAAGGATCTTCAGGGGCTCACCATTGCCGATGCGGCGGGTACGATCGTCGCCGGGGTCAAGGATGTGGAGGATGACGGCTCCAACCGCACCCGCATCTGGCAGGCGCCGCGCGCGATCGATGGCGCGGTGACGATCCGGTACCGGGTGCCGATCGATGCGGCGGCGGCGCCGCTCGCGCTGCCGCAATATGAGATGCGCACCGAGAAGGACGGCTTTTCCGCTGCGGCCAATGCCTTCGTGATCCTTCCCGCCGACGAGATCGCGCGCCGCGCACGGATCCGGTGGGATTTCGCCGCCTATGGTGCGGGTGGCGTTGGGGTTTCCAGCTTTGGCGTTGGCGATGTGACCAGCAACGAACCCCTGCCGGCGTCCCGGCTTGGCTCGGTCTATTACATGGGCGGCAAGCCGGGCGTGTTTCAAGCGGGCGGGGACGGATTCTTCGCGGCCTGGCAGGGCTCTCCGCCCTTCGCGATGGATCCGCTGATGCACTGGGCCGGCGATCTCCACCGCTATTATGGCAAGTTCTTCGGCTATATGCCGCCCAGCTTCGGCGTGTTCGGGCGTACCAATGTCCGCAACCCCGGCAGCGGCATCGGCCTGACCGACAGCTTCGCCTTCACCTTCAACAACACTTCGAAGCCGGATGACCTGAAGTCGTTGCTGGCACATGAGATGCTGCATAGCTGGGTGCGCTCGCTCGATGAATCGATGGATGCGGCGGGTGGGCTCGACCGGTCCTGGTTCGGCGAGGGGCTGGCCGTGCACTATCAGCGCATGCTGCCTTATCGCGCCGGCATGATCACGAAGGACGAGTTCCTGGCCGACCTCAACGAGACGGCCGCGCGCTACTATACCAACATCAAGATCAATGTGCCGAACGCGGAAATCCCGGCGGGATTCTGGAAGGACACGCGTATCCGGGTACTGCCCTATGATCGCGGGTCGCTCTATTTCGCCGCGCTCGATGCGGCGGTGCGCAAGGCCTCGGGTGGCAAGCGCGGCCTCGACGACATGGTGCGGACGATGCTGGCAGCGCGTCAGGCGGGGAAGCCGATGAACGAAGCGCTCTGGCGTTCGCTCCTGAAGGCAGAACTGGGCGACAAGGGCGTCGCCAATCTTGATGCAATGCTTGCCGGCGGCACGGTCACGCCGCCCTCCGACGCATTCGGACCCGGGTTCCGCCGCGTGTCGCGGATGCTGCGTCGCTTCGATCTTGGCTTCGATCCCGCGTCGCTGACCGTGCGGCCCAAGATCGTGAAAGGGCTGATCGCCGGTTCCGAAGCGGAGAAGGCCGGTCTGCGTAACGGCGACGAAATCCTCAACACCTTCTCGCAGGATGGTCTCCAGGGAGACCAGACGCGGATGCTTACGCTGGAGGTGAAGCGCGGCACGGAGACGCTGTCGATCCGCTATCTGCCGCGGGGCGAGGTGGTTTCCGCCTGGCAGTGGGAAGCCGTGCCGACGAAGAAGGGCTAGCGCGCGGGTGTGGGACTGCCGGCCGCAGTCCGTCAGGAAGAATTGAGTCGAAATTCTTGCTCCCATTGCGCGTTTTGCGCCTGCGATCGGTCGATCGCAGGCGGTGTGCTCAACTCGCCGAGTTGCGGATCCTTGAATGTGCCGGCCCCATTCCGGGGATCCTGATAGGGCTTCCCGGCCGCCCTGATGCCGCAGGCATATTTGCGGCGCCAAGAAATGGGTCCGATTCGCTTAGAAGCTCATAAGACGAAGACGGTCATCCTGAACGATGTCTTCGCTCAGCGCCGAGTCGCGGACCTGCCGCCCCACATATTCAAGCAGGCCAGTGCGTGGCGCGCTCAGATGTGAGCGGCTGGAAACCATCAGGCGGAGACACAGGCGTTCGATATGACATGGGGGTATCGGTATGGCGTCGGTCTTTGATTGATGTCGGGAGCCCTTGTGACGGTTTCGCTCCGATATCGGAGGCCATGGCGATTGCGCGGTATCGAGTGCTGTGGAATTCTGTTCGCGATGGATATGACGGGCGGGCACGACAGCTTCCTGGTGGTGCTGTCGATCGCAATTGCGATCTTCGCATCATTCACCGCGCTCAGCCTGGCGAGCCGCATTCGCTCGTCCGCTGGATGGACGCGCCACGTCTGGATCTCCGCCGCGGCCCTGGCCCTGGGCGGCGGCATATGGTCGATGCACTTCGTCGCGATGCTCGCCTTCAGCATGCCGGGCATGCGGATGAGCTACGACCTGGGCCTCACCCTTTTGTCGCTCGCTCTCGCATTGGGATTTACCGGGGCCGGTTTCGCTACCCTCAAATGGCACGCAGTTTCACTGGGACGTGTCTTCGCCTCCGGTCTGATGATGGGGCTCGGGGTGGTCGCGATGCACTATATCGGCATGTCCGCGATGCGCATGCCGATGACCCTGAGCTACGGCCGGTTCTGGGTCAGCATATCGGTGCTCATCGCGATCGGTGCGGCGACGGCGGCCGTCTGGCTGGCCTCGCGCGATCGCAAGATGAGCCACCGTGTGGCGGCGGCAGTGGTGATGGGCTTTGCCATTGCCGGCATGCACTTTGCCGGCATGCGAGCTGCCATCTTCACGCCTGCGGGACACATCCACAACGAGGATGGGCTGGCGAGCCTGGGCCAGACCTATCTCGCGGCGGCCGTTGCCGGGCTGACAATCCTCATCCTGCTGCTCGCGCTGGGCGCGGCGACGCTCGAACGGCTCTTCCAGGGCTTCGCCCGGCGCGAGGCCCGGATCGCGTTGCGGCTGGAGATAGCCGACATCCTGCGGGCGCGAAGCACCGACGAGGCGCTGGTCGAAGTCGCAGCGCGGATGGGCGCACATTTCGGCGTGGCGCGCACGGGCTATGGCCAGCTCGACCCGCTCGAGGACATGTTCGACTATGACGTCTGCTGGACGGACGGGTCGGTGCCCGCGCTGCTCGGCCGGTTCCCGGCGGCGGCGTTCGGCGTCAAGATCGTGGCGGCGCTCGGCCGGGGTGAAACGGTGGCGGTTGACGATCTGCTCGGGTCTGCGCTCGGCGACGAAGCGCGGACCCGGGATACCGCCCGCGAGGTCGACACCCGCGCCATCCTCGTCGTCCCATTCGTGCGCGACGGTCGGCTGCGGACGATCATCTATCTCAACGACAGGAAGCCGCGGCATTGGCGGAGCGACGACATCCTGTTCATGGAGGAGATCGCCGAGCGCACCCGGCTGGTAATCGAGCGCGCCGCGGTCGAGGAGCAGCTGCGCGAGCTGAACGCCACGCTTGAAGCCCGGGTCGAGGCTCGCTCCGCGGAACTGCGCCACGCGCAGGAAGCGCTGCTCCAGAGCCAGAAGATGGAGGCGGTCGGCCAGCTGGTCGCGGGGCTGGCGCATGACTTCAACAATCTGCTCGGCGCGGTGGTTGGCGCCTTCGAGCTGATCGGCAGGCGCGCCGACAATCCCGACAAGGTCCGCCATTTCGCGACTGCCGGTCTGCAGGCAGCCGAGCGTGGCTCGCGGCTGACGGGACAGCTGCTCACTTTCTCACGCGCGCAGGGCGTCCAGCTGCAGCCGGTGCTGGCGGGTGAGGTCATCACAGCAATGGGGGACCTGCTGCGTCGCACGGTGGGGCCGATGATCGTGCTGGAGCTGCCGCGTGATCCCGTATCGGTGCCGGTGATGGCCGATCCGACCCAGTTCGAGATGATGCTGCTCAACCTGGCGATCAACGCGCGCGATGCGATGCCGCGCGGCGGCAGGCTGACGCTGTCGACCGCCGTGCGCCACATCACCGAAGATGCCGAGCTGGTGCCGGGCGACTATGTCGAGATCGCCGTGGCCGATACCGGTACCGGCATGGATGAGGAAACACTTCGCCGCGCGATGGAACCCTTCTTCACCACCAAGCCCGTGGGCAAGGGGACGGGCCTGGGGCTGGCCCAGATCTATGGCAGCGCACGCCAGGCGGGTGGATCGGTGCGGATCGAAAGCGTGCTGGGAGAAGGCACGACGGTGCGCGTGCTGCTTCCGTGCACCGACCGGGCGCCGGTGTACGGCGAGGCGGGCGGGGTGGAGATCGCACCAGCTGCGCCCCGGCCGCTCACCATACTGTTGGTCGACGACGACCCGGATCTCCGCGTCGTGTTGGCCGATGCGCTCGAAACGCTGGGGCACCGCGCGATCCAGGCGGATGACGGCATTTCGGCGCTGGCAGCCCTGGAGGAGGAGGTGCCGGACGTAGTCCTGCTGGATTTCGCGATGCCCGGCATGAACGGCGCGGAACTTGCCGCGGAGATCCGTCGCCGCTGGCCGACGCTGCCGATCGTGTTCGCCAGCGGCTTTGCCGATACCGGCGCGATCGAGGCGGTGGAGAGGGATGCGACGATCTTGCGCAAGCCCTTCCGCGTCACCCAGTTGCTCGAGCTGTTCGAAACCACCATGGATCGTCAGGGCGTCGCGCCGACAGCAACGGACGGACGCTAGGTCCATCCACTGCCTGGGCATCGGGGCTCGGAGCGGCGATTACTGTGCCTGCGGGTAAAGCCCCCCCAAAGCGCGCACCATGTCTGTCGCTACGCCCAGCTGGGCGGCGCGGGTGATCAGCAGCGCGCGCTGCGCGTCGAGGGCCGCCGTCTGGGCGGTAACCACTTCCAGATAGTCCGAGGCGCCGTCGCGATAGCGGGTCATCGCAAGGTCGCGGGTCCGCGCGGCGGCGGTGGCCGCATCGAGTTGGTTGCGCTCCTGCGAGGCGAGGTTGCGTGCGGTAGCCAGATCGTCCTCGACCTCGCGGAACGCGTCGAGCACGGCGCCACGATAAAGTGCCGCGGATTCATCGAACTGCGCGCGGGCGATGCGCACATTGGCGCGGCGCGCGCCGCCGTCGAAGATCGATGCTACCGCCGATAGCGGCCCAAGCGCCCAGAAGCTGTTCGAAGCCGACAGGATGTCGCCATGGATGGTCTCGAAACCGCCTTGGCCGCCCAGCGTCACGCGCGGGAACAGTGCTGCGCGGGCAACGCCGATCCCGGCATTGGCCGCGGCGACCCGGCGCTCGGCGGCGACCAGGTCGGGCCGCCGCTGGAGCAGAGTAGAGGGCAGGGCGACCGGGATCGCCGGTGCGTCGATCAGATGCCCCTCGACAGGGAGCGAGAAGTTCGCCGGCGCTTCGCCGATCAGGATCGCGATCGCGTGCTCGTCGCGTGCGCGGGCGGCCGCCACGGCGTCGAGCTCGGCGCGGGCATTGGCGAGAATGGTCGCCGCGCGGCTGACATCGACACCGGACGCGATCCCACCATCATGGCGTGTCGCGGTCAGGTCATAGGCACGCTGGAAGGCCGAGACGCTCTCGCGCAGCAGCGCCAGTCGCGCATCGAGCCCGCGCAGGTCGAAATAGATCGAGGCAAGCCGGGTCTGCAGTGCCAGCCGGGTCGCGGCCAGATCGGCTTCGCTTGCCTGCGCGCCTGCGCTCGCCTGCTGCACCGAATTTCGGATGCGGCCGAACAGATCGAGCTCGTAGCTGAGCGAGGCGCCCAGACTGCGGTCGCTATAGGTGGCGGAGCCGGGCGCGGAAGGCGGGCGGCCTGCGGAGACGCGTGAGCGGGCGACATCGGCACCGGCGTTCACGCTTGGCAGCAGGTCGGCGCGTTCACGGCGCACCTGCGCTGCGGCCTGGTCATAGCGTGCGACGGCGGCAGCAAGACTCGGGCTGCCGGCCTCGATCCGCGGCATCAGCGTATCGAGCGTGGAGTCTCCGAAACTATGCCACCATTCCGCAACCGCGGGCATGTCGGTGCCGGCGGCTACCCAGGGGCCCTGTTCCTTGAAAGCGGGGGCGGCGGCCACTTCCGGTGGCTTGTACTGCGGCGCTGTCGCACAGCCCGAGAGCAGTGCCGCCACGAACAGCGAAATCCTAGCGCGCATTGGCGCCTCCCTGCGCGACGCGGACCTGATCGCCGGTCTGGAGCGATTCCGGCGGGCTGTCGATCACGCGGTCGTTCGGCGACAGGCCGGCACTGACCTCGATGGTCTTGCCCAGATCGCGTCCGATCGTGATCTTGCGGAGTTCGGCCTTGCCGTCGGCACGCAGCACCGCGACGCGTGTGCCGTCCTGGCCCACCATCAGCGCGCTGGGTGGAAGGGTCAGCGCGTTGCCGCCGCCATGGATCGGGAAGCTCGCCTGGGCATAGGCACCGGGCTTGAGTGCGCGGTCGCCATTGGGCGCCTGCAGTTCGACCAGCACGGTGCCCGAGCCGGGATCGACGGCGCCGGCGCTGCGGGTCATCGTCGCGGTGAAGGTGCGGCCCGGATATTCGGGCAGCGCCAGCGACACTTCCATGCCCGGCTTCACATCGGCGGAATAGCCCTGGGGGACGCGGACCAGCGCGCGGATGCGGTTGACGTCGGCGACGACGAACAGCGGCTGGGCGCTGGCATTGCCTGCGGTCACCAGCGCGCCGACCTCGGCGTTGCGGGTGGTGACGATGCCGTCGAACGGCGCGCGCAGGCGGGTGAAGCCGATGGTCGCCTGGAGCCGGCGGACATTGGCCTGGGCCGCGGCGGTGACGGCGGTCCGTGCCGCCAGCTCGCCGCGCTTCTCGTCGGTCTCCTGCTGCGACACTGCGTCCTTCGACAGCATCTGGCTCCAGCGCTGCGCCGTGGTGTTGGCGAGCTGCTGATTGGCGCGGGCAGTCTGCAGGTCCGCCTGGGCGGCGGCGAGCTGCTGCTCGACTTCGGGCGCATCGAGCACCGCGAGCACCTGGCCCTGGTGTACGGTGTCGCCGATATTGACCAGCCACTGGCGCACATAGCCCGAAGTACGGGCGTAGATCGGCGCGTTGTTCAGCGCCTGCAGGTTTGCCGGCAGGGTCAGCGTATCATGGTTGGCGCCGGCCTTGGGCGTGATGATGTTGACCGTGGGCACCGCGGCGCTGGTGGCGACGGTGGTCAGCTGCTGCTCGGCATGGATGCGGCTGTAGATGCCGGATCCGACCAGCGCGACCGCCACCGCAGCCGCCGCGACACCCCACCATTTGCGACGATTGGGAGCAGTGTCAGGCATGGGCTTCCTCCAGAGGGGTAGGGGCGGTCTCGGGGGCCGCCGCCTTGCGCTTGTGGGCAAGGCTGAAGATGACGGGGACGAACATCAGCGTGGCGAAGGTCGCGACCATCAGGCCGCCGATCACGGCGCGGCCGAGCGGGGCGTTCTGCTCGCCGCCTTCGCCGAGGCCGAGGGCCATGGGCAGCATGCCGATGATCATTGCCAGCGCGGTCATCAGCACAGGGCGGAAGCGGGTCATGCCGGCTTCCAGCGCGGCCTCGACTGCGTCGCCGAGCTCGGCGAGCTTCTCTCGGGCGAAGCTGACGACTAGGATCGAGTTGGCGGTCGCCACGCCCATGCACATGATCGCGCCGGTGAGCGCCGGCACCGACAGGGTCGTGCCGCTCAGGAACAGCATCCAGACGATGCCGGCCAGCGCGCCGGGCAGCGCGGTGATGATCACGAACGGATCGAGCCAGCTCTGGAAGTTCACGACGATCAGCAGATAGATCAGCACGACCGCGCCGAGCAGGCCGAAGCCCAGTCCCATGAATGCGCTCTGCATCGTCGCATACTGGCCGCGCAGCGTGATCGTGGTGCCCGGGGGCGCCTTTGCCTGGGCGGCGCGGATCACCTTCTGGATGTCGGCCGAGACCGCGCCCAGATCGCGGCCGCTGGTGGTCGCATAGACGTTGATCACCGGGGCGATGTTGTAGTGCGAGACCACGGCGGCGGCGTTGCTGCGCGTGATCGTCGCGATGCCACCCAGCACCTGGCTGTTGCGCACGTCGCCGCCGCTGCCGGTCACCGGGATGTTCGACAGGTCGCTGATCGAGCCGACGCGATATTCCGGGGCCTGGGCGACGACAGGATAGGACACGCCGTTCTGCGGGTTGAGGAAGAACACCGGGGCGGTCTGCTGTGTGCCCGCCAGCGAGGCGCCGACGCTGGTCGTCACGTCGCGCTCGGTCAGCCCGAACTGGCCGATCCGGTTGCGGTCGACATTGACGTTGATCTGCGGATAGCGCGCGGATTGCTGAATGCGCGCGTCGGCTACGCCCGGGATACGGGCGATCCGGCGCAGGATATCCTGCGCGAGCGCGGTGTTGCCGGCGATGTTGTTGCCGTTGACCTGGATGTCGATCGGGGCCGGGGCGCCGAAGTTCAAAATCTGGCTGGTGATGTCGGCAGGCAGGAACGCGAAGCTGGAGCCCGGGAACAGTGCGGGCAGCTTCTTGCGCAGCTGCTCGACATAGTCGGCGGTTGGCGCGTGCTCCTTGGTGAGCTGGATCAGGATGTCGCCATCCTGCGGGCCGAAGGTGCCGGAGTTGTTGTACACCGTGTTGATCGAGCTGACCGGCAGGCCGATGTTATCGACGACCGAGGTCAGCTCCTTCGCCGGGATGATCTCGCGGATCGCGCGCTGGACGCGGTCGAAATGGGCCGAGGTCTCCTCGATACGGCTGCCGACCGGGGCGCGGACGTGGATCGCGATCGCGCCCGAGTCGACCGCAGGGAAGAAGTTCTGGCCGAGGAACGGTGCGAGCAGGAACGACAGCGCGATCACGGCCATGAAGCCGATCACGAACGGTTTCGGTCGGGCGAGCAGGCCTTTCAGCATCTCTCCATAGCGGGCACGGATCTTCTCGAAGCGATGCTCGAACGCACGCTGGAAGCGCACCAGCGGATTGCGGCTGCCGGGCTTGCCCGCCTCGTGGATGTGTCCCGGCGCGTGCGGCTTGAGGATATAGGCCGCCATGGTCGGCACCAGGGTGCGCGACAGGATGAACGAACCAATCATCGCGAAGACGACCGACAGCGCCATCGGCACGAACAGGAAGCCGGCGACACCGGGCAGGAAGAACATCGGCACGAACACGATGCAGATGCAGAGCAGGGCGACGAAGGCCGGTGCGACGATTTGCTGCGCACCGTCGAGGATCGCCTGGTGCACCGGTTTCCCCTGTTCGAGGTGCCAGTTGATGTTTTCGATGGTCACGGTCGCGTCGTCGACCAGGATGCCGACGGCCAGCGCAAGGCCGCCCAGCGTCATCACGTTCAGCGTATTGCCGGTCAGCGTCAGGCCGATGATCGCGAACAGGATCGCCAGTGGGATCGAGATCGCGATGATCACGGTGGAGCGCCACGAACCGAGGAACAGCAGGATCATCGCGGAAGTGAGTGCCGCGGCGATCGCGCCTTCGAAGATCACGCCCTCAACCGCGGCCCGGACGAACACGGACTGGTCGCCCAACACGACGATCTTCACGCCGGGCGGCAGCGTCGGCTGGATCGCCTTCACCTTGTCCTTGATGCCCTGGACGATGGCGAGGGTGGAGGCGGAACCGTTCTTGAGGACGGTTAGCACCACCGATCGGCCGCCATCGACGTGCACGACATTGGTCTGCGGCGATGCACCGTCGCGAACATGGGCGACGTCGCGCATCCGGATGGTGGCGCCGTTGACGACGCGCACCGGAAGGTCGTTCAGCTCGTCCACCGATTGCGGGGCGTTGTTGAGCCGGACCGCATATTGGAATTCGCCGATCTTGGCGAAGCCGGCCGGGTTGATCTGGTTCTGTGCCGCGATGGCGTTGCCGACATCTTGTGCCGACAGCCCCTTGGACTGGAGCGCCTGCGGATCGAGATCGATCTGCACCTGGCGCTGGCTGCCGCCCTGGGGCAGCGGCACGGCGGCGCCGGGCACGGTGACCAGCTGCGGGCGGATCTGGTTCAGGGCGATATCAAAGAGCTGGCTCTCCGACACGCCCTGGCCCTGCAGCGCGAGCTGGACGATCGGCACGGTCGAGGCGTTATAGTTCAGGATCAGCGGCGGCGTGGTGCCCGGCGGCAGCTGGCGAAGCAGCGTCTGCGAAATCGCGGTAACCTGCGCGTTGGCGAGTCGGATGTCCGCGCCGGGCTGGAAGAAGATCTTCACCACGCCAACGCCCTGCATCGACTGGCTCTCGATATGGTCGATATCGTTGACCGTCGTGGTCAGCACGCGCTCATAGGGCGTGATGATGCGGCCGCTCATCTCCTCCGGCGGCAGGCCCGAATATTGCCAGGCGCTGGCGATCACCGGAACGCGAATGTCCGGGAAGATATCCACCGGTGCGCGCATCGCGCTCAGCACGCCCAGCAGCGCGATGAAGATCGCCATGACAACGAAGGTCAATGGCTTGGACAGAGCGACTCGGACAATGCCGATCATGCGCGGTCTTCCCGTTCGAATTGAAGCGCCGGAGCCGGGGGAGGGGCGGCGGGGGTGTTGCGCTGCACCATAGGAATATTTCCATGGTGCGACTGCGAAGTGTCGTTAGCGCAGTGACAAGAATTTCATGTAGCCCCGGGGAGGCGATCCTCGGGGCTCGAGACGCTTTCCTGTCGGTTGGTAAGGCGGATCAGGCGTCGCTGGCGAGCGGCGCCTCGCGGCCGACCATCGCCATGTTCGCCGGCGTGTAGCGGTCGCCCTCCACGGTGATCTGCTCCGCAGCGTCGCGGATCTCGCGCAGATCGGCCTCGCTCAGCTGCACTTGCGCCGCGCCGAGGTTCTCCTCGAGCCGGTGCAGTTTGGTCGTGCCGGGGATCGGCGCGACATAGGGGCGCTGGGCGAGTAGCCAGGCGAGTGCGATCTGCGCCGGCGTCGCTTCCTTCTCGGCGGCGACGCGCTTCAGCAGGTCGACCAGTGCCTGGTTCTTCGCCATTGCCTCTGGCGCGAAGCGCGGGACGCTGGCGCGGAAGTCGTTGGCTGCGAGCTTGGTGTCGCTGGTCATCGCGCCGGTCAGGAAGCCCTTGCCGAGCGGGCTGTAGGGGACGAGGCCGATGCCCAGCTCGTCACAGGCGTCGAGGATGCCATTGGTCTCGATCGCGCGCCACCAGAGCGAATATTCGTTCTGGAGTGCCGCGACCGGCTGCACCGCATGGGCGCGGCGCAGCGTCTGGACGCCGGGCTCCGACATGCCGAAATGGCGGGCCTTGCCCTCGGCGATCATGTCCCTGACCGTGCCGGCGACGTCCTCGATCGGCACATTGGGGTCGACGCGGTGCTGGTAGAGCAGGTCGATCGTCTCGACGCCCAGCCGCTTGAGCGAACCCTCGACCGCTGCACGAATATGCTCGGGGCGGCTGCTGAGGCCACGATTCTCGCCGGTTGCGAAGTCGATGTCGAAGCCGAACTTGGTGGCGATCACGACCTCGTCGCGAACCGGCTGCAGCGCAGCGCCGACCACTTCCTCATTTTCGAACGGGCCATAGACTTCGGCGGTGTCAAAGAACGTGACGCCGCGCTCGTGCGCCGCGCGGATCAGGGTGATGCCCTCTTCCTTGCTGAGCTTGGTTGCATAGCTGAAGCTGATGCCCATGCAGCCAAGGCCGAGGGCGGAGACGGAGAGGCCGTTGCGGCCGAGTTGACGGGTTTGCATTTGGGGGCTCCTTGATACTGGGAGGTCGGATGGTGCGGTGGGCAGGGCGACAGGCTCAGCCTTGGGCGTCCGCCTGCTCGAAGGCCTTGCGGATGATCGCCAGCGCAGAGCTCGCGGTCGGCCAGCCCGAATAGAAGGCGAGATGGGTCACCATCTCGATGATCTCGTCGCGCGTGACGCCATTCTCGAGCGCCTTGCCCAGGTGGAAGGGCAGTTCGTTGACCCGGTAGAGCGAGATCAGGCTCGCCACGGTAACGAGGCTGCGATCGCGCGGGCTGAGCCCGGGGCGCCGCCAGACATCGTCGAACAACACGGTGTCGCTGATCTCGGTGAGCCGCGGCGCGAGGTCGCCCCAGGGCGCCCGCATCGGGGTTTGGGTGTCGGACATGATTGCCGTCTCCTTTGAAGCGGCAATCTAGGCTCGAGCGCTAAAGCGGATTAGAGTGAATAATCTGGAAGTGGCTTTGAATTGAATTCAACAATGGCGCGGAACAATTTCAACGATCTGCTCGCCTTCCGTGCTGTGGCCACGGAGCGGAGCTTTACCCGCGCGGCGGCGCAGATGGGCGTGTCGACCTCGGCGCTCAGCCATGCGGTGCGGGGGCTTGAGGAACGGCTCGGCATTCGCCTGCTCAACCGCACGACCCGCATGGTCGTGCCGACCGAGGCGGGCGAGCGGCTGCTGGAGACGGTGGTCAATCTGTTCGACGGGGTCGAGGCCGAGCTTTCGCGGCTCAGCGATCTTCGCGATCGGCCCTCGGGCACGATCCGCATCACCACCAGTGCGCATGCCGCCAAATCGATCCTCGAGCCGGCGCTGGTCCCGTTGCTGGCAACCTATCCCGACATCACGGTCGAGCTTAGTGCCGATGCCGGCTTCGTCGACATCGTCGCCAAGCGGTTCGATGCGGGTGTCAGGCTCGGCGAGACGGTAGCGCAGGACATGATCGCCATTCCGATCGGGCCGGACATGCGGATGGCGGCAGCGGCGTCGCCTGCCTATTTCGCCCGGCACGCACCGCCGCTGGTCCCGCACGATCTCAGCCGGCACAATTGCATCAACCTGCGCTTCCCGACCTAGTGGTGGCCTCTACGCATGGGAGTTCGAGAAGGACGGTCGCGCGCTGAACGTGCGCGTCGAAGGGCAGTTGATCGTCAATGATACCATGGTCGCGCTGCAGGCCGCGATGGACGGCATCGGCATCGCCTATATCACCGAGGATCAGGTGCTGCCGCTCATCGCCGAGGGCCGGCTGGTCCGCGTGCTGGAGGACTGGTGCCCGCCATTCCCCGGCTA
>PJUL01000083.1_pt1 | contig 108437 bp, 113 predicted proteins | sample 1512221 | NCBI WGS metagenome assembly PJUL01 (sample SAMN08177667, study PRJNA422409) | Feces metagenome, whole genome shotgun sequencing project.
CAGATGCCGTCATTGCGCAGCTCCTGCCAGAGAGTGAACCATTCGACAGCCGCATCGGCATCGAAACCGAGCTGGCCTTCAGCCGTGTAAAGCGCAAGCCCCTTCTGGCGCAGCCAGTTGTCGAGCATGGGCTCCGAACCCGAACCGTCGGCGATGATACGAATGCCGCCGCGAATATTGGCGGCCTTGAAAGCCTCGCCCTTTTCGCGGATTTCGTCATAGGTGGTATCGCGGTTCGGCGGCTCGATGCCGGCTTCTTCAAAGGCCGAGAGATTGGTCAGCTGGGCAACGGAATTGGCGCCGAGGCTGATGCCGTAAAGCTTGCCATCGACCCTGCCGCCTTCAAGCTGGTCAGCGTCGAAACCGTCGAGCTTGAGGGCGCCACCGACATATTCGTCCAGCGGGGCAATCGCGTTACGCTTGGCGTATTCGACGATATAGCGATAGTCCATCTGCACGATGTCAGGGGCATTGCCGCCTGCGGTTTCCGTGGCGAGCTTGGGCCAGTAATCGCCCCAGCCAAGGAAGCTGCTGTCAACGGACGAACCGGTTTCAGCGGTGAACAGATCATTGACCGCATAGGTGCGGTCGGCGCGCGCCTGACCACCCCAGAAGAACTGGCGCAGGTTGGCGGCCTGAGCCCAGGACGGACCAACGCCCACAGCAGCGGCAGCAGCCAGGGCCGAAGAACCCATCAGAAACTGACGACGTCCAAGACGAATGCTCATGTATATTCCTCCCATGAATCTTTGCTGTCCCGACAACGGAACAGGAACACATTCCAGCGGCCTCCCCGCCGCTAACTCACTAATCAGTTACTAAAGGATTTTATTCAAGCCCTTTTCAAACATGGATCAGAAAACCTGTTCAGAATGGGCCATATCCTCAGCAAATAACCAGACAGTTACGGCTTAACACGGAAAAGTCGGACAGAGCAACCGCCTTGTATGGAAGCTTCTGAGGGCGCAATCATGCCCATTTTTCCGCCCTGTCAGGCCTATTTTCTGGACTAGAAACCTCGCTGCTTCAAAAACCAGTGATATCGCGGCAAAGGCGGCGCCGTGCATTCCTCGCTGCACTCTGGCGCAAAAAATCATCATGGAAAACTACGAAATCTCCGGCCTATTATAGAAAAAATCTATAGCAGTGGCGGTGCTCTCATGGACAAATTGCTGACCCAGTTTATCGCGGTGGCTGACGCGGGCAGTTTGAGCCGGGCGGCATCGGCGCTGCTCATCACCCAGCCGACGCTGACCTTCAATATGCGCAAGCTGGAAGAGAGTATCGGCAGCCCGCTGTTTGAGCGGTCATCGCGCGGCGTGCGGCTGACGCGCTATGGTGAAACGCTTTACGAAAATGCCCGGCTGATGCAGCGGCTATACGACAATACGCTAGCCAATATCGCCGATCAGAAACGCGGAATCGAACAGGGCCTGGCCATTGGCACCGGCTATTCCTGGTGGACGCTTTTCCTCAAGGACATGGTCCTGGAGTATCAAGATGAATATCCCGGCTCACCGGTTCAGGTTAGCCTCGGGCATCAGTTCCGGCTGCTCGATCAATTGCTGTCTGGTGACATCGCGCTGTTTCTCGGGCACGAGACAAATCGACTGCATCCTTCTGTCGATACCGATTTCATCGCGCTGACCGAGGTCCATAACGGTTACTTCGTGCGGGAGAACCATCCGCTGCTCGGCACGGCACGCAGCCGTGAGGAAATCGAGCGCTATCCGATGGTGACGAGTACGCCGCCGGAGAGCCGCCATGAGCGCTTTTTCGATCCCAATCGCTGGCGCGCGCGGATGAAGGCGCTGTTCGATCAGGCCGACTTCGCCTTCGGCTCCAATTCGCTTGCGGCCTGCGTCGACTATACGCTGGCAACCGATGCGGTATTGCCCCATTCCCACGTCATGCGCGACAGTTTTGAGGCGCAGGGGCTGCGGCAATTGGAAGTGCTGGACGAAGCCACCTATTTCATCGTCGGGGTGCACGTCTTGCGGGAAAGGCGCGGCGAAGAACGGGTGGAACCGCTGATCGAGCGCATCAAGCAGGCCGCCGCAAAGGTCTTGCCGCCGGTTAGCTGAGAGCACAATCGGCGCGGTCTGGCGAAAGTGATCTCTTCGCAAGCATGAACTGACATGTTAGCGTTCCGTCATGCAGCAAGCCCCCGAATTCTCGACCCAGCCCCATGCGCCAACGGCAGACCGCCTCGCTGCCGGTGAGCGCGTTGCCGCCCGGCTCAAAGGGCAGGTACGCGGGCAGATTCACACCGATCCACTGATGACTTATGCCTGGAGCGGCGATGCCAGTTCCTACCGGCTGATCCCGGCCGTGGTGGTGTTCGTCAACTCCGAAGATGACGTGCGCGCCGTATTCATCGCTGCGCGCGCCGAAGGGCTCCCGGTGACCTTCCGGGCGGCAGGCACGTCGCTTTCGGGGCAGGCGGTGACCGATGGCGTGCTGGCCGTATTGGGCGATGGCTGGCGCAAGCTGGCCATTCACCCCGGCGCCGAACAGATCACGCTTGGACCGGCGATTATCGTGGCCGAGGCCAATCGGGCGCTGAAACAATTCAACCGGAAAATCGGACCGGACCCGGCCAGTCAGGCCACCTGCAAGATCGGTGGGGTCGTCAACAACAATTCAAGCGGCATGTGCTGCGGGGTGGCGCAGAACACCTATCACACCATGGCCCGGCTGCGGATCGTGCTGAGTGACGGCACCATGCTGGATTCCAGCGATGCGGCAAGCCGCGATGCCTTCCGGCTGAGCCATGCCGACATGCTGGATGGACTGCATCGCCTGCATCATGAGGTGATGGCAGATGACGAGCTGGTGGCGCTGATCCGGCGCAAATATCGGATCAAGAATACCGTTGGCTATTCGCTGAATGCGCTGGTGGATTTTCACGACCCGCTCGACATTCTCATTCATCTGATGGTCGGCTCGGAAGGCACGCTCGGCTTTGTTTCGGAAGTGACCTACAACACGGTGCCCGAACATCCGTTCAAGGCGACCGGGCTGATCCCCTTTCCCGATCCGCAATCGGCGGGCCGGGCCATTATCGAAATGGCCAACGGCGGGGTGCATGTCACGACGGGCATCACGGCGGCTGAATATATCGAGCGGCGGGCCCTGGCGACGGTCGAGCATCTGCCGCCCATGGCGCCGCTGTTGCCCTGGCTGACCGACAATTCGCCGGCCGTGCTGATCGACGTCACTGCGCCAGATGCCGAAACGCTGGAGGTCGAGCGGCAGAAGACCATCGATCTGCTTACCCGGCATGGCGCGACCCATATCGATCTGTCCACCGACGAGCAGCGCAGCCATGCGCTATGGGACATTCGCAAGGGCTTTTTCACCTCGGGCGGTGCAGCACGGCCCAAGGGCACCTCGATGCTGACCGAGGATGTGGCTGCGCCGATCGAGCGGCTGGCCGATTTCGTAGTCGATATGCGCGACCTGCTCGACCGGCATGGTTATGACGATGCGATCATTTTCGGCCATGCCCTGGCGGGTAATCTGCATTTCCAGATGAGCGATAATTTTGCGCAGGCTGGTGCGGCGGAAAAGTTCGACGCGCTCAATCAGGAATTGTCGCAGCTCGTCTCCATCCGCTATGGCGGCTCGCTCAAGGCAGAGCACGGCACCGGCCGCGCCATTGCGCCCTTTGTCGAGGCGGAATGGGGCGCCAAAGCCTATGCAATCATGCACAGGATCAAGGCGCTGTTCGATCCTGAACGGCTGCTCAATCCGGGCGTATTGCTCAATGACGATGCCAAGGTGCACATCAAGAACCTGAAGGTGATGCCGCTGGCGGACGAGCTGGTCGATCTGTGCATTGAATGCGGCTTTTGCGAACCAGCCTGCCCCAGCCACCACATGACGCTGACGCCGCGCCAGCGCATCGCCGTGACCCGCGAGCGGGCGCGGATGCGGGCCAGCGGCGAAGACCCGGCACGACTGGCCCGGTTCGAGGCCGATTTCCAATATGCAGGCATGGATACCTGCGCGGCGTGCAATCTCTGTTCGCTGCGCTGCCCGGTGGGTATCGAAACCGGCACCATGATCATGGGCGAGCGTGCCAGACGCCGAGGCGGCACCGCGCATAGCGTGGCGCGTTTTGTCGCCGATCATCGCGGCGCGGTCGAGACCATGATGCGCGGCGGCGTGGCTGTGGCCGATGCGGCGCGCATCCTTATTCCGGCACCTGCGGTGGAAGCGATGACCGAAACGGCGCGGCGGCTGACCGGCAAGAGGGTACCCCGCATCTCCCGGGCATTGCGGCACGGCACGGGCGTCCCCAAGGCACGCGACAATCGGCAGGACCCACGCAGAACCGGGTTTCCGGTGCCGATTGCACAGACGGGGCGACCCTCAATCGTTTATTTCCCCGCCTGCCCCAGCCGCATGTTCGGCGCGCCGAAGACCAGCCACGATCTGTTGCCAACAAGTGAGGCCATGGTGACCCTGCTGGAGCGGGCGGGCTATGACGTCGTCATTCCCGAAAAGCTCAACGGCCAATGCTGCGGCCAGCCGTTCCAGTCCAAGGGTTTTCCCGAAGAAGCGGCGCAAGTGGGCGGCGCGCTCAAGGCTGAACTCTCCGCGCTTAGTGACGCTGGCCGCCTGCCGGTGGTGACCGATGCCTCGACCTGTGCCAAGCATTTGCAGGAATTTCCCGGCGATGCAGCAATGGCCGATTCAGCGCAATTCCTGCTGGCCCATGTGCTGCCGAAACTGACCATTACGCAGAGATTGCCGGTTGTGGCGGTGCATCACAATTGCTCAGCCCAGCGACTGGCGGAGCAGCCGATGACAGAGGCCATCGCCGCCGCCTGCGCGCAGAAAATTGCGGTGCTGAGCTCGATCACCTGCTGCGGCTATGCCGGGGACAAGGGATTGTTCGTGCCCGAGCTGAATGCCCATGCAACGCGGCGCGTTGGCAATGACATTCCCGCGGGGTGTGAGCTGGGTGTGTCGACTGTATCAACCTGCGCGTCGGGGCTGAGCGAACATGCCGGCGTGCCCTTTGTCGGGCTGGCGAGCCTGTTGGAATGGGCGAGCAGGTGAGGGCTGGGTAAACGAGACCCCCACCCGGCCTCCCCCTGAAGAAGGGGAGGAGAAGCGGTGCGTCACTGATGTTACACGGTAGACCAAGCCGGAACTTTTGAGACCTCAGTCAAAGTCCTCATTGGGATAGACGCCCCACAGCTCTTCCTGACGGATCCAGCCGGTATAGGTGCTTCGTTCGCCCGGCTGACCGGCTGAGGCCTGGCACCAATTGCCATTGCACTCATTGATCGAGACGCGGACGCCCGCTGCGAGCCGGGCGCGCACGGTGGCCTCATCGGAGGGGTTGGAGCGCATGGCGACTTCGCCATTGGCAATGAGCGGAGCGACATAGCCCGCGCGCGCGCCTGCAAGCAGGCTCTGGTGCACCCAGCCTTCATCGCCTTCGCTGTCGCGGATTTTGCGCCAGGTGTCGAATTCCTGAATGATTTCCACCGGCACGCCGGGCACAAGGAAATTCCAGGCGATCTCATATCGCGTGCCGGGGCCCACGCGCACATTGATCGGGCTGGAGCGCGTAGTGACGAAGCGCGGCAATTTGAGGCCGCTGGGATTATCCTGCGCCAGAATCACCTGCGGCGCGGCAGGAAGAGCCAGCGCCAGAACAATAACGAACAGAAAAAATGGGCGCATAAGGCCCGAAATGGCGGGCAAACGGAACATCACTTTGCAGACGGAAAGGAATTGCCCTATCACTAGAGCATGATCCTTAATGGTCGCTAAAGGGTTGGCGAAAGCCGCGCCCGGCTGCTCTTAATCCGGTACGCATGACATCCAGCAAACCCAAGATTCTGGTCACGAGACGCCTGCCCGCGAGCATCGAAGCCCGCATGGCCACTTTATTTGAAACCGATATCAATGATGCCGATGTGGCGCTGACCCCGGACGACATTCTGGACGGCCTGGCCGACAAGGATGTGCTGGTCTCCACCATCACCGACCGCATCGACGCCGGACTGATCGCCCGCCTGCCCAAGAGCGTGCGGCTGATCGCCCAATTCGGCAATGGCGTCGACAATATCGATCTCGATGCTGCCTGGTCCGCAGGACTGACGGTGACCAATACGCCCTCAGTGTTGACGGAAGACACCGCCGACATGGCGACGGCGCTGATGCTGGCCTTGCCGCGCAGGCTGGTTGAAGGCACTCAGATGCTGTTGCGCGACCGGACATGGGCCGGATGGTCGCCGACCTCCATGCTGGGCCACCGATTGCGCGGCAAGGCGCTGGGCATTGTCGGCATGGGCCGTATCGGCACCGCCGTGGCCAGCCGCGCCAAGGCTTTTGGCCTGTCCATTCATTATTTCTCGCGCAACAGACGCCCGCCCGGCATCGAAATGCCGCTCGACGCCACCTATTGGCACGATCTCGACGCCATGCTGGCCGAGGTGGATATCGTGTCGCTGCATACCCCGCTGACGCGCGACACCCATCACATTCTCTCCGCATCCCGGCTGGCCGCCATGAAGCCGGGGGCGCAATTGATCAATGTGAGCCGACCCGAATTGCTGGATGAGCCAGCGCTGATCGCGCAGCTCGAAGCGGGCCATCTGGGTGGCGCGGCGCTGGATGTATTCGACAATCAGAATGGCATCGACCCGCGCCTGCTGACGCTGGCCGAACAGGGACGTGTCATTCTGACCGGCCATATGGCCTCGGCGACGCTCGAAGCGCGGATCGAGATGGGCGAGACGGTCATCGTCAATATCCGCACCTTCATGGATGGGCATCAGCCCCCGCACCGCATCCTGCCGGACTCGCCGCTGCCGCGCTCAGCCCAGGGCTGAGTGTTGCAGCAATTCCGCAGGGCAAGACCCATCGCGGAGGCGCTGCCGCCCCGCGCTTGCATCCTTTCGGTTTCATCCCTAATCGTCACCATGTCGGGCCTATGCAGGGGGCGCGTGGACCCGACGAGGAGAGGCGTCATGCCTCGCGTTTCGGGTTTAGGAGAGCCCTGTGCCGATTATGAAGCCTGCTGTCATTCTGACCACCGCCCTCTTGGCCATGCCTGTTCTGGCTCAGGAGGCTGGCGCTCTGCCCTTGCAGGCCGAGGCAGACCAGTTCGTGCTCACCGTATTCGACCAGCAGCTCAAGCTGCCGCTGCCCGACTGGCTGGAATTGGCCGACGCGACACCCGAGGCGCTGCTGGAGCGGGTTTCCGTCAATTTTCGGGAAGACACCACACAGGCGCGCGTCGAAATCTATCCGCGCGGCGAGGGCGAGGCCTTGTGGAGCCGCCTTTATGGCGCGCGGATTTTTCAGCAGCCGGAGCTGACGCTGGCCGACCTGCGTACGGCGGTCATCGATGTCTATGGTCGGACCTGCAAGCCGGAAACGGTGGCTCTGTTCCAGCTTGAGCCCGATGACGGCGACAAAATCCCGCCGCTCGGCTTTGTCTGCGGCGCGCACCGCGACCGGCTCGGCTATGAGGCGCAGGGCGAAGTCATGATCATCGGCTTTTACCGCTCGGCCTCCGGCATCGCCATGGTCTATCAGGAGTGGCGGGGCGAGACATTTGACCCGCAGGATGCGACCACCTGGCCGGTATCGGCAGAACAGGTCGAGGCGCGCGTGGCCGAGTTCAAGACGCTGGCCGGATTTGCCCCGGCGGATTGACGGCGGGCGCTGGAAAGCCTAAGCCGCTTGCCCATGAAAAAAGACCACAAGCAAGCCACTGGCCCCAGCCAGCGCATGTTGCGCGTCGGCGAATTGGTGCGCCACGCACTGGCAGCGCTGTTCGCACGCGGCGAAATAGAAGATGAAGCCCTGCGCGGCGCGGTCGTGACCGTGCCCGAAGTGCGCATGACGCCTGACCTCAAGATCGCCAATGCCTATGTGATGCCCCTGGGCGGCACCCATGCAGAAGAGATCGTGGCGGCACTCAACCGGCATCGCAAGTTCATCCGCGGCCGGATCGCGCCGCAGATCGACCTCAAATATGCACCCGAAATCCGTTTCTTCGTCGATGAGACATTCGAGGAAGCCGGCAGGATCGATGATCTGCTGCGCTCGGACCGCGTAAAGCGCGATCTGGACACCGATTCCGACGACAGCACCGAAGGCTGACCTTGACGCAAGCCAAGTCAAAGAAGCGCGCCATCTCCGGGTGGATCGTGCTCAATAAACCATATGACATGACCTCCACGCAGGCCGTCGGCAAGGTGCGCTGGCTATTGTCTGCCGCCAAGGCCGGACATGCGGGCACGCTCGACCCCTTGGCGACCGGTATCCTGCCCATTGCGCTGGGCGAGGCGACCAAGGCCGTGCCGCAGGTGCAGGATGGCACCAAGGTCTATCGCTTCACCATTGGCTGGGGCAAAGCCACATCGACCGACGACATCGAAGGCGAGGTCGTGGCCACCTCCGATGTGCGCCCGGAACGTGCGGCACTGGAGGCGGTGCTGCCGCGCTTTACCGGCACGATCATGCAGCGGCCGCCGGCCTTTTCCGCCATCAAGGTGGATGGCGAGCGCGCCTATGATCTGGCGCGGGCGGGCGAGACCGTGGAACTAGCGGCGCGGCCCATCGATATCGATGCCATCGCACTGGTCGAGCATGGCAGCGAGGCCAGCATTCTCGAGGTTACCTGCGGCAAGGGCACCTATGTGCGGGCGCTGGCCCGGGACATTGCCGAAGCCCTGGGCACGGTGGGCCATGTGACGAGCCTGCACCGTGCGGCGGTCGGCCCCTTCAGCGATGCCAATGCGATTACCATTGAAGCGCTGGAGGCCGCCGAAGCGGGAGCGGACCGGGACGGGCTTATCGCCCCGGTCGATATGGGGCTGGGCGACTTGCCCGAAATCCGGCTCGATGCGGGGCAGGCCGGGGCGATCAGCCATGGCAATGCCGTGCTGCTGACCGGCGCCAATGCCCCGACGACGCTGGATGAATGCTGGGTGAGCTTCAAGGGCAAGGTGCTGGCGACCGGCTCGGTCGAATATGGCCAGTTCAAGCCGCGCCGGGTGTTCAATCTCTGATTTGCCGCTCAGCGCGGACCGGGGTCCATCAGGATATGGATGCGGTCCGCGCCCATACGGGCAAGCTTGAGCATCAGCGTCTTGCGCCGGGCAGGCGCCAGCGGGGTATCCGGGCTGTCACGCAGGATGGCCCCGTCATGGCCATCGGCAACAATCAGGCCCTCGCTTTGGGGGAAGATTTCGGCGTCGAGTTCGGGCGGCTTGGCGAAAAAGAATTTATCGGAAAATTCCCGATATTCCGGCCATTTGCGATCGACCTGAAAATCGATCAAGCTCGATTTGATTTCGATAATCCAGATTTCGCCCTTGGGGCCAACGGCCAGAACATCCGCCCGTCGGCCATTGGCTAGGGGCACTTCGGCATAGCAGGCCATGTCATGCCGCTCGCGCAGCATGCGCATGACGCCGCGCTGAACCCGCAGCGCCGTTGCCGATTGACGCAGATCGACAATGGGCGGCAGGTCTTCAGCCATTGGGACCGATCGGCTCCGGCGGCAGGCCGGCGGGCGCATCGATTTTTCTGGTGCCCAGAGCGAAGCTCGACGCCCAGAGGCCAGCCAGCAGCAGAGGCAGGCAGACGAGGTAAGACGCGCGGATATTGATGAATTCGGCGACAAAGCCCAAAAGCGGCGGCGCGAGGAAGAAGACGACGAAACTCACCTGTCCGAGCGCGGCGACATTGACCGCAGCCGGACGATCGGTGCGCTGCGCCGCAGCCGACACCGCCAGCGGATAGACCGCCGAGCACCCTGCCCCCATCAGCGCGAAGCCAAGAAGCGCCAGTTCCGGCGAGGGTGCAGCGCCGACCAGGAGCGCACCAAGGCTGGCAAAGCTCAGCATGACCATTGCGACATTGCGCGGGCCATAGCGGGCGACGATGGGATCGGCCGTGAGACGCATCAGAGCCATGAAGAAGGCGAACAGCGTCAGCCCCATGCCGCCGACGAAAGGCTCGACGGCAAAGACATTGCGCATATAGATGGCCGACCAGTCGATGCCCGCGCCTTCGACCAGGAAGGCGGCAAAGCCGATAAGGCAGAGCGGCAGGAGCCCAAGCGTGGGGAAGGCAAAACGGTGCTGGTCGGTTTCTGCGCTGGCTCGCACCGGCTTTGGCGCATTGGTGGCTCCATAGATGAGATAGCCGCCCAGAACCAATACGATGATTGCCAGAATACCCATATGCAGGCCCGCGGAGAGCCCGGACTGGCGGATCATGGCGCCGAAAAGAGCGGTGACGAAAAAGCCGACGCTCCAGAAGCCATGCGCGCGGTTCATGAAACGCTTGCCGCTCTGTGCCTCCAGCCGGTCGATCTCGACATTGAGATTGATCTCCAGCGCGCCTGACAACAGGCCAACCACAAAAAGCACAGCGAACATGAACGGGGCGGCGGGAAGCCATGGAATGGTGGCGAAGAGTACCGCCGGGCCCAGAGTGGTAAAGAAAGCAGTGGTGCGGAAGCCCAGCCGTTCGACCACAGGAGCACCGATGGTCAACGAAATCAGCGAGCCGATGGCCATGCCGATCATGGTGAGACCAAGCTGGCCTTCGCTAATGCCAAAATGGGTCTGAATATCGGGCAGGCGCGCCATCAGCGCCCCGGTGGTGACGGCAAAGAAGAAGAAGCAGGCATAGATGCGGTGCTGCGGGGCGATCATGGCGTTACCACCTTGGTCACCGGGCGCGGCGCCAGCACATGGGCCGTGGCAAGACCCAGAACGACCAGAGGCAGGCCGACGCCGAACGTCCACTGAATGCCGTAATGCTCGGCGACGAAACCAAGCAGCGGGGGCCCAAGCAGGAAGGCCGTGAAGGAGAATTGCGCCAGAGCCGCCACATTGATGGCTGCCGGGCGATCCGTCTGTTGCGCGGCGGCGGACATGGCGAGCGGGAAGAGCGCGCTTGAGCCGATGCCGATCATGGCAAAGCCGAGATAGGCTGCCCATGCCGAGGGCGCGAGGAAGACGATGACAACGCCGACGCCCAGCACGCAGAGCAGAGTGCGCGCCACGCTGACCGGGCTATAGCGCTCGACGAAGCCATCGGCAAAGAAGCGAGCAAAAGCCTGCGAACCGGCGACGACGGCAACGGCGAAACCGGCCCAGAACGGCTCGGCGCCGAAAATATCGCGCATATAAATGGCCGACCAGTCGATGCCTGCGCCTTCCATGAGCATAGCCGAGAGGCAGACGCCGACCAGCATCATGATGGTGAAAGTGGGCTTGGCCAGCCGCGGCGTTTCCTCGGTGCTGGAGCCGGTGCGATGCGGCGCGGGCTGAAATTTGCCAAGCAGGACCAGGGCGACAATCAGGATGACCGGGATCATGCCAGCCAGATGCATCTGGGGCGAAATGCCCATCTGGGCGATGAAGGCGCCGACCATGCCGGCGGAGAAGAAGCCCAGGCTCCAGAAGGCATGGGCGCGGCTCATGATGCGCTTACCCACGGCATGCTCAACCCGGTCCGCCTCGATATTGATGATGATCTCGATGGCGCCGATGGTCAGACCGACCGGCACCAGAAGCAGGAAGAACATGAGCGGGCCGGTGGCCCACATGGAAATTGCGTAAAACACCGACAGCAAAGGAATGGCCACCAGCAGCACGCGGCGATAGCCGAATTTTTCGAGGAAGCGGCCAGCAAAGGTCAGCGAAATCAGCGTGCCGACAGCGGAGCCGATCAGCGCCAGCCCGAGCAGCCCCTCGCCCACGCCCATTGCGCGCTGGATATCGGGGAGGCGCGGGAACATGGATCCCATGCAGAACGAGTAAACGAAGAAGGCCCCGAAGACTGTGATCTGGGGCGGCAAGGCAAGGCCGAATCGCATGTCAGGAAATGCTCAAAAGATCAGTTAGCCGCCAAGCTATGGCATTTTGCAGCGGGTGAGAATGGGCTTGTTGTAACGTTACTCTTGAGGCACTCGGCTGGCCTCGTCGGCAGGCGGTCGAAATTGAGCACGGCAAGGGTCTGAATTGAAAAGGGCCGCTCTTCTGAGCGGCCCTTTTCAACGTCCTTGGGAGGACACGAATGCTTTATTGCTGCGCAATGCAGACCGAAGTTACACCGCGATTGCGGAAGCCGAGCGCCGTGGCGGCGGCTTTGGACAGATCGATGATGCGCTTGCCGTGGAAGGGACCACGATCGTTGATGGTGACTTCAACCGAATTGCCGGTGTTCTGATCGACGACTTCGACCTTGGTGCCGAATGGCAGGGTGCGATGGGCCGCCGTCATGGCGTTCTCGTTGAAGATTTCTCCCGAGGCCGCGCGCTTCCCATTGAAGCCGGGACCATACCAGGAGGCGCCGCCACATTGGGCATAGGCTGCACTGGAAAAACTCAAAACACTTGCAGCACAGATGGCGGCGATAACGGCTTTCTTAGTCAATGATCCTGGCTCACTGAAGTTAACGATGCCGGGGTGATAAGGGGGGGCAGGGGCCAGAATGTGAGCAAATCCGGCCATCTCCGCCACAAAGGGCGAGCTGTTGCCGGTTTGCCGCAGGTTTCACAGTGAAAACTGTTAACTACGACAAGTAGACTCTTGGAAACCGTAGAAATGGAATCCGCAACACAACCGAATCAACGCCATATCGGCGCCCAATTCCCGTAATTGGGAGAACCAGTTTGCGAGCTGTGGCCAATGGGCAACGGTTCCCTCAAAGCTGCCGAAAGCAGCGGTTTTGTCGGGTTGCCTGTGGGAAAAGTGCCCGAAATCTGGCCTTTGCGGCAGGGTTTGGGGCGGAAATGTGGCGGGATGGAGCGGCAGGTGGAGGCAATTCTACATGCTGGCCTACAACTCGATTGTCACCCCGGCGCAGGCCGGGGCCTATCTTGAGATCTCGTGATGGATCCCGGCCGGAGTTTATCCTCGGGCGCGAAGCGACCCGGGGGCCGGGATGACAGCCAGTGGGTGAGGTAGTTTTCGTGCCAACTGATGCCTTAGGCGCTGCAACCCCAGCCTTACCGCCAAAAAGAAAAGGGCGATGGCATGGCCATCGCCCAGTTGGTCAGGGAGACCTGAAAGTGGTGTCAGCCCTTGGGCTGGGGAACGATGCGCAGATAGGGCTTGAGTTCTTTCCAGCCGCCGGGGAATTTGTCCTTGGCCGCTTCATTGGAAACGGCGGGAACGATGATGACATCTTCGCCGCTCTTCCAGTTGACCGGGGTCGCAACCTGATGCTTGGCGGTCAGTTGCAGGCTGTCGATGACGCGCAGGACCTCATCGAAATTGCGGCCGGTCGATGCCGGATATTCGATCTTGAGCTTGATCTTCTTGTCGGGGCCGATGACGAAGACCGACCGCACGGTCAGTGTATTGTCGGCGTTAGGGTGGATCATGTCATAGAGGCGAGCGACCTTGCCTTCGGTATCGGCCAGCAGCGGGAAGTTCAGGGCCGCGCCCTGGGTTTCCTCGATGTCCTTGGCCCAGCCGCCATGATCCTCAAGCTTGTCGACGCTGAGGCCCAGCACCTTGACGCCGCGCTTTTCAAATTCGGGCTTCAGCTTGGCGGTGTAGCCCAGTTCGGTGGTGCAGACGGGGGTGAAGTTCTTGGGATGGCTGAACAGCACGGCCCAGGAGCCCTCGATAAAATCATGGAAATGGATCGTGCCCTCGGTGGATTCGAGGGTGAAATCTGGGGCGGTATCGCCAATCAGGATCGCCATAATCGTCTTCCTTGCCCGCCGATGCGGGTCCATATGCGCTTGTCGTCAGAATATCGTGCTCTCGCCGCCTGCTTGAAGCGGTAGTGAGCGGAATGGTTTTGCCTTGTTTGGCCGATGATGGGCAAGCCTTTGCAAGGCAATGATGCGTACCGAAATCGCCGAATTATTCGCCCTGCACAATGGTGGATCCCGGATTGGCGCCGCCAGCCGGCGCGCCATTCTTCCAGGTGACATCGGCGCCATTGAGGGAAACGACCGACAGGCTCATCTTGCCAGAGCCCTGCTGGATTTCGCGGGCATGGGCGAGATAGATCAGGGCATTGTTGGCGCTATCGTAAAGCCGGGTCACCCGCAGCGACTTCCAGATCAGCGAGCGCCCTTCCCTGAACACTTCCTGCCCGCCCGCGCCGGTGCGGATATTGCCGATAGTGATGGGGCCAACGGCGGAGCAATCGAGCGCCGAATAGGACGGGTCTTCAAACCAATTGCCCTGGCTCATGCGGTCGATGAAGGAGCGATTGAAGAAGGCGAGATGGCAGACGACCCCATCGATATCGGGATCAGCCACGGCCTCGATGGAAATGTCATTGCCGGTCCAATCGACGCCGACATTGCCCACCTCCCCGCCCCGACCGCAGGCGGCCAGCGCCAATGCGGCAATTGCAAGAATGGCGAAGCGGGACAGTTTGCGCATGGCGACCTCCGGAGATACGGAAGCAAGATGGGGACTGAAGCGCATTGACGCAAGACAGAGCCCCAATGGAGCCCGATTACTGCCCAGCAGCCTCACGTCGTTCCAGCCAGCGCGCCATTTCGCCAATTTCGCGCTCCTGATCGGCGATGATCTGGTGCGCCAGCATGGTGACGAAGGGGTCCTGTCCATATTGCACGGCCACCCGGGCCATATCGACCGCGCCCTGATGATGGGGCAGCATCGAACACAGGAATGCCGCATCGAAATCGCTGGCCGCCAATCCGCGCATCATGCCGGTATGCATCGGCTCCATCGTGTCGATCAGCGCGGCATGACCCGGCTCTGCGCCCGCTGCCATGGCCTGCATATGGGCGGCCATTTCCGCAGCGCCATGGGTGCCGTGATCCTGTCCGCAGACAGCCATGTTCAGCACGACATCCTGCGACGGCGGCGGCTCGTTTCGCACCAGCAAGGCGCCGACAAAGGCCAGCCCAAGCACGATTCCGGCACCGATTCTGATGACATCCATCTCAAACTCCTTGCCTAATGCGTGGGCCAAAGCCCAATCTTCAAACCATTGCATAAACACAAAATACGCCGTAAGCCAGTTTAAACATGACTGGCTTACGCATGTTATAAGAGATGCACCGCCCCCGATTTCGGCGATTGGAGATGCAAATGAATCGTGTCCATAGAACCCTCGGCCTCCGGCGGCTCCTTGCCGGCCCGGTTCAAGCCCGATGGCTTGCTGTCCTTGCCACCCTGATGGCTGTTGCAATGCCGGTCCCGGCCTTTGCCCATGTCAAATGGTTTGCCCCTTATGTGGTGGGCGCCAGCCCTGCCCCGGTCACGGACACATTGACCAATGTCTGGTTCTGGCTGGGCATCGCGCTGGTTCTGGCCTTCTTTGCGGTGGCCATCGTTATCGAACGCCACGCGGTGGGCGACACGATAGCCGCACTGATCGACAAGGCGACGGCGCCGCTCTGGAACCGCGCCGACGATTTCATGCGGGTGGTCATCGGCGCGTTTTTCGTGGCCATTTTCGCGGTGGGTGGCGTCTATCTCACGCCGGACCTGCAAACGCCCAATGAATGGGTTTCATGGCTGCAATTGCTGATCGCCGCCCTGATCTTTTCGCGCCGCACCATGCCGCTGGCCGCAGCCGGTATTATCGGGCTCTGGGTCATCGCGCTGCGCGATTATGATTTCTTCCACCTGCTCGACTATCTGGCGCTGGGCGTCGGCGTCGCCGCCTATCTGGCGCTCGCCGCTTTCCCGGGCAGCAAATTTTACGACAAGCGGTTTCTTATCCTGCGCTGGGGCGTGGGCATTGCGCTGATGTGGTCGAGCCTTGAAAAGTTCGCCTATCCCGAATGGTTCTATCCCCTGGTGGAAGAGCGGCCCTTCCTGACACTCGGCATGCCGCGTGATCCATTCATTCCCATGGCGGGCGTTGCCGAATTCACCATGGGCTTCGGCCTGCTCTGGACGCCGCTGGTGCGCCGACTTTCGGCCATCGCCCTGCTCATCATCTTCACGCTCGCCGTTTATCCGTTCGGCCGCATCGACCTTGTCGGCCATGCGCTGATCATGGGCACGCTGCTTCTGATTGTTGCCGACCCGATGCATCTGACGCCGATCGACAACAAGGACTGGCTGGCGGTCATCAAGGTGCCATTGGCGCTTGCGGCGGCAATCGTGATCATTGGGGGCGCTTATTGGGGACTGCATGGCCTGTTCTATGCCAATGCCCCAAGCGAGCTGCCGCCTGCCGCAGAGCGATTGACGCACCTGCCCAATCCCGAGCATCCCCATGGGCAATCACCGGCAGCTGCGAGCGGCCAATAGCGGCACTGCGACAAAGTAATGCGGGCGGGAGAGATTGCAGTGGCAGCTTTCCCGCCCGACATTAGGGGCGTCAACGACAGCTCTTCTCAGGACCGCCATGCGCCTCACTCAGTTTACCGATTATGCGCTGCGCCTGTTGATCTTCGCCGCGACGCACGAAGACCGCCTCATCACCATCGAAGAGACGGCAGAAGCCTATGCAATTTCGCGCAACCACCTGATGAAAGTGGCCAACCACCTTTCACGCGCGGGTTATATGAAGTCCATGCGCGGGCGGCATGGTGGCCTGACCCTGGCGCGCCCTGCCAATGAGATCATTCTTGGCCATGTCATTCGCGCCACGGAGCCGGACTTTACGATGGTGGAATGCTTTGGCGAAGAAGACCGCTGCCGCATAACGCCATCCTGCCGCCTCAAGGGTATTCTGGGCCGCGCATTGCGGGCGTTTCTGCATGAAATGGACCAGCACACGCTCGCCGAGCTGGCCGTCGATCCGGTCCTTTTCGGCATAGAGCGGCCAGCCGCCTGACAGGCGCGACAAATTGGCATAGCGCCGATTTAAAAACATGACTTTCAAATGCATATTATAGGTGTATAGACAGGATCACGCCGCCACGCGGCCATAGTTCCTGGATTTACCCATGCCTGCTGCCTTTGCTGCGGACGGTGCATCATGACCGATGCCGCCGCTACGCTTTCACGCGCGCCTGGACTGGCGCGACCGTCCCTGCTGACACTCGCACTGATCGTCCTGCCGATAATTCTGGGTGTGATCGCGCTTTGTCTGGGGCGATATATGGTGTCGCCCGGCAATGCGCTTTCCATCCTGCTCAGCCAAATCTTGCCTATCGAGCCGCATTGGGAAGCGGTCGAGGAGACGGTCATTCTCAATATCCGCCTGCCGCGCGTGCTGATGGCATTGGTCATCGGTGGCGGTCTGGCCGTTTCCGGTGCAGCCTTTCAGGGACTGTTCGGCAATCCGCTGGTCAGCCCGCATATTCTGGGCGTGTCGTCGGGCGCCGGGTTCGGCGCCGCCCTCACCATCCTGATCTTCCGCCATATGGCCTTTGTGCCTGCCGGAGCACTGGTGTTCGGCATTGTAGCCATGATGGTTGCGCTGTGGATTTCACGACGGGGCGGCCGGTCCTCGCTATTCATGCTGATCCTGGGCGGCGTCATTACCGCAGCCATGTTCGAGGCGCTGCTGTCGCTGCTCAAATATGTCGCCGACCCCAATGATACACTGCCAACCATCGTCTACTGGCTGATGGGGAGCCTTACCTCGTCATCCTACGAGCAACTGGCCTGGGGCGTGCCATTGATCGCCATTGGCATGGCCGTACTTTGGGTGCTGCGCTGGCGGCTCAACATCATGTCGCTGTCGGAAGTGGAGGCACGTTCGCTCGGCACCGATGTGCAGAAAATGCGCTGGGTGGTCATTTTTGCCGCGACGCTGGTGACGGCTACAACCGTGTCGCTGGCGGGGATTATCGGCTGGGTGGGTCTGGTCATTCCCCATATCGCCCGCATGCTGGTCGGATCGAACCATGCAGCGCTGATCCCCGCCTCGATTTCAATCGGCGCGATGTATCTGCTGCTCATCGATACGCTGGCACGCACGGCGACGGGCGCAGAAATTCCGCTCTCCATTCTCACGGCCATTATCGGCGCGCCGTTCTTCGCCTATCTGCTGAAGCGCGCCAAGGGAGGTTGGTCATGAGCCTTTCCGTCAAGGCCGCCAGCTATGGCCATAAGCCCGGCAAGCCATTGTTCTCCGGCCTCGATTTTGCGCTCTCACCCGGCCAGATCATGGCCGTCCTCGGGCCTAATGGTGCGGGCAAGACGACCCTGCTCAATACCGTCACCGGCATGATGAAATGGCAGAGCGGGGAAACGCTCATCCACGGCAAGCCGCTTTCCGCTTATGGCGAGCGCGCGCTTTGGCGCCATATCGGCTATGTGCCGCAGGCGCGCGCCAATGCCTTTGCCTATACGGTGCTCGACATGGTGCTGCTGGGGCGCTCGGCACATCTGGGCACCTTTGCCCGCCCCGGTGATGCCGACAGGACGATTGCCCGCAGCGTGTTGGAGCGGCTGGAAATCGGCCATCTGGCCGAGGCCCATTGCAACGCCATCAGCGGGGGTGAGCTGCAATTGGTGTTTATCGCCAGAGCGCTGGCGGGCCAGCCTTCGATCCTGTTCCTCGACGAGCCGGAATCGCATCTCGATTTCAAGAAACAGCTCATCATCCTCGACATCATCGAACGCCTTGCGCGGGAAGACGACATGATCTGCGTGATGAACACGCATTTCCCCAACCACGCCCTGCGTATCGCCGACCGCGTGCTGATGCTGGGCAGCGACGGCACGCATCGCTTCGGGCCTACCGATGCGGTGCTGACCGAAGATTCACTGCGCGCCTGTTTTGGCGTGAATGCCCGGATCGACACGCTTGAGGCCGAGGGCCAGGCGGTGCGCTCGATCTATCCAGTTTCCCTGTACACGCCCCAAAATCATGTCCAACCGGAGCATTGAACCCATGTTCAAATCCTCGCTGCTGCCTGTCCTGTTGACTGGCATTGCCTTGTTCGCCGCGCCCGCATTGGCGCAGGATAGTCAGACCGTCACCGACCGCATGGGTCGGGAGGTTACGGTGCCGACCGAGATCGATCGTATCGTCACCCACTTCCTGCCCTTCCCCTCGGCGTGGTTCATTTCCACCGGCTCGGCGGAAGAAATCATCGGCATGCACCCAGATTCCAAGCAGGTGGCGGAGCGTTCGCTGCTTGGCCGGATCGCCCCCGAGGTGCTCAATGCCGATACCGGCTTTACCGAAGGCAATACGGTAAATGTCGAGGAATTGCTGCGGCTGTCGCCCGATATCTTCGTGTCCTATGAGACCATGCCCGCCATTGCCGATGTCGAGCGCATCGGCGTTCCCGTCGTGGCCATGGATGTGCTGTCCAATTCGGGCGGCAATGTCATCCAGACCTATGGCGGCTGGCTGGAACTGCTGGGGCAGCTTGCCGGGCAGCAGGATCGCGCCGCGGAAATCATCGCCTATGCCAATGATGCGCTGGAGCGCACCCGCGCCCGCGTCGCCACCATTCCCGAAGGCGAACGCCCCGGCGCATTGTTCTTTGCGCGCCTTGAGGAAAATTCGCTCAAGATCAACTCAGCCGGCCACTTCGGGCATTTCTGGGTCACCGAGGGCGGCAATCGGAATCTGGCGCCTGAAGGCGTGCCTCCGCTGGCCGATATCGACATGGAGCAGATTTACAATCTTAATCCCGAGGTAATCTTCATCTCCAATTTCTCGCCGACCAAGCCGGAAGATCTCTACGAAAACCGTGTTGCCGGGCAAGACTGGAGCCACGTCAAGGCCGTTCAGAACAAGCGCGTCTACAAGGTGCCGGAAGGCATTTTCCAGTGGTATCCGCCCAGCGCCGATGCGCCGCTGATGCTGCAATGGATCGCGCAGGTCACCCATCCGGGCGTTTTCAACGACTATGTCATCGAGGACGTGATCCACGACTATTATCAGCGCTTCTACAATTACGATCTGAGCGCGGAAGAAGTCGCTCTGATCCTTGATCCGCAATTCTAAAATACGACAAGGCCCGCCAGAGCGTCTGGCGGGCCAAACCATAATCGGTGAACCGACATGTCCTTTCCCGCCTTTTTCGATGAAGCGCCGACCCTCACAGTCCGCGATCCCCTTGCCGCTTTTCTGGGGGCGGCAACAGATGGTGTGATCGAATATCGCTATGCCGACGCAGTGCGGCTGGCTGGCCATTCCTGCCCGGCGGTGGCTGGAGCCTATCTCATGGTGCTCAACGGCCTTGAGGCGCTTTACGATGAAGACCTGCCCGAGCGCGGCGGGATATCAGTTTTCATGCGCAATGAGCGCGATCATGCCACGACCGGCGTTCTCGCCTCGGTAGCGACGCTGCTCACCGGCGCGGCGCAGGAAACCGGCTTTCAGGGCATTGGCGCAACACACCGCTTCGCGCGTAAAGACCTGCTGCATTTCGACACCGATATTGACGGCACGCTGGCGCTGCGCCGAAACGATACCGGCAAGGGCGTCGTGGTGGATATCAATACCGAGCATGTGCCGCATGAATTGATCATGAGCCAGCTCATGCCCAAGGCCGTCTCGGGCAAGGCCAATGCGGCGGAACTGGCCGAATTTGCACGGCTTTGGCAGGATCGCGTGCGGCGGATGCTGCTCGAGCATCACGATGATCCAAAACTCATTCATATCTATGACTGGAATGAAGCCGGATGAGCCCCGCCCGCCCATCCTGGCCACAGGGGCTGGTCGCCTATAAACGCACACCGGAATTTACCGAGGCAAGTGTTCCCGCCGGCCTGCTCAAGTCTCATTCGACCAAGGCCGGCGTATGGGCGAAAATCCACGTTCTTTCCGGCCGGTTGCTGTTCCGCGATCTAGCGCATGGGCAGGATCATCTGCTGGAGACAGGGCAGCACGAGCTGATTTTTCCGCAGGCCGAGCATGAAGTCGCTCCCGTCGGCGAAACACGCTTTTTCGTGCAATTTCATCGGCAGGCATAAATCCACCCCGCACTATCAGCCGGATACGGCAGGTTTGACAGCAAAAGAAAAAACCTTTAACCAAGGTGCGCAAAGGTTTTCTCATGTCAGATGCACCACGTTCCAGAGTCAGGATTTATGACGTCGCCAATGCGGCAGGCGTGAGCATTGCCACGGCATCGAAGGCGCTGAACGACACCGGCCGCATGGCCGAGGACACCCGCGAGCGCGTCAAGCGCATTGCGTCGGAACTCGGCTTCCGGCCCAATGCCATGGCGCGCGCGCTGATCAGCAAGCGCAGCTTCACCATCGGGCTGCTGACCAACGACACTTATGGCCGCTTCACGCTTCCGGTCATGGCGGGTGTTTCCGAAGCCCTGGTCGATCAGGGCGTGTCGGTTTTTCTCTGCACCATCGAGGATGATCCGGCGCTTGGCAAAATCCATGTCGACGCCATGCTCGACAAGCAGGTCGATGGCATCATTGCCACGGGCAAGCGCATTGACCGACGGCTGCCGGTTGACCTGTCTCATCTTCATGTCCCGGTGGTCTATGCATTTACAGAGGCGCCGCCGGATGCCGTCAATCTGGTGTCCGACGATGCGCAGGGATCGCGCGCCGCCGTCGAATGGCTGAAATCGCTGGGCCGCAAAAATATAGTCCATATTACCGGCCCCCAAAGCTTCGCCTCTGTCGAGGAGCGTTCCGCCGCCTTTCGCGCTGCGGTCGATGGGGGCTTGGTCCTTTTTGGCGAATGGTCCGAGGCCTGGGGTCATCAGGCTATTGCCCAATTATGGGACCGGGAGGGTCAAAAGCCGGACGGGCTGTTCTGCGGCAATGACCAGATCGCGCGGGGCGTGGTCGATGCGCTGAGGGAGCGCGGCGTGCATGTGCCTGACAATGTTTCCGTTGTCGGCTTCGACAATTGGGAAATCGTGGCGGCGGCGACGCGTCCGCCCCTGACCACGATCGACATGAACCTGAAAGAACTCGGCCGGGAAGCCGGTCGACTGATCCTGGCGCTGGCAGGGGGAGAACCTGTCGAGCCGGGATTGCGCAAGCTGGCTTGCCAGCTTGTCGTGCGCCAATCCTGCGGGGGTGGTCCCCGCCAGTGATGCAAAGTGCCGGGTTGAGGAGCCCGGTCAATGGGAGGAGAGAAGAATGATCCGAAAACTGCTTGCCGCCACATCTGTGGCGAGCCTGTGCCTTGTCTCAAACGTCATGGCGCAGGAAACCATCAATATGTGGGTGCGGACCGGTATCGGCACCGCGTTCACATCATTGGCCGACGCCTATAATGCCAGCCACGAAAACCAGATCGTGCTGACGGAAGTGCCATTTGCGGAACTGGTGCAGAAATATGCCACCGCCATTGCCGGCGGGCAGGCGCCCGATGCGCTGTCGCTGGACCTGATCTACACCCCGGCCTTTGCCGCCGCAGGTCAATTGGAAGACCTGACCTCCTGGGTCACGCGCCTCGACTATTACGACGACCTGGCGCCGTCCCATGTCAATCTGGGCACTTATGAGGGCAAGAATTACGGCCTGCCGCTGCTGGTGGAAACCTCCATTCTGGCCTGGAACAAGGGGCTCTATGAACAGGCCGGGCTCGATCCCGAGAAAGGCCCGACAAGCTGAGCCGAAGTCGAAGCAAATGGTGAAGCCATTCGCGCCCTGGGCGGGGACAATTACGGCTTCTACTTTTCGGGCGGCTCCTGTGGCGGCTGCATGATCTTCACCTTCACCCCGCTGGTCTGGGCATCGGGTGCTGATATTCTCTCGGCCGATGGCAAGACCGCGACGCTCGACACCCCGCAAATGCGTGCGGCAGTCGAGGCTTACCGGTCCATGGTCGAAAAAGACCTCGTGCCCGAGAGCTCGGCCACCGACAATGGCGTCAACTTCATGAGCTTCACCAATGGCCGCATCGGTCATCAGAGCATTGGCGCTTTCGGGCTTGGCTCACTGGTCAACGACTATCCCGATGTGGATTTCGGCGTCACCATGATCCCGGGCATCGATGGCGGCACGTCCTCGTTTGCGGGCGGGGATAATATCGTCGTCACCAAGGGCACGCCGCGTCTGGCCGCAGTGCAGGAATTCATCGAATTCGCTTACTCGCCCGAAGGCCAGAAGGTCATGGCCCAGAACGGTTCATTGCCGACCCGCCTCGATATCGCGGCTGAAACGCTCGAAGGGCTTGATCCGCGCCTGCAGGTGGCCGTCGATGCGATCTCTGTCGCCAAGACGCCCTATACGCTGCTGTTCAACGACCTGATCAACAGCGCCAACAGCCCATGGGCCACATTCACCAATGCCGCCATTTATGGCGATGACGTGGATGCTGCCTTTGCCGACGCACAGGCGGAAATGCAGTCGATCATCGACAACGCACCCTGACCCAACCCGGCCGGGAGGGGCGTCCCCTTCCGGCCACGCATCCGCGCCGGAGCCCATCTGATGACTATCAACGCGGCCAATTCTGCCAAGCGCCGCCGTCCGCGCCTGTCGCGCCAATGGCAGGGCCTGCTCTATATCGCGCCGGCCATGGTGCTGGTGTCGATCTTCTTTGTCGCGCCCGTCCTGTTCACGGTGTGGATGAGCTTCCATAACTGGCCGCTTCTGGGCGCGCCAAGCTGGATCGGGCTCAATAATTACCTGCGCATGCTCACCGATAATCGGTTTCTGTCGGCGCTCAATTTCACCGCCTATTATACCATCATCGTCACCATAGCGATCTTTGCTCTGGCGTTCCCCCTGGCGCTGTTCGTCGAGCGGCAAAGGCGTGGCGTCGGGGTCTATCGCACGATTTTCTTCATGCCGGTGGTGGTGGGACTGGCAACGGCGTCGCTGCTGTGGGTCTGGCTTGCCAATGTCGATAGCGGGCTGTTCAGCCCCATCCTGCGCATGTTCGGCGTCACCGGCCGCAGCGCCAATCTGCTGGCCACTTTCGACAATGCCTTTTTGACCATCGTGGTCATGGTGGTGTGGAAGATCGTGGGCTTTACCATGATCATCCTGCTGACGGGCCTGCAATCCATTCCCGCCGACCTGACCGAGGCCGCGCGCATTGACGGTGCCAATCGCTGGCAGCGCTTCCGCTATCTCACCCTGCCGCTGATGCGGCGCACCCTGGCCCTGGCGCTGATCCTGTCGGTCACCGGCTCGGTTCTGGCGTTCGACCAGTTTTATATCATGACCAGCGGCGGCCCGCAGAACCGCATGATTTCGGTGGTCTATTACATCTTCAACCAGTCATTTGTGTCCTTCCAGCTTGGTTACGGCTCCGCCCTTTCCATCGTGCTGCTGGGTATTCTGGTGGCGCTCAGCGTGGTCCAGCTCTGGTTGCTGCGCGTGGGAGACGACAGATGAGCGCATCGATCAAGCAAGCGCGTGCCCGCCGCAAGCTCTGGGGCAATGTCGGCTACCATTCCTTCGGCATCTTCGCCGCCTTCTTCTTCCTCGCCCCGTTTCTGTGGGCTGGCCTTTCTTCGCTGCGGCGCGGTACCGAGGCGCAGACGCCGCCTTTGCCGCCATGGCCAACCAGCGGCATCAGTTTCGACAATTACGCCACGCTCAACCTGTTCGGCGCCGGCATCTGGCAACATCTGCTCAACTCGCTGCTGGTGTCGCTGGGCACAGTGGTGCTGACGGTGGTCGTGTCACTGCTCGCCGGTTATGGGTTTTCGCGTTACCGGTTTCCGCTCAAGAACGTTTTCTTCGTGCTGATCATCGCAACGCTGATGATCCCGTTCCAATCGATCCTCACGCCGCTCTTCATCATTCTGGCAAAGCTGGGGCTCAACAATTCACTGATCGGGCTGACGCTCGTCTATGTGACGCTGCAATTGCCCTTCTCTGTCTTCATGATGCGCAATGCATTCGATGCCGTGCCGCGTGAAATCGAAGAAGCGGCCCGGATTGATGGCGCGCGCGACTTCAAGCTGCTGGTTCGCGTGCTGCTGCCGCTGGTCATGCCGGGCGTGGCAACCGTGGCGATTTTTGCCTTCCTCAACGCCTGGAACGAGTTTCTCGCGGCGCTGATCCTCTTGTCGGACAATGACAAATATACCCTTCCGGTGCTGATGACGGCGGTTCGCGCCGGTCGGCTAGGGGCAATCAATTGGGGGGCTGTGCAGGCCGGGGTCATGGTCATGACCATCCCCTGCCTTTTCATCTTCCTTCTCCTGCAACGCTATTACATGCGCGGCCTCATGGCCGGCGCCGTCAAATGAAAGTGGACAAGCCCATGACCTCTGAAAGAAAGCGCCAGTTCCGCCCGCTCCCCGTGCCATCCGTAACGGTCGGCGGCTATTGGGGCGATTGGCAGGACGCGGTCTGCGACTATACCGCCGCCGCGCTGCTGGACCGGTGTGTGGAGGCGCGCATGCTGGAGCAGATCAATCCCGATGTGCCCAGCCCCGGCATCGTCATTCCGATCCTGCACTGGCTCGGCACGCCGCAAATGTTCTGGGACAGCGATCTGGGCAAATCGATCGAGACCATTGCCTATTCGCTCTACCGCAAGCCCAATCCGGAGCTCGAGGCACGAGCCGACGCCATCATCGACATGTATGAAAAACTGCAGGATCCCGATGGCTATCTGAGTTCGTTTTTCCAGCGCATCAAGCCGGAGTGGAAATGGACGAACCTGCGCGACTTCCACGAATTGTACTGCGCCGGACACATGATCGAGGGCGCCGTCGCCTATTATCAGGCCACCGGCAAGCGCAAGTTCCTCGACGTTATGTGCCGTATGGCCGACTATTGCGTGAAGAAATTCGGGCGCGGCCCCGGCCAGGTGCGCGGCTATTGCGGCCATGAGGAAATCGAGCTGGCTCTGGTCCGGCTGGCCCGCGTCACCGGCAACCAATCCTATATGGATCTGGCGAAATTCTTCGTCGATGAACGGGGACAGGCACCGAACTTCTTTATCGAAGAAGCCATTGCCCACAACCGCGACCCCAAGGGCGTGCAGAAAAATACGCTCGAATATAACCAGTCGCATCTGCCTGTGCGCGAACAGACCAAGGTTGTCGGTCACGCCGTGCGCGCCATGTATCTCTATGCAGCCATGGCCGATCTGGCGACGGAGTACAATGACGACAGCCTGACCAAAGCGCTCGAAACGCTGTGGGCCGACCTGACGCAGAAGCAGATGTATATTACCGGCGGCATCGGTCCGGCGGAGGCCAATGAGGGCTTCACCGACTATTATGACCTGCCCAATGATACCGCTTATGCGGAAACCTGCGCGTCGGTCGGGTTGGTTTTCTGGGCCTCGCGCATGCTCGGTCGCGGACCGGACCGGCACTATGCCGACATCATGGAACAGGCGCTCTATAACGGCGCCATTACCGGCCTTTCCAAGGATGGCCGCACGTTCTTTTATGACAATCCGCTCGAATCGAGCGGCAAGCATCATCGCTGGACATGGCATCCCTGCCCCTGCTGTCCGCCCAATATTGCCCGTCTGGTCACCTCGATCGGTTCCTATCTTTACGCTGTGGCCGATGATGAAATTGCCGTGCATCTCTATGCCGAGAGCGAGGCCCGGGTGAGCCTGGCCAATGGCGCCGAGTTCACGCTGACCCAGCACACGGAATACCCATGGTCGGGCGCCGTCCGCATCGATATCGCCCCCAAAAATCCCGCCCGCTTCGCCGTTTCATTGCGCATCCCGGCATGGGCGCGGGGCGCAAATCTCAAGGTCAATGGGGAGGCTCTGGACCTGAGCAGCGTCGCGGCGGATGGCTATATTCGCATCGAGCGGGACTGGGCCAAGGGTGATCATCTGGCGTTTGATCTGCCGCTGGAGCCACGCCTGCTCCGGGCCAATCCGCGCGTGCGGCAGGATGCGGGGCGCGCCGCCATCATGCGTGGGCCTCTGGTGTATTGCCTTGAAGGCACCGACAATGGCGCGGGCCTCAATTCCATCCTGTTGCAGAAGGGGTTGGACAAGGCACAGACCGCCACCATACCCGACCTGCGCGGCGCCATTGCCATCGATCTGCCGATCCTGCGGGAGCAGGCCGAAGTATGGGGTGAGGCGCTTTACGCCGAGAAATCGCCCCAAACCGAACCCGGGCAGGCGCGCCTCGTGCCTTACCATTTGTGGGACAACCGCGAGCCGGGCGAAATGCTCGTGTGGCTGCGGCAGGCAGCGGAGTAGATCATGCATTTAGCGACCGGCATGGTGCTGCGCCAGGTGCGCAAGAGCTTTGGCAATGTCGAGGTGATCCACGGGGTCGATCTCGATATCAAGGCAGGCCAGTTCGTGGTGTTTGTCGGCCCTTCCGGCTGCGGAAAATCCACCCTGTTGCGCATGATCGCGGGCCTAGAAGACGTCACCGATGGCGAAATCGCCATTGGTGGCCGCGATGTCACCGATCTCGACCCGTCCCAGCGGGGCATCGCCATGGTGTTTCAGTCCTACGCGCTCTATCCGCATATGAGCGTGCGCGATAATCTTGGTTTCGGCCTCAAAATGGCCAATACGCCCAAGGCCGAAATCGATGAACGGGTGGCCGCGGCGGCGAAAATCCTCAAGATCGAGCCGCTGCTGGAGCGTCGACCCGGACAGCTATCGGGCGGCCAACGCCAGCGCGTCGCCATTGGACGCGCCATTGTGCGCAAACCCGACGTCTTCCTGTTCGACGAGCCCCTGTCCAATCTCGATGCCGAATTGCGCGTGTCCATGCGCATCGAAATTGCCCGCCTGCACCGCGAGCTGGGCAATACCATGATCTATGTTACCCATGACCAGACGGAAGCCATGACACTGGCAGATGTGATCGTGGTGCTGCGTGATGGTCGGATCGAGCAGGTCGGCACGCCTCGTCAGGTTTACGAAGACCCGGCCAATAGTTTCGTCGCCGGATTTATCGGCTCGCCAAAGATGAATTTCATCCGTGCCGAACTGGACACGGACGGCATGGCGAGAACCGCAGACGCTGCGCTTGGCACTAATATCCTGGGCAGGAAAGAGGCGGTATTGCTGGGGCTTCGCCCCGAACATGCAGAGCTGTCGGCGCCAGATGGGCCGGGGCTCAAGGCGCAGGTCGATTTCATCGAATATCTGGGCGGCACCCGCTATCTCTATACGCGCCTCCCCGATGGTCAGGCGGTCGTGGCCGAATATCGTGACGGCGAGGATCTGGCTCCCGGCGCGCTGGTGTCGATCAATGTCCGCCCCGAACGGCTCCGTCTCTTTGTGCTGGATGGCGAACGGTTGCGGTGACGATATCTTCTTCGGGTCGCCCCTGCCGAGGAAAACGCAGCGGCGAGTTCAGCCCAAAGCAAGGATGTCCTCAAGACATGGATGGGGGCTGGATAGAATATCTAGGGAGACAATAGCGTCATCGGGTCTACGGGAGTATCGCCGTTACGCAGTTCAAACGCCAATTGCGGCTCCGTGACGGAGCCGGTAGAGCCTGCCGTCCCGACCTGCGCTCCTCGAGCGATAGCATTGCCCATCTGTACCGATATGGATCCGAGATGGCCATAGGCCGAAACATAACCGTTGGGGTGGCGTATCAACACCAGGTTCCCATATCCCTCAACGCCGTTACCGGTGTAGATGATCCTGCCGTCCTCCGAGGCCGAAACGGGGGTGCCATCGGCAAGTGCGATGCTGATTCCAGTCCCATTGGAGGTGGCGAAATCGACAATGACTGGCCCAGAGGCCGGCCAAGCGAAGAGGCCTGGGGCGGTTTCGGTCTGGTCCTCCGAGGGCCCCGAGATTGCCCTACTCGATCCTGGGGTGTCGGATGTCGCCGGGGGCTGCTCCGGCTCTTCGGAGCCTTCTGCATTTTCAGAGCTGCGGATTTTCTGGATCAGGATATCCATGTCATCGACCGAAGAGGGTAATAGCGAGGCATAGTAGAGCACGTCCGAAGCCAGGCCTTCATGGGTGATTTGGGGCAGAGCGCCAACCGCAGTCAGGTCCTGGAATTGGGCAGCATATTCGGTAATGGGACGGGCGTCTTCGCAATCTCCCACGACGATGGCACCGGCATCGTCCAAGCTTAGCATCGAGCGGATTATCAGGGGCGATGCAACCGCTCGCACTGCTAGGAACGCAAACAGTTCTGCTATCGGCTCGTGCTGTGTTTCTTGCGCCCGCTGGGCGAAGGTGGCGCTGGCCGTCCAGGCGCATCCGGCCCGCAATTGCGTGATGCCCTCGACATAGACAGATATATCTGGATCCGAACTTTCAACGGGCGTGCTGCCGCCGCCAGCGAGCGACGCCAATCCGCGAAGTGTTTCGCTGCTCAGGTCTTTCGTTCCGGCGTCTGCTCGGGTCATGAAAGAGGCCATGACCAGCGCTCTGTCATAATTTGGCTCGCTCTGGTTACGGTCCATGTTGACCCCCCTGATGAGCTGGAGCGCGTCCAGGGCCCGGCGCTTGGCCAGGCTGTTCGCTCCATGAGCGAAGTCGGTCATCGCCGCCGTGACGAAGTTATCGAGGATCAGTCCAAGCAGCCGTTCGCTGCTATTGCTGTTCACCGTGCTCGTCGCTTCCTCGACAGAACATGCGCTGAAGCGCGTGCAACCTGTTGAATTGGCGAAGATGCCGAGTGCCAGGCCGTGGTCAATGCTCGCATAAAGCGCGTTCGTATTGCCGGTGAACTCGAGATACCAGAGAAGCTGCCATTCATCCGGGAAATACAGGCCCGCCACGGCCTCAGCGATCGGTTCCTTCAGGCGCTTGACGGCATTGGGCTCGACGAGCTGCTTCCGGTAAAAACCGACATCGTAAAGCCTTCGTATCGATACCGATGCTGCCAATGGCCGGCGGGCGCCGTCAAAATCGCCAGAGAGCTCGAAATCGACACCTGCCAAATAGCTTCTCTGCTTTTCGAGATTCAACGTCGCTGCATAGCGCAGGGCATCACCGGCGATCCAAAAACCGCCAGCGAGGACCGTCAGGCTAACGGACAGAATGAGCCAACGTGAAACGCTCGACTTCATGGTTGGGGCCAGATTCCGAGGACCGGTTCCGTCCGCCTGAAACCGAGATCGCCCGTTGCGACCACGGCTAAGGCGAAGAACCCGGCGATGAGGACCAAGGCGACGAGAAACGATGCGCGGGGACGGGTCATCTGCGCTCTCCAAACAAATCCGCTTGCACCGTTGCCACAAGGTCCTCAGACGACCACGCACCGGAGGCGCGGTGACATGCCATTCCGATCGCGCGTTCGCGGCGTTCCGGGTCGGCGTCCGAAAGCTCGGCAACAACCGCCTCCGGGTCCCAGAAAAGCAGGGTCAAAGAACCGATTGCCGAGGCCAGAGCATCAGGCGAACGGTCTCCGCAAAGCCTGTAAAGGCCCGCGAGCTGTTCCCGTTGTTCTTCGAACTTGCGCTCGTATTCCTTGACGGCCTCTGCAGCACGCCTGTCGGTCGGAAACGCTTCGGTCGCAAGGCGATACAGCTCCAAAGCCCTTTTGTGCAGCCCCATATCGCTCATTGCGGCAGCTTCGGAATTGAGGGTCGCGGCCAGGGCATTGGCAGCCTCGATCTTGGCAATCCGGCGCTCTATCACACCGTTCCGGTCTTGATCTGGATACCTCGCTACGAGCGCGCGCAGGGCTTCTGCCGAGGCCAGCGGCCCTTCGGCCGCATCAATGTCGTTGACGCGCTCCACTGCGATCTGACGGCTGATTTCTTCGTTATACTTGATCTGGCGGGCCACGGAAAATCCGTAGGCATAAATGCCCTGCCCGAAACTCGCCACTCCGTAGGCGGCTGCGATGACCCCCAGCAGTACGATGGCATATGGCGCGCGATCGCGCCGCACTACGGAATAAGAAGCAAAGAAACTCAGGGACACGACGGAACGCCATAGCTGGAAAACTGCCCATACCCCAAAAGGGGTCAGGCATAGCACGGCGAACCCGGCAAGAATCTGCAGGTGATAGAACTGCTCCGACAGTAGATAATGGTAGGGGTTGTCGTCCCTGACCCAATTATCGAGGATCAGATACCCGCAAAGCGAGATCACGAATAACCCAACCTGCGCGATCCACCGTAGAATCATTGCCGTCCGTCCGTCGCCCGCGTCATCGCCAGTCCATAGGCGATGATGCATACCCCGCCCAGGAATTGCCCCAAGGCGAAGAGAAATGTGGCGAGGCACGCAAAGAGAATGTGAAGTCGTGGGTCGCTCACGGAGTCGATCGATATGACGGTGTCCCACGCTCGACGAAGCCCGCCCTGAACCGCAGCGAATGTGTTGACAAGCCAAGCGGGGGCTTCTTCGGCCTCAGGGTCGGCATAGGGGCGGCGCTTCGCGTGGGGCTGATTTCGCAGTAATTCAGGAATCTCGGATGCGTCATCCTCATCCTCGTCACGCAGTTCGATCGACATGACCGTCGAGACCTCACTGCTCGCAGCGGGCGTCGCGGCCTCGGCCTGCGCCGGTTCAGGGACGGCGGCTCCAACCCCCACGAGTCTGCGTCGGCCATTCTGATCAGCCTTGGTGACCAATCCCTTGGCCTCAAGACTTCTCATGACCCGATGGGCGGCCCTGTAGGTCAGGGCCATTTCTCGCTGAAGAAATGTGACGGACGCTTTTCGGTGCTCGATGAACAGGTTCATCGCCTGCTTCTCGAGCTCCTCCATTTTCACGGCCCCTTCTGCGGAGTCCAGCAGAGCGTCGAGCCTGTCGGCCGGCCGCCATGATTCCCCGGAATCACGCCATCGTGACGCTTTGACCCGGCGGCGCCAGAAAGTGGCTGTATTTGACCTCGCCAATGCAGCCCTCCAGCTTTTCGATGTCAGCGCTTGCGTCTCGGCGTTTATACAGACATTCACCCAGTTAATATTTGGTGATGACGTGTTGCGGAGAATATCGATTGGTTGTCGCGGCCTTATTGACCTTGAACCGCGCCGGGCTTGCTGAAGGCCGTTTCGTTTAAACTATGCGACCATGGCGGGGTGATCCAGAGCGGGGGGCGGGATTGTTAATTGTTACCGAGACCCGACTCCCTTAGGACATAAGTTTTCACTGAGATTTGACCCATGTTTTGATCGCCTCTTGGCTGTTTGTCGGGGACTAGGAGTGATCGACATGGTGTTACGGAACCTAATCCGACGCTGCCATCATCGATCGGCCCCGCCACCAACCAGGACCCACCGTCTATGACTGGCGGCACTATCTAGCGGTGATCCAGCCCAAGCCTGGTGCCTTGCGCGATGGGGCGTTGTTGCTTGATCTGCCAGAGGCGTTCCGACGGTTGCAGGGGCCTTTGCTCAAGCGCTCAGGCGGAGACCGGGAGATGGTGGAGATCCTGTCACTGGTTCTGCACTATGACGAATATGCAGTTCTGTGTGCCGTTGAGGTAGCGGCTTGAAGCCGGCGTTCCAACCAAGAACTATATCCTCAATCTTCAGCATCGACTGGCCGATGGCAAAGAGACGGATGTGGCATTGATCAATGCGCCTCGGGCTCTGAGCCTGCGTCAGGACCATAGGCCAATGTCGCCCCCTACGATAACCTCCTCATAGGTTACGTCGGCTTCGTCACCACGCCTGTTCCCAAAGCGCCATCTTGTCCCTGAAACCTGCCGGCCTGCAAACCACCCCGGAATTGCCGGTCTGCCATCGATCCCATACCGGCCACATGAGAGACATCAGCCGCTCTGGAAAGCAGCCGCGTTTACTCGTACAGCGAAGGTTTTTATCTGAACCGCCGGAAAGGCGGCGGTCATTTTGATCTGCATAGAAGGGCATTAGGCAAGCCGTTCGCCGTCTGGGCAACGAGCTTATAGGTATCGCTGATGAAACATTGGGCGGCAGAAATGGGCTGGATCTCCGGACTTTGCGATGTCGGATCGCCGTTCTTCAATCAGACGGAGCAGGCATTCGAAAGCACGTCCCATCAGATTGGTAGCTCATTTTTATTATTCCCTCGATATTACGAAAATTCGTACGGGAGGCACCAATGAGAATCTATATCATCGCAGCAATCGTCGCCGCCGGTCTGGCATTTTTCTACTTCAATCAGCCAGGCAATTCCGGCACGGCAGAGGTGAGCATGGCATCGGCTGCTGATGTGCTCGAAGACAAGGATGCGGCAGTCACCGGCTTGGTCGCCGGATGCGAGATCGGCGCCCCTGTTTCTGGCGTCGTCGGGGTCAACGGCAGAGAAGAGGTGCTGTCGGGCCCATCCGCATCGTCCAAGGCGATCGTCAACAAGAAGGCGACCGAAGCTCTGGGCACGATCCACTATCAAAGCGTCGACCATTCTCAGACCGTCCGCCGCCTTTGCGAAGAAGATGAATGGACCCTAATGGAAGTCGTCACACCGAACTGGCTTACCGATGTCAGAGGATGGGTGCCGTCGGCATCCTTGAGAGGCATCGAGCGCACCGCTTCTGGCGAACGCGTTTTTGTAGACGCTGACTTCTCCTGGGACAACGACACCAGAAAATACGCCAAGGAAATTGTGACGATCATCAACCAAATCTCGCAAGACAACAACAAATGCGGGACGATCGATACCGGGACGCTCTCGCTGTCATCGTCGAAAAGCACGCCGAACAAGCCGGTATTTTACGTTACCTGCGGCACCGGCGCGCGAGCCTTCAACGTCTGGTTCAGCCCGGACGACGTGAAGGCCGGGACTTCGTTCGCGGCCATCGAGCCGATCGGCCAATCCGCTGCCACCGCAGCCTGCAAGGACGTGGCAATCGCGGCCGCGACGCACCCCTCGACTGTTGATTTCGATCTGTTCGCTGTATCGTACGGCGCGCTCCCATCGGGGCGAGCCAGTTTGGAGAGCAGGTTCAAGGCCAAGAATGGATTTAATCTTGAGTTGTCCTTCAACATCCGTTGCCTGTTCGACGGCAACTCGATGATCGAGAACGCTATCTGGGAAGCGGCATCCTAAGGTTAGGCTGCCGACAGGTGGGAAGCTCGTCCCAGCTGTCGGTGCTGCGCGGCGATCGCTTTTCTAATTTCGTGAGAAACGGCGACTTTTTCGCGGTCTCCGACCGTGGCCGGCGGCGCCACCGTTGCGCGCCCGACGCCGGTTGGCCTCATCCATCGCTGCAATGACTTTACTCCTGGACGCCAGTACAGAAAAGTCCGCTATGCAAAACCTTCTGCCAAAGCTGAAAGTCCGCATTCCACCCCACAACTGCCGGGCCGATATCGACCCCGTTCGAGACTTTGGAAGCATGTACGATCGTGCAGGAAGCGGACATTCATGCAGGATTGGGCTCCAGGCATTCATCGTTGCCTAAGCGACAAAGGCGCCTTCATTATTGACTTGGAACTTCCGGAACTCCGCGGATCCTATTCGAGCTCAAACTCGACCAGATCAAAACCGGCGAGCCCTGCCCGAAACCGCGCTGGCCCCTGAATTGGGACAAGTCCTGAAAGAGCGCCGGTGGTCACCAGCATGCCCGCCTTCAAGCCGTCGAAAGGCCGTTCCTCAATGCGCCCGCAGGCAATGATCGGATTGAGGATACTTCCGAATGCGCTGGCGCCGGGCTCACGCGCAATTATCTTGTCGTTGATGAAAACTTCGACCATGGCACCTGCCAGGTCATTGCGCCTCGGGAACGGGATTTCCGAGTGGACGTAGCCGAAAGTGTTGATTCCGTCTGCCAGTTGGGCCAAGGGACCGGCCGCGTCGCGGTCCTCCAGACGTGTAGCGACCAGTTCCACACCGATATGGAAGCACTCGACCGCCGCAAGCACCGCTTCTGCTCCTCCAGCGGCAATGGCCGGCGTGATATCCTGATTCAGTCGGGCGGCGATTTCGACTTCGATGCCAATGAAACCACTCCTGGGAAGCTTAAAGGCGTGGCCGCTTGTACCGCAATGTACTGAGGGGATAGGCGCCCAGATACCATCGCCATCGGCATTGATCCCGACCTTGCTCACATTGGATGTCTCTCCGAGAAGGGACAGCACCCGCGCTTGCACCTGCAACGCGTCTCGTCGTGAGATCTCTTTGAAGACAGCTGGCTTGGCCTGGGCGGCGCTGCTTCGATGCGCTGATGCCAGCTCTATCGAGCAGGTTTCCACGAGTTCTTCATTTCGAGGCGAGTGTGCGTTCATCTGACTTTTCGTTCTGGGAGTTTGGATGCTTGAAAGGGATGGCCTGCAAGCCGTCAGGCTGGATTGTTCGATGAACGGTCATTGAGCGCACGGAGCAATGGAGCGTAGTGCGCGTCTATGGCCTGCTTGAGGGCGTCCAGATCACCGGCTTCCGCCGCGCGGAGCATTCTGCCGTGTGCCCTCGCGGTTTCGTCCAGTTGCTGAGCCGGGGCCAGACCAAGCTGGGGGTAGACCGCGGCGTGCACCTGCCAGAAGGCAGTGACCAACTGCTCGAACAGCCGGTTACCCAACCGAGCTGCGAGACGCGAATGGAATTCTCGATCCGCCTCCGTAAATGGCTGCCCCAGGGCGCTTTTCGCCTCCATCTCCTCCACGAGCTCCATCAGGTCCGGGTTTGTCGTTCCCTGCAGAAGGGCGATCGTTCGTTCGGCCATGGCGTGATCGAGCGCTATGCGCAGCTCGATTACTTCCCTCAGCGCTGCAACGTCATCCCCAGGACTCAAAACACCCCGAAATACCAGGCCCTCGACGAGTGGAGAGAGGCTGAGCTGGCCTACAAAGGTTCCATGCCCATGTCGGACTTCCACGATGTCGAGAGCCGCAAGTCTGCGCATTGCCTCGCGCACGCTTGAGCGGGAAACGCCTATGGCCGCGCAAATCTCGGTCTCACTCGGGAGCAGGTCGCCCGGATGCAGCCTGCTGAGCAGGATGTAGTCCTTTATCCGCTGAGCCGTGGAATCGCTGCGTGGTGCGTTGTCCAACGCAGCAAAAGTGGTGGCGACTTCCGACATGCTCGACCTTCCCCCAAATAGAAATGACGCGCCATTAACCAGCAGAACTGGCGGCGGATCGGACGTTTGACGGGGGTTGTCCCCCTGCCTTCTGCGACGCTCCGAAAGGCATTTGTCGTCTCGTACATCGCGTATTGACAACATAGCAAGCACCGTCCTAGCGTGCAACCGACTTCAGACATCAGACGACTAATGTCATCACCTAATGGAGGGAACCATGGTGAATAGTTTGGGTAAGTCGGCGGGCATTGCCCGAAGAGGGAAAGCAAAAACTCTGGTTGCTCTGGCTCTGGCCGGAATGACCGCCATGTCGACCAGTGGCTTCGCCCTTGCACAGGGTGCGAACGAATTGTCAGGCGACATCGTACTCTGGTCCAGTTTCACTCAGGGGCCACGTGCCGAGTACATGCAGCGCATGGCCGATGAGTTCATGACGGACCATCCGGCCGTCAAAATCACCATCGAAACGTTTAGCTGGGCCGAGTTCACGACGAAGTGGACGACCGGCCTGACCTCCGGTCAAGTGCCAGATCTAAGCACCGCCCTGCCCAATCAGGTGGTGGAAATGATCGATGTGGGGGCGCTTGCCCCGGTCGACGATGTGATCGACGGCATAGGGCGCGACCGCTTCTATGAAGCGGCCCTGGGCGAAGGCAAGAGCGATGGTGTGAGCTATTCGGTGCCGATCTATTCGCACGCGCAGGTGATGTGGTACCGCAAGGACCTCTTGGAGAGCGCCGGTATCGACGTGCCGGAGACATGGTCAGAATTGGCCGACGCGGCCGCGAAGCTCAACAATGCCCCCGACACATACGGTTTGTCGGTGCCCCTTGGCACCAATGACATGATGGCCACGCGCTATCTGAATTTCTATGTTCAGTCCAAGGGCGAAGATCTCATCGACGCCAGTGGTCGCGCCAATCTCACTTCGCCAGCAGCGATCGAAGGCATCAATTACTGGGTCGATCTTTACAAGCAGGTCTCGCCGCAGGGCAGCATCAACTACAACGTTCTTGACCAGGCGACGCTGTTCTATCAGGGCAAGACGGCCTTTGACTTCAATTCCGGTTTTCACATTGGTGGGGTTGCCAGCAATTCACCCGATCTGTTGGACCAAATCGCGGCCGCGCCCCTGCCGCGCGCGGCGGAAGGTGATGCAATCTACGGTGGCGAGACATCCAATGTCGCCATGGTGGTTTGGAATGCCGGCGACCACCAGGACGTTGCCAAGGCCTTTCTTGCCAGCCTCTACACCGATGGGGACTATATCGAGTTCATTCATTCGGTGCCCGGCGGCATGCTCCCCGCGCTCAGCGGTATTTCGGAGCAGGCGGCCTATCTCGACAACGACACGCTGAAGCAATTCAGTGACAGCGTCTCGGTCATCGAGCAGGTCATCCCTCTTGGTTCTGCGGTGGGCATGGAGACCGGCCCGAAAGTGCAGGCGGGACTGATCACAAGTCAGGGCGTCATTGAGCAGATGTTCCAGGACATCATTCTCAACGGCACCGCAGTGGAGGACGCTGCAAAGTCCGCCGAAGGCAAGCTCAATCAGCTGTTTTCGTCCGCAGGCGTCACGTTCAACTAGCATGTTTCTCCCGGGACTTGTCGCGCGTCTTCGGAGGCGCGGCAACGTCTTGCCGACAACGGAGCCATGACATGGCAACCCGATCCCGCAGCATGGCCGGACTGATGTTCGTGCTGCCGGCAGTGTCTCTGGTGGTGGCCTTGCTGGTCTATCCGGTCCTGTCGAGCATATTCTTCAGCTTTACCAATCGCCATCTTCTGAAATTGGCCTACGATTTCGTGGGGTTTCAGAATTTCGCCTATGTGCTGAGCAGCACGGAATTCTGGAACGCCTTTGCGAACTCGATCAAATGGACGGCGCTCTCGGTCACAGGGCAACTCGCGGTCGGGTTTCTTGCCGCGCTGGCACTCGAACGGATACCCCGCTTCTCGGGCCTCCTGCGAACGCTCCTGATCATCCCCTGGGCATTTCCCGCCATCGTCATCGGCTTCTCCTGGCGCTGGATATTGAATGACGTCTACGGGTTCTTGCCCAATCTGCTCGCCGCTCTAGGCTTCGCTCGGGAAAACGTGAGTTTTCTATCCGACCCAAATTGGGTGTTCGGCGTGGTCGTCGGGATCAACATATGGTTCGGGGCTCCGCTCTTCATGGTCAATATTCTGGCCGCGCTGAAGACTGTGCCCAAAGACCAGTACGAGGCCGCGCTGATCGATGGTGCCAATGTTGCGCAGCGCTTCTGGTTCATAACTCTTCCGCACATCAAGAAGGTCATTGGCCTGCTCCTGATCCTGCGGACGATCTGGGTCTTCAACAATTTCGAGCTGTTGTTCCTGCTCACCGGCGGCGGTCCGGCCGAGATGACCACGACCTTGCCGATCTTCGCCTACCGGACGGGGTGGGGATTGCGGCAGCTCGGCATGGCATCGGCGGTGACCGTCATGCTGCTCATCTTCCTACTGGTCGCCGCCACGGTAGCGTTCAGGATCATCAATCGCTGGGAGAGGAGTGAAGCCCGATGAGCAATCTTCGCGGGTCATTCAAGAACTACGCCTTGCCCTATTCCTTGCTCATCGCACTGGCGATCGTCGCGGCCTTTCCCCTGTTCTGGATCGTCGTGTCGTCGATCAAGAGCACCCCTGAGCTGGCCAATAATCCATTGTCGATATGGCCGTCGCAACCTACGCTCGAACACTATCAGAAGGTGCTGTTCCAGCTGGGAGCACTGGGGAACCTCGGCAACAGCCTTGTCATCGCCCTGGCGACGACAGTCCTGACGATTGCAGCGAGCAGTACAGCCGCCTATGGCATCGTCCGCTTCTACCCAAAGGTTGGTCAGCGGCTGACGCAACTCCTGATCAGCACATACATGTTCCCGCCGATCCTGCTGGCGGTCCCGTACACGATCATCATGATCAATTTGGGCCTGGCCAATACCTATGCCGGTCTCATTCTGGCCTATCTCTCCTTCTCGATCCCCTATGCGGTCTGGATGCTGACTGCATTCTACCAGACCGTACCACTGGAGATCGAAGAAGCGGCCTATGTCGATGGCGCCGGGTATTTCCGCACCTTCATCTCGATTGCCTCCCCGATCGTGCTGCCGGGGATCGTTGCAACGGCAATCTACACGTTCATCAACGCGTTCAATGAATTCCTTTTCGCGCTGCTGTTCATCAATTCGAGCGAGCGCATGCCTATCGCTGTTGCCCTGTACTCTCTCTCCGGTTCGGAAGTCCTCGACTGGGGCGCGATGATGGCCGCCTCAGTGGTGGTCGTGATGCCGTCGGTAATCTTCTTCCTCTTCATCCAGAAATACATCGCCGCGGGTCTCGCCGACGGCTCGGTAAAATAGATCCAAAGGTCAAAGACATGTCTGAAATTCGATACGGAATCGTCGGCGCAGGATATTTCGGCTCTGCATTGGCTGTAGCGTTGGCGGCGATGCCGAACGCCCGCGTCACCGCAATTCATGATCCGCGCCATGCAGCCGATCTCGTCGCCAAGGTCGGCGGCCGCGTTTGCGAAACGGTCGATGAACTCTGTTCCAGCGCCGATGTCGACGCAGTCGTCATCGCATCGCCGAACTGGGCGCATGTCGAGCCCGCGCTGGCTGCAGCGCGGCACGGAAAGCACATTTTCTGCGAGAAGCCGATCGCTCTATCCTACGCGGATTGCCTGGCCATGGTGCAGGCAGCGGGTGAAGCCGATGTTATGTTCATGGCGGGCCATGTGACCAATTTCATGAACGGCGTGCGTCATGCGAAATCCCTGATTGCCGCCGGCGAGATTGGTGAAGTGCTGTTCTGCAAGGCCGTGCGCAACGGTTGGGAAGAGCCGCAGCCCGAGATCACCTGGAAAAAGAAGAGGGAGCTTTCGGGTGGTCACCTCTATCACCACATCCACGAACTCGACCTTGTGCAGTCCATTATGGGACCTGCCATGGACGTGACGATGGTTGGTGGAAATGTCGCCCATGACGGCCCGCAATTCGGCGACGAAGACGATATGTTGCTGATCACGCTGGAGTTCGGCAACAAGCGGTTTGCTACGCTCGAATATGGTTCGGCCTTCCGCTGGCCTGAGCACCACGTTCTGATCGAAGGGACTTTGGGGGCAATCCATATCGACATGCAGAATGTCGGTGTCGAGCTCCGCAAGCCCCAGAAGCGCGAGCGCTTCCTCCTGCACCGCACCCCGGAGGAAGACGCAAACCGCAGCGCGATCTACAACAACAGCACCACGGACGGAGCCATCATGTATGGCAATCCGTCGACTGAGCCACCGCTTTGGCTCAAGGGCATCATCGAGCAGGAGTTGGAATACTTCCACGGGCTGATGACAGGTGGCAAGCCGCAGTCCGAGTTTGCCGCGCTCACCGACGGCACAGCAGCAATGGCAGCGATTGCAACGGCTGATGCCCTGACTTTGTCGCTTCGAGAAGGGCGCAAGGTCCGGGTTGCGGAGGTAATAGGGGAATTGCACAGCGCCGCGCCCGGGAGCGCAGCAGGAGCCTGATCCAGCAATCGGCAACCGCTGCCGAAGTCACACGTTAGGGAAAGCAAATGGCCAGAGTTTCCATCGAGAAGGTGGGCAAGCACTATTTGAACTATCACGCGATCAAGGACATCTCGGTGGATATCGCCGATGGCGAGTTCGTCGTGCTGGTCGGTCCCTCGGGATGCGGCAAGTCTACACTTTTGCGCATGATCGCCGGACTGGAAGACATCTCCTCGGGACAAATTCGCATAGGCGAGAGGGTCGTCAATGACCTGCCTCCAAAAGAGCGGGACATCGCCATGGTCTTCCAGTCCTATGCGCTCTATCCGCACATGACAGTACGCGAGAACATGGCTTTCTCGCTGAAACTGAAACGGGTTCCCCGCGACGAAATCGCCGCCGCCATAGGCAGGGCGGCAAAGATATTGGGGCTGGAGAGCCTTCTGGATCGACAGCCAAGGCAGTTGTCGGGCGGCCAGAGACAACGCGTTGCAATGGGTCGAGCCATTGTTCGCAACCCTCAGGTTTTTCTCTTCGACGAGCCCCTGTCCAATCTCGATGCCAAGTTGCGCGTTCAGATGCGGGCCGAAATCAAGCAACTGCATCAGAGGTTGGAGACGACAACCATCTATGTCACGCATGATCAGATCGAAGCGATGACGATGGCCGACAAGATCGTCGTCATGAGGGAAGGCATCGTGGAGCAGATCGGCACGCCGCTCGAACTCTATGACCGGCCGGCCAACCTGTTCGTTGCAGGATTCCTTGGGTCTCCCGCAATGAACTTCCTCAGCGGCAAGATGACCAGTCAGGGTTTCGTTCTCGAGGATGGCACGGTCCTGCCGTCCACTCATCGAGACCTCGCGGCGACCACCTATGGCATCCGACCTGAAGACCTTGTGAGGGACCCCAACGGCATCCCTGCCGAGGTCGTGCTGGTCGAGCCAACAGGCGCCGAATCTCAGGTCATCCTTCGCTTGGGTGAGCAGGAAATCGTTGGCGTGTTCAAGGAACGGATTGAGGCGCGGCCGGGGCAGCAGCTCACTATCGCACCGATCCCCCGGGGAGTGCATCTGTTCGACGCGGACGGACGAAGGCTTCCCAACTAAGTACATTCGGATGCGGGTCTCTCCCTCGCGTGGGACCCAAGCGATTAAAGTGCACTTGCTATGCGCTGTACTTTAGGTAATAGATAAGACGTCTGACGTCATGCCTCGGAGGGAATTATGTGGCAATCAGTAACTAACACCATTTCTCGTCGCGCCTTTGGCCTCGCCATGGGTGCCTTCGTATCGCTCTGTGTTGTGGGGCAGGGAGCGAGCGCCTGGGCACAGGAAGTGCCCGCCGGCATCGACACCGAGGCCACAATTCAGGCAGCCATTGCCTATGGGCTGAGTGGTACTTTCGATCCGTTGAATGCGTCAGGCGCTGTCACTCTCGGGGCCAACTGGCACATCTTTGAGGGGTTGGTGGATCTGGACCCCGTCACGCGCGAACCCTACACGGCCCTTGCGGAGGCGATGCCGACCAGCGAGGACGGACTGACCTATACGATCAAGCTGCGCAATGGCGCGGTGTTCCACAACGGCGACCCTGTCACGGCGGACGACGTGGTGTTCTCGTTTGAACGCGTCCTCGATCCGGAGTCCAAATCGCTGTTCCGGTCTTTCGTCGGCTTCATCGATACCGTGGAAGCGGTTTCGAGCGACACGGTCAAGATCACGACTAAATTCCCCTTCTCGCTGTTCAACGAGCGTCTCGGCGCCGTGAAGATCGTTCCTCGCTCGGTGGTTGAGGCTGATGCAGAGGGCTTCGGCCAGTTGCCCGTCGGTTCTGGCCCTTACAAGTTGATCTCGGCCGTGCCCGAGGCGCAGATCGTGTTCGAACGTAATGATGCCTATACCGGGCCGCGTCCGGCCCTGGCCAAGGATATGGTGTGGAATCTGATCTCGGACCCGACCGCTCGTGTCAACGCGCTGACCTCCGGGGCCGTGATGGTCATCGAGGACGTGCCCTATATCGATGCGGATTCCGTCGCGGCCCTCGCTACCCTCGAAAAGGCCCAGTCGTTCGGCCTGCTCTTTGCGATGTTTAACACGAAGGCCGAGCCCTTCGACGACGTCCGAGTGCGGCAGGCCTTCATGTACGCACTGGACATGGACAAGATCATCGGTACCGGCATGCTCGACAATGCCAGCCCGGCAACGTCCTTCCTGCCGGAGACCCATCCGAACTATCACCAGGCCGAGACCGTCTATAGCTACGACCCCGAAAAGGCCAAGTCCCTCCTGGAGGAGGCCGGCACGCCGACCCTCGACATCACGCTGATGAGCACTGACCATGGCTGGGTCAAGGACGTCGCGCCGATCATCAAGGAATCGCTCGATGCGGTCGGCTTCAACACGACACTCGACATCGGTCAGTCAGGTGGGCAGTACACCAAGGTCGATGCCGGCGAGATGCAGGCCATGATCGCACCGGGCGACCCGTCCGTGTTCGGCAATGACCCCGACATCCTGATGCAGTGGTGGTATGGCGACAACGTGTGGCCCAAGACCCGCTACAACTGGGCGGACAGCGAAGGCTATGCGGAACTCACCGCACTGCTGAACGAAGCGCAGCGCCTGTCGGGTGAAGCGCAGCAGGAGAAGTGGAACGAGACGTTCGACCTGCTCTCCAACGAGGTTCCGCTCTACCCGCTGTTCCACCGCCAGCTGCCTACCGCCTGGAATGCCGATGAACTCGAGGGCTTCGCACCGGTTCCGACCACTGGCCTCTCCTTCCTCGGCGTCGGCGTCAAGGAGTAGAACTGGCGCTCCGGCTCGGCGCAGCTAAGCCGGAGACATCGTGTTTTACCGACCGCTTCATCGACGATGCGGTCGGATACTTCAAACGTCTCGCTTCCGCCACGTTTAGAAAGGTGAGCTTCCGTCATGGTCAATGTGCTCAACCTGATCGGTCGCCGATTGGTGCAGTTGCCGATCATGATCCTGGGGATCACCTTCCTCGTATTCTTCATCATGTCCTTCTCCAGCGTCGACCCGGCGATCACGGCGCTTGGCGAAGGGGCTTCCCTTGAGGCACGCGAACAATACCGTGAACTGCATGGCCTCGATCAGCCGCTGCTGACGCGCTACGTGTCGTTCCTTGGCGGCCTGCTTCATTTCGATCTGGGCACTTACTCCGCCCGCCAGTTGCCGGTCATGGATGAGGTCGCCCGGGCGTTTCCGATTACGCTACAGCTGACATTTCTCGGTCTTATCCTTGCCGTGTCCTTTTCCCTGCTGCTGGGCGTGATTGCAGCAATCCACCGGGACCGCTGGCCCGATCAGTTCATTCGCATCTTCTCGATCGCCTTTCTGTCAACGCCTTCATTCTGGCTGGCGGTACTGCTGATCCAATTGCTCGGCCAGAAGGTCGGCATCTTCTCACTCTTTCCCACGGCCGGTCGCCTCCCCGCCATCACCGACGATTTCAGCGCCTGGTTCCTGCGCATGCTGTTGCCGTCGGTGGCACTCGCAGTTCCGGTGATCGGTCAGCTTTCTCGCGTGGTTCGCACCTCGGTGGTGGAGGAGCTCGACAGGGACTACGTGCGCACCGCCCTTGGGGCCGGCATTCCGCGCCATGTCGTGGTGGGTCGCAACGTGCTGCGCAACGCCTTGATAACGCCAATCACCGTGCTTGGCCTGCGCATCGGCTACCTCATGGGTGGCGCCGTGGTCATCGAGATCATCTTCAACATCAACGGGATGGGGATGTTGATCATGAACGGCGTCACCAACAACGAACCCAATCTCGTTCAAGGCGTGACTCTCACCGTAGCGATCGCCTTTGTCGTCATCAATGTCGTCGTTGACCTTCTCTATGTCCTGGTCAACCCGCGCATCCGGGATATCTGAAGTGATCAGAACCGAAACCACCCGAAAGCTCTCCGTCCCGGGACTCAGCTTCGCCGGCCTGCGCCAATTGTCGCTGGTTTCGCGCATCGCCCTGGGCACCCTGGCGATTGTCTGCCTTGCTGCGGTCTTCGCCCCGCTCATCGCACCCTATGATCCGCTGTCCACTGGCCTGACGCGCGGCCCTGCCGGGCCCGACGCCGCTCATTGGTTCGGTACCGACCGCCAAGGGCGCGATATTTTCTCGCGTCTTGTCTACGGTGCGCGCTACTCGCTCATCATCGGGCTGGCGGCCACCGGCGTGGCGCTGGCCGCCGCTGCCATCCTGGGTGCCATTGCCGCCACGGCAGGCAAATGGGTTTCCGAAGTACTGATGCGCGTTCTGGACATGATCATGTCCTTTCCTGGCATCGCTCTAGCAGTGGTTTTTGTCTCCGTCTTCGGCCAGTCCCTGCCGGTGCTGGTGCTGACCATCGCATTTCTCTATGTGCCCCAGCTCACCCGCGTCATCCGCGCCAATATCATCGGCCAATATGGCGAGGACTACGTTGCGGCCGTGCGCGTCATGGGCGCCTCGACACCGCATGTCCTGATCAAGCACGTGGCGCGCAATTGCCTTGCGCCGGTCCTGGTCTTCGCCACCATCCTGGTAGCCGATGCCATCGTCTTTGAGGCCTCCCTGTCCTTCATTCAGGCTGGCGTGCCTGACCCCGAGCCCTCCTGGGGCAATGTGATGGCCTCTGGTCGGCAATTGGTGATGTCCGGCGCATGGTGGCCCACCCTGTTCGCAGGCGCGCTCATCACCGTGACGGTCCTCGCGCTCAACGTGCTGGCCGAAGGCATGACCGACGCGATGGCGGCCCCGCGTGCCCGTGCCCAGGTCAACGCAGTTGAAGTCGAAGCCGCCATCGAAAAGCTCGAAGGTCCTAAAGACGATAAGATTGCCGCTGACCATTCGGGATCGGCCCTGCTCGAAGAGCGCCTTGCTGAATTGAGGCGAGTGGAGCTTGCGCGCACCGACCGTCTCACCATGGCCGAGGCGAGCGCGCCGATTCTGGAAGTGCGCAATCTCAGCATTGGCTTCCCGCGTCACGGCAAGGTCGATGTCGTTGATAATATATCCTTCTCTGTCCGGCCCGGTGAAACCGTAGCGTTGGTCGGCGAGAGCGGTTGCGGCAAATCAATCACCTCGCTGGCCATCATGGGCCTGCTGGATCCAAAGGCGCGCGTTCGCGGCGAAATCCTGTTCGAAGGCAAAAACCTGCTCGCTATGAGTGAGAAGGAGCGCAACGCTTTGCGCGGCAAGGGTATCGCTATGATCTATCAGGACGCGCTGTCCTCGCTGAACCCGGCGATGCTGATCCGTTCGCAGATGGCTCAGTTGACCGCGCGCGGCGGTACGCGTTCAGCTGAAGACCTTCTGAAAATGGTTGGGCTCGACCCGCAAAGAACCCTCAGTTCCTATCCGCATGAGCTGTCTGGTGGTCAGCGTCAGCGTGTATTGATTGCCATGGCCCTGACACGCGATCCCAAGCTGGTGATCGCCGATGAGCCGACCACTGCGCTCGACGTCACCGTGCAGAAACAGGTTGTCGATCTGCTCAACCGCCTGCGCGAGGAGCTAGGCTTTGCCATGGTGTTCGTCTCGCACGATCTGGCCCTGGTGGCCCAGATTTCGCACCGCATATCGGTCATGTATGCCGGCCAGATGGTCGAGCAGGGCAGAACCCGCGAAATCCTCACTCAGCCAGTGCACGAATATACCCGTGGTCTGCTCGGTGCCGTGCTCAGCATCGAGGCCAGCGCCTCCCGCCTCCATCAGGTACGCGGCACAGTTCCCTCGCCACGTGAATTTCCGCCTGGCGACCGTTTTGCGCCGCGCTCTTCCGACCCGGCGCGTAATGCCGGGGTCACGACTGTATTCCGCCAAATTCCGGGCACCGAACACTTCCATGCCGCCCATCCCGATGACGAAGTCGTCCTGCCGATCGAGGAACGAGCATGAACGCGATTGCAAACAAGGCCGACGCGGCCCTGATCGAACTGCGAGGCGTGTCCGTCGATTTCCGAATCCGTTCTTCGTTGTTCAAACAAGCAGCTCTACGTGGCCTCGATGATATTTCTCTCGCGGTCTACCGTGGTCGCACACTCGGCATGGTGGGAGAGTCCGGGTCGGGAAAATCCACCGCTGCCAAGGTACTGATCGGCCTTCTCGCCCCAAGCTCCGGGCAAGTCTTCTTTGATGGGCAGGAGGTCAAGAAATTCGACGCCGCGACCCGCAGACGGATCGGGCGCGTCGTCTCCGTGGTTTTTCAGGACCCCGCCACCGCACTCAACGCCCGTATGCTGGTGCGTGACGCTCTGATCGACCCGCTCAATGTCCATGGCATTGGCGATGCGCAAAGTCGCAAGGCACGCATCTCCCAACTGGTCGATCTGGTCGGCTTGCCCCAGTCGGTGCTCGACGCCATTCCGGCGCAACTGTCCGGCGGCCAGAAGCAACGTGTCGCCATTGCCAGGGCGCTCACGCTCGACCCCCAAGTCATCGTCGCCGACGAGCCAACTTCCGCGCTCGACGTATCGGTTCGCGCTCAGATCCTCAATCTGCTCCAGGATCTCAAGCGTGAACTCGACCTGGGCATGGTGTTCATCTCTCACGACATCCAGACGGTGCGGCATATCTCGGACGACATCGCCGTGATGCATCGCGGCAAGGTCGTCGAATTCGGTCCCAGCGCGCAGGTGCTGGAATCTCCCTCGCAGGACTATACCCGAACCTTGCTGGCGGCGGCCCCAAGCCTGCTGCAAGCGGGTCCGGCCTGACACTTCCCTTTTATCCCCTGACCCCCGGTCCATTCATGTCCAAGCACAACTTCCGCGGCATCATCCCTCCCATTGTTACCCCGATTAATGTCGACCGCACAGTCGACCACGACGGCCTCAAGACGCTGGTCGAACACCTCATCAATGCGGGCGTAAACGGCATCTTCGCCCTCGGCTCCAGCGGTCAGGTGGCATACTTGTCAGATGAAGAGCGTCTGGCGATCGTCAAGACCATCGTCGCCGCCACGGCGGGCCGGGTTCCGGTCATTGCCGGCGCCATGGATCTGTCGGCACATTCCGTCATCCGTTCGGCTCAGGCCTTTGTCGAAGCAGGCGCTGACGCCATCGTCATCACGCCGCCGCTCTACACGATCAATGACGAAAACGAGGTGGCCAACCACTTCCGCGCCGTCGCCAAGTCGATCAGCGTACCGCTCTTTGCCTATGACATTCCGGTTCGCGCCCACAAGAAGCTCTCGGCCAGCCTGCTGGTGCAATTAGGCAAAGAGGGCGTCATTGTCGGCGTCAAGGATTCGTCGGGGGATGACGTCGGCTTCCGCCGCCTGATCGCCTTGAACAGGGCCGCTGGCAGTCCGCTGACTCTGCTCACCGGCCATGAAGTTGTCGTCGACGCCATGGGTCTCGCCGGTGCCGATGGCGCCGTTCCGGGCCTGGCGAATGTCGATGCCGCGTCCTATGTCCGCCTGTGGAAGGCCATCGAAGCCCGTGACTTTGAAGCCGCCGTCAAAGAACAGGAATTCATCAATTCCCTGTTCGAGATTGTGTTCTGCCCCAAGGGCCGCTCTGGCGATGCCACGGGCATCGGCGCATTTAAGGTTGCCATGGCTGCCCGGGGGCTGCTCAGTTCCGCCACCAATACGGCGCCTATCCAGGATCTGGATGCCCCCACCGTGGCCGCCATCGAGCATATCGTGCGCGATCTGGGGCTTGTTGCCTAGGCTCTCGTCCGGCGGCGCCTCCTCGCCGCCGGGTCCGATTCTTTTGAAGGACAGACCACTTGGACATTCTCACTTCCATTCGTGGAGGCCTCGTGGCCTCATGTCAGCCCGTCGATGACGGCCCGATGGATCGCCCGGAGATCGTTGCAGCCATGGCACAGGCCTGCGTAGCGGGCGGCGCAGTGGCGTTGCGCATCGAGGGCATCGACAACATCAAGGCCACCCGTCCGCTGGTCAATGTGCCGATCATCGGCATCGTCAAGTCCGATCATGCGGATTCGCCGGTTCGCATCACCGTCCGTGTGGAAGAGGCTCTGGCCCTTGTCGAAGCTGGTGCCGACATTATCGCTTATGACGCAACCAACCGTCCCCGGCTCCACAGCCGCGAAGACGTGCTCGAGGCAATTCTGGGTGCCGGTCGTATTGCCATGGCGGATAGTTCCAGCCTCGAGGACGGTCGGATCGCTCTTTCCTCCGGTGCTCAGATCCTGGGCACCACTCTCTCCGGATATACCGAAGAGACGGAAAGGCTCAATGATGGGCCGGACTTTGCGCTGATAGCGGCCTTCAAGGCATTGGACGCGTTCGTCATGGCCGAGGGCCGCATACACACGCCGGAGCTCGCCGCAGCAGCAATGGCGGCAGGTGCGGACGCAGTTACTGTCGGCAGTGCTTTAACCCGCCTGGAGCACGTCACGAGCTGGTTCGCCGATGCGGTAAGGTCTGCCCAATGACCATAGACGGCTTCGCGGTTGACCTCGGCGGCACCAAGATTGCCGCTGCCCGTGTTGAGCGGGGCGTTGTCGTAGGGCGTGTCCAGCGCGTTACCAACGGCGCGGCCGATCTCACGGCGCAGTTGGACACCATGGAAGCCCTGCTGGCCGAACTGGGCTTCCAGCACGGCGAACGATTGGGGGTGGCCGTGGCAGGACGGGTCGATCGTGATGGCAACTGGCATGCGGTCAATACCGCAACGCTCAGCGCCATCGTCGCCACCCCGCTGGGCGCTGGATTAAAGGCGCGCTTTGGAGACGGTAGCCTTGCAATCAACGACGCTGCCGCCGCCGCATTTGCCGAATACGGCCTGGGAGCAGGACGCGGGGCGCACAATTTCGCCTATGTTACGGTTTCGACCGGCGTCGGTGGTGGCCTGGTACTGAATGGACGGCTGGTCGATAGCGGCAATGGGCTCGCCGGCCATATCGGCTTCGCGTCGTCGCCTTACGGCAAATCGCTATGCGGCTCGGGCCGCTTGGGAACGGTAGAAAGCGTTGCAGGCGGGCGTGCTATCGCCGCTGCTGCCGGTCTGCCCGACGCCAAGGCCGTCTTCGCAAGCGATCCCGATCATCCCGCTATCGTAACATCGGCGCAGGCGGTGGCCAGGCTGATAGCGGATCTGACCGCGGTTCTCGGCCTCGACTGCGTTGCAGTTGGCGGCAGTATCGGCCTTGCTCCTGGCTATATGGACAAGGTCTCCGATGCGCTCGCTACAGAGCCGGAGCTGTTCCGTCCAAGGCTCGCCAAAGCCGAACTCGGCAATGACAGCGGTCTCGTCGGTGCCCTGTTGCGATCCCTGAACCCTGCTTAGCTGTCGCCCTGGGAGTGAATATGAAGACCCAACTCGTATCCGGACCGGGATTCGCTCTGGACGCCGCCAGAGACATTGCGAGCCGTGGCCATGCCATGAAGATCGTTGTCGAACCTTCAACTGACCATGTCGCTGACTTCGTGCATGACGTGCTCGTGGCGACTCTCAACGCCACGCCCGCCGCTGTCCTCGGATTGCCCACCGGGGGCACCCCGATCCCGGTTTATTCCCGGTTGGTCGACAGCTACCGGTCTGGGCGTTGCTCGTTCAGGCATGCCACAACTTTCAATCTGGACGAATATGTCGGACTTGGTGCTGCTCACCCCGCTTCCTATGCCGCCTATATGCGGGAGCACCTCTTCGACCACGTCGATTGCCCGCCTGGACAGCGTAATATTCCAGACGGGTTGGCCAGCGATGCGGCACTTGAATGTGCCTCATATGAGCAGGCGATCGCGTCGGCAGGCGGTCTGGATTTCTTGTTGCTCGGCCTTGGGCAGAACGCGCATATCGGCTTTAACGAGCCGGGCTCGGATTTTGCGACGCGCACTCGCCTGGTGGAGTTGACGGCCTCGACCATTGCCGCCAACGCTCGATATTTCGAGCCGGGGCACCATCCGCCGACCACCGCACTTTCCATGGGTATCGGCACCATCATCGAGGCCCGCAAGATCATCATCATGGCCACAGGCGCCACGAAGGCGGAAGCCGTGCGCCGCATGATCGTGGACGCTCCGAGCACCGATGTGCCCGCATCGGCCCTGCAAATGTCGGTTGATGTCACAGTCGTACTGGACCCGGCTGCTGCAGCAAAACTCTAGTCTTTTGCAGATCTTGCAAACGAAAGGCTCGACATGACCGAACTACTGGCCTTTGCAGCACAAAGGATATTCGACTCGGCGAACTGGACCGAGAACTCAGCTTTGCTGGTGGATGCAGGCAGGCTCGTGGCGACGGTATCGGCACACGACATTCCGTCAACCGCTCGCCGGATCGATTTACAGGGTGTCCTTGTGCCGGGCTTCGTCGATCTGCAGGTCAATGGCGGCGGCGGTGTCCTGTTCAACAACCAGCCCGACATTGCAGGTATAAAGGCGATTTGCTCCAGCCATGCTCAGTTTGGAACAACGGCCCTCCTCCCAACGCTCATCACCGATACCGTTTTGGTGAACCAGGCCGCTCTTGCAGCCGGGGCGGATGCAGCGGCAGAAAACGTGCCTGGCTTTCTGGGTCTTCACCTGGAGGGGCCGCACTTGGCCGTCGCGCGCAAGGGCGCCCACGATCCAGCGTTGATCCGGCCTATGACCGAGGACGATCTCCAACGTCTGCTGGCCGCCCGTAGGCTCCTGCCGCACCTGCTGGTGACGGTCGCGGCAGAAACGGTCACCGCTCGGCAGATCGCCCGCCTGTCGGAGGCAGGTATCACGGTCAGCATTGGGCATTCCGATGCCACAGCAGAAACTGCGGACGCAGCCTTTGCTGCCGGGGCCAGTCAGGCAACGCATCTGTTCAATGCGATGAGCCAAATGCAGGGTCGTGAACCTGGCGTTGTAGGCGCAGCCTTGGCAGCACCAGACGTTTATGCTGGCCTGATCGCCGACGGCATTCATGTGCATCCAACCGCCATTCGCCTAGCCCTGTCTGCCAAGGCGCAGGCAGGTCACATTTTCCTGGTTACCGATGCCATGTCGCAAACGGGCACCGGCATCCAGAGCTTCTCCCTCAATGGCAGGACCGTAACGCGTGCAGACGGGGCCTTGCGTCTCGAAAACGGGACCCTGGCCGGTGCCGATCTGGACATGATCGATGCGATCCATTTCATGCACGACGAAATTGGATTGACTTGGGACGAAGCTCTCCGAATGGCCTCGCTTTATCCCGCACGTGCCATCGGGGCGGAGGAACGGCACGGACATCTCAAGGCGGGAGCCTTGGCAAACTTCGTCGAGCTAAACGACAAAATGTGGGTCGAGAGCACTTGGATTAATGGAAACAAGGTGCACGGCTAACATCGCAAGCGGCATGAGCGGTGTCCGCTATCGTATCTACTTGCCCAAAAGCGCAATTCCGCTTTTCACCCCGAAGGGGCCAACCTGAAACGACCCCATTTCGGCCGTAGGCGCCAAATTTGTGGCCCTCGGAACCTGCCATTTTAAAAATACTTAGCTTTTGATCTGGACGGGATCGGTTGCTTTTTGGACAGGAGCCGTAGGATAGCCGCCGACAGCAGGTTGTCAGCGCAGGCTCTCTATGACAGGGCGTCGGTAAATCAGCAGAGCGGGAATTGTTCCGAGCGCGAGGCCGAGCAGGACGAAAGCTCCGACCAGGGTGATTTCTCGCATGCCGATTATGGCGCGCATGAAAACGCCGGTCGTGTCCGCAAGATACTCCGAGAGCAGCGATGCCAAGCCCCAACCAAGAGCAATACCGGCCATTGCCCCGGTGATGATTAGGGCTGCGACATAAAGCCAGACAGTGGCAAAGATAAAAAGCTGTGGCGCGCCAAGCGCCCGCAGCACCGCAAATCGTTGTCGCTGCAAATCGAGGATGGCGACGATGCCGGCGAGGATGGCCGTGATGACTAGAGCCTGAGCGACGAAGGTCAGTGCGCTCATGATGGCTGTGGCGTCGCCAAGAACGGCGTAGAGGCCGGTCAGCACTTCGGCGGGGAAGAAGGCAGTCGAGCTTTCGCTGCGATAGGCGCCGCGCAGGCCATAGGCGGCGGCAACATCGGCTGGCTTGACCACGAGGGCGGGAACGCCCGGAAGATGTTCGGGATCAAAGGGCGGCCCGATACGCTCGTCGCCCTCGGCATGGCCGGTGCCGAGGCCATGGGCTTCCCAGTTATATTCGATGGGCACGACGATGGCGCGATCCCATGGCGTGCCAGTGGGGCGCATACGACCGACGACGGTGAGATCGGCATGGCCATCATGAGCGTGGTCGCCGTGTTCTTCGTGGTCGTGGTTGTGGCCATGCAGGTCGCCGCCGGCAAGCGCGTCTGCTGCGTCGTCGGCGTCGCCGCCGCCATGGCCGACATGAAGCACATCACCAATGGCATGGGGCGAGAGGGCGCCCACTACGGCTTCTTCATGAGCCGCAAACAGGCGGCCTGCTTCGAGCCCGTCCGAGAGATGATCGACAAAGGCGGCGATTGTGCCGATGACCGGGGCGCCATCCACATCGTCGCCGAAACCGATTGGGGCGACGATGTCGGCGCGAGGCTCGGCCATGAGCCGGGCAGTGACGGCAGGATCGAGCAGTTCCACTGCCACTGGGTCGAGATAAACGACGGAGAAAAGCAGATCGTTGAGGCTGCCGGGCGCTGCGACCAGCAGATCGAACTTGTCGGCGGCGCGGGCGCTGCCCTCACGCAGGGCACGCTCCTGCGCGGAAATGGCGATGCCCAAAGCGGTGGCGAGCGCGATCAGAATAACGAAGAGCAGCGCGGTGAAGCGGGTGCGGCGCAGGCTGGCCCAGGCAAGCGGCAGAGGATTCATGCGGCGTGTTCCTGCAAGGCGACACTGGAATGGCCGTGATCGAGGCGCAGTACGATGTCGGCGGCGGCGATCAGAGCCGGGTCATGGCTGGCGGCGATAATTGTGCGGCCCTGATCACGGGCGAGGCCGGACAGAATGGTGATGACCTCTGTGCCCGATGCAGCGTCGAGGCTTGCGGTGGGCTCGTCGGCGAAGATGACCGCAGGATCCGAAAGAAGCGCGCGGGCAATGGCCACGCGCTGCTGTTCGCCGCGCGACAGGAGGGCCGTGTCGCGGCGCTGGGGCACGCCCAGCCGGTCGAGCAGGTTCTGCGCGGTGGGGCGTTTCGGAGCAGCGCTCAAAGCGGAGAACCAGGCCGGCGCCAGCACATTGTCGAGCGGGCTCAATTCGGGAAAAAGATGAAAATCCTGAAAGATGAACCCGGCATTGTCGCGCCGCCAGCGGTCGCAGCTAGGGCCGGACAGCTTTGCGAGGTCTGTCCCGGCCCAGCTGATCTGGCCGCGCCCCGGGGTGAGGAGACCTGAGAGCAGGTAAAGCAGGGTCGATTTGCCGGAGCCTGAGGGGCCTGCGAGCACGGCCAGCATGCCTGATGGTAGCTGGAATTGCGGCAAGGCGATCACTTCCTGTCCCGCGAAGGATAGGTACAGGTCGGAGACAAGCAGATCAAGTCCGGGCATGGGTTCAGAGCTTGCGGTAGGACACGTCCATCAGGCGGACGAGGCTGACAAAGCCGGTATTGGGATCAGTGGCGACGCCGGTTTCGAATGTGCCGGTGACGCGGATAAGGTCGGAATAGCGCACCACATCAAGCGGCTGTTGCGAATAGGAGACGACCAGATCGGTAGGCCAGTCGGAGGCATCCGAACAAAAGGGGCAGACGGCCATGGGCATGCGCGTCAGGACGAAAAAGTCGATTTCCGGCTTGAGCGGCGGGGCCATATAGCCGGTCATTTCGATGCGCTGGCCTTCAAGGCTGGCGGCATAGTCCGAGAGCTGAGTGCCGCGGCTATAGAGATCGCGGAAGCGCAGGTCAGGCGTCGAAGCGCGAGCGGGAAGCGTCAGGGCGGGCAGGGTAATGGTGGCGGCAAGTCCGGCCAGAGCGGTGCGGCGATCCATGGCAAAACCTCCAAAGGTGCATGCTGGCAGCGGGTGCTGTCACAATCCATGCAGGCTCAGAAAAAGTGACCGCCGGAGCGCGAGGCTCCGGCGGCGAAGGGTCGAGAGAGGCTTACTCGTTGAAGCCGATGGCCTTGGCCATGACGTGGTAGATCACGCTCTGGTCCATAGTGCCGTGGAACAGGTGTGCCCACGGGCCCTGGGCAAAAATCGCAACGTCGTCACCGGCATGGGTTTCCGAACCCATGGGGATCAGGGCCTGCTGGAGGAAGTCGATATCGGTGGTGTCGACTTCGCTGAGGTCGGCACGCGGCTCATCGACCTTGGCGCCGGGGCCATTGTGGTAGCCGAGCGTGGTATATGGCTTGCCGTCATCGGCGACACCGGCAATGCCCAGGATCGGGTTATTGCGCTCGGGATAGCCCGAAATGGTGAAGACGTGGCTGTGGTCGGCGGTGAGAACGATCAGGGTTTCTTCGGGGTCGACCAAGTCATAGGCGGCCTGCACGGCTTTGGACACAGCGATGGTGTCGGTCAGGGCGCGGGCGGCATTGCCGGCATGGTGGGCATGGTCGACACGACCGCCTTCGACCATCAGTACGAAACCATTGTCGTTCTTGGAGAGGATTTCGATGGCCTTGGTGGTCATTTCGGCGATGGAAGGTTCGCCACCGGCATCCTTGTCTCGATCGACGTCATACTGCATGTGCGAACGGTTGAAGAGGCCGAAGACCTTGTCAGTATTGGCAACATCGATGGCGTCGAAACCTTCCTGGTTCCAGATATATTCGCCGCCGGTCTTTTCCTGCCATTCGGCGACGAGGTCTCGACCATCCTGACGGGCGCCATTGCGGGTCGGCTCTTCCGGGTCGGCCTGGGTTTCGAGCATGAAGTTAGAACGGCCACCGCCGAACACGACTTCAAAGCCGTCGCCGGCCGGCCAGTCGATCAGCTGGGCAGCAATATCCTTGACGCCAAATTCAGCAGCGTTTTCGGGCAGGTTGGTGTCGTTTTCCCAGTCACGACCGGCAACCTTGGCGAAGGTGGCGGCGGGCGTGGCATGGGTGATACGGGCGGTCGAGACGATGCCGGTGGAGAGGCCAGCTTCTTCGGCCTGTTCGAAAATGGTGGTCACTTCATTGCCAGCCTGGCTGGCCGGGTCGTTGAGAACGATGTTCTGGGTCACGCCGATAGTGCCGTTGACCGACTTGGTGCCGGAAACCATGGCCGTTGCGGTTGGCGCGGAGTCAGCGACCTGCGCGTCATGGGTATAGGTCTTGGCGAGCGCGGTGAAGGGCAGAAGCTTTTCGAAATCGAGCCAGTTGGACTCGCCATCGACGCCAGCCAACTGGCCTTCGTGGATACGGGCAGCGGTGATGGTGGGGACAGAAAGACCATCAACCGCGAACAGGATGATGTTCTTGGCCTTGCCGGTATTGGGGTTGATCAGCAGGCGCTGATCCAGCTGCGACTTCGCATCGAGGAAGTAGCTGTCCTGTGACTGGGCGACTTCGCTCTGGGCGAAGGCAGGCGCCACCAGGGCAGTAACGGAAACACTGGTGACCAGCGCGCGAGTGAAGCGGTTCATGAATTTGCCTCTGTCAAAATGAATGCATCGATGTGAGGAGTCGACGGATGCGCCGCAGAACCTATTGACGCTGAATGACAGACGCATGAAGCTGCCCACTGAAGAAAAGTGGCAGCGTTGTAGCCCGCCACTATCACTGGATGGGCAACCACCAAACCAGCGAGGTAGCCAAAGCCTTTGACAACAGCTTCCGCTCGTTCCGTTCGCAAAACCGGACTGGCAGCAAACCACCCCGACCTGGTCATTTAGCTGACGGTTCGGCAATGTCTGCTGCGCCCTTCACCCAATCTCCTGCCCCATTCGGAACAAAATCGCCTTCTCGCCGTTGCTTGACCACTAGCGTCATCCAACAAGAGGGCTTCGTAATGAACTCAATCATCTATCTCGTCGGTCTGGTCGTCATCGTCATGGCCATCCTGTCCTTCATCGGCCTTGCGTGAGAACCGATCAGAACGGAGGACAGATTATGAGTATTGAAACACCATCCGGCATCGCCGTCGTGGAAACCCCATCTTCGGGTCGTGATGCCTCGAGCTATGTCGACTGGCCTGCCATTTTCGCGGGCATCGTTTTCGCCTCGGCCATCTCTCTGGTGCTGATCAGCTTCGGCTCGGCCATCGGGCTCAACTTCGTCGGTTTCCATGCCCGCGAAGGCGCACCGGCCTTCCTCATCGCCATTGGCGCTGCATCTTGGTTCCTCTGGGTGCAGATTTCCAGCTTCATGGCGGGCGGCTATCTCACCGGGCGCCTGCGTCGCCGCAATTTCGACGCCACCGAAGATGAAAGCGATATGCGCGACGGCGCGCATGGCCTGCTGGTCTGGGGCGGTGCGCTGGTCGTCGGCGCGGTGCTGGCTCTGGGCGGCATCGGTGCCGTGGCTAATGCGACGGGTCAGGCCATTTCCACCGCGACCATCGCCGCGTCCAACATGGCCGAAGACAGTCTCGATGTGACTGATCCCAACGCCTATTTCATCGACACCTTGTTCCGCGCCAATACGCCGATTGATCCGGGCGTCGCCCGCGATGAGGCAGGCCGCATTTTCGCACAGGCTGCCCTTACCAATGGCACGCTGAACGCCGACGACCGCACCTATCTCGCCAATGTCGTGGCGGCCAATACCGGCCTGACGCCGGAAGAAGCCCAGACACGCGTTGATGCTGTTGCGGCCAATGTCGAGGCGGCCCGTCAGGACGCCATTGAAGCGGCGCGTATTGCCCGCAATACGGCGATCATCGCCGCCTTCCTGCTCGCGGCGTCTTCGCTGGTTTCGGCCATCGGCGCCTATTGGGCGGCCCAGAAGGGTGGCAATCACCGCGACCATAACAGCGTGTTCAGCGACGTCTTCCGTCGCTTCTAATCCGGCAGAAAGAGGAGAAACCCCATGTTTAAAGGTCTTGCGCTCTGGCTGCTCGGCGTGCCGATCTGGCTGATCATCATCATATTTCTGGTCACCTGACCGACAGAAATCAGACGGGGCTTCGGCCCCGTTTTCTTTTGCTGCCAGCTTATGACGCAGCGATACGCTCTGGTGTGTGCAGGATTTCAGGCAAGGAGACCAGGCATGCTATTCACCAATCTCTATCCGCTCCTGCAGGTCGAGGATGTGGCCAGCACGGCAGATTTCTACCGCAGGCATTTCGGCTTCGAGCCGGTCTTCGAGAGTGATTGGTATATTCATCTCAAGGGCAATTGCGAGAGCCTGCACGAACTGGCGATCATCAATTACGAGCATGACAGCATTCCCCAGCAGGGCCGGATGCCGAGCAAGGGTGTAATCCTGAGCTTTTACGTCGATGACGCCGCGGCGGAAGCCACACGGCTCGAACAGGCAGGCATTCCCATCGCCCAGCACTTGCGCGACGAAGTGTTCGGCCAGCGTCATGTCATCGTCGCCGATCCCAATGGCATCCTTATCGACATTATCACCGCCATCGAGCCCGACCCGGACTGGCTCAAGGCGCAGATGGGGTAGGGCCGTCTGCGATGGCTGCTCTCGGCTCTAGCCGGGAGTGGTTTCAAGACAAGTCAATTCACCTCTACCCCCTTCCGACTCCCCGCGCGTGGCGCTAGGTTGATGCACGTACATCTGGGAGGAAGCCTGCATGTCTGCCAAGCGCCTCGGTATCGGTTTCATCGGTACCGGCAATATTTCGTCTGCCTATCTCAAGGCCATTCTGGGCAAGGACGGCCTGCCGGGTTTTCCCGTGCTCGATATCAAGGCTCTCTCGGATATGCGCCCCGAGGCCGCCTCGGCGCGGGCCGATGAATTTGGCCTCAAATCGCTGAGCATCGAGCAGATGCTGGCCGATCCCGAAATCGACCTCGTGGTCAATCTCACCATTCCGCGCGCCCATGTCGATGTGGGGCTGCAATGCCTCGCCGCGGGCAAGCATGTCTATTCCGAAAAGCCGCTGGGCATTACTTTTGCCGAGGGTCGGAAACTCCTCGACGCCGCCAATGCGGCCGGCCTGCGCATTGGTTCGGCGCCCGATACATTCCTCGGTGGCGCCCATCAGCAGGCGCGCGCCATTCTCGATAGTGGCGCGCTTGGCCAATTGGTGGGCGGCACCGCTTTCATGCAATGCCCCGGCCACGAAAGCTGGCATCCCGATCCTGCCTTCTATTACGATCTGGGCGGCGGGCCGATGCTCGATATGGGCCCCTATTACATCACCGATCTGGTCAATCTGTTCGGGCCTGTGGCGCGGGTTTCCGCCATGTCGTCACGCCTGCGCAGCGAGCGCGTGATTACCTCCGAGCCCAAGAAGGGCCAGGTCATGCCGGTGCATATCGATACCCATGTGACCGGTACGCTGGCCTTTGCCAATGGCGCCATCGTGCAGATCGCCATGAGTTTTGACGTGGCTGCACACAAGCATGTGCCGCTCGAAATCTATGGCACCGAACAAAGCCTGATCGTTCCCGATCCCAATCATTTCGGCGGCGACGTGGAACTGCGCAAGCGCGGGCGCGACGAACAATGGATTTCGGTGCCGGTCGAGCAGCCATACGCCGAAGGCAATTATCGTTCGCTGGGCGTGGCCGACATGGCGCTGGGCATTCTGGACAATCGCCCGCACCGCGCCAATGGCGATCTGGCTCTGCATGTTCTCGAGGTTATGGAAGCCTTCGAGCACGCTGCCCGCGATGGCAATATCGTCGAGATCAAGACCCCGGTAGAGCGCCCCGCGCCACTCTCCGACAGCCTAAGCGACGGCCTTCTGGGGTAAGCCGAATAAGGCGGACATCGCTCTCGGGATCAATGCCGGGAGCGATGGCAGGCGCTTGGCCTACCAATACCAGCCAAGATTGTCGGCGCGTTCCTTGTCGTAATGCAGCACGACTTCGGCATCCATGTCCGGCTGATAGGCCCCGCCAATATATTGCCTTTGGGTCAGGGTGATGGTCTCGGCCTCTGCGTCACTGCCGCCATAGATATAGCTGTAGCAGTCATGACTGAGGGTCGGATCGACTATGGCAAGGACATCCTGCTTAAACGCCGCCAATTCGCGCCCCTCGATGGATAATCCCGTGTCGCGCGCATAGGCGCGGACCGAAGGCAGCCAGTCAAAGCCGATTTCGCAGATCTGGGCATTGTCGCGGATTTCGACCTCCGAGACATAGGACATGTCGACCGCGTCGTTCCACGGATTGGACAATTCGTAATGCAGCTTGTCGTCCTCGATCTCGAGATAGATTTCGGACCAGCCGCATTCCTCCTCCCGCTGACTATAACACCAGCGCTCCGCTCCCAACATCAGCGGCACCACAGCGTCCATCGCCAGTGGCTTGCCCACTTTCATGCGGTCCACAAGAGCTTGACTGTCCGCATCAAAGGCCAGTCCGGGCAGCGTGCTGGCGAGCGACAAGACAAGGGCAGCAATAGGCAGGCGCATGGTGATCCTCCCGGGAACCATAATGTCATAGCGCAATGACGGCCCGGACGAAACGCCCTCTTGACGTCAGCACTAATATGTAACAATAAAAGTTACATGAAACGATCCAGCCGTCTCTCGCTCGCTCTCCACGCTCTGGTGCACCTGCAGGCCCAGGCCGGAAAAACGCTGACTTCGACCGCGCTCGCCACCTGTCTCATGACCAATCCGGTCGTGGTGCGCCGTGTGCTGGGCGAATTGCGCGATGCCGGCATTGTCGATGCGAGCAAAGGGCCCAATGGCGGCTGGCAGCTCAAGAACCCGGCGGAAGAGATCACGCTGCATCAGGTTTATGCGGCCATGGGCGAGCGGCTGCTGCTGCGGGTTGAGAGCGATCCGGGCGATGCCTCCTGCGCCATCGTGCGCTCGGTTGACCGGGTTATGACCGATTTTCTTGACGATGCCGAAGCCCTGCTGGCCGCCAGACTGGCGCGGGTGCGGCTGAGCGACATCGCCGCCCAAGCCATGAGCGCGGGATTCCCCCGCCTCGACTGAATGATTTGAACCGCGAACATCTTGATCCTGCGCCTGCCCGGCGCCGGTCGCTGATGCTCGCTTGCCTGAAAGGATATGAAAATGCAGGACGTCATCATTGTGGGCGGCAGCTTTGCCGGGCTCACTGCTGCCATGCAATTGGGCCGGGCCCGCCGCAAGGTCACGGTGCTCGATACCGGTCTCAACCGCAATCGCTACGCCGCGCAGGCGCATAATATTCTGGGCCATGACGGCACCCCGCCGGGCGATCTGCTCGCCGCCGCCCGTACGCAGCTTGCCACCTATCCGAGCGTCCAGCTCATTTCGGCCAAGGCCGGCACGGTCACCGGCGAGCCGGACGATTTTGCCGTCGAAACCACTAATGGCGAGCGCTTTTCGGGCCGTCGGCTGATCCTGAGCTACGGCATTGTCGACCAGTTTCCTGATATTCCCGGTTTCGCCGAAAGCTGGGGCAGGACGGTCATCCATTGCCCCTTCTGCCATGGCTATGAAGTGGCGGGAAAACGCTGGGGTCTGGTCTATTCATCCCCCATGTCGCTGCATATGCCGGCCCTTTATGCCAATTGGACCAGCGACATCACGTTGTTTCTCGACGGCCACGAGATTGCGGAGGAGGAGCGGGCCAGGCTCGTGGCGCGCGGCGTCAAGATCATCGGCAAAAAGCTGGTTGCCATCGACCAGAGGGCTGGGCAGGTGAGCGGCGTCGTGCTGGAGGATGGCATCCGGGTCGATCTCGATGCGCTCTATGCCCATCCCCAAAACCACCCATCCGCAGACCTGCATCTGCAGCTTGGCCTCGATATGGCGCCGACGCCCACCGGCACTATGGTCGCGGTCGGCGAAATGCAGGCCACCTCCCGCCCCGGCATCTATGCGGCAGGCGACCTCACCACCGGCATGCATTCAGTGACCTTCGCCAGCAATTCGGGCTCCCTCGCCGCCATGGGTGCATTGCAATCCATGATGGTGTGATGGCGCCGACGCGATAATCGAGCACGATTCCAACCTCTCCTCTTGGAGGTGTTGGATTTGGACTGGTGCCTGCGGATTATCGCCCCCTCTCCCTTGATGGGAGGGGTGGGGAGGGGGTGGTCTCGTGGGCCTCTGATGGACCCCCACCCTCGGTCCCTCCCTCTCAAAGTGGGCCTTTTTGGTCCTACCGCAGCCAGCCCTGCGGCCTTGGGTGTAGTTCCATCTGTCCGCCCTTGGTTGCCTCGTCGATGGCGGCGATTTCCTCGTCCGACAGGTCGAGATTGTTGAGCACGCCCAGATTGTCCTTGAGCTGTTCCAGCGTCCGTACACCAATCAGCGCCGAGGTCATTTCCTTGCGACGCAGCACCCAGGACAGCGCCAGCTGCACCATGGACTGGCCGCGCGAACGGGCGATTTCGGCCACCTTGTTCACCGCTTCAAGCACGCGCGGTTCGATATGGCTGGCGCGCAATGTGCCATTGGGATTGTCGCCACGCGATCCTGTCGCCTGGCCCGAGGCATTGTATTTGCCCGACAGCACGCCCTGCGCCAGCGGCGAGAAGGCAATGACGCCAATGCCGAGTTCGCCACAGGCATCGATGGTCTTGTCGTTCTCGATCCAGCGATTGATCATCGAATAGGACGGTTGGTGGATGGTCGTCGCCACGCCCATCTCTTTCAAAATCCGATGTGCTTCGCGGGTCTGCTGTTCCGGATAGGAGGAGATGCCCACATAAAGCGCCTTGCCCGATTTCACCGCATGGGCCAGCGCGCCCATGGTCTCTTCCAGCGGCGTATCGGGATCGAAGCGGTGCGAATAGAAAATATCGACATAGTCGAGCCCGAGGCGCTTGAGCGATTGATCAAGGCTGGCCAGCACATATTTGCGGCTCCCCCATTCGCCATAAGGGCCCGGCCACATATTATAGCCCGCCTTGGTGGAAATGATCATCTCGTCCCGATAGGGGCGGAAATCGCGCGCCATTACCGTGCCGAACAATTCTTCGGAAGATCCTGCCGGCGGACCATAATTATTGGCCAGGTCGAAATGGGTAATGCCCTGATCGAAGGCATAGCCCAGAATTTCCATGGCCGAAGGATAGTCGCGCGTGCCACCGAAATTCTGCCACAGGCCGAGGCTGACCACTGGCAGTTTCAGGCCCGAATGACCCGAACGGCGGTAAGGCATGTTGTCGTAACGTGCCGTGTCGGCCCGATAGGTCATGTTTGTTCTCCCGATATATTGCTTGCAAGTGCCCGTGACGCCGGGTGCGGTCTTTGCTATGAGCGAGCCAGTTGAATGCGCGAAGCTCACAAATCCATGACCAGTTTGCCCCAGCCCAATCATCCATACAAGGTGATGGCGCTTTATAAATTCGCCGCGCTGCCCGACGCCGAAGCGCTCAAGGGCCCGCTGGCCGAGTTCTGCTGCGCACGCGGCATCAAGGGCACGCTGATCCTCGCCCCCGAAGGCATCAATGGCACGGTAGCCGGCTCGCCCGAAGCCATCGACGCGCTGAGCGATTATCTTTTCGTCAATGGTCCCTTCGGCACGCGGCTGGCCGGGGTCGAGCTGAAATATTCCTTCGCCGAGACCGCGCCTTTCCTACGCATGAAAGTGCGCCTCAAGCCCGAAATCGTGACACTGCGCGCGCCCCAGGTCGATCCAAACCGGCAGGTGGGCACCTATGTCGAGCCCGAAGACTGGAACGGGCTGATCGAGCGCAATGATGTCGTGCTGCTCGATACGCGCAATGATTATGAAGTGGGAATCGGCACCTTCCAGCGCGCGCTCGATCCCAATACGCAGAGCTTTGTCGAGTTCAAGGACTATGTCGCCAAAAACCTCGATCCCAAACGCGACAAGAAGGTCGCCATGTTCTGCACCGGCGGCATTCGCTGCGAAAAGGCCTCAAGCTACATGCTAAGCCAGGGCTTTGAAGAAGTGTTCCACCTCAAGGGCGGAATTCTGAAATATCTCGAAGTGATCCCCGAAGAACAGAGCCGTTTTGCCGGTGAATGCTTCGTCTTTGACGAGCGGGTTTCGGTTGGTCACGGTCTCGAGCTGGGCACGGCCACGCTGTGCCGCGCCTGCCGTCATCCGCTGACCGAGGCGGATCGGGCGCATGAGGATTATCACGAGGGCATTTCCTGCCCGCACTGCGCGCAGGACAGCGCCAAGCACGCCGCAGCGGCCGAGCGACAGAAACAGATGGATCTGGCCAAAAAGCGCGGCCGCGCCCATATGGGCGACGCCGTTGCCGAAGACGCCACCAGAGCCCGCACCCGCAAGCAGGAACGCGCAGAGCAATCGAGATTGGCGAATAGGGGCTAGGCGGCGCGCGGCTCAATGGTTTCGAGGTCGTCGCCGATCTCGCGCCGACGCTGCATCAGGTCATATTCGGCCTGCAGGGCCAGAAAGAAACCTTCTGACAGGCCGAAATAGCGCGCCAGCCGCAAATCTGTATCCGCGGACACACCGCGCTGGCCCAATATGATTTCATTGATGCGGCGCGGCGGCACATGGATAGCGCGCGCCAATGCATTCTGGCTCAAGCTCAGCGGGGCGAGAAAATCTGCGAGCAGGATTTCTCCCGGATGTGGGTTCGGCAGCAGAGCGTCAGTGATAGTCGAGGATGGTGACATCGCGCGGTCCTCCTTCTTCCCAGATAAAGCAGATACGCCATTGGTCATTGATGCGAATGCTCCAATGACCGGCCAAGTCGCCCTTAAGACTTTCAAGGCGGTTGCCCGGTGGAATGCGCAAGTCTCCGATCACTCGCGCCGCATGCAACAGACGCAGCTTGCGCAAGGCAGTCGATTGAATTTCGACAGGCAGCTTGCGGCTGCGCTGGCCGCTCCAGATTGTCCTTGTCTCGTCATCGGCAAAGCTCTGGATCATTGCTATTTCATAACGCATCGCGTTACATAACGCAATTCGTTATAAGCTGAACGACGCATCGACTCTTTCAATCGGTGCAGCCATAAAGGTCAGAACAGCGCCTCGCCTATTAAGCTTCCCTATGGATATCGACCAGCTTCGCACGTTTGACCGGATCGTCCGGGACCAGTCCTTCACCCGGGCTGCGGCCTATCTCAATATCACCCAGGCCACTGCCTCCATGCGTATCCGCGCCCTGGAGCAGCTTCTGGGCGTCTCGCTTTTCGTGCGCGGGCGACAGGTGACGCTGACCGATCAGGGCATGACCTTCCTGCCCTATGCGCGGCGGATCATCGGCACGGTGCAGGAAGGCCGCGAGGCTCTGCGCCGGGTGGAGCGGGGCCGGGTCTCCATTGCCTCGCTGCGCACGCTGGTGGCGCCGCTGATCACCGAAAGCCTCATTCGCTTTCAGGAGAAATATCCGGCGGTCGATGTGGTGGTGCGCGAGGGGCGACAGGCGCAGATCGCAGCCATGCTGCATGAGCGGGAAGTGGAAATGGGCATTCTGTGCTGGCCCAATATCGACCCGCTGATCGTCGATCTTGAACCCCTGATTGTCATGCGCGAGCGCGTGCCGCTGGTGGTTTCGCCTGATGTGGCCATGCGGCTCTCCAGTCAGCCGACCATCGATGAGGTTCTGGCCCAGGTGCCCCGCGTCATTTCCTTGCGGTGGTGGCAGGCGGATCCAGAAACGGCGGCCTCTCTCGTGCGGCTGGCCAAGACCAGCGTGGAATTGCCCACGGGGCCAGCGCGGCGGCTGGCAATCAAGGGCGAAGGGCTTGGCTTTTTTGTCAATTCGGCGGTGGCCGAAGATGTCAGGGCCGGGCGGCTGGTCGAGATCGCGCCGGTGGATTTTGAGCCCCTGCATCGTGATACTGCCATGGTGGTGCGCAATCTTGCAGCGCTCGAACGCCCCATGCTGGCCGATTTCGTCCGCGAGATCGCAGAAGAATGTGCTCTTGTAGGGGAAATCATCGACAACCGCCTTGCCCCGGCGGATTAGGAGGACAGATGCAGATTCAATATCTCGGCCATTCGGCCTTCAAAGTCAGGCTTGATGGCGCGGTGCTGCTGTTCGATCCTTTCCTCACCCGCAATCCCAAATTCACCGGCGATTACGAAGCCATTATCGCCGATGTCACCCACGTGCTCTTGACGCATGGTCACAATGACCATTTCGGCGACACATTCGATATTCTCAAAAAGACCGGCGCGCTGCTGATCTGCAATCCGGAAATGGGCGATTTTGTTGAACTCACCCAGGAAGGCTGCAATGTTCATTCGATGAATTACGGCGGCAGGCGCGACTTCGGTGCCTTCTCGGTCGCCATGGTTTCGGCCCTGCATTCGGCCTCCTACATCACCGATGACGGCAAGCTCATTCCCGGCGGCAACCCGGCCGGACTGATCGTAACGGCGGGCAAGCATCGGCTCTACCATATGGGCGATACCGGCATTTTCTCGGACATGGCGCTGATCAATGAATTGCACCAGCCGACGATCGGCCTTGTTCCCGTGGGTGACAATTACACCATGGGACAGGACGAGGCCGCTCTGGCGGTCAATCGCTATTTTGATTTCGAGCTGGTCATTCCCTGCCACTACGCCACGTTCGGCCTGCTCGACCAATCGGCCGAGAGCTTTGCGGCCAAGGTGAAAAAAGGCCGCGTCGAGGTGATGGCGCCCATGGCGAGCATCAGCCTCTAGGCCAGCAGCCCCGCCTGTTTGACTGCTGCCATATAGGTGCGGCTGACCGGAACGAGCGTGCCGTTCTCCAACTCCAGCATGGCTTTGCCATTCTGACGGACGCCGCGCCTGACCGCATCCAGCGCCACCCAGTGGGAGCGGTGAACCTGCAATCCGGCAATCGGCGCTGTCTCGCGGATGGCATCGGAGAGGCGCATGAGCACCAGGCTCGTGCCCTTTTCGGTGGTCACATCGACATAGTGATCACTGACCGCGATATGCAGCAGCCTGCCGCGTTGCGGCAGCGTCAGCCGGTCGAGGAGCGGAGCGGCTTTGTCGCTGGTCAAAACAGGCGTGGGGACCGCCGGGCTCCGCTCCAGCAGCACACTTGCCGAGAGCACGGCAAGTGAGATCAGCGTGCAATAGAGCATCAGCGTCATCACATCGATAACGGCAAGGACCGGGCCGAATATGCCGACATTGATCGCGGCAACGATCAGCGCGATGATCGGCCCCGCCACCATTGCCGCAATGACGACGACAATGAAAAGCGGCAAGATCGGCTGGAGCCATGCCTCGACCAGGCTGGCGGTAAAGGTGCCCGCCAGGGCCGTCACCAGCACAATGGCCGTCCAATAGGCGAGGCGCGGCACCAGATTGATCGCTTCGAATGTGCCAAAAGGGCCGACAAGCCCAACGACGAGCCCCAACACACCCAGAAATATCCAGCTCTGCCGAGAAGTGCAGAGATTGCGCATTTCACGAAGCGCGGAATGCAGCGGGTTAGTGTTCACGAAGCGGGCCGGTTATCCAAGAAAAGCACGTTGCTGGGCACAGTCTAGCTGCACCAAGGCTTGTCGCATAGCGCAACCCATTTGGATTGACCATGACCCTGACGCCGCTTCTGCAAGCCGATCCCGCCATTCAGATTCATGCCTTTTCCGCCATCGCCGCCGCCCTGATGGGCGCATTTGTGCTGTGGCGGCGCAAAGGCACGCTCTTGCATAAAGTGCTGGGGCGGCTCTGGGTCGCGCTGATGCTGATCACCGCCACAAGCGCGCTGTTCATTCATGAGATGCAGCTGATCGGACCGTTCAGTCCCATCCACCTGTTCTCGCTCTTTACCTATATCGGTGTGGGGCAGGGGCTCCATGCCATTATCGTCAGGCGCGACGTCCGGCGGCACAGGGCGGAAATGCAGGGCGTCTATATCGGCGCGCTGATGCTGGCCGGAGCCTTCACCTTCCTGCCCGGTCGGCGCATGCACCAGGTGGTGTTTGGGCCTGAGGCAGGCTGGCCCCAATCGCTCATAACCATCGGGATCATCCTCAGCCTTTCCGCCATTGTCTGGCTGAGAATGCGTCGGAAAGCGCTCAGCCTGCCTTTGCCGACCAGAAGCTGAGCAGCGCTGCGCGCCAGTCTGCTGTTGCGTCGAGATTGGCGCAGTGCCCGCCTTCGTTCAGGTTCTGGATCTGCCAATTGGGGAGACGGCGCAGGCCATCCAATTGTCCGAGCAGCGCCCCGTTGACCGCGCGGTCGCGCCCGCCAACCAGAACAAGGCCCGGGCCGGACCAGTTATATGCGGCATCGCGCAGATCATAATTGCGGATATGGTCGACGACGAAGCCTGCTGCGCGCGCATCATAGCGGCGCAACAAGTCGGCGATCAGCGGCCGGGCGGCCTTATTGGTCGTCGTCGCCTGCGCTGTCAGCCAGGCCAATGGCCTGCGGCCGGGGAAACGGTCGAGCGCCGGAAACATCCAGCCGCCCGCTGGCACGCTCAGCGCCAGCGCCGTGCCGAAAATCGCGAGCGAGCGGAGCCGTTCCGGGCATTCTGCGGCTACGCCCAGCCCCAGAATGCCGCCCAGCGAATTACCGACCCAATGCACGCGGTCCATGCCGGCATGATCGAGCATGGCGTAGAGATCGGCCCGCAGGCGGGCGGGGGTGAATGCATCCTGGTTCACCAGATTTGGCATTCCAGAGCCGCCATGCCCGCGCAGATCGGGCACGATGACACGATAGCCGCGATCCGCGAAGAAAGCCGCATCCGCCTCGAATTGGGTGCCACCGGCCCCCAGCCCATGGCAGAGCAGTACGGGCGTTCCCTGCGCCGGGCCAGTAAGGCCATAGGTCAGGGGCGTGCCGTCACTGGCGGTGATGCTGAGCATATCCATGTACCCGGTATAGCGGGCACATGGACCGGCTGCCAGCCTCAGGCATTGCCGATGATAATACCGGCGGCAAAGACCAGCGCGCCGCCCAGCACCACCTGCAATGCAGCCCGCCAGAACGGGGTCTGCATATAGCGCTGCTGAATGAAGGCGATGGCCCAGAGCTCGATCAGCACCACAAAGGCCGCAACGCTGGTGGCGACCCAGAAATCGGGGATGAGATAGGGCAGGGCATGGCCCAGCCCGCCCACGGCGGTCATGATTCCGGCGGCGAAACCGCGCTTGATCGGCGAGCCGCGTCCCGTCAGCTTGCCATCATCGGACGCCGCTTCGGTAAAACCCATCGAAATACCTGCGCCCACCGCAGCGGCGAGGCCGACCAGAAAGGTCTGGTGCGTGTCGCCGGTGGCAAAGGCCGCAGCAAAGACCGGGGCCAGGGTCGAAACCGAGCCATCCATCAGCCCGGCAAGGCCCGGCTGCACATAGGTCAAAAGGAATTGCCGGTGCTTTTCGCTGGCTTCCTGCTCGCGCCCTTCAACGCCCAGCACTTTCTCGTCGATCTGGTCGGCGCGCTTGGCGTGGCCTTTCTCGGCCATGGCCAGATCGCCCAGCAGCTTGCGGATGCCCGCATCGGTGACCTGATCGGCGGCGGTCAGGTAAAAATTATAGGCCCCCTCTTCCATTTCCCAGACCTGCTGCCGCGCCTGTTCGAGGGTCAGCGTCTTTTGCAGCCAGACCGGCTTGCGGGCGAGAAACCCTCGCACATGCTCGCGGCGAATGGGCACGAGCCGCGTGCCGAAACGGGCGACATAAAGATCGAGCAGGCGCCTGCGATGCTCGTCTTCCTCCGCCGCCATGCCCTCGAACAGGGCGGCGCTGCCCGGATAGCTATCCCCCAGCCGCGTCGCATATTCGGAATAAATGCGTCCATCTTCTTCCTCGGCAGCAATGGCCAGCGAGAGAATTTCACGCTCCGACAGGGTGGAAAAATCCCGACGATTATCGGGCCAGAAACGCAGCATGGCGGCACTCATAGTTTAGAATAGTTCTAATTATTGTTTAGAACCATTCTAATTAAGAGGCAACAGCTTTTTGCGCTGCGACAATGTGCATGTCAGGCCGTAATGGCATAAAGCTTGTGACCGCGCTGCCCTCGGGCTATTGCGGAATCCACGGGGAGCCAGATGCACCACAAACGGCACAAGTTGATGCGCGAGATGGGGACCGCCTTTGCGGTTCTGGCCATCTATGTGCTGACGCTGCTGCTGCCGCTGCATCAGGCCGCCGGATTGCAGCGCGACCTCAATGCCCTTGGCTATTCGACCTTGTCCGCATGGTCGGTCTGCCAGCCCATGGCGCAGGATGAAAATGGCGACCCCGCTGCGGCGGCCGCCCTGACGTGTCCGGCCACCGGTGTCGCCAAGCACCAGCTCACCGCCGTCCTGCCGCCGGTTCTCGTCATCGAACCGCCGACCACCACTGACGTCATCCGCTTTGCCGAAGCGCTGATCCCCCATAAGCCCGTCCTGCCCGATCATGTCGGGCAATCGCGCGCCCCTCCTGTCACGGCCTGATTGAAACCGGCGGCTTGCCGCCTCATCAGACCTGTTGACTGGAGATCATGAAATGATCCGCACTTTCGCTCGCGCAGCCCTTGCTGCCACCACTCTTATTGCTCTGGCCGCTCCGGCTTTCGCCCATGTGACGCTTGAAGGTCAGGAAGCCAAACTCGGCGCCGGCTATAAGGCCGTCCTGCGCGTGCCCCATGGCTGCGGCGCAGAAGCCACCAACGTGGTGCGCGTCCAAATTCCCGAAGGCTTCTTCGCGGTCAAGCCCATGCCTAAGGCAGGCTGGACCCTCGAAATCATCACCGGACCTTACGAAAACACCTATCTCAACCACGGCACCGAGGTGAAGGAAGGCGTCAAGGAAATCGTCTGGTCGGGCGGCGATCTGCCCAATGAATTCTATGATGAATTCGTGTTCCGCGGCACCTTTGCGGCCTCGCTTGAGCCGGGCAAATTCCACTTCCCGACCATTCAGGAATGCGCCAGCGGCGAAGAGGCGTGGCTCGATACCAGCGGCGCCGAAGGCGTCAGCAAGCCGGCTCCGAGCCTGGTTCTGGTCCCGGCTGAAGGCGGCGCAGGCCATTAAGGTTTGCATGGGCGGGGCCAGTGCGCCCCGGCCCATCGCCCCCTTCAAAGACAGGAACAGGCAATGACCCGCTTCATGCCCCGCCTTGCCGCCGCCATCCTCGTTATTTTTCTGGCCCTGTTTCAGGCCGCGCCAGCCTTTGCCCATGCGCAATTGCTGTCGAGCGAGCCTCAGACCAATGCCGTGTTGGACGAAGCGCCCGCGACCCTGCGTCTCGGCTTTAACGAGCCGGTCAATGCACTGGTCATTTCCCTGCTGCGGCCCGATGGCAGCGCCCAGGATCTGATCCACGCAACCGAGAGCGGCAGCATGGTCACCATTACCCTGCCCGATGATCTGGGCAATGGCACCCATATCTTGAGCTGGCGGGTGGTCTCGGTCGATGCCCACCCCATTGCCGGATCGCTGATTTTCTCGATTGGCGCGATGACCGGCAGCGCCGCGCCCGAAATCGCGAGCGGCTCAAGCCTCACCTCCAGCCTGCTCTGGGCCAGCAAGCTGGCGCTGTTTACCGGGCTGTTTCTTGGCCTCGGTGGTGCAATTTTCGCGCTGGTCGCACCCTTGCCCCGGCAGACGCGTGGCCTGATCACCGGCCTTATCGCGCTGGGCCTGCTCGCCGTCCCGCTTAGCCTCGCGCTGCAAGGCGCCGATGCATTGGGCGTCACGCCCGGTGCCATCATGTCCGCTTCGGTCTGGGCCGCCGGCTTCTCCACCAGCTATGGCCTGACCGCTCTGCTTCTGGCTCTGGCCCTTGTTCTGGCGCTGGTCAGCCTCGGGCGCTTCAGGCCGCTGGCCTTTGTGGCGCTGCTCTTTGCCTCAATCGCCCTGACGCTCAGCGGGCATGCGGGCGCTGCTGAACCGCAATGGCTGACACGCCCGGCCATTGTCCTGCATGCCGGCGGCATTCTGTTCTGGGCTGGCGCGCTTGTTCCGCTCTTGATCTGGCTGCGTGACAAGAGCGCGGAAGGCGACAGGGCGCTGGCGCAGTTCTCGCGCCTCATTCCTTTTGCCGTCGCCGCAATTCTTCTTTCAGGCACGGCGCTGGCCATTGTTCAGCTCGGCGCGCCCGGCCCGGCCTGGCTTTCGCCCTATGCCTATATTCTTGCCGCCAAACTCGGCCTGCTGGCACTTCTTCTGGCGCTGGCGCTCTGGAACCGGCTGAAACTCACCCAACCCGCATTGGCGGGGCAGAGGCAGGCGCGCAAGGCGCTGCGCCTGTCCATTCTGGGTGAAATCATCCTCATATTGGCAATTCTCGGGCTGGCCTCTGGCTGGCGCTTCACCCCGCCGCCGCGCGCTATCGCAGTGGTCGAGGTCGAACCGCTCCATGCCCATGCCATGGATGATAATATCCTTGCCGATCTGGTGATCACGCCCGGCCGCGCCGGTCAGGTGGCCATCGATATTGCCCTCGCCGATATGGAAAGCAATCCGCTGACGGTGCAGGCGCTGGAGCTGACCTTTTCCTCGCCGGACCTGGGCATCGAGCCGTTCACGGTCCCGGCCATCAACCTCAATACGGGAAACTGGCGCATCGAGGGCCAGACCATCCCGCTTCCCGGTCTCTGGGAAATTGTCCTCGATATTCGTATTGATCGGTTCGCGCTGTCGCGGCTCGGTACTGAAATCAACCTCCCCTGAAAGGAAACATCATGTCGCTCCGTCTCCCCCTGATTGCGCTTGCTTTTGCCACCGCCCTCGTTCCCGCCATCCCGGCCTTCGCCCATGGCACTGCCGCCCCGGCAATGCATAGCGGTGCGCCTGCCATAGAGATTGGCGAGATCGCCATTGCCGGTGCCTTCACGCGCGCCACCCTGCCCAATGCGCCGGTCGCGGGCGGCTTCTTCACCATTACCAATAATGGCGCCGAAGATGATCGTCTGGTGTCGGTCGCTTCCGACATCGCCAAGGAAACCCAGATCCATGAAATGGCCATGGAAGGCGATGTCATGAAAATGCGCCAGCTGGTCGATGGTCTGGCCGTCCCCGCCGGCGAAGCCGTGGCCCTGGCGCCCGGTGGCTTTCACATCATGTTCATGGGGCTCAACACCGCCATTGCCGAAGGCGATGTCGTGCCGCTGACCCTGACCTTTGAAAAGGCCGGCACGGTCACGGTCGAGCTGGTCGCCGGTCCGGCCGCTGCCGCCGCGCCCGCGAGCCATTGAGCATGAAGGGGCTCGCACATCTGCGCGCCAGTCTATGGGCGCTGGTGGCTGTGGCGGCTTTGGCCGCCACCGGGCTCTATGCCTATACGATCATGATCCGACCCGCGCCCACCGACGGGCTCGGGCAGGGCGATTACCGGCTGATGACCGCCTCGGGTGAAAGCTTCACCCGGGCCAGTTTCAACGGCAATCCGTCCATGCTGTTCTTCGGCTTCACCCATTGTCCCGATGTGTGCCCCACATCGCTGGCGGAAATGACCCTCTGGTATGAAGCGCTGGGCGAGGAGGCCAATGGCCTCAAAGCCTATTTCATGACCGTCGATCCCGAGCGGGACACTGCCGAAATCATGGCCGATTATGTCGCCTGGACTGGCCATGTCACCGCCATTACCGGCACGCCGGAGGAAATCGACAAGGCGGCGCGGTCATGGGCCGTCTATTACGCCAAGGTGCCGCTCGAAAGCGGCGCCTATACGATGGACCATACCGCGTCGATTTTCCTGCTCGATAGCAATGGAAATTTCCAGGGCACGATCGGCTATCAGGAAAGCCGCGACACCGCCCTCGCCAAGCTTCGCCGCCTGGTGAAGGGCTGAATGTGAGGGCGTCTCCTTCCGCCCTCCTTGCTCTCCCGGCCAAAGGACGCCCCCTTGGCCGGGAGCGTTATTTCAGACTGTCAGCGCGGCACGATGGTCATCTGCACCACGAAACGATCCCCGACATCCATAGGCGGCAATGCCCGGCGCGCAGCCACCTTGAGCGGCAGCACATAGCTGCCGTTTCGCGGAAAAAGCGAGGTGTTGAACGCCACTTCGCCAATGCGGGCAAGCACCGGTACACAGCCCCAGCCATAGCTGACGGCTGAACCCAGAGCCGCAATTTCAGCACCAATGGCAGGCGGCAGCGCAACGAAAAGGAAGGGCGCCGGACCGCGCCAATAGATCACTTCCCCTTCAAAGTTGAACTCCAAGCCTCATGCCCCCATGAAACGGCCCATGCGGAATGGCCTGACATCGATGGCGGTTTCTTCGCCCGTCATCATCTGCGCCAGCAATTCGCCTGTTGCCGGGCCAAGGGTAAAGCCGTGATGGGCGTGGCCGATCCCCGCATAGAGCCCGTCATGGCGCGGAGCCTCGGAAATGATCGGCATCATGTCCGGCGTGCAGGGCCGCGCGCCCTTCCACGGTTGGGGATCGAGCCGCTCACCCAGCGGGAACAACTCGCGCGCCGCCTTTTCGGCTTTGGCCAGCTGGATCGGCGTCGGCTTGGCATCGCGCAGTGAAAATTCTGCGCCAGTGGTGATGCGGATACCCGCTGCCATCGGGGCCATCGCATAGCCTACTTCGGGGTCAAGCAGCAGATGTTGCAGCTCCACGCCCTCGGGCGAGGCATAATGCATGTGATAGCCGCGCTTGACGAATAGCGGCAGGCGATAGCCCAAAGGCTCCAGCACATCGGGGGCCCATGGTCCCAGCGCGATCACCGCCTGCGCGCCGGAAAGTTTTTCGCCATTGACCAGCGTGGTCCAGCGCCCACCTTCCTGCGTCAGCGCATTGGCAGCACCGCTGACGAACTTGCCGCCAAGCGTTTCAAACAGGCCGAAATAGGCGCTGACCAGCGCACCCGGGTCGCGCACCGTCCATGGATCGGTCCAGTGAATCGCCCCGGCCAGCCCACCGACAAGATTGGGCTCGATGGCCTTGAGCCTCGCCCAGTCCAGCACTTCAAAGCCAATGCCGAATTGATCATGATCGATCTGGGCCTTGGCGATTTCCTTTTCCAGCTTGTCCGCACTGCGAAACGCCAGATGCCAGCCATAGCGCGAAATCAGCTTTTCGGCTTCGGGCCCCGCCGCCTTGATGAAGTCGTCATGCGTGGGGATGGAGCGCCCGATCAGCGGGGCATAGGATTGCACCACTTTGCGATAATGGTCCGGCGAGGATTCCCACCAATAGCGGAGCAGGGGCGGCGCCAGTTTCGGCAAAGCCAGCGGTTCGTACCGTGCAGCGGTGGAAAGATGCAGCCCCACCTGCAACAGCGTTTGCAGATCGCGGGGAAAGGCATGGGGTCTTACCCCTTCGGCCTGAATAATGCCCGCATTGCCGAACGAGGTTTCCCGGCCCGGCGCGTTCTTGTCTACCAGCGTCACGCTGCGCCCGCGCCGCAACAGGTGAATACCGGTTGCAATGCCGACAATGCCAGCGCCCAGAATGATCACATCGTTCATGAAAGCCCCCCGCCTGTTCAGCGCCAAGCCTAACACAGCATGGCAAAGAGTTTTCGTCTATCTCCAGCGGTGAGAGGGTGCATTGCGCAAGGAAATGGGCGCATAATTCAATATGGCTGCAATAATATCGCGCCAAACGCTTTGTGGTCGCTTTATTCCGGGTTCTGAAACCGATAGCCCCGCGCACTGGCCAAGGTTTCGTCCGCCAGCCAGTTGCGGAACAGTTTCAGCTTGTTCGGCTCCCGCCTGCCCTTGGCAGCAACGAGGTAATAGCCGCGCGCGCCTTGCAGCGACCTCTCAAAGGGCCGCACGAGCCGCCCATCGCTGACGGCATCGGCGCTCATCATGTCGGCGGCCAGCAATACGCCCTGACCATCGATGGCAGCATCGAAAGCCAGCGATGCGTCCGAATAATGTGGGCCGGTGAGCTTCAGCCGGGGGTCGAGCCCCGCCGCGCCCAGCCATGCCGGCCAGTCGAGCAGCGAGGTTTCATCGGCGATCACAGGCACATGGGCCAGATCGGCCGGGCTCTTGAGCCGCGCCAGCAAAAGCGGCGAACAGACCGGCTGATAATCCTGTCCGCCGATCAGGCTGGCATGGGTGCCCGGCCAGATGCCATCGCCATACCGAATGCCGCAATCGACATCGGCGCGTGACAGATCGACCATGTCCGAGGTGACATTGAGCCGGACTTCCAGCCCCTGCGGCAGCGTTGAAAATTTCCGTACCCGCCAGATCAGCCAGCGCGAGGCGAAGACGCTGCCCACCGTGACATTGAGCACGCCCTCATTGGCCCCGGTCAGTTCCGCCAATCCGTCCTGCAATTGCGCAAAACCGGCAGTAAGTTGCGGCAGCACCGCTTCGAGAGCGGGAAGGGGCCTCAGCCCCTGCGGCGTGCGGGCAAAAAGCTCCATGCCCAGCCGCTCCTCCGCCCGTCGCAAATGCTGACTGACCGCGCCGATGGTGACCCCCAGCTCCTCCGCCGCCGGAGCCAGCGCACCGCGTCGCGCCACGATTTCAATGGCACGCAATGCGTTCAAGGCAATGGGAAAGCTCTTGCTCATATAGATTTTCTATAGCGCGGCAAAAACCTTGTCCATTGCGCCGTGTGGGGCAGGGGCGCAATGTGCCCGAACATCATCATTCCCGGAGGCAGAAATGACCTTGCTCCGCCGCCTGCTGGCGCGGCTGCGCCTGCCCTTGCGCATTTGCCAGACGCCACATCCAGATTGTCTTAACCTGCGCGAATGGGCCGACCTGCCGGTGCATCATCCGCGCTGCGATTGATCACTCGCAAATCTGGGCCATGCAGCTTTGGCCGTGACAGCCGAGATCGAGATGCAGGTGGTCCTCATGTTCTGCATTGGCGTCTGGTCCGAGCACAGTGGTGAAGAGCCCGCAGGCCGCGCCATGCGCCTGCCGCAACAGCTTTCCTTCCGGCGCGGATGCGGGCATCCAGTCGCTCTCCACCGCAATGGACCGCCCATCTGCCAGCGTGAAACCGACCACATCCAGCGCATTGGCAAAGCCGTGTTCGGATACGAACCCCTCGTCCCCGCCATTGCGGTTGCGGCACATCATCGAGGTGCCGGTATTGAGCACCGCCACCGGCGCATCGAGCGCCGCCCTGGCATAGGCGTCGACATCGCCCACCCAATCGGCCAATGCGCCGGCCATGGCACAATTGGTGGTGACCGGGCTCGACAGGCTCACCTCATGCCCGTTCACATTGATCGCCGTCACCGCCAGCGGCGAGCGTTCCCCGCAAATGCCCTCGGCGATAGGCGCCAGCATTTCGCCCACGATTTTCCTCGACAGCAATGCGGGGCAGGCGGTCTGGTAGACCCTGTCGGGTTGCGGCACCGCATGCTGCGGTGCATTCTCTGGCGCGGGCTCGGGCTCCACATCGTCCGGTCGAGGCCGCGGCAAAGGCGGCTCCTCCGCCTCCACCACCACCACTGGCCGCTCGTCACTGGGCGTCGGCGTCACCGGGTTTGGGGCCGGGCGCGGCTGGCTGCGGGGCGGCGCCAGCTCTTCGACGAAATCCTGCAATGGCTTGAAAATATCCTGTGCGGCCAGCGGCTGGGCGGCGGCGAGAACGACGATGAGGGCAAGGCTGGGTGCATGCATGATCCTCACAACGCCAATTCATGCCCTCGCGTTGCGCAAAAGCCCCGTTAAGCTTGCGGAAACCATCTTTCTCCGCTCTCGCGCTTCTGCTATCAGCGCCCCATGACAACGCCGCTCAAGAACATCCGCAATTTTTCTATCGTCGCCCATATCGACCATGGTAAATCCACGCTTGCCGACCGCCTGATCCAGATGACGGGCGGGCTCGACCTGCGCGAGATGAAGGAACAGGTCCTCGATTCGATGGATATCGAGCGCGAGCGCGGCATCACCATCAAGGCGCAGACCGTCCGGCTGAACTACAAGGCGGCCGATGGCGAGGATTATGTCCTCAATCTCATCGACACGCCCGGCCACGTCGACTTTGCCTATGAAGTCTCGCGCTCCATGGCCGCTGTCGAGGGCTCGCTGCTGGTCGTCGATGCCTCCCAGGGCGTCGAAGCGCAGACGCTGGCCAATGTCTACCACGCCATCGACGCCAATCACGAGATCGTGCCGGTCCTCAACAAGGTCGATCTGCCCGCCGCCGATGTCGAGCGCGTCAAGGCGCAGATCGAGGACGTTATCGGCATCGACGCCAGTGACGCCGTCGAAATTTCGGCCAAGACGGGTCTGGGCATCGACAAGGTGCTCGAAGCCATCGTCACCCGCCTGCCTGCGCCCAAGGGCGAGCTGGATGCGCCGCTCAAGGCGCTGCTGGTCGACAGCTGGTACGATACCTATCTCGGCGTCGTCGTGCTCGTGCGCATCATCGACGGGGTGATGAAAAAGGGCCAGAAAATCCGCATGATGGCCTCGGGCGCCGTCTATGAGCTGGATCGCGTCGCCGTCACCACGCCCAAACTGGTCGAAGTCAAGGAACTCGGCCCCGGCGAGCTGGGTGTCTTCACCGCCTCGATCAAGGAAGTGGCCGATACCAATGTCGGCGACACCATCACCGAGGATCGCAAGCCCACCGCCAATGCGCTGCCCGGCTTCCGCCCGGCCCAGCCGGTGGTGTTCTGCGGCCTGTTCCCGGTCGATGCCTCCGATTTCGACGAGCTGCGCAGCGCCATGGGCAAGCTGCGCCTCAACGACGCCAGCTTCTCCTTTGAAATGGAGACTTCGGCCGCGCTCGGCTTCGGCTTCCGCTGCGGGTTCCTGGGGCTCTTGCATCTCGAAATCATTCAGGAGCGCCTCTCCCGCGAATTCGATCTCGACCTCATCGCCACCGCGCCATCGGTGGTGTACGAAGTGGTCCAGACCAATGGCGAAACGCTGCTGCTGCACAATCCGGCCGATCTGCCCGATGTGATGAAAATCGAGGAAATCCGCGAGCCCTGGATCAAGGCGACGATCCTGACGCCCGACGAATATCTCGGCGCGATTTTGAAACTCTGTCAGGATCGCCGCGGCATCCAGAACAATCTGAGCTATGTCGGCTCGCGCGCTCTGGTCGAATACGATCTGCCGCTCAATGAAGTGGTGTTCGATTTCTATGATCGGCTGAAGTCGATCTCCAAGGGCTATGCCAGCTTCGACTACAAGCTCGACACCCACCGCACCGGCGATTTGGTCAAGCTGACGGTTCTCGTCAATGCCGAGCCGGTCGATGCGCTCGCCATGCTGGTGCACCGCACCGTGGCTGAATCACGCGGTCGCCAGATGTGCGAAAAGCTCAAGGAGTTGATCCCGCCCCATCTCTTCGTCATCCCGATCCAGGCCGCCATCGGCGGCAAGATCATCGCCCGCGAAACCGTCCGCGCCATGCGCAAGGACGTGACCGCCAAATGCTATGGCGGCGACGCCACGCGCAAACGCAAGCTGCTCGACAAGCAGAAAAAGGGCAAGGCGAAGATGCGCCAATACGGGAACGTCAATATTCCGCAAGAGGCGTTCATCAAGGCGCTGAAGATGGGTGATGACTAGCCGACGGTGCTTCGCGCAAAAACGCTCCAGTGGAGCGTTTTTAGTCGGCTAGGCCCGGAGACTGCGCACCGTGCCAAAGGCAAATTTGCTCCAGTGGAGCAAATTTAGGGAAGCAGGCCACGAGACCTATGGTCGAGTGGCAGCTCGCAGGGCCTAGCCCCTCCCCAAGCACGATCTGTCCCTCCCCCTACCAGGGGGAGGTTAGGTGGGGGTGCCAGCCACCATTGCTCACCCCACCCACCGACTGTCACCCCGGCGCAGGCCGGGGCCCATCCTGAGATATTTCGATTTCTGACGCGCTACAGGACCGCCCCAGTCAGCGGGAGCTAGACCCCGGATCAAGTCCGGGGTGACAGCCGGGCGGTGCGTAGAAATCCAGCCTATACACAAGCACGATCTTTCCCTCCGCCTAACAGGGGAGGTTAGGTGGGGTGCACGTCAGCACTGCCCATCCACCTACCGCATGTCATGCCGGCACAGGCCGGTAGCCATCAAAGTGGCTTGTATAGCAGCTGCATGAACTGGAGTTCTGGGCTTGCGCGAAAGTGATGGCCTAGAAGACTTGGAAGCTGCTCGGCTGCAGCATCGCTGCAGATCTTGATGCCCTGCCAATTTCCCCAGTCACCGCGACGACACGCCCATTACGATGTGCGTCGACGGCAAGAAGATAGTCCTCAGCAGAAAGACGAACTCTCAGGACAATCGAACCGGTTTCGCTGCTTGTGCCTTCGAGCCCGATCTCATATCGGCCAGCATCTAGCAGATTCGCGGGTATCTCCCTCGTCTCAAGGCGCACCACTTGCCCCACGACTGTAACCAGAATAGGACCTGCTGTCGGCCTGAGTTGTGATATGGCGCTATCGAGGATGGGCAGGGCTGTGTCTTCGATCTCAGCGGTCAAGCGGATGTCTGGAGATGGTGCCCACGCAGGCGTGAGCGTGATGTCGTATTTGATTTTGCCCGCTGACGTATCTGCTAACCATGTTGTGAAATCGCTCAGCATGTTGAAGTTAAAGCCTTCAGCAGCGCCGATCAAAAGCGGCTCAGCGCTTTTCAAGGCAGTGGCTTTTTCCACAATGGTGAGGCCACGGGCAATCCGCTCGATGACCCGCCTTTCAATCGGTGCAGGTGGAGCATCGCCATCCAAGGTCTTCGCTGGCGGTCCCGCTGGCGACTCGATGGTAAACCCGAAACTGCTCTTGAACGTATGTCCAAACCGACAGCTATTGGCATAATCTGCGCCGGCGCTTTGATTGTCCGAAACCACCAAGACCTTTCGAATTTCGGCAGCAGCCGCAGAAGTTAAAAACTTGCGCGCATTGACGATAAATCTCTCGGCGACACGTATGTGTATGCTGTCTCGAAGCACCACGCTGTTAGGCAACATGGTGCGGAGCAAGTCAAAGTCATACATGGAAATATCGCGAGCGAGCCGCTCGACTGCCATCCCAGTGACGCCAGAAAGCGTTCGCAATGCCTGCAAAATCCGCCGCTCGATATCCTCGGGCTCGCGATTGCTTAGTACAATCTCTGGCGAACTATATTTGTCAGAACCGAGGGTGAAAAGTTCTAGCGCGCCGCCACGCAGGCTCGACATTTGCCAACGATTCGCAAGCAGATAACGGCGCATAAGCCCTAAAGGCGGGAGGGAAACGGCGTAGGGGTCATACATAATCTTGCTCCCCCCGCTGGTACGCTTCGGCGCTGTTCAAAAGTGCTGTTAGCCCGGCCGCATTGAGGTGGTTGCTCCGCGGGATGCGCACCCTCTTCGAAGAAGAATTGGCAGTGGGGTCGCCGGGCGCTTGCCAGTACCAATAGCACGACCGTGCAAGTAGTAGCGCCCGTTCATTCTGGCGCAGCCATGAAATTTCCAGTGTGGGTAGACACAGCAGGATCAGCACAAGCGGAACAGCGGCAGGATCTCGCAATGCCATCTTATTGAAGGCAGCTGCCTCCATGTCGTAGACTATTGAGTGGCCATCCACTTCCCAGTTCACTGTAGCTTTGAGCTGATATTGCAGCGTGAACCCCGTTTCGGTACGCCCTGCAATCGTGTCTTTCACCGGATGAAAAGTGCCGTCGACGCCGTAATCTTGCAGCGCGCGAGTCACATTAATTCCCACGCGCCCTGCTATTGCGTCGACGTACGCCATCGACAGTCGTTCTTTTATGTGCGGTTGGAGTATCACGAAAAAGAAGCTTCCCGAAAGGCGTTGGCGTTTTTCTGATACTGACTGAAAGAAAGTCAATACTTCGTTGCAACCATCCCATGAGGCCCGGACCCCTCCCATTGTAGCGTAGTAATGTAAGTTTTTACAAAACTGCGGAGTTGTAGCGGATGGCTGTAATGGTTATTAGTCCAACCTTCACCACAAAAACTTCTCCTCCCTCCCGCCACCCCGCTTACCCTCTCCTGTCCCCGACAAGGAGAGCCCCATGCCCAAACCACCACCTCCCAAAAAGCTCAGCCTACGCCTGATCGAGCGGCACGAAGCCCTGTTTCCAAAACTGCAGGCCCTCACCCGCAAGGTGCAGGCCATTTCCGCGCGTCGGCCGCGTAGCCTGGTGCCCGAGGAAATGCGCGTGGAGGCGGAGGCACTGTTGTTTGAAGCCCTGCCATTCTCTGCGGGCCGGCGGCGCGGCGATCTACCGGTGGCGGCGCTCGATTGTGCGGGGCTGGCCGGGCAATTGAGCGCGGCGCTGGCGGCGATGATGGGGTTTGAGGCGCGGCATAGTCAGTGGGATGCGCGATTTGCCGAGCCGGTCTGGATGGCCGATGACCATCAGGTTCACCGGCTGAAGCGCCTTGCTCCAAAGCCGGGCAGCAAGGCGGCGGCGAAAGCGGCTGCCAAGGCGGAGATGGAAGCGGCAGCGCGGGCGGCGCGCATGGTGGAGTTACGCGCCAAATTGGTGCAGCGGTTGGCGCAATCGCGGTGGCATGATCCAAGGTTCGAGACGCCCGTCGAACCCGCTGGCGAGCGCTTTGGCACCGCACCTTTGGACGGGACGAGCGTGCCAGAAAACACCCCCTCCCTCCGCTTCATCTAAAAAATCTATCCCCGCCCCGGCCAGCGGCATTAGTCTTGGCGCATCAGCCGGGCGAGGATGGGGTTGCAACGATCAACCGCCGGGCGACAGTCGGGAGGCCCCTGCATCGTTACGGGGGCTGGGTCCGGGGACGGGAAATTCCGGTGAGAGCCGGCCCTAGCAAACCCCCTGCCAGAAATCCCGATGCCCTGAGACAGATTGCGTCTCACACCTACTTCCCTCAGAGACCAATCTGTCTCAGGGCCACCATCGAACTGCTCCAGCCGGAAGCGCAGCGCTGTCCGGGGTTTTGGCGCGCCTTTGTTCACCCAGAGAGGCCAATGCGTTTCGTCTGCGGGGATTGTTTCTGCGCGGCGCAGGGCATAGCTGAAGGGGGCCGCTATTGCTGGTGGCGAGAGACACTTGTGAGGCGCGCCATGAAAAAGATCGGTTTTCTGTCCTTCGGCCATTGGAATCCTTCCCCGCAATCGGGGACGCGTTCGGCCAGCGATGCCTTGCTGCAATCGATCGATCTGGCTGTCGCCGCCGAGGAATTGGGGGCCGATGGCGCCTATTTCCGGGTGCATCACTTTGCCCGCCAGCTCGGCTCGCCCTTTCCGCTGCTGGCTGCGGTCGGAGCGCGCACCAAAAAGATCGAGATCGGCACCGCTGTCATCGACATGCGTTATGAAAACCCGCTCTATATGGCCGAAGACGCCGGCGCGGCGGACCTGATCGCCGGGGGGCGCTTGCAGCTGGGCATTTCGCGCGGTTCGCCCGAGCAGGTGATCGACGGCTGGCGCTATTTCGGCTTCCAGCCCGAAGAGGGCAAGAGTGATGCCGACATGGCCCGTCAACATGCCGAGGTTTTCCTCGAAGTGCTGAATGGCAAGGGTTTCGCCCAGCCCAATCCGCGCCCCATGTTCCCCAATCCGCCGGGCCTGTTGCGGCTCGAGCCGCATTCCGAAGGCCTGCGCCAGCGCATCTGGTGGGGCGCTGCCACCACGGCCACCGCCGAATGGGCGGCCAAACTCGGCATGAACCTGCAAAGCTCGACGCTGGTGTTCGACGAGAGCGGCAAGCCCTTCCATGTGCAGCAGGCCGAGCAGATCCGCGCCTATAAGGCGGCGTGGAAAGCGGCCGGTCACCCTGGCGAGCCCCGCGTCTCGGTCAGCCGCTCGATCTTCGCCTTGGTCAATGATCAGGACCGGATGTTCTTCGGCACCGGGCGACCCGAAGAGGATCAGTTCGGCTATATCGAGCCCGAAGTGCGCGCCGTATTCGGACGCGGCTATACTGCCGAGCCGGATAAGCTGATCAAGGATCTGGCCGAGGACGAGGCCATTGCCGAAGCCGACACGCTGCTGCTCACTGTCCCCAACCAGCTTGGCGTGGACTATAATGCCCATGTCATCGAGAGCATCCTGACCCATGTCGCGCCGGGTCTGGGCTGGCGCTAGGGCAGTGAAAAGCCTGAGTTCTGGCAGCCATTGGCGCGCCAATAGCGCTCGACCGGGGTGAACTGGCCGAGCGCAAGCTGTTCTACCCGCGCCGCAAAGGCCATGGCGCGGCACTCGTCCGGACCGGCAACGACATGGACCATTTCATGCAGAATGGTCAGGCGCCGGAGCGCGTCGGTGCCCGACGAGCGGAATTGCGGGCAGGTCACGAGGGCGACGCGCCCCTCGCGCGGCGGCAGGGTGACATAGGCGGCAAAGCTTCTGCACGCCGCGTCAGCCTCATTGCCGGAAGTGACGTCCAGCGCGATCACGCCGTCCCAATGGGCCGAATTGAAACGGTTATGCCGGAGCGCATCGCCATAGGCAGCTACATCGACGCCAAAGGCAATCGAACCCAGATGCGGCGCTGCGGCCTGAAACGCGATCAGGGCATCGTCCAATGCGCGTCGGACCAGCGTTTCGGCGCTGGCAGCGGGCAAAGTCAGCAGAACAAGCAGCAGAAAAACCAGACGCATCATATCCGCTCTATCGCGGATGGCGCTATAATCCGTCAATGCATGCTGTGTGTCGCAGATGCAACAGAGGGAGCAGGCATTCAGAACCCACATAAACCGGCCACAATTTCCCAGCAAAAGCGGAATGATAAAGCCGCTGAATGGGTGTGGTGCTTTTGTATAAACTGCCCATTCCGTTAACTGCTTGCTTACCATTGGTTTCCCTTAGGCGGCGAACAGGATAAAAGCGGCACGAAACTCTTCTTTTTCAGGTTTGCCCGATGGATTTCCGCATTTCGGCCGACGACCGCGTTGGGGCCCCCGCTGCCAAGCAGAACAAGCCGCAGGCGCGCCCTGCAGCCAAGGGACAACGCGTGGAGCCGACAATGGGCCAGTCCATGGCCTTTTCCGTCGATAGTACCGAACGAAGCGGTGGCGCGGGTGGTGGTGGCAAGCCCCCCAAGAATAATGCCAAGCCGCCGCGCCGGGGCAAAGCCGAAGCGGCCAAGCCGAAAAAGAAGCGCCGTTCCGGCGGCTTCCTCATGGGCCTGCTCTGGTGGGGCTTTGTCGCCTGTCTCTGGGGCGGCTTGGCGGTCATTGGCGTCATCGTCTATTACGGCGCGCAATTGCCCGCCGCCAATAGCTGGGCCATTCCCGAGCGCCCGCCCAATATCCGTATTCTGGCGGCGGACGGCACGCTGATTTCCAATCGCGGCCAGACCGGTGGCGAAGCCGTCACCTTCCGCGAATTGCCGCAATATGTCCCCGCCGCCTTCATCGCCTCGGAAGATCGGCGCTTCATGACCCATTTCGGCGTCGACCCCATCGGTCTGATGGCCGTCGCCCGCGAAATGGTGCAGGCACGCGGCGTCACGCGCGGCGCTTCCACCATTACCCAGCAGGTGGCCAAGAACCTCTTTCTTACCCCGGACCAGACCCTTGGCCGCAAGGTGCAGGAAGCGATCCTCGCCGTCTGGCTGGAGCAGAATTACACCAAGGAAGAAATCCTTGAACTCTATATGAACCGGGTCTTCTTCGGACAGGGCGCAACCGGTATCGAGGCGGCGGCGCAAACCTATTTCGGCGTATCCGCGCGCAATCTCTCTTTAGGCCAGGTGGCCATGCTGGTCGGCATTCTGCCCGCGCCGTCGGTCTATAATCCCAAGACCAATACTACCCGTGCTGCCGAGAGGCAGCGGCTGGTGCTGGGGCTTATGGCGCAGGAAGGCTATATTACCCAGGAAGAAGCCGACGCGGCCCGCATCGATCCGGAGCAGCAGGTGCGCACCGTGGTCGCTGGCTCCGAATCCTATGTCGCCGACTGGGTCGAAAGCCTGATGACGGCCTATATCGGCGAGATTTCCAGCGATGTGATCGTCCAGACCACCATCGACTATAAAATGCAGCGCGATGCCGAGTTTATCGTCAAGGAAGCCGTGGCCAATGAAGGTGGCAATCGCGGGTTCACTCAGGGCGCTCTGGTCGCCATGGATGTCGACGGCAAGGTCCGCGCCATGGTGGGCGGGGTCGATTATCAGGCCAGCCAGTACAATCGCGCCGTGACGGCAAAGCGCCAGCCCGGTTCGGCGTTCAAGCCCTTTGTCTTTCTGGCCGCCATGGAAAAGGGTTACACGCCTGACACTTTGGCCGAAGACGCCCAGTTCGACTATAATGGCTGGAGCCCGCGCAACGCGACCGGCAATTATGCCGGCACGGTGACCTTGCGGCAGGGGCTGGCCTATTCGCTCAATACCATTGCCGGGCGGCTGGCCATCGACGTTACCCCGGAAAAGGTCATCGAAGTGGCTATGCGCATGGGCATTTCCTCCAATCTCACCGCAGTGCCGTCCATTGCGCTGGGGACGCAGGAAGTAAATCTGCTGGAGCTGACCGGTGCCTATGCCCCCTTCGCCAATGGCGGTTATGGCGTTATTCCCAATGTCATCACCAAGATTTCCGATGTTGAGGGCAATCTGCTCTACGAGGCCTCCGATGCCGGCCCGGGCCGGGTGATCGACCCCACCGTTCTGGCGCAGATGAATGACATGCTGGAAACGGCGGTGGAAGTGGGGACCGGTCGCGGCGCCAATCTCGGCGGCTGGGAATATGGGGGCAAGACCGGCACCAGCCAGGAATCCCGCGATGCGCTGTTTGTTGGCTATACATCGGCCATGGTGACCGGCGTCTGGCTGGGCAATGACGACAATAAGGGCACGCGCCTTTCGGGCGGTAATGTCCCCGCGTCGATCTGGTCGCAATTCATGACCAAGGCCCATGCCGGTCGCTCGCCGCAGCCTATTCCTGGCGGCTCCTATGCGGGGCAGCTCATCGCCCAGCAGGTGATCGATCCCAATACCGGCATGCCGCTGATCGATCCGGCGACTGGCCAGCCACAGATTCAATATGTCGATGGCGGCACGGGACAGCCGGTTCAGACCATGACCGATCCGACGACGGGGCAGACCTATGCCCTTGACCCGGCGACCGGCCAGCCCATGACCGGCCTGCAGCCGATCCAGGGCCAGTCGTCCAATCCGCCGATCCAGACCGGCATCATGACCGACCCGGCAACCGGCATGCAATATGACGCGACGACCGGCCAGATGGTGACCAATGGCGGCGATGCGACCTGGGGACAGTTCGACCAGAACCAGAGCGTCACTTATGACGCTTTCGGTCAGGCGATCGATCCGGTTACCGGCTATCCTTTGCAGGCTCAGAGCAATGGCTTTGAGAATTCCGCTCCTATCGACCCCGATACCGGCCTGCCGATGACGCTGATCACCGATCCGGCCACCGGCCAGCAGGTCTGGGTACCCAGTGCTCCGGCGTCGCAGAACCAGCAGGTTTATGTGCAGCCGCAACAGGGGCAGCTCGCGCCCCCCGCCGATCTGGGTCAGCAGCAGGTCTATCAGCAGCAGGGCTCTCAGCGCACATTGATGGATCTGATCTTCGGCAATTAATCCCCGGCCACGCTGGTTCGAGATATAAAAAAGGCCCCGGTTTCCCGGGGCCTTTGTTTTGATCATCCTGATCCGATCAGATCACCACAATGGGCGCGCCATTGGGAACCCGATCATGCAGATCGATAATATCCTGGAAGAGCAAACGAACGCAGCCGCTCGACACAGCCTTGCCGATGGTGACGACATCCATGGTGCCGTGCACGCGATAAAGCGTGTCGCGGTTGCCCTGATGGATATAGAGAGCGCGCGCGCCGAGCGCGTTGAGCAGGCCGGGCGGCTGGCCGTGACGATACATTTCCAGTTCCGGCTGCCGCTCGATCATCTCCGAGGGTGGCGTCCAGACCGGCCATTTGCGCTTATAGGCGATATGGCCCTTGCCGCTCCATTCAAACCCGGCGCGACCCAGCCCCACGCCATAGCGCATGGCCCGGCCATTGGGCATGGTGAAATAGAGGAAGTAATTGGCGGTATCGACCACGACCGAGCCTGCGGGCTCGCCGGTGATATTGTCCACCTCCTGCCGCCAATAGACGGGGTTGAGCATGGAAATGTCGGCGGCGGGAACCGGATATTCTTCCTCGGGCCGGGCCGCATACATGGCCAGCACATCGGCTGGAACAAGCGGGCGAACCGGCTCGGCCGGAGCGGTAACGCGTGTGGTGCCAGTGGTGGAGCAACCGGCAAGAGCAAGAGCGCCCAGGCTGGCAAGACCTGCCAGCAAGGCGCGGCGCGACGGAGTCGCGTCGAAAACGATAGACATGAGATTATCCTTGGCCCGATGGGCCGCAAGCGAATGAAGGGAAAGGGAATTCGCTCAGGCGGCTTTAGGCGGGCGCAACGGAACCTGGCCGGACCACAGGATTGCAACATTATCGGGCTTTGCAATCGGCTTGTCGCCCTCTTGGGTCACAGGCATTTGTGGGATCATGGCGGGAATGGCGTAGTGCGAGCCCACCGGCATGATGATCCCGGAGCCAAGATCGACATCGCCGCGCTGCACCTGGACAATGACCGGTATGGATACATTGTTGGCGTCCACATGGTTGAGGACGACGATCGGCGTGCTGACATAGCGATGCGCATGCGCCACTGTCGTCCCGGCAAGGGTCGCAAAGGTGAAAATCACGGCAATGAAGGCCACGAGACGCTGCATGTCATCCTGATAGGGGACCGATTGCGGCAGGAACAGGGCGTAATTCCCTTTAGTCAGCCTCGCCCGGCGCCTGCCACGCCATTAGCCCGCGACCGTGTGCTTTTAGCCACGCTCGCCCCCGCTCCATATCGGGGAGCGTGCGGGTGACAGTACTCCAGAAAGCGGGCGAATGGTTCATTTCAACCAGATGGGCCACTTCATGAGCAGCCACATAATCGAGCACGAAAGGTGGCGCGAGAATGAGCCGCCAATTGTAATTGATATTGCCATTGGACGAGCAGGAGCCCCAGCGGCTCGACTGGCTGCGCAGCCGCACCTGTTTGACGCTGACGCCCAGCCGGTCGGCATGGAAAGCGCTGCGCTGCTGAAGTTCGGCCAGCGCTTCGGCTTTCAGCCAGTCATAAAGGCGGCGCGGCTGATGTTGCACATCGCCCGGAACGCGCAGAAACGGACCGAATTCGTCCTCGCCACGCTCGACCCTGCCGCGCAGCATTCCAGAAGCTTCGACGCGGTGGAGTTCGCCGCGCAATGGCAGGTCCATGCCCGTTCCCAGCACCTGAGCGCTGGTGGTGCGGGGCAGTCGCGCCGCCAGCCAGTGCCGATGCCGATGCAGGAACGCCTCCGCATCGGCCCAGCATGCTCGCTCCGGCAGGGTGAGCAGCGGCCCGCTGGCCGGCAGCGACAGGCGAAAGCTGCGCGCTCTTTTGCTGACCTTGACCGACACAGCCGTTCTCACCCCATCGAGATCGATATGAGTGATCTTGGGCGGAAGCTCCGGGCGCTGGCGCAGGAAAGAAAACATGAAGTGAATGAAAGGAGGAATCAGTGCGCATAGTCTATGCGGACGTCCAGGGCGGCGCTGAAAAAAATGACGCCCCTTGCGGGGCGCCAGAATGGCCGTTGGGAATGACCGGCTTCAGGAGGTCGGGAAGCCGGAGGTTATAACGGCTCAGGTCCGGTTTGGGTTGCCCCGATCGTTCTGATTATTTTGACCGTCATCGCCGAAGCCCTGACGGGAACCGCGATGCTCGCTCATGAAGCGGTCGAATTCTTCACGGTCCTTGGCCCGGCGAAGATTGGCCATGTAGTCGTGGAAGGCATCGATCTCGGCGTCGAGACGCGCGCGTTCTTCTTCCATGCGGCGAAGCTGTTCGGCGCGGTATTCGTCAAAAGCGGCATTGCCGGAGGAGGAATGATTGGTGCCGCCAAAGCCGGCATGCTTGGTGTTGTTGCGCACGTAGCTACATCCTTTGTTCCAATAGGCCTGAGCCTTTTCAGCGGAGCCGCCAAACTTTTCACCCCAGAGGATGTAGCCGAGGACGGCAAGGCCGAGCGGCCAGAAGAGGATAAAACCAAGGACCATCAGGCCGATGGTCAGCGGCGACCATTGTGGTTTGATAATTGCAGTGTTCATGTCGTTTCGTCTCCCAGTCACGATGACCCTAAAATGGCCCCGCTCAGGGTAGGATCAAGAATGTGCCTAAGGATTTTTCGACCTTGAAATGCGAAAAACCCTTCCTATAGCGTCCTTTTGCGCGGCTTTTCCGTGCAAAAAACATATCCGCGCGGCCCTTCCATACGCTAAGAAAGGGGCCATGATGAACGAGGCGTTTTCACCCAGTCTTTTGCCCGGCGGATGGCGGCCATTGCGGCTGCAATCGCTGCTGCTATTGCGCTGGCTCGCCGTCGCCGGGCAGACGATTGGCGTGCTTTTCGTCTATCTGGGTCTAGGCTTCCCGCTGCCGCTCTGGGAATGTTTCAGTCTGATAGCGCTGTCGGCCGCCCTCAATATCGGACTTGTCTGGCGTTTCGGCGCGAATATCCGCCTTTCGCCGCGTATCGCGGCAGTGCAGCTCAGCTTCGACCTCTGCCAGTTGGGGGGCCTCCTGGCGCTGACCGGCGGTCTTGAAAACCCCTTCTCGCTGCTGCTGCTGGCGCCGGTCTCCGTTTCGGCCACCACCCTGCCGCAACGTCAGACGCTGGTGATCGCCGGGCTTGCCTGCCTGATCGCCTCGCTGATCTCCGTTGTACATCTGCCCTTGCCATGGGATCCGGCCGAGCCGCTGATATTCAACCGGATCTATGTGATCGGCATCTGGGTCTCGATCATTTGCGGCGTTGTTTTCGTTACGGCCTATACCAACCGCGTTGCCCACGATTCCCGTCAGATTGCCGATGCGCTTGCCGCAACCGAACTGGCGCTGTCGCGCCGCGAACAATTGTCCGCGCTCGATGGCCTCGCCGCCGCTGCCGCCCATGAGCTGGGCACCCCGCTGTCCACCATCGCGCTTGCCGCCAAGGAAATGCGCGCCGAAGTGGAAGAGGGCAGCCAGCTCGCCGAAGATGTTGAATTGATCATTGCCCAATCGGCCCGCTGTCGCTCCATTCTGGCGAAATTGCGCAATCTCGGGAGCGAGCCGGCCGATCTTTTTGCCGAAGCGCCGCTAACCGATATTCTCGACGAAGTCGCCCGCCCGCACGAAGGGCGTGGCAAGGTGATCCTGTTCTATTCGGAAAATGCTGTCGGCCCGGCCCCGATCTTCCCGCGATCGGTGGGGCTGCTCTATGGTCTGGGCAATCTGATCGAGAACGCTACCGATTTCGCCAAGCAGAGCGTGCGCGTCGAAAGTGCGTGGGACCAGTCGGCCATCACGGTCTCGATCATCGACGATGGCAATGGTTTTGCGCCCGAACTGATCGCTCGCCTGGGCGAACCCTATCTCACCAGCCGCCCGCGTGATCCCGCTGGCAGCGATGCGCATAAACCCGGTGGGCTTGGTCTCGGCATCTTCATCGCCAAGACCCTGCTTGAACGCACCGGGGCCAGATTGCGTTTCGACAATGCCGAACCGTCCGGCCATGCAAGGGTCACCATCATCTGGAACCGCGACGATCTGCGCCAGCGAACTGGCGCTTGAATTTTGACGTAAGCCCCGCAAGCGATTATGGAAATGGCATGAATACGATCGAAGACCTTCTCGCCGCCGATCCCAGCCTGTTGCTCGTCGATGACGATGCGGCATTTCTCTCTCGTCTCGAGCGCGCCATGACGCGCCGGGGCTTTGAAGTGCGCATTGCTGGCAGTGTCGCCGATGGTCTTGCTGCCGTAGCCGAGCGTCCCCCCGCCTATGCGGTGGTCGACCTGCGCCTTGAAGATGGCAATGGGCTCGATGTGGTTTCGGCGCTGCATCAGAAGCGCGCCGATGCCCGTGCCATTGTTCTCACCGGCTATGGCAATATCGCTACCGCGGTAACGGCGGTGAAGCTGGGCGCCATGGATTATCTCAGCAAGCCCGCTGACGCCGATGACGTGATCAATGCACTACTGGCCACCGGCGAAGACAAGCCCGGCCCCCCGGAAAATCCGATGTCGGCCGACCGGGTGCGTTGGGAACATATCCAGCGCGTTTACGAGCTGTGCGACCGCAATGTTTCGGAAACCGCGCGCCGTCTCAACATGCATCGCCGCACCCTGCAACGCATTCTGGCCAAGCGCGCCCCGCGCTGACGGGTGCGGGTGGCGTCACGCGCTGCCGATGTTCGGTTTCAGGCGCGTGGTCGTGATGGGCGGCTCAGGATGAAGGTGGAGCAGCAGCTCAGGATGAGCGCGAGGCCAAATTGCAGGCCGAGTCCGGAATCCGAGGCAATCAGGAAGATTGCATAGCTCAGCATCATCGAGGCGACGGCAATAGTTTTCGCCTTGGCCGGTATCGCGCGGTAGCGCCGCCAGTCGCGCAATGGCGGACCGAGGCGCTTGTGGTTGATCAGCCAGCGCTCAAGCGGCGGGCAGGAGCGGGCGAAACAGGCAAGCGCTGCCAGCAGAAACGGCGTTGTCGGCAACAGCGGCAGCACCGCGCCCAAGGCACCGAGCGCCAGCATTATGGCCCCGATCACCATCAGCATGATACGCTTCAGGCTGGGCCTTGTGCCGACAACAAGCTGTGTCATCAGGCCACCCAATCCATGCCGGCATTGCCATGCAGGAAACCATTCGCATAGGGCGCCGCCGAATAGACACCACGCAGGCGAGCCAGGCCTTCCTCGGTGTCGATAATCCCGTCGCGGACTTCGGCAAAAATGGCAGCAACCTGCTCCATGTCGCAATCTTGCGGCGACAGGCGCAAATGGGTGATGCCGATCGCTTGCAGGGCGTCCAGCTCACCCAGCAGCACCTGGCAATGGCGCGACATGGTCTGCACGCCATTGATCGTCAGAAATGCCTGCCCATCCAGCGTATCGACATCGAGCCCATCGGGCTCGTCACCGCAGACAAACTGGCAATGGTCCTTGTCCCGGCCTTTGGCGCGGGCATGTGCGCAGCGCGCCGAAATCGCCAGTGGCAGGCGGCCAAAGGCGATAATTTCATATTCAATATCCGGGGCGCCGCTGATGATCTGGGCAATCGAGCTGGCGGGCAGTTCCGGCCCAAGGCAGATGCGCGTCGCGCCCTTTTTCGCCAGAAGCCGCGCCGTCGCCCCATTATAGACGTTGACGAACGGCCCGACATGGTGAGCGCGACCGGCCAGCAGGCGCAGCGCGGAAAGATCGTTGGCCTCGACGAGAGCGGCATCCGCGGCGAGGCGGCGCGTGGCGGCAATTTCGCGCTCCTGCGTCACCAGCGCCAGCGAGCCGATGGCCACGCTTTTTCCGCTCTGCTCCAGCCGCTCGACCACCTGAGGCAGAAAGGGCCGGGTGAAGTGGTCCCGCTTGGAGCAGACCACTTCACCCAGCGTCACCGCATCGACATGCCCCGACTCAGCGATGCGGTAATAGAAATCGCGCCATTTTTCACCGGACCAGAGATAGGGGATCGGTCCCATGGCAATCTTGAGTTTGCTCGTCTCGCCCATGTTCAGCGCCACTTCTTCTCGTAAGCGCCGGACGTGGTCTGCTGCCCCTCACTGAGGCGGCGGAGATGGGCGAGGTGGCCCGCGCGCTGTTCGGCTGGCAGGTCGAGCGCCTTGCGCAGGCTGGAGACCACCTCGGCCACATAGGCCTTGCCGCGCTGCCGCCCCTCGATCTTGAGAGCGCAGACACCGGCCTCGCGCAGCGCATCGAGATGGTCCATTACATCGAGGCTCACCGGATCTTCAAAGGCATAGCCTTCCTCGTCGGCAATATGGAACCGCCCCTTGCAGAGAGTTGGATAGCCCGCAGGCTCCCCCGCTCCGAAACGGTTGATGGTAAACCCGCCCAGCTCGGAGACCATGTCATCGCCATCATCACGATAGCGCACATGGCTGGCTGGCGAGCACACGCCCTGCATATTGGGCGATTTGCCGGTGATGTAGGACGAAAGCGAACACCGGCCTTCCGCCATGACGCAGAGTCCGCCAAAGGCGAAGACTTCCAGCTCGCAATCGACATTGGCCGCCAGATTGGCAATTTCAGCCACTGTTAGTACGCGCGGCAGCACCAGTCTCTTCGCGGCAAAGCTCTCGACCAGAAAGTTGACGGCATCGGCATTGGAGGCCGAAGCCTGCACCGAAACATGCAGCCGCTGCTCGGGGTAATTGCTGGCGACATAATCCATCAGCGCCATATCGGCGAGGATGACGGCGCTGGCACCTGCCGCAATCGCGTCATCCGCCGCGCGATACCAGATGTCCTCCGATCCGGCGCGCATGAATGTGTTGAGCGCGACATAGGTCTGCACACCACGCGTCTTGCCCAGAGCAATGGCTTCGCGCATTTCCTCGCGCGAGAAATTGAGGCCCGGAAAATTGCGGGCATTGGTTTCATCGCGGAAGCCGCAATAGATGGCGTCAGCGCCAGCTTCAAGCGCTTCACGATAGGCGGCGGGCGTACCAGCGGGGCAGATCAGTTCCATTTTCAGGCCATCCCTGCCATGGCCCGCTCACGGACCTTTTCGGCAATGCGGCGTGCCGGAAAAGCCAGTGGCCCGGCCAAGGCGGATAGATCGCGCGGCAGGTCGAAGCCGCAATTGTCCAGCCCATTGCGCAGCGCCAGCATGGCTTCCATATCGCCGGTGACTTTCAATTCGCGGGAAAAGAACACCGCATCGCCATCGATACGGCCTTCGAGCAGCGCAAGCAGCGTCACCATTGGCCCCGACATTGCAGCATCGACGCGCGGCATTCTGGTCTGACGATAGGCGCGAATCATCGGCTTGTCCGGCTGCACGACGAAGCCAAGATCAAGATCGGTGGGGCTGAACCCAAAGGATTTTGCGGCATGCTCGCCCAGCCGGTCGAACAGACCAGGATGCTGCCTGAGCGCTTGCCGGAAAGCGATCTCGACGCCCTTCTGCACCAGGGCCAACGGCGTATGATTGATTGCCAGAACAAGTCGTTTAGGCAGCATGATATATCGGTCCAGACGATTGGCTTGCGCTGACCCTAGTCAGGTCATCTCAGCGGCGCTTTGATGCAGCGCAAGGAAGCGGGCCATTATCGTCTTTAGGCTTCTGCCATGTCGCTCCTGCCGCCCCTCCGCCATCCGCTTGCTGCCAATCTTGGCGAATTCATCGATATTCTGGAGGGGCGGGGCCTGCTCAAACGGCTCACTGTGCCCATCTCTGTGCAGCACGAACTCACCGAAATTCATCGCCGCGTACTGGAACAGGGCGGTCCTGCCTTACTGGTGGAGCAGCCGCTACTTGCCGATGGCACCGCCGCGCCCATGCCGGTTCTGGTCAATCTCTTCGGTACGCTGGAGCGCATTGCGTTAGGCATGGGTCTTGATATCGACGACCTTGCGGCCCTTGGCGATGGCATGGCGGAGATGCGTGCGCCCAGCCCGCCTCGCAATCTCGGCGCAGCATGGGAGAAGCGCGATCTGCTCCAGGCCGCTCTGTCCATGCGCTCGAAAAAAGTCAGCCGTCCGGCCTGCCAGCAGGTCATAAACACCGGTGAAACGATCGACCTCACGCGATTGCCAGTTCAATGGTGCTGGCCCGGCGAGCCTGCCCCCCTGATTACCTGGCCGCTGGTTATCACCCGCTCGCCGCATGATCCCGCCGATATCAATGTCGGCATCTATCGCATGCAGGTGCTGGGACGCGACCGGGCAATCATTCGCTGGTTGCCCAGCCGTGGCGGGGCGCGACACCATAAGCAATGGCAGAAACTGGGGCAGGATATGCCCGTGGCCATCGCCATCGGGGCCGATCCGGCCACCATTCTATCTGCCGTCATGCCGCTGCCTGAAGGCATGAACGAGTTGACCTTTGCCGGAATTCTGCGGCGCAGGCCCAGTGCTATCGGGCGTGCACATTCGGTCGATCTGCCGGTTCCCGCCGAAGCCGAAATGGTGCTTGAGGGCTCCGTATCAATCACCGAGACTGCGCCCGAAGGCCCCTATGGCGATCACACTGGCTATTATAATGGGGTCGACGCTTTCCCCGTCATGACGCTGTCGGCCATCACTTCGCGCCGCAACCCGATTTATCTCTCGACCTATACCGGTCGCCCGCCCGATGAGCCGTCGCGTCTGGGCGAGGCGATGACGCCGCTTTTCGTGCCGCTGGCCAAGCGGCAATTCCCCGAAATCACCGATCTGTGGCTGCCGCCCGAAGCCTGTTCCTATCGGGCCATGGTGGTTGCCATCGACAAGCGTTATCCCGGCCAGGCCCGGCGCGTCATGATGGGTCTATGGTCCATGCTGCCCCAGTTCAGCATGACTAAGCTGATCATTGCGGTCGATCCCGACATCGATGTCCGCAACTGGCATGATGTCATGTGGGCCATTTCCACGCGCTTCGACGCGCCGCGCGATCTCGTGGTCATTCCCGATACGCCCATAGACTATCTGGATTTCGCCTCGGCTCGGCCGGGTCTGGGCGGCAAGATGGGAATAGACGCCACCAACAAAATCGGTGCCGAGACAGACCGTGAATGGGGCGTCCCGCTCAAGATGAGCGGTGAAGTCACCGCGCGGATCGACGCCCTGTGGTCGGAATTGGAACTGGGAGATAGCGCATGACGCGGCGCGTCGTCATCGGCATTACCGGCGCTTCCGGCGCGGCTTTGGGGTTGCGCATTGTCGAGCGCCTGGCAAAGCGCTCCGATATCGAGACCCATGTCATCATTTCACCTGCCGGTGAGCGGACCCTGTGCCATGAAGTGGGCGTTGATGCGCATGCCCGCCTTTTGCAGCATGCGTCCGTACTGCATTCCTGCGACAATATTGGCGCCTCTATCGCCAGTGGCTCCTTCGAGACGGTCGGAATGATTGTTGCGCCCTGTTCCATGCGCAGCCTGGCCGCGATTGCCAGCGGCATCACCGATAATCTCATTATCCGTGCGGCAGATGTCCACCTCAAAGAGCGACGACCGCTCATCCTGCTGGCGCGGGAAACGCCGCTCCATCTGGGCCATTTGCGCAATATGGTGGCGGTCACCGAAATGGGTGCAGTGGTCATGCCGCCTGTTCCTGCATTCTACCAATTGCCTGAAGATGTTGCCGCCATTATCGACCATCTCGCCGCTCGCGCCATCGACCTGCTGCGCCTGCCCGGCGCTGCCGAAACTAGGCCTTGGCAGGGGCTTGAGACCTAGATCTGCGTCATGAGCAACGGATCGGCGCCGAATAGCACGGCGTGCCCGCCGACGAGCATCCATGCCGTCAAAACGGCTGAAATGACCAAGGCAATGATCATGGCGCGATCCACGCGCAATCGCGCCCTGCCTTGCACGATGGCGGCAAAGGGCAGAATTGAGGTGGCGCCCTGAACCTCCAGCGCCCTCGGATCGGCTTTCTTCTTCGTGCGCCTGTCGGCCATGGCCATGCCAAACAGGGAAAACAGCGCGAACACGCCGAACAATATCAGGCTGCGCTGGTCGCCATTGGCGACAATGTGCCCAAGCGCCCAGAGCAGGAAACCCCAGAGCACCGGATGGCGGGTAATGGCGACGATGGCGCCGGGTTGATCACTGCTCCGCCGAAGCGTGACCGAAGTGGGATTGGGGCTGAGCAGCCCCGCAATCAGCAGGAAAAAGGCGATGGGGGTGAGGATCAGCGGGAACCATGCCTGCCAGGCGCTGGGCGTCCATATCTCCACATAATCAAGCTGGAACCCCGCGTGAAAGACCCAGCCCAGGGCCAGTAGCGACGCGATGGAATAAGCAATGAGATAGGTCCGCCGCCCCAGCCGGGCAATGAGGCCCTGCCGGATGGCGGGAATGGCCGGAACCGAATGCAGCGCGAGAAAGACGGCGAGAGATAAAACGAACTGTATCAATGCACTGAGCCGTTGGACGATGGGACATGGCCGAGAAGCGCCAGAATATCCTGTTCGGCGCTGACATGACGCCGCAGACTTTCAAAGAAAGCGCGCAATTGATAGCCGGCGGCATCGCCGGACAGGGTCAGACTGTTGCTGGCGAGGGCGAGCAGCGTTTCGCGGATTTCCATGGCATTGACCTGATCAAGAGCGTGCTCCCGGCGCAACCTGCTGGCGACATTGCGCAATTCGGGGAGCTTGGAAACCGAGAGGATCGGCAGCAAGGCGCGTTCCTCTTCGTCATGGGTCCGCTGCAGCGCATCGGGAAGTTCAATCGCCAATGCGGCGCAAGAGAGTGCGTCGATATGGGCGGGCAAGGAATCCGCAATGCTTTCCAGGCGGTTACAGATATCGAGCATGTGATCGTAACTGCGATAAAGCGCGTCCATTTCAGCATCCTCGTGCAAGCCAGGCTCCGCACCATAAAGGCAGGCGGGGCCAAGCGCTTTGAGCGTGGTCAAACTGAGCGATCCGGGCGCGGACGGTCTTCGTCGTAAAGAATGCGTTCGGAGGCGCCGTCCAGATCGTCATATTGGCTATTGCGCAGCGTCCACAGGAAGACGAGCAAGCCAATCAGGCCCAAAACGATAGAAATTGGAATGAGATAGAAGAAGTCGGTCATGCTGTGACCTCCCGGGGAAGAGATTGTTGGTGCGTGCCGAACGGATGCCAGCCGAGACGGAGGGCGTTGAGCACGACGACGACGGACGAGGCCGACATGGCCACGGCGGCGATGAAGGGGTTGACCAGCCCGGCAACGGCGATGGGCAAGGCGATGGCATTATAGAGCAGGGCCAGGAAAAGGTTCTGGCGCACCAGTTCCCGCGCTTCGCGGGCAATGGCGAGTGCCTGCGGGACGGCCATCAAGTCATTGCGCAGAAAGACGAAATCGGCGGCGGACCGTCCAATATCGGCAGCGCTTGCCGGAGCCATGGACACATGGGCGCGCGCCATTGCCGGGGTGTCATTGAGCCCGTCGCCCACCATCAGCACATGTTTTTCATCTGCTTCGAGACCGGCGATTTCGGCCAGCTTGTCATCGGGCATAAGCCCGCCACTGCCTTCGATGCCGAGACGATTGGCCAGCGCGGAAACGATGGGGGGACGGTCACCCGACAGCATGCGCACATGATAGGAATTCGTCAGCAGACTGTTGACGCTGAGCGCAGCATTGGGCCGGGCTTCGTCAGTAAAGACAAAAGCTGCGACCACCTGTCCATCAACGCTCAGGGTCGAGCCCGCCTCTGCGTTGTTGGCAGTGCCCGACCAGCCGGGACGACCCAGCCGATACAGCCGACCATCAAGGCGTGCCTCGATACCGAGCCCGCCATGTTCGACAATATCTTGCCAGTCGAGCTCATTGGCTTGATAGGCGCGTGCGATGGCCATGGAATAGGGATGGCGTGACCGGGCGGCCAGACTTGCAGCAATGGACAGGGTAGCGTCATCGCCCTCGATAGCGACGGGCGTGGCAAGGCCAGTGGTGATCGTGCCGGTCTTGTCGAAGACAATGGTGTCAATCTCTGCCAGACGCTCAAGCGCGGAGCCGTCCTTGACCATGATACCGGCCTCGAACAGGCGGCGCGCGGCAACGACCTGCACCATGGGCACGGCGAGGCCAAGGGCGCAGGGGCAGGTGATGATGAGCACGGCGATGGCGACGGTGGTTGCGTCGTGCAGATTGCCGTTGAACATCATCCAGCCGATGAAGGACAGAGCGGCCGCCAGATGCACGACCGGCGAATACCAGGTCGCGGCGCGGTCGGCGATGCGGCGATAGCGATTGCGACTGGATTCGGCGTCGTCGAGCAATTGCACGAGCTTGTTCAGCGTCGACTCCTTTTCGTCAGCCGTGGCGCGCATGACCAGGGGAGCCGAGAGATTGAGCGCACCCGCTGCGAGTGGCTGGCCCGGCCCGACCGCCTCGGCCAGGCTTTCCCCTGTCAGCAGGCTTCTGTCGAGCGCGCTGTCGCCGCTGATCACTTCCCCATCAACCGGGATGCGATCCCCGGCATTGACCGAAATGGTCATGCCGGGCCGGATTTCTGCCAGCGGCAGATAGGCAGGGCCGGATGGACCGTCGAGCACCAGCGCTCCGGCCGGTGCAAGCCGCGCCAGCCCCTTGACGGCGGTGCGGGCGCGTTCGCGCATGGCATGGTCGAGCGTGCGCCCGATCAGCAGGAAAAAGATCAGCGAGGCGACGGCGTCGTAATAGACCCGGTCGCCGGAATAGATCGTGTCATAGAGGCTGAGCGCGAAGGCCAGCACAATGCCGATGGTAATCGGCACATCCATATTGGTGCGCCCGGAGCGAATGGCACTCCACGCCGATTGATAGAAAACCTTGCCGGAATAGAGCAGGGCCGGCAGGGTCAGGAAGGCGCAAATCCAGTGCAGGATATCGCGCGTGGCCCCGTCGGCGCCCGACCAGACCGAGCCGGACAGCATCATGATGTTCATCGAGGCAAAGGCGGCGACGGCCAGCGCACGGATCAGGTGCCCAAGGCCGCTATCCTTGCCCGCTTCTTCAAGCGAAAACAGATTGGGCTCATAACCCAGCTCCACCATGCGACGGACCATGGGGGGAACGATGTCGCCATCGCGCCAGCGCACGGTGACACGCTTGCTGGAGAGATTGACGCGGCTGGACACAATACCCGGAATGGCGTCGAGTGCGTCTTCAAGCGTCTTGATGCAAGCCCCGCAATGAATGGCAGGCGCGGAAAACTCGGACTGACGCAGATTGTCGTCCAGCGCCCGGCTGGCCAGACGCACCTCATTGTCGGATGGACCGCGACCCGGACCACCGGCAAGGGCTTCAGCAAATTCGGGAGTGGGTGCGCAGCAGCTCATGGGTGAGCCTCAAGTGACTGCGGATGAGCGATAGGCGTTGTCGTAGACGCGATGTGCATCCTCCCCTCGACGGAGATGGTTGGGGTGGGGTGCTCGCACGCGCAAAAATCGGGGCTCTCGCACCCCCTCCCATCCTCCCCGGTCAAGGGGGAGGTGTTGGGCCGGTGCGTGTGAGCGCATCCCGCGCTAACCCCGCCATGAGTTGCCTTTCCAGCAGCGCGCGCGACCATATCGGCCCCTACTCTCCCCTGACCGCCAGATAACCGTGCCATGTGGCATGGCCGAGCAGCGGGAAGACGATGATGAGACCGATAAGGCCGGTAAGCAGGCTGATGGTGACGAGGCCGACGACCAATGCGGCCCAAACCAGCGTTGCCGGAATATTGGCGGTCACCAGCGAGAGCGACAGGCCCATGGCCGAAAAGGCGTCGCACTTGCGGTCCAGCACCAGCGGGATGGAAAATGCGCCGATGGCAAAGGAGAAAGCGGCGAAAAGTCCGCCGACAGCGGTGCCGACGACCAGCAGCCACAGCCCCTCGGGCGTGGTGAGCAGGGTCTGGATGATCTGATCGAACCCGGGGAAAGGCCGCCAGCCGAAAAACAGCGCATAAAGCAGAACCGCAGCGCGAACCCAGACCAGCATCAGCGTCATCAGGACAGCGCCGACAAAGAACAGGTGCTTGCCGCCGCGCGGGAACAGCATGGCGCCGAAAGATACCTTTTCCCCGGTGCCCAGACGATGGCTCTTGACGTAAAGGCCGGTGGCCAGAAGCGGGCCGACGACGAGAAAGCCTGCAAGGGCAGGGAACAGGATCTGCGCCCAGCCAAAGGTGAACATCAGATAGATGATGCCCCAGGAAACCAGTGTGATGCCGAGCCCATAGGTCAGGCTGGTCATCGGCTGGTTCCAAAGATCGCGCCAGCCGGCGGCGAGCCAGGCGAGTGGTGCAGAAGCCGACAGGTGGCGGTTGTGGTCAACCAACCGGGGCGCTGCGGGCTCGTAGGGCGGGATAACGTCGGCTGTTTGGGTCATGACGGTTCCAGGAACAAGGTGAGTGGAGGCCGACCCCTCTCCCCTTGCGGGAGAGGGTGGATCGGCCGCAGGCCGAGACGGGTGAGGGGTGCTTTGCGCGGGCGCAGTGGGGTGGGCGAGATCGCCGACCCCTCATCCGCCCTTCGGGCACCTTCTCCCGCAAGGGGAGAAGGCCACGCTCCGACATGGGTGCATGTTGGCAGAACCATCATCGTCAACACCCCGATTTCGCGGCGCGGAAGTGTTCATTGCTGCCATCTGGCAGTTTCAGATGACTGACGCAGTCCGGCTGCGATGTGAAGGCGACATAGACGAGGTGGGCATTGGCGGCGATCAGCACGGCGACAATGCCGATGCCGATCGCCCAGCCGATCCGCCACCATTTGCGGGCGGAACTGGTTTCGCCCGCGCTACTCATGGATTGGCTCCCCTGATGTCGAGCACATAGAGTGCCAGCATGCGGATCTGCGCGGTGCTGAGGCGGCCTTCCCAGGTGGGCATGGTGCCTTCCCGGCCATTATAGATCGACCGGCGGATAGCGGCACGATCCCCGCCATAGGTCCAGAATGGATCGACCAGATTGGGTGCGCCCGTATCGGTCATGCCCGTGCCATCTTCGTTATGGCAACCGGCACAATTATTGGCGAACAGCTCGACAGCGCCCTCCATCGCCTCGTCGCTCAGCGCCGGGCCGTCGTGCAGAGCCACGAGATAATCGGCCAGAAGGCTGATCTCTTCGCTCGACAGCATCTGGTCACGGCCAAAGGCCAGCATCTGTGCATAGCGCGTTTCCGGATGCTCGGCATTGATGCCGACGCGGATCGTCTCGGCAATGGTGTCGGCGTCTTCGCCCCACATCATGGGTGCTTCGGCAATATTGGGATAGCCGACATTGCCGGTGCCCTGAACGCCGTGGCAACCGGCGCAATTGTCGACAAACAGCGCAGGACCGGCCTGGCGCACCACATTCATGATGGTCTCGTCGGCCGCAAGGGTTTCAAAATCCTCGCTGGCGAGCCGATCGGCCCAGACCGCGCGTTCGGCCTCGGCTTCGGCCAGGCTCTGGCGCACGGCCACATGCTGATCGACGCCCAGAACCCCGCGGAAATAGCCGCTAAGGCCCGGCCAGCTCGGCATCAATACGGTCCAGACCAGACCGAACAGCACCATGGAGATCAGAAAAATCCACAAGAGGCGTGGAACCGGCGTGTTCAATTCCTTGATGCCGTTCCATTCGTGGCCAGTGGTCATCTGGCCCGAAAATTCGTCGCGTTCCTTCAGCGCCATGGCCGGTCTTCCTCTTCGAGCAACGGCATCTTCGCGGCTTCATCGAAGCCCTTCTTGTTGGATGGCCAATAGGTCCAGGCCAGGCAGATGGCGCTGAGGCCAAGCAGATAGAACAGGCCGAACGACTTGGCGAAGCCGACGACAGTTTCGTGGTCGAAAGGCATTATTCGATCTCCGTCTGCTCGCTGGTATGGGCGACATTGGTGAGGTTGCCGAGCACCTGCAGATAAGCGACCAGCGCATCCATGTCGGTGAGCGGACCCTGCGTGCCGTCAAAGGCGCGGATATTGGTATCCTCGCCATAGCGTTCAGCGACACCGGCGGCTTCCGGGCTGTCCGGATTGGCCTGCCCATAGGCATCGCGGGTGGCATTGGCGATCTGCTCATCGGTATAGGGCACGCCCACTATGCGCAGTGCGTTGAGATGATCACCCAGATCATCGGTCCGCAACTGATCACGCAATAGCCAGCGATAAGCCGGCATCACCGATTGCGGCACCAGATCGCGCGGGTTGTTCAGGTGCGCAACGTGCCAGGCGTCCGAGTATTTGTTGCCCAGACGCGCCAGATCCGGCCCGGTGCGCTTGGAGCCCCAGAGCTGGGGGTGATCGTAGCTCGACTCCACGGCCAGCGAATACGGCCCATAGCGGTCCACTTCGTCGCGCAGGGTGCGGATCATCTGGCTGTGGCAGGCGTAGCAACCCTCGCGGATATAGATATTGCGGCCAGCCACTTCGAGCGGGGTATAGACCCGCATGTCATCGGCCTTCTCCACCGTCTCATCGATGGTGAAGAGGGGCGCGATTTCGACAAGGCCGCCAATGGAGGCGACGATGACGATGAAGGCCACCAGGCCCATGGCGCTGCGTTCAAGGCGGTAATGCAAACCAAACATGGATTTATTCTCCAGCCTGCAGCGCAGGTGTGGCAGGCGCGTCGCCATGAGCGTCCGGCGCGGTGCCGATGGCCGGCATGCGGATGGTCATGATGACATTGTAGAGTGCGACAAGGGCGCCGAGCAGGAACAGCAGGCCGCCAAAGGCGCGGACGACGTAATAGGGATGCATGGCCACGAGGCTATCGAGGAACGAGTAGGAGAGGGCTCCGCTCTCGTCATAGGTGCGCCACATCAGGCCCTGGATGACGCCCGAATTCCACATCGCAAAGACATAGATGACGGTGCCCGACAGGGCGAGCCAGAAATGCACCTCGATCAGCTTGTTGGAGAACATGCGCTCACGCTTGAACATCGAGGGAACCAGAGCATAGAGCGAGCCGAAGGTGATCATTGCCACCCAGCCCAGAGCCCCGGCATGCACGTGGCCGATGGTCCAGTCGGTGTAATGGCTCAATGAATTCACCGCGCGGATGGCCATGAACGAGCCTTCAAAGGTGGTGATGCCGTAAAAGATCGCGGCCAGAGCCATGAAGCGCAGCACCGCGTCGTCGCGCACCTTGTGCCAGGCGCCGTTGAGCGTCAGCAGCGCATTGCCCGCCGAAGCCCAGCTTGGCACCAGCAGCACGACCGAGAAGGCCATGCCCAGCGTCTGCACCCAATGGGGCAGGGCAGTGTAATGCAGGTGGTGCGAACCGGCCCACATATACATGAAGGTGATGCCCCAGAACGAGATGATCGACATCCGATAGGAGAAGATGGGGCGACCGGCGCGCTTGGGCAGGTAATAATACATCATGCCCAGGAAGCCTGCGGTGAGGAAGAAGGCCACCGCGTTATGGCCATACCACCACTGGGTCATCGCATCCTGCACACCGGCAAACAGCGAATAGGACTTGGACGAGCCGAACGAGATCGGCACGGCAAGGTTGTTGACGATATGCAGGATTGCCACGACCAGGATGAAGGCCATGTAATACCAGTTCGCCACATAGATATGCGGTTCCTTGCGGCGGGCGAGGGTGCGCATATAGATGACGAAATAGACCACCCAGACGATCACCAGCCAGATATCGGCATACCATTCGGGCTCGGCATATTCCTTGGACTGGGTCATGCCCATCAGATAGCCGCTGGCCGCGATGACGCAGAACAGATTGTAGCCCAGCAGCACGAACCATGGCGTGATGGCGTCCGGCATGCGGGCGCGGGTGGTGCGCTGCAGCACGTGGAATGAGGTGGCGATCAGCGCATTGCCGCCGAAGCCGAAGATCACGCCCGATGTGTGGATGGGGCGCAGGCGTCCCCAGCTCAGCCAGGCGACGTCGAAGGTAAAGTCGGGATAGGCCAGCAGCAGCGCGACCCAGAAGCCCGCGCCCATGCCGACCACGCCCCAGATCAGGGTCAGGATGAGGCCAAGCCGCGTCGGCGCATCATAATATTCCGAGAGACGTTCGGCGGAGGGTTCGGGCAGGTCCATGCCCCGGATCATGACGAAGAAACCGGCAAGGCCCGCGGCCGTGACGATCCAGCCGTGAACGCCCATCAGATCATGCCGCCCGGCTATTGCCATGGCGAGCCCTATCAGAGTGAGCGCACCAAGCAGGATGAGTGAACCCACCCTCTCGCTGCGTGTAAAATCAGCAACCATGACCACTTGCCCTCAACAGACGTGAAACCCTGCGCGTTCGCACGCGCGCATTCCTCATGCCGTAGTGATTTGGTTGGGGCTTTCTTTGATCTAGATCAAAGATGCCAAGAATATGCATGTTTGCTGTGCGGGAGCGGGTGGAGTTTGCGCCGCGACAAAGTGACCGGCCCGAACCGGCGTTAACCTGAAATCATCCGGGTGCCTTGGCCGCCGCCCGGGCCTCCTTCAGATGCGGCCAGGACGGAAACCATGACAGATCAGTCCCCCGAACTCGACTTCATCGACGTGCGCACCATTGCCCCGCGTGAGCGTCACCCGCAGATTTTTGCCAAGGCCAATGGGCTCAAGGTTGGCGAGGCCTTCGTGATCGTCAACGACCATGATCCGCGCCCGCTGCACTACCAGCTCAGCGCCGAATATCCGGGCCAGTTCTCCTGGACCTATCTCGAAGCCGGTCCCGATGTGTGGCGCGTCGCCCTTGGCCGCGAAGTCGCGGCATAATCCTGTGGAGTTTCGATCATGCCGATGGCCAGCATATCCCGATGGACCCTTGCCTATTTCGGCTGCGCGCTGACCGCTCTGGTCATCGCGCTGGGTCTGATGGGGGCTGGCTTCGGCTATCCCCATGTCGGGCTCATGGAGCCGCAGACATTGATCATCGTGCATCTGCTCGCCATCGGCTGGCTGACCCTGCTCATGCTGGGCGCGCTGTTTCAGTTCCTGCCGGTGCTGGTGGGCGGGCATCTGCGCTGGGCCGGTCTTGCACCAGTGGCGCTGGTTTTTCTTCTCGTCGGCCTCGGCCTGTTGATCGCCGGTTTCGGCGCCATTGACGGCTGGCCCCTGCCGCCCGAAATCCTGCCGCTGGGTGGCATCCTGCTGCTGATCGGGCTATCGCTTGCCGCTGCCATCCTGTTTGCGACGCTCTTGCATGCCAAGACCATTCCGCTGCCCGCCGGCTTTGTCGCCATCGCGGTGATGAGCGTGTTGATCACGGCCCTGCTGGGTGAAACGCTGGCCAGCGCGATAGCCGGATTGTTCGGTGGCGATTTTGCCGTGGCCATCATCACGCATGGCGTGGCGCTCCATGCCGGGTTCGGGCTGGGCGGCTGGCTGACCTTTGCCGCCATGGGCGTCAGCTATCGGCTGGTTTCGATGTTTCTCATCGCCCCCGAGCGCTATGGTCCCCTGGCGCGAACCGCATTTTTCGGCGTGATCTTCGCGCTGGCCATGCTGTGCATGAGCCTTGGCGTATTGCTGACCTTCAATGCGCCGCTGCCCTATAGTCTGGGCCTTGCAGGATTGGCCGCCCTTCTGGCTATCGCCGCCTATATCGGCGATATGCGCAAATTCTACCGGGCAAGGCGGCGGCGCGAGCTGGAACTGCACATGCTTTCGGCGGTCGCCGCCTTCGCAGCGCTGCCCATTGGCGGGGTCGTGCTGGTGATAGCCTTGGTGCTGGAAAGCGAAGGCGCATTGGCAGCATCGGCCTATATTCTGGCGCTGGGCTGGCTGGGCGGGCTGGGTCTGGCCATGCTCTACAAGATCGTGCCTTTCCTGACCTGGCTCGAATGCTTTGCGCCATTCATGGGCCGCAAGCCGACGCCGCGCGTGCAGGATCTGGTGCGTGAGGACCATGCAAAATTGTGGTTCGCCCTCTATTTCGCTGCGCTTGGACTTGGCGCCTTGGCGTTGATCGCCAATTGGGGCGCAGTCCTGCAGATGGCGACCAGCGTGCAGACGCTCTCGGTATTGCTGTTGATCCATCAATTCTATCGCGCCAGACTATTGGCTGACCTGCCCGATGCCTGGCGCGATCACCAGCCTCCCCGCCTGTTCCTACCCCGACAAAGGAGCTTTTTATGAACGATCTCGAACTCGACGTTCGCCCCATCCTGCGCGATGGTGGCGAGCCCTTCGGCGCCATCATGGGCGCAGTGAACAGCCTCGCACCCGGCCAGCGGTTCAAGCTTTTTGCCACTTTCAAGCCGGAGCCGCTGTTCCGGGTCATGGCCAGCAAAGGGTTCGGTTTCGATGCCACCCAGATCGAGGGCGGCGACTGGCAGGTGATCTTCACCCCGGAAAAGCCCGAACTGATTTCGGGGGAATCGGTCCCCGAAGACCCCGAGACATGGGCCGAGCCCAGCCATTATCTCGACGTGGCCGATCTCGATCCGCCCGAGCCCATGGTGCGTATTCTGGCCAAGCTCGAAGAGCTGGAAGCCGGGGAGGTGCTTTTTGCCCTGCTTGGCCGCGAGCCTTTGTTTCTCTTTCCCGAGCTGACGGCCCGCGGCCATGCCTGGGTGGGCGATTTCGATGAAACCGGCAATGCCTATCGCTTGATGGTTCGGGCGGGAGCGCCGAAATGAGCTTTCTCGGCCGCATGGAAATCGAGGCCGATATCCGCGCGGCTCTGCGCGAGGTGATCGACCCTGAACTGGGCTTCAACATCGTCGATCTGGGCATGATCTATGACATCGGCGTCAATGATGACGGCGCGGTCGAGGTGTTGATGACCACCACGACGCGCTTTTGCCCCGCCACGGGCTTTCTACAGGAAGCCGTCAGCGAACGGGCCTCCAGCGTGCCGGGCGTGACGGCGGTGCAGGTCGAATTGACCTATGACCCGCCCTGGGGTCCGGACATGATGAGCCCCGAGGTTTCGGCCCAGTTCTGAGGGGCTTTTGGCCCGCGCTATGTCCGCCGCCGGAACGGGATGCAGATGGGGCGCTGGTGTACGGGGTCGACGATGATCTCGACACTGACATCGAACACCTCTTCGATGAGGTCTGCCCGCATCAGCGCCTCCGGCGCGCCGCGTTCGCGCACCGAGCCGTCCGAAACAAACACCAATTGATCGGCATAGCGCGCGGCCAGATTGAGGTCGTGCAGCACCAGAATGATGGTGCGGCCCTCTTCGCGGTTGAGGCGCGACACCAGTTCGAGGCAATCGAGCTGGTGGGCCATGTCGAGATGGTTGACCGGCTCGTCAAGACAGATCGTATCGGTTTCTTGCGCCAGCACCATGGCAATCCAGGCCCGCTGCAATTGCCCACCTGAAAGCGAGCCGATGCGGCGGTGGCGCATGCTGTCCACCCCGGTGCCTGCCATGGCGGCAGCGATCGCGGCATCGTCCCGCGGGCTCCAGGGCTGCAGCATGGCCTGATGCGGATAGCGCCCCAGCCGTACCAGTTCTTCCACGCTCATGTCCTGCGGGGCGCTGGGGCTTTGAGCCAGCAGGCCAATGCGCCGACCCAATTCCTTGCCATTGAGCCTTGAAATGTCTTCGGCGTCGAGCAGAACCTGTCCCGATTGAGGAGCATGCAGGCGGCGAATGGCGCGCAGCAAGGTCGACTTGCCACACCCGTTCGGCCCGGCCAGCACAGTGATCTTGCCGCGCGGAATAGGCAGGTTGAGGGCATTGAGAATGATCTCGCTGCCATAGGACAGCGTCAGCTCTTTCACCTCGATACGGTGCGCCAGCACATCATCCATTGGTCTTGTCCTTGCGCATAAGCAGATAAAGGAAATAGGGCGCGCCGATCACCGCCGTAATCGTGCCCGCAGGCACTTCGAGCGGCGCAAAGGCCACGCGAACAAGCAGGTCCGCGCCGATGAGAATGATGGCGCCCAGAAGGATCGAGGTCATGATGCCCGCTGCGCGCGCCCTGCCCACCAGAAGTCGCGCCAGATGCGGCGCCATCAGCCCGATGAAGCTGACGCCTCCGGCAAAGGCCACCGCGCCCGCCGTCAGCAAGGCGGCAAGAAAGAAGATAAAAAGCCGGTAGATCGGCACATTGAGCCCCACCGAACGCGAAGACGTATCATCGAGATCGGCGGGCGGGAGATGCCGTGTCGCGAAGGCGGCCACGATGCCGGTCGGCACGATCACCGCCAGCATGAGCTGGATTTCGGTGA